>Ga0182013_10000996_pt1 | contig 39216 bp, 39 predicted proteins | sample 612S2MmetaG_FD_120487 | JGI IMG/M metagenome (GOLD analysis project Ga0182013, IMG submission 120487) | Permafrost microbial communities from Stordalen Mire, Sweden - 612S2M metaG | ecosystem: Environmental > Terrestrial > Soil > Wetlands > Permafrost | place: Sweden: Stordalen | collected... | reverse complement strand
GATTGAACGAAGCCGCTAATCGCGGCGGTCGGCGAGGCGTCTGGCGGTTTGCCTCCTGTCTGAGAGGATTTGGGCGTGACAACCCACTCTCAGACAGGAGACTTCCAGATGGCCGAGATCAGCCCTCTGCGCCGTCGCATGATCGAGGACATGACGGTCCGCAATCTCTCGCCGGCGACCCAGCAATCCTACCTGCATGCGGTCTCGAAGTTCAGCCGCTATTTTGGCCATTCCCCAGATCGGTTGGGACTGGAGGATGTTCGCGCCTTCCAGGTGCATCTGGCGTCCACGGGGATTTCCTGGGCGTCGCTCAATCAGATCGTCTGCGCGTTGCGCTTTTTCTATGGCGTGACGCTCGGTTGCGAGACGATCCCGGAGCGGATCGCCTATGCCCGCGAACCGCGCAAGCTCCCGTCCGTGCTGAGCGCCGACGAAGTGGTGCGCTTTCTCGAGGCGGTCTCGAGCCTCAAATCGCGTGTCGCGCTCACGACCGCCTATGCCGCAGGGCTGCGCGTGTCGGAAGTGATCGGCCTGAGGGCGGCCGACATCGACAGCGATCGCATGGTCATCCGCATCGAGCGCGGAAAGGGCGGCAAGGAGCGTTATGTGATGCTGTCCGAGCAGCTGCTCGGCATCCTGCGCAGCTACTGGCGGCTAGCGCGGCCCGAGAGCTTCCTGTTTCCCGGTCGCGACAAGGATAAGCCGATCGAGCAGACCGTGCTGCACGCCGCCTGCCGTTCGGCGCGCGTCGCGGCTGGCATCGACAAGAGGGTGAGCGTCCATGTCCTGCGGCACAGCTTCGCGACGCATCTGCTGGAGAGCGGGGTCGACATCCGCATCATCCAGGTGCTGCTCGGCCACGAGCACCTGTCGACGACGGCGCGCTACACGCAGGTCTCGACCCATCTGATCCGCGGGACGAAGAGCCCCCTGGACCGCCTTTCCCTGGAGGTGACGCCGCCCGAGTGACCGGGCGTGGAGAGGCCGGCGATCGAGCTTGCCGACGTCTTCCGCCGGCACGGCGACGCCTATGCTCGCGACCACGCCGCGCGTCTTGGGCGCGGCGAGCGTCGCGTCATGGGCGCCATCGCCGCCTGCCGGACGGCGGCGCTCGGCGGCCACGTCGAGCACTGCGACGCCTGCGGCCTGACCCGCGTCGCGTACAACTCCTGCCGCAACCGCCACTGCCCAAAATGTCAGGGCGCGGCGCGGGCGGAATGGCTCGCCGCGCGCAAGGCCGAGCTTTTGCCCGCGCCCTATTTTCATGTCGTCTTCACCCTGCCGCCGGAGGCCGCCGAGATCGCCTTCCAGAACAAGGCGCTGGTCTACGCCTTGCTGATGCGCTCCGCCGCCGAGGCGACCATGAGGCTCGCCGAGAACCCCAAGCGCCTTGGCGCTAGGATCGGACTGCTCGCCGTCCTCCACACCTGGGGGCAGACGCTCACGCATCATCCGCACGTCCATTGCGTCGTGCCGGGCGGCGGCCTCTCGCTCGACGGCCAGCACTGGATCGCTTGCAAGCCGGGCTTCTTCCTTCCCCTAAAACCCTTGGCGCGGCTGTTCCGGCGCTTGCTTCTCGAAGGCTTGGACGACGCCTTCAAGAACGGCGCGCTGCGCTTCTTCAACGACCTCGCGCCGCTCGCCGAGCCGCGCGTCTTCGGCAAGCGTCTCCGGTCGCTGCGCCAGACCGATTGGGTCGTCTACGCCAAGCCGCCCTTTGGCGGTCCCGAGCAGGTCCTCGCCTATCTCGCGCGCTACACCCATCGCGCCGCGATCGCCAACTCCCGGCTCGTCGCGGTCACCGACCAGGAGGTCGCCTTCAGCTACAAGGACTATCGCCGCAACGGCCGCCAAAGGATCATGCGCCTCGCGGCGGACGAGTTCATCCGCCGCTTCCTGCTGCATGTTCTTCCCGACGGTTTCCACCGCATTCGCCACTACGGTTTCCTGGCCAGAGGAGACCGTCGCGAACGGATCGAGCTGTGCCGAAAGCTCGCCAGCGCCAATCAGACGACCGAACCGGAGCCGCCCGCTTGCGAGGAGCCGCCCGCCGCCCAAACCTGCGTCGCCCGGCAGTGCCCCGACTGCGGCGCTTTCATGCGCCGTATCGGCGTCGCTTCACCCATCAGCCGCTCGCCCTTCTTCTGCGACACATCATGAGCCGCACAATCGTCTTCGCCCGCAGCAGCGTCCATCATCCATTGCCCGGCGCGCACCAAGCCGGCGGCGCCCCAGCTTGCACCCTCACCGCGACCCTTCGCCTCGACGCAGCCGTCTCTGTTGTCGAAGGCGGCGAGCGCACCCTTGCGCCGCCCCCTCCGGCGTCTCTCCAGCCTTCTCGGCGTCGATCGCCATCGCCCGGCTTGCTCGCAGCCGCCGCCCAAGCGTCAGAGGCTCAGCGCTTTGCCCATAGCGGCTAACGACCCACGCCTTCGTTCAATCCGGCTTATATGAGGTCCGCATTCCGGAAGCCGAAGCATTGCGCCGCGGACCTCACATAACCCTCCAGATTCTGCCTCGAAATTACAAAGACGAACGGCGAAAAGCTCTTCCTTTGACGCGCCCTTCGCCGGGCAAGAGCCGCAACAAGCGATATCACGCAAGGCGAGTTCGATATTCCGGACGATATCGGCTATTACTCCGGTCATCAGCGGACTGGAGAGGCGGACGCGATGGGCGTCGAAGGGCGGGAAAAGCAAAAGATACTCGAAGCGGGGGCGCTCGCGCTTTCGGGGCAGCTTGGCGCGACGGTGCAGCGATTGCGCAAGGCCTATAATCTGTCGCTTTCAGAGCTCTCGGCCCAGTCCGGGGTGGCGAAATCCATCATCAGCCAGATCGAGCGCAACGAGACCAATCCGACGCTGGCGACCATATGGCGATTGGCGCAGGCCCTGGATGTTTCGATCGAGCGCGTTCTGCAAAGCGCACGGGACGAGCCCTTTCTGGAAAAGACCACCCGCGCCGACACGCCGATTCTCGTTTCGGACGACGGCAAATGCCGGCTCGCCATCATCGGCTGGATAAAGACCGTGGACTGGCTGCAGGCCTATGAGTTTTCGGCCGACCCCGGCGGCGTGCTGGAGTCCGAGGCGCATCAGCGCGGCTCCGTGGAGAGCCTCTCGGTGCGCGAGGGCGAACTCGTGGTCGAAGTCGGGGGCGTCCCCGAAAGCGTCAAGGCTGGAGAAACCCTCCGCTACCGCTGCGACCGCCCGCATGTGATCCGCAATCTCGGCAAGACGCCCGCGCAGGCGACCATGGTCTGCATTCTCAAAGCGGCCGTCATGGAGTAACGATCCTTCTCCCGATGTATCGGGGGAGAGGGAATCGTAACCCGCGCGTCGGATAATCAACGACATGAATCCTTCAGACCAACAGACGGCGGACCGCCGCGAGGAGCTGCGGCTGTCCTGTCTCACGGCGGCCATCTACGCTGTCGTCGGCGTGCAGCTGCCCTTCTTTCCAATCTGGCTCAATTCGCGCGGACTCAGCGCGGGGGAAATCGGCGCGATATTGGCGGCGCCGCCAGCGATCCGCATTTTGTCGACGCTGATCGCCTCGCGGCGCGCGGACCGCACCGGCCGGCACGCGGCCATTCTCGTCTCCTACGCGGCGGCGGCGGGCGCGGCCTATGCGCTGCTCGGATTCCTGCATGGCTTCCTGCCAATCCTGCTTGGCGTCTTGCTGCTGGTCTTCGCGCAGGGGCCGGTCGGCATTCTCGCCGACGGCATCATTCTCGGCGCGGCGCAGCGGCGCAGCGCGGCCGGACGCGGCCTTTTGCATTATTCCTTCGTGCGCGGATGGGGCTCGGTGTCGATCCTCTTCTTCATGCTGACGAGCGGGCCCATCGCGAACATGCTGCCGAATTCCGCGCTGGTCTGGCTGCTCACAGGCGTTTCCTTCGCGGCGGCCGGAGCGGCCTTTCTGGCGCTGCGCGGGCTCGGCGGCGGCGAGAGGCACGAGCGTGCGACGGCGCCTGCAGAAAAGCTCGCAAGGCCGGCGCTGATCGCGACCGTGATCCTCGCCGCCGCCCTGATCCAGAGCAGCCACGCCTTTGTCGGCGCATTCGGCTCGCTGCACTGGAAGGCCATCGGCCACGACGAGAACTTCGTTTCGCTGGCCTGGTCCGCCTCGCTCGTCACCGAAGTCGCTTTCTTTCTGATGGCCGGACGCTGGTTCGGCGGCGAAAGCCGCGCGCTGACATTCCTGCTCGCGGGCGGCGTCGCGGCGATTATCCGCTGGTTCATGATGGCGGGCGATCCGGGAACCTTCGGCATATTCGCGGCGCAGGCGCTGCATGGCGTTTCCTGCGCGGCAGTGCAGCTTGGCCCGGCCTATCTGCTGGCGCAACTTTGCGGCTCCAGCCGCATCGCGCAGGCTCAGGGCTGGCTTGCGGCGGCGAACGCGGCCACGGTCAGCGCCGCGACCTTCGGCTCCGGCCTGCTCTATGAGCGATACGGCGAAAGCGGCTATCTCGGCATGGCGGCGATGGCGGCCGTGGGGCTGGCGCTGGCGGCGGGAGCGGGCTTCGCGCTGCGACGCCCGTCCGAGCCGTCACTTCAAAACGACGACGCGCGTGCCGACCTTGACCCGGCCATAGAGGTCGACCACGTCGCGGTTGGTCATGCGGATGCACCCTGACGACACCGCCGCGCCGATCGTGTCCGGCTCATTGGAGCCGTGGATGCGATAATTGCTCGAACCAAGATAGATCGCGCGCGCGCCAAGCGGATTCTCGATCCCGCCCTCCATATGTCGTGGCAGGTCGGGGCGACGCTTGAGCATTTGCGGCGGCGGCGTCCAGTCCGGCCATTCGCGCTTGCGGCTAACGGTCTTGGCCCCGGACCAGGTGAAGCCCTCGCGTCCCACGCCGACGCCATATTCGATCGCCTCCTCGTCGCCGAGCACATAATAGAGCCGGCGCTCCTTGGTCGAGACGACGACCGTTCCCTTCTTGAATTCCGGATGATTCCAGACGACGACCTGGCGCGGTATGGCCTGCTCGCGAAACACATTGAGAAAATCCGCGAGCGGTCCGCGATCGAGCGGATTTTCCAGCGCCAGCGCCGGCGACGCGAGCGACAAGGCGCCGAGCGCAAGCAGCGCGACGCCGCCGCATGCCAAAGCCAGGCTGTATCTTCGATTTTTTCTCATTAACGCTCCCTGTCTCAGGCCACTTTTCTCTTTCGGGAATGCGGCTGAAACAGGGCGTTTCTTTTTGCTGGCGCCTTACTTCGTGGTCAGGAAATAATTACCGATCATGTAGCGCATGCCGCGCTCCCAGCTCTCGTCGGTGTTTCCCCTGATGTCGACGCTATGCGAGAAGAAGGGCGCGCCGTCCACGCGGCTCATGTAGATATTCTCGTTGAGGATCAGATTGCTCACCTTCTGCACCGTGCCGAAGGCGGCGATGTCGGCGCCGGCCTCCTTCGCCCAGTCGATCTCGCAGCCGTTGCAGCCGGTGATCTTCGAGCTTTGCGCAATCTTCCTTTGCAGCGCGTCGGAGAGCGTGACGACCTCATAGCGGCCGGAGGCGTTCAGCATTTCGCGCAGCACCTCGCCGATGCGAAGGATGCGCGCCTTCTCCTCCTCGCTTGTCGGCGCGGGCGATGTGTTGATCATCTCGAAGCCGAAGAAGGCGACCTTGAGCTTTTTCTCTTCCGCCTGCGAGGCGGCGGCGAGGAGAGAGAGCGCGATGCAGAGCGATGCGAGTCCGGGACGTTTCATTCATTGATCCAATGTTGCGACATGGGTCGCTCGCCACGAGGTTTGGGAGTCACTGCCCCGAGATTATCCTTATCGCCGATCCTGCCTGCCGCGTGGGCAATGTCACGACGGAGCTCGTCGCGCCGCCGACCGCATCCAGTTCATCCGACGCCGACAGCCGGTTTGTGAGAGCGCCCTTTTCCATGACGGATCGCAATTTGGGGCCAATCTCGGCTATCTGGGCGAATTTGGCGTGGTTGCTGGAATCGGTCGCCTCAACGTCGCTAAGGTCGATCACCACTGCGCCAAGCTCCGTAAGCCCCGCCGCGTCGCTGTAATCTCCCAAGCGGCTCCGCCCGCCCGCGATGAATCTCGAAACGCCGAGCGCATTGTCGTCCTTCGACAGCACGACATAAAATGGCTGTTTCAGCTTTCCGAAACGGCGCATCTGCGACTTGAAGACATCAATATCAATGTCGGGAGCGGCAAGGAGAACCCGCCCCAGCTTGGCGATCTGCGGCAACCGGCCGGACATCTTGATCTGTCGCAACGCCTCGACCGTGACCCAATTCCCCATCGAATGCGCCAGAATGTTCACCTGGTCGGCGTCGCTCGCAAAGAGCAGGCGGATGGTGCGCTCCAGCTCGTCGCGCGCCGCAGTGGCGCTGTTGTTGTCATAGACGTAATCGGTCAGGTTTCCATGAGACGCCCAGGAGAAAAGGACGGGAACGGCGGGCGATTCAGAATCATGGACGACCTGCGCATAGCGGAACAGCCCCTCCGCGAACATCGTGTTGTATCCGTGAACGAACAGAAAGACCTTGCGGCTGCCGCGCGGGCGCGTCGCAAGTTGCGCGTTCAGCTCCCGAATGAAGGCCTTTTCGCTGTCCAGATAGCCGGCCTGTCGAATGACGAAATTGGCTGCGGGATCTCCGGGCGGAGAACTGGCCCATTCGATTTCGCCAGTCACATGGGCTCGCGGAATCGAGACGGTGACTTTCGCATAGTCCGCCTGAGGCGCGCGCTCGCCATTGAACAGCGTGCCGGGCCGCGCATCCCTCTGCCGCGTCGTCGTCACCAGAATGGTATGCTCGCTCCCGCCGGCTGAGGAGCCGGGGACTGAGGCCAGATAGCCGGCTTCCGGTCGCGCCGCGCAGGCGGAGACGAGGCCGCAGATCAACAGAACAGCGCAGACCGATAGGCAGCGCCTGACCGCAGTATCGGCACCCATGAATTTCAGCCTATTCATGGGCGAAATCTATCTCCTGGAACGAGTGATGAATAGAGGCCGCTTGCGATGTCAGCGGCCGGGCGCGGTTTTCGAGAATAGGTTCCAGACCAATCGGGCGGAGGCGCATTCCCTCTCCCCGCGCGCGGGGAGAGGGTGCAACTGACTCTCCCCTACGGAACCTCCCTCACCGCCCCCTTTGCGGCGCTGGTCGTCATCGCGGCGTAGGCGCGCAGCGCCTTCGACACCTTGCGCTGGCGGTTCTCGGGCTTGAAGCCTTTTGCCTGCTGCGCGGCGCGGCGCGTTGCGATCTCGGCCTCGCTCACCGCCAGCGTGATGCTGCGCGCGGGAATGTCGATCTCGATGCGATCGCCGGTCTTCACCAGCGCGATGAGGCCGCCCTCGGCCGCCTCCGGCGAGACATGGCCGATGGAAAGCCCCGACGTGCCGCCGGAAAAACGCCCGTCGGTGATGAGCGCGCAGGCCTTGCCGAGGCCTTTCGATTTCAGATAGCTCGTCGGATAAAGCATCTCCTGCATGCCCGGGCCGCCGCGCGGTCCCTCATAGCGGATCACCACCACCTCGCCCGCGACGACCTCGCCGGTGAGAATGCCCGAGACCGCCGCGTCCTGGCTCTCATAGACGCGGGCGGGACCGGCGAATTTCAAAATGCTTTCGTCGACGCCCGCCGTCTTCACGATGCTGCCTTCCAGCGCAAGATTGCCGGTCAGCACCGCGAGGCCGCCATCCTTGGAGAAAGCATGCGCGGCGTCGCGGATGGCGCCATTGGCCCGGTCGGCGTCGAGTTCGTCGAAGCGGCGCTCCTGACTGAAGGCCACTTGCGTCGGCACGCCGCCGGGCGCAGCGCGGAAGAATTTCCTGGCCGTCTCGCTCGACGTCACGGCGATGTCCCAGCGCGCTATGGCGTCCTTCATGCTCGCGCTGTGCACGGTCGGCAGATCGCCATGCAGCAAGCCCGCACGATACAGCTCGCCGAGAATGGCGATGATGCCGCCGGCGCGATGCACGTCTTCGAGATGCACGTCGGCCTTGGCCGGCGCGACCTTGCACAGCACGGGCACGCGGCGCGACAGGCGGTCGATGTCGGCCATGGTGAAATTGACTTCCGCTTCATTCGCGGCGGCGAGGATGTGCAGCACGGTGTTGGTCGAGCCGCCCATGGCGATGTCCAGCGTCATCGCATTCTCGAAAGCCTCGAATTTCGCGATGGAGCGCGGCAGCACGGAGGCGTCATCCTGTTCGTACCAGCGCCGTGCGAGATCGACGATCGTATGGCCGGCTTCGACGAACAGGCGCTCGCGGTCCTTGTGCGTCGCCAGAGTGGTGCCATTGCCCGGCAGGCCAAGGCCCAGCGCCTCGACAAGGCAGTTCATGCTGTTCGCGGTGAACATGCCGGAGCATGAGCCGCAGGTCGGACAGGCGGAGCGTTCAATCGCCTGCACTTCCGCGTCGGTGTATTTGTCATCGGCGGCGGCGACCATTGCGTCGACGAGATCGAGCGCCTGAGTCTTGCCGTTCAGCACAACCTTGCCGGCCTCCATCGGGCCGCCGGAAACAAAGATCACGGGAATGTTGAGGCGCAGCGACGCCATCAGCATGCCGGGCGTGATCTTGTCGCAATTCGAGATGCAGACGATGGCGTCGGCGCAATGCGCGTTGACCATGTATTCGACGCTGTCGGCGATGATCTCGCGCGAGGGCAGCGAATAGAGCATGCCGTCATGGCCCATCGCGATGCCGTCGTCGATGGCGATGGTGTCGAATTCCTTGGCGACGCCGCCGGCCTTTTCAATTTCGCGCGCGACGAGCTGGCCGAGGTTCTGCAGATGCACATGTCCGGGCACGAATTGCGTGAAGGAATTTGCGACGGCGATGATCGGCTTGCCGAAATCCTCGTCCTTCATGCCCGTGGCGCGCCAGAGGCCGCGCGCGCCCGCCATGTTGCGGCCGTGGGTGGTTGTGCGGGAGCGATAGGGAGGCATGTTGGTCTCTTCTCGTTGGCGCGGGAGCTACGCCCGGCGCGAATAACGTGAAGATGACCTAGCGGATGGCGCGCCGCCCGGCAACAGCGCAGGGCGAGGCGTCCATTGATAAAGAATAGCGCAGCCGGAGCGTTGCGCTCCGGGCAGGCCCATCAGGCGGCGCGGCTGTCCAGCTCGCGCACAGTCGGCTTGATCTCTTGGACGCAGGCGGCGATTGCCTCGATCGAGGCGAAGCTCTGCCGGCGCAGCAGCCTTACCGGAAATTCCAGGGCGAACTGCTCTTCCAGAGCCAGCATGACGCGGATCGCCGCGAAGGGGGTCAGGCCAGCGTCGTATAGATCCGCGTCCGACGCGATCTGGCTGACGGGATTATGCAAACGGCCATGCTGCTCAAGCAGTTGGCGGATAGTATCGTGCATCACTCCAACTCCATTTACTTCCGGCCTTCATGCCGGTTACGCCCTTGATTCAACGCGCTCGCGTCCGGCCAGGTCTCGACCATCAAGGGTAAGCGTAGCGCCAGGCGTCTGAACCGCTAATGAATTCCCTAAATTTCTAGTCAATAATGGTTGCCAAAATCTTTAAACGCCGCATTTTCGCCACAGAACTCACACGCGCCGATCCCATCGCCAGCATACACGCCGTTGCAATTCAACCGCATTTTCCATATAAGTATTCGATCGAATTTCGGCCTGACGACGTAGACCGGCTCTGGCGACAGGCCGCTGACGACTCTCCAAAACTCGATCGACCGGCCCCGCGCATGCGGGCCTTCTCCTCTACCTGTTTTGGAGAGACGACAAATGGCTACCGGAACCGTCAAGTGGTTCAACGCCCAGAAGGGCTACGGCTTCATTCAGCCCGACGACAGCGACAAGGACGTTTTCGTCCACATCAGCGCCGTCGAGCGAGCTGGCCTGCGCGACCTGCGCGAAGGCCAGAAGGTGAGCTACGAGATCGCCCAGGACCGCCGCACCGGCAAGTCCTCCGCCGATCAGCTCAAGGAAATCTGAGCCATCCGGCTTTGGCCTTCGGGCGGGATTTCGAAGAGGGTCGCCTTTTGGCGGCCCTTTTTTTGTCCAGGGGTGGCCGGAAGCGGTTCTCAAAGCCCCGATCTATCGCCTGCCTGGCGCCAGCGCGCCGATTGCACTAAATTCAAAACCTCAAATCCGCCTGCTTGTTTAGCGACAAGGGCCAGCCTATAAGCCGCCGCCTGAGTCCGCGATATGGGCGCGGGCGAGGCCCTGCGGCGATTGGCGCGGTCTTTTTCGCAAACCGTGTCTGAAAGCGTTTTCTTAACGCGAAAAATGTAACTGCGTCGCTCGAAAGCGCTCGACAAAAGGCCACATGCCCAAGCTCATTCACCATCCGCTCTGTCCGCATTCGAGATTCGTCCGCCTGATTCTCAATGAATACGGCATTGAAACGCAGCTTATCGAGGAGCGCCCCAGCGAGCGCAATCCCGAGTTTCTGCGGCTCAATCCCGCCGGCCGCACCCCGGTGTTCGTCGACGACGACGGGACGGTGGTTCCGGGCGCGCTGGTCATAGCCGAATATCTCGACGAGACGCGCGGGAGCGCCGCGGGCGCGTTGCGCCTTATGCCGACCGACCTGAAGGAACGCGTCGAGACGCGGCGGCTGCTCGACTGGTTCAACGTGAAATTCTTCGAGGAAGCGACCAACTGGCTGGTCACGGAGAAGGTCTACAAGCGCTACGCCTCGGCCAGCAACGGCGGCGGAGCGCCGGACATGGACGTGCTGCGGGTCGCCCGCGCCAATATCCGGCCGCACATGCGCTACGTCGGCTATCTGACGGGCATGCGCAACTGGCTGGCGGGCGACAGGCTGACCTACGCCGATTTCGCGGCTGCGGCGCATATTTCCTGCGCCGATTATCTCGGAGACATTCCCTGGGACGAGGACGAGGCGGCCAAGCACTGGTACCAGCGCATCAAGTCGCGTCCCGCCTTCCGTCCGCTGATCGCCGACCGCGCGCCGGGCATGACGCCGGGGCGCTTTTACGCCGAACTCGACTTCTGAGCCTTTCCGACGATATTCGCCGCAGGGCGAAGGATCTGGGCTTCGACGCCTGCCGTTTCACGCATCCCCGCGCAACGCCGGAAGCGGGCGCCCGCCTGATGCGATGGCTCGCGGAAGGCGCGCATGGCGACATGGACTGGATGGCGGAGACGGCGGAGCGCCGCGCGGCGCCGCAGGAGCTGTGGCCGCGGGTTCAAAGCGTCATCATGCTCGGCCTAAATTACGGCCCCGCCGACGACCCTCTGGCGGCGCTGGCGCGACGGGATCGCGGCGCGATTTCCGTCTATGCCCGCAATCGCGATTACCATGATGTCGTCAAGGGCCGGCTGAAGCAGCTCGCGGGCTTTATCGTCTCCCGGCGGCCCGCGTCCGAACTCAAGGTCTTCGTCGACACCGCGCCGGTGATGGAGAAGCCGCTCGCCGAGGCGGCGGGGCTCGGCTGGCAGGGCAAGCACACCAATCTCGTCTCGCGGGAATTCGGCTCATGGCTGTTTCTGGGCGCGATCTTCACCGATCTTGAGCTTGCGTCCGACGCGCCCGAAGAAGACCATTGCGGCTCCTGCCGCGCCTGTCTCGACATCTGCCCGACCAGCGCCTTTCCCGCGCCCTATCAGCTGGATGCGCGCCGCTGCATCTCCTATCTGACCATTGAGTGCAAAGGCCCGATCCCAAGAGAATTCCGCGCCGCGATCGGCAATCGGATCTATGGCTGCGACGATTGCCTCGCCGTCTGTCCCTGGAACAAATTCGCGACAGCGGCTCATGAGGCGAAACTGACCGCGCGCGCCGAGCTGGACAGCCCCGCGCTGGCCGACCTCGCCGCGCTCGACGACACCGGGTTTCGCGCCATGTTCGCGGGCGGCCCGGTCAAGCGCGTGGGCCACGCCCGCTTCTTGCGCAATGTGCTGATCGCGATCGGCAACAGCGGGGACAAAGGCCTTGTTCCGGCGGCCATTGCGGCGCTCGCCTCGCCCCACCCGCTGGCGCGCGGCGCCGCCGTCTGGGCGCTGGCGCGGCTTCTGAGCGCGGGCGACTTCGCGGCGCTGGCGCAAGAGCAGGCCGCCGTAGAGGCGGATACGGCGGTTATGAACGAGTGGGCAAAAGAGACACAGTCCGTCAAAAATTGATGACGCCCGTGCGTTTACTTATTGCAATGCGCAATCAAAGAACGGCAAGACAGAACCGAAGGGTTCGTCATGCGCGACGGTAAGATTGCTATTCTTCGGTCGGATGACCGGAGCCTGAGACTTGATAGAGCGGCCATCTATCAGGGAGACGCGCTTGCGGCCTATGACGGATGGCTCCCGCCGACGGTTATTGTCTCCGATGGCCCCTACGGCCTTGGCAAATATCCCGGCGAGCCCGCCTCGCCCGACGGCCTCGCGGAATGGTATGCGCCGCACGCCGCCGCCTGGGCCAAACACGCGAAACCCGACACGACCCTCTGGTTCTGGAACAGCGAGATCGGCTGGGCCAAGGCGCATCCGGCGCTGGAAATGCATGGCTGGCGCTATGAGGAGACCGTCGTCTGGGACAAGGGCCTCGCCCATATCGCCGGCAATGTGAACTCGCGCACGATTCGCGGCCTGCCTGTCGTCACCGAGATCGCCGTCCGCTATACGCGCAAGGTCGCTCTGCGGACGCGGGACGGCGCAATGGCCTCCCTCAAGGACTGGCTGCGCGAGGAATGGCGCCGCTCCGGCCTGCCGCTCTCGCAAAGCAACACGGCCTGCGGCGTCGCCAACGCCGCGACGCGGAAATATCTGACGGGCTGCCATCTCTGGTATTGCCCGCCGGGAGAGGCCGTCGTCGCAATGGCCCAATGGTGCGAGCGTTTCGGCGCCAAAAGCCCAAGTCCGTATTTTTCGATCGACGGGGTCACCCCCCCGAGCGCCTCGCAATGGGAGCGCTTGCGCGCGAAGTGGAACCATGTCCATGCGCTGACAAATGTCTGGCGCGAATCGCCCGTGCATGGACCCGAACGAATCAAGCATCCCCGCCGCGCTGGCGCGCTGCACGCGAACCAGAAGCCGCTGGCGCTGATGACCCGACAGATACTGGCGTCGAGCGACCCGGGCGACGTGGTATGGGAGCCTTTCGGCGGCCTGATGTCGGCCAGCGTCGCGGCGGTGCGGGCGCGCCGCATCGCACATGCGGCGGAGACCGACGCGGATTACTTCGCCGCCGGCGCGTTGCGGCTGCGGGGCGAACTGGCGCAAGCCCCGGCGAGGACCGCGTCATGAGCTTTCCCGCGCGCCGCGCCATCGACGATCCCGCCGAAGCGGCCTCCGGCCTGCTGACGCGCATCGGCATCTTCCTGCTGTTCATGGTCTCGCTGCTGGCGCCGATCCTCGCGGGCCAGACGATCTATATTCTGTTGCCGATCGGCGCGATCCTGCTGCTGATGGGCGCCACGATCGCTCCCGACTCGCGCGAGAAGACGAGATCGCTGCGGGCGATGCTCGCCAAGCCGCCGGTCCTGGGCGCGCTGTTTCTGGTCGCCTTCACGGCGCTTTCGCTCACCTGGACGCCCTTCGCGGCGCAATCGACCGAGCGTTTCCTCAAGGACGCCGCGACGCTGGCGCTCGTCGCCATCGCGGCGGGGTTTCTGCCGCCGCGCACGCGCACCTGCAATCTCAACCTCCTGCCCATCGGCGTCGCCGCGGCGGCGATCTCACTGGCGGCGGCTGGCGCCGTCGCCCTTCTCGCGCAGCGGCAACTGACAGTTGAGGAAATGATCGACGGCAACGCTCTGGCGCGCTCTGGCGTCGGGCTGGCCTTGCTGATGTGGCCGGCGGCCGGCGCATTGGCCGTGCGCGGCAGGTGGTATTTCGCCGGCGGGCTGACAATTGTCTCGGCTGCTGCCGTGCTGCTGTCCGGCGCGCCGAATGTGCTGCCCGCGCTCCTTGTCGGCGCGGCGGTGTTCGCGCTCTCCTTCGGGCGCGCGCGGCGCGTCGCCAGGCGGATGGGCGGCGTCGCGGCCGCAACCATCGCGCTTGCGCCCATTTTCGCCTTGCTGGTGCATTTCGCCCTCGGAGCCCGCACGCCGGATTTCGCCCGTCCGCTCGAAACATGGGGACAAATGGTCGCCAACGACGGCGCGCGAACCCTGATCGGGCATGGCTTCGGCTCGGCGCTTTACGGCCTGTTTGGAGGCTATCTCGACCCGCGCACGCCCCGCAGTCTTGTGTTCCAGATCTGGTTCGACCTCGGCGTGCTCGGCGCGGCCGCTTTCGCGGCGACGGCGGCGAAGGCGTTTTCGCGCATCGGATTGCTGCGCCCCGCCCTGGCGCCCTTCCTGTTGGCAGGGCTGGGAGCCGGGCTCGTCATCTGCCTGCTCGGACCGGCGGCGGAGCAGCTCTGGGCTTTCACGCTGGCGGGGCTCGACGCCATAGCCTATGTTCTCGTGATCAGGGGCCAGTTCCGCAAGAAACGCCCGCAGCTGCCTTCAAGCTGGCGAGCGGCGGTGGAAGACGAATAAAGGTCTTTCCTTCCCCCTGTCGCAATTCGCCGCGAGAAGAAAGCCTTGCCCGTGACCGACGCCGCCGCCAGCCTGACCTCCTCCGTCACGCCCTTCACCGTCGAGGAAGCGGTGATCGCCGCCGCCTTTCTTGGCGACGCGCCCGCTTTCGCGCTGGCGCATGGCGTGGTGACGCTGCCCGAGAGCGGGACGCGTGCAGCAGCCCATGGCGATGGCGCCGTGCTCTGCGCGGCGAGCGACGGCGTGCGGATCATCACCGGCGGCGACGATGGACGGCTCGTCTCAACGAACGCTGGAGGCGAAGCGAGCGTGGTCGCCGACGAGAGCGGCAAATGGATCGACGCCGTGGCTCTGCGCGGCGACGGGGCAATCGCCTGGACCGCCGGCCGCGTCGTGCGCGCAAGGAGCGCCGGTGGCGAGACAAAATCGCTCGACCTGCCTTCGGCCTCGCGCGGGCTGGCCTTCATGCCCAAGGGCTACCGGCTCGCAATCGCGCATTACAACGGCGCGAGCCTGTGGTTTCCGGGCGCGGACGCCAGGCCGGAGACTCTGGAATGGAAGGGCTCGCATCTCGACGTCACCGTCTCTCCCGACGGGCGTTTCCTCATTACGTCCATGCAGGAAAACACGTTGCATGGCTGGCGGCTCTCCGACGGCAAGAACATGCGAATGGCCGGCTATCCGGCCAAGAGCCGTTCGCTATGCTGGTCCCCGGACGGCAAATGGCTCGCGACATCCGGCGCGGACGCATGCATCCTCTGGCCTTTTCAGGGCAAGGACGGACCGATGGGCGCGGCGCCGCGCGAATGCGGCGTGCGGGCCGGCGTGCAGGTGACGCGCGTCGCCTTTCACCCCAAGGCGCTCGTCGTCGCCGTGGGCTACGAGGACGGCATGGTGCTCCTCTGCCGCATCAGCGACGGCTCAGAGATTCTGGTGCGCCGCCCTGATGAAGGCGCCCACGCCCGAATCTCCGCGCTGGCCTGGGACGCGAGCGGCGCAAGACTGGCCTTCGGCGCCGAGAATCGCGCGGCGGGCGTTCTGAAACTGCCAAAGGCCTGATGTGCCTGCGCTCGCAAGGCTACTGTCCATCGCCGGCTCCGATCCCTCCGGCGGAGCGGGGGCGCAGGCGGACATCAAGACCTTCTCGGCCTTTGGCTGCTACGGCATGGCCGTCATCACGGCCCTGACCGCGCAGAACACGCAAGGCGTGACCCGCGTGTCTCCCGTCACGCCGGAGATGGTCGCGGCCCAGATCGATGCGATCTTCGTCGACATCGCCGTCGACGCGGTGAAAATCGGCATGCTCGCAGGGCCTGACATAACCATCGCCGTTGCGCGGGCCCTGCGGCGCGGCGGCGCGAGGAACATCGTGCTCGACCCGGTGCTTGCGCCGACAAGCGGCGAGGCGTTCGGCGAGGATGACGCGCCAGCGGCCATCATAGAGCATCTGGCTCCTCTCGCCGCGCTGATCACGCCCAACCTCGCCGAAGCCGCCGCGCTAACCGGAACTCCGCAGGCGCAAGGCGTCGAGGACATGGAGGCGCAGGCGCGAGCGCTTGTGCAAGCCGGCGCGGAGGCGGCGCTGGTCAAGGGCGGCCATCTCGACGGCGCTCCCATCGACGTGCTGTTCACGCGAGGCGCGCTGAAGATTTTTTCCGGGGTTCGCGTGGACACGCGCCAGACGCATGGCACGGGCTGCGCGCTCTCTTCCGCCATCGCGGCGGGCCTCGGTCAGGGCCTTGCGCTGGAGGATTCCATAGCGCGCGCGAAAACATGGCTCGAACATGCGCTGATCGCCGGGGAGGAGTTTCGCCTCGGCGGCGGCTCCGGGCCGCCGGATCATCTCTGGGAATTTCGCGTCCGGAAGCGAAGAAGTCTATTTGACCTCTAACGCCGCCCGCCGCGCAAGGCGCGGAAGCAACCGCGCCATGTCGCGGGCGCGCAAGGCGACGCAACCAGCGGTCGGCCCAAGATCGTCCGTCGCTATGTGAAAGAATATCGCGCTGCCGCGCCCGAGCCTTGCAGGCCTGATGTTGTGATCGAGCACGCCAATGAAATCATAGAGCCGGTCGGACCGCCAAAGCTCCTCGTGACTGAGTTTTGAAGGCCCGCGCAGGGGGCGATTGTAGCGAAAGCTCCTGGGATCATCGCACCAGATGTCTTTTTCGCGCAGGAATCGCGCCGGCGGCAGGAAACTCGCGCGCGAAAAACGCGCCGGCCTCAGCAGCGCGTAGAGCAGCTTCAAGCGGCCTCGTGGCGTCGCTCCGTCGCCCTCGCGCTTATCGCTGGTCACGCCGGAGCGGCCAAGCGCGCAGCGCAGCGTCAGCGTTCCGCAAATGAGCCTGCCCTGATGCGGAGGGCCGCCGACTGCCCGCGAGACCAGAAGCCGCTTCACGCCCGCGCGCCGCCCTTTGCTTGGAAACAACGTCTTCATCGCGCCATTATGAATCGCGGGGAATGAAACGCCAATCCGAGAGCGCCAAAAGGGAAGGAAGACATTGAGCGGAAGAGATCAGATCTCCCCCGAAGCAGGATTTTCTGGAAACGACCCTCCCAAAACGAAAAAACCGCAAGCGCCCACGGACGCTAGCGGTCTTTCCATGGCAAACGGCATTGCGCCGGCCAACGAAAAGCGTGAGAATTCAAGCGCAGTGATAAGAGCGAGAGGGCCTTCCGCCCAAGACCCCGCTCAAATCAGATCCAGGCCACTGGACGAGCGCTGACTTCCCTCGCAGATCGAGATATCAAAGGCGAGTCAGAGTCACAGCGCAGATGAGTGCGGCAGCGGCCATGCAGATCGGGATCAAGAAACCCATAGTAACCTCCCAGTTGATTGCGCCAGTTAACGGCGTTCTTCGTTACAGCGTCATTGCAGGCGCAGTCTCACCGAACAAGTACCATTTGTCAAACTCCTGAAAACCCCGCCCTTAATTTGACCGCTCTTTCGCGGGAGTTCCGGCGTGCGCCGCACCGGAATGGCCGCGGGCGCGCAAGCCGCGCCCTTGCAGGCGAATCCCCGGCATGCGTGTCGATTTCGTCGCTATCGGAGCGATGACGCGCGTCCCTGGACCCGCTAGAATGTCCGGCATGGCCGCGTGCGAAACGAAAAATCTTTTGATCGTCGCCGATTCGGATTTGCGCTCGGCTTTGGCGGAGCAGTTCGCGCAGACCCCCGAGTTTGCGCTTCAGGAAGCCGCCACGCCGCAACAGGCGCTCGCGCGCATCGAAGGCCGCGTATTCGACTTCCTGCTGGTCTCCGGCGATCTCGACGCCCCAGGCGCGGGGGCGCTGCTCGCATTGGCCCGCCGAGCGGGCTTCATCGGCGCAACAATTCTTCTCTCGCGCCTCGAAGACAACCCCGGGCAGGATTTCGATCTCTTTCTGCCTCTGCCGTTACGGTTTGGACGGTTGCTGGCGCTTGTTCGCGATCGATTCGAACCGGTTCCCTCCAGTCTGGCCCTTGGCAAAATACGCTTCAGCGAAACGGCGCAGACGCTTACGGGACCGGAAGGCTCGCGCGCTCTGACCGAAAAGGAGACGGCGATACTGGCGCGGCTTGCGCGCGCGCGGGGCGCCGTCGTGGCAAGGGATGTATTACTGCGCGAGGTATGGGGATATAAGGCCACCGTTTCGACGCATACGCTGGAAACGCATATCCATCGTCTGCGCCGCAAGCTTGAAGACGCGTCGGCGCAGCCCCGGCTGCTGGTGACGGCGCAAGGCGGCTACCGGTTGACGACCGGCGACGATGACATTCAAGTCGTGCAGTGACGGGAGCAGCGATGGCCTTCGATTCGGAACTTGAGGAATTACAACGCATCGAAGTCTTCGCCGCGTTTGACCTTCCAGCCCTGCGAGACCTAATCTTCAGCGCCGAAACGCGGCTGCTTCGCGCGGGCGATACGCTGTTTCGTCGCGGCGACCCCTCGGACGGCGGCTATCTTCTCACCTCCGGTTCGATCGCCATCGAGGCCGGCGAACCGGGAAAGCCCGCCGACAAGATTTTGCGGCCGGTCGCGCTTCTCGGCGAGACCGCCGTCATCGCCGGCACGACGCGACCGGCGACAGCCTTCGCGCGCGAGCCGTCCACCGTGCTGAAAATTCCACGCACGCTGTTTCGGCAGATCCTCGAAAAGCATCCCGCGACGGCGGCGCGCGTAAGGCAATTGTTCAAGGACCGGCTGTCGGAGTTCTCCCAAAGCCTGGTGATGGACTCCTGAGCGCACGGCGATCCGCCCTGCCCCTCGCATCAGTCCGCCTCTCCCCTAATTAACGAAGCTACGCGCGCTGAGGCGCGGGCGGCGGCATGGCCGCAAGCGCCCTCTTTCGAGCGTTGGAAGAGGCAAAGGCAATGAAACACCATCTCAAATCCGGCATAGCGGGCGCGGCGCTGGCGGCGTTCGTTGCGCTCTTCGCCCCCATCGACGCTTTCGCGGGACCGACTGGCGTGGCGAAACCGGCGCTTGTTTCCCTCCAATTTCCCGTCCAGCCGGCCTATTGGCGACATTACGGTCGCCATTATTATCGCCATCACTATTATCGTCACTATCGATATCATCGCCATTACAGGCATTACCGGCATTATCGCTACGGATATGACCCCGGCGCGGCGGCCTTTCTCGGCGCGGTGATGGGGATGATGTCCTATCCTTACTATTATGGCGGCTATTACCCCGATTATGGCTATGGCTATGGCTACGGCTACCCCTATTACGGCGGCTTCCGCCATCATGGCTGGGGCGGTCGCGGGTTCGGAGGCCACGGCTTCGCGGGCAGGAACTTTGGAGGCTTCCACGGCGGCGGCGGCTTCCACGGCGGATTTGGCGGACGGCGCCGGTAAGGCTCCACACGATAGAAACCACCAAGGCCTCTTCCTAAGCCTGGGGCTTTGGCTTTAACAAACGATCATGAGGGACGGAAAACGATTCGCTTTTCCGTTCCCCCTTGGATCGTCTCTGGGCCGGCCGGTCGAGCAGACGTCTTTTCAGTCGCCTCTCGACCAGAGCCAGCTTCATGACGAAGATTGTTCCGACCACGCCCTATCAAGACCAGCGCCCCGGCACGTCGGGCCTGCGCAAAAAAGTCCCGGTGTTTCAGCAAAAGAATTATGTCGAAAACTTCGCGCAGGCGATCTTCGACAGTCTTGAAGGATTCAAGGGCGATACGCTGGTCGTCGGCGGCGACGGCCGCTATTACAACCGGGAAGCGATCCAGACCATCCTGAAGATCGCAGCCGCCAATGGCTTTGGCCGCGCGGTGGTGGGACAGGGCGGCATACTGTCGACGCCCGCCGTCTCCGCTCTCATTCGCTCGCTCAAGGCCTTCGGCGGCATTGTTCTGTCCGCCAGTCACAACCCCGGCGGACCGGACGGCGATTTCGGCATCAAATATAATATTGGCAATGGCGGCCCGGCCCCCGAGAAAATCACCGAGGCCATCTACGCCCGCACGCGGGTCATCGACTCATACAAGATCATTGAGGCCGCCGACATCAAGCTCGACAGCATCGGCGCGTCGCAAATAGGCGACATGCGCGTCGAGATCGTCGATAGCGTTGAAAACTACAAGGCCCTGATGGAGACGCTGTTCGACTTCGATCGCATTCGCGCCTCCTTCCGCGATGGCTTCACGATCAAATTCGACGCCATGTCGGCGGTTACCGGCCCCTATGCGCGCGCCATTCTCGAAGACGCGCTCGGCGCGGCGAAGGGAAGCGTCATCAATGGCGTTCCCCTCCCGGATTTTGGCGGCCATCATCCCGATCCCAATCTGGTTCACGCGAAACATCTGTATGATCTCGCAATGTCGCCCGGCTCGCCCGATCTTTGCGCGGCCTCCGACGGCGATGGCGACCGCAATCTCATCATCGGCCGCTCGCGCTTCGTGACGCCTTCCGACAGCCTCGCCATCCTCGCCGCCAATGCGCATCTTGCGCCGGGCTACAAGAGCGGAATCGCCGGCATCGCGCGCTCCATGCCCACCAGCGGCGCCGCCGACCGCGTTGCGCAAAGACTTGGACTGGCGCTTTACGAAACGCCGACGGGCTGGAAATTCTTCGGCAATCTGCTGGACGCCGGACTCGTCACGATCTGCGGCGAGGAGAGCGCCGGCACCGGCTCGAATCATGTGCGGGAAAAAGACGGGCTCTGGGCGGTGCTTCTGTGGCTCGACATCCTCGCCGCGCGCAAGCAGAGCGTCGATACAATCGTGCGCGAACACTGGGCGACCTATGGCCGCAATTATTATTCACGTCACGACTATGAGGAAGTGGACAGCGACGGCGCCAATGCGCTGATGAAACAATTGCGGGACCAACTGCCGACGCTGAAGGGCAAGAGCTTTGGCGCGCTGGAAGTCGCGGGCGCGGACGACTTCGCCTATCACGATCCGGTCGACGGCTCGGATTCGGCCAATCAGGGCCTGCGCATCATGTTCGCGGATGGTTCGCGCATCGTCTACCGCCTCTCGGGCACCGGGACGTCCGGCGCGACGCTGCGCGTCTATATCGAAAGCTTCGAGCCCGATGTCGCGCGGCAGGACGTCGAGACGCAAGCGGCGCTCAAGGATCTCATCGGACTTTCGCGCTCGCTCGCGGAGATCGAACGCTTCACGCATCGCGCGGAACCAAGCGTGATAACGTAACTTGGGGCATGGTTCCGATGCCAGAAACAGCAAGCAGCGGCCCGATGATCGAACATGAGTCCCGCGCGGCGATTCTCGCGGAGCTTCATGCGCGTCCCTTCGTGCCGCTCGAAATTCCGCGCCGCGTCTATCATTTCGCTTTCGCGACCAATGAGGACGAGGCGCACGCCGACCGCGAGGAGATCGAACGCCTCGCCAGCTCGCATGACTGCTCGGCGAGCGCGAGCGACGCCAAGTTCAAGACCATGACCATCGGCTGCTGGGACTTGCGCTGGGAGCAGCACACCGAATTCACCACCTATACCTGGTCGACGTCCAAAGACGCGACGGAACCCTTCTCCCACCCGAACCCGCTGGTCGCCGGAGAAATAGGTTTCCGCGCGCCGGGACGCCTGATCGTGGCCGCTCATCTTTGCGTCGTCGGTCGGGAACATGCGCTCCACAAACTGGCGGCTTTGTTCAATTCGCAAAGTCTTTGCGTGATCGGCGCGGCCAAGGGCGCGGCGCATGTGCTGACAGATTTCGCCCTGGATTCCTTTGGCTTCACAAGGCTGATCATCCGCTCGAACGACGCCAGCGCATTGGAGGCGGGCCGCCTCGCGCAGCGCGCGCTGGAAGTCGAGACCTATCGCACCCTCGCGCTGCTTGGCCTTCCCGAGGCGCGTCGCGCCAGCCCGGAACTGCGCGCCATGGAGCGTGAGGTGTCCGGCATCACCCATGCGCTCAGCCGCATGCAGGATGCGCGCACCAATGAAGATTTGCTGAGGCGCCTGTCCGACCTGCTGGCCGCCGGCGAGGCGCTCTCGACCAGGACCGCCTTCCGCTTCGGCGCCAGCCGCGCATATCACGCACTGGTCAAGAACCGCCTGGAACTGCTGCAGGAGGCCAAGGAAAGCCAATATGTCACGATTTCCAACTTCCTCAGCGCACGCCTCGATCCCGCGATCGAGACCTGCAATGCGGTGGAGGCGCGGCAGGCGCGACTGTCCAATCAGGTGGAGCGCGCGATCAATCTGATGCGGACCGGCATCACTTTCGAACTTGAGCGTCAGAACCGCGACCTGCTGCACGACATGAACCGCCGCGCACGGCTGCAGATGCGCCTGCAACGCACCGTACAGGGACTGTCGGTCGCGGCGCTCGCCTATTATCTGCTCGGGCTGACCGCCTTCGTTACGAAGGGCGTGAAGGACGCGGGCTGGCTGCCAGCGGCCATGACAGCTGACGAGGTCACCGCGCTGGCGCTGCCCTTCACCTTTCTTGCGTCCTGGCTGTTCATGGAGCGCGTGCGCCGCCTGTCGTTGAAGGCGGCCAAGGAAGAACAGGTGGACTAAAGTTAAAGTTTCAGCTGCGCGGAGGGCGTCTTGAAGTGCGCGTAGATGAAAAGGCCGATCGTGACGACGACGATGCCGACCAAAGTGATGAGCAGCGTCGAGCGATCGAGCCAGGCGACGAAGGGAACCGCCAGACCCAGCACCGCCCCGACCACGCAGATGCGCCATGAACTGGTCTGCGCGCCCGCCGTGAATGTGCCCAGCGCCAATATGGTCATCACCATGAGGGCGGAGGCGTCCACGTTCATCATGCTCTTCACGTCCGGAAGGGACACGACATTCATCGCGATGAACACGGCGCCCCAGTGAAGCGCTTCTATGCGGACGAGCCGCCCGAGCAGCGCTTGATGCTGCGCGTCCCGCAAACGCGTCCAGACGCATATTGCGGCGAAACACGGCACGAGAATTTCCCAATATATCTTCATCGAATCCAGCATGACGCTCGCGAGAGCGACGCCGACAACGGCCAGAATCAGCATTGCGATATAGGGCCAGTCGCGCCTGATGAAGCCCTGATGCGCGGAGCCTTCGGCCTGCGTATTCGAGTTTTGCTCAGCCATCGCCTAAACTCCTGAAATAAAAGACTTTTTATTCGCCCGCAGACCAGATTCCCGGCGCCGGAGCGAGAGGGCTGCGACATTCGCTTGTTTTAAGCTGTTTTGCAAATTCGAGAGGCGCCGCGCCGCCATGTCGCCTGCGGCGGTTCCGCCGCAAGCCTACTCGATGTCAAGCGGCGCGACGCCCTTTGGGGCTCCATTGTCGCCGAGGGTGATTTTCTCGATCCGCGCCTCGGCTTGCGCCAACAAGGCGTCGCAGCGTTTCTTCAACGCATCGCCGCGCTCATAGAGCTTGACCGATTCATCAAGCGAGACAGAGGATTTCTCCAGCTTGGAGACGATCTCTTCAAGCTCCTGCATGGCCTTTTCGAAAGGCATGGCGGAGATGTCGGCGAAGGGTGCTGCCACGGCTAGCCTCGTTTGTGATGCCCGAAACCCTATCCGATCCGAGCGAAAATTGCGACGGGCGGACGCCGCGACCTCCAATGCTACGCGGTCATTGGCTCGGAATGGCCCGCAATGCGCAGAATCGTCGGAAATTCCTCGCGCAGCCGCCGCTCGACGCCATCAACGGCGTCGTGCACGGCGTCGATAGTAAGCCCGTCATCCAGCCGGCAATGATAATTTACGACGAGACCATAAGCGGTGCCGCGCACCCGCACGTCGTGCACGTCATGCACCATGCCCTGGGCGGCGGCGTGGCGTCGCAGCGCCGCCTCGATCGCGCCGAGCATCATGGGATCGGCGTCACGACCTATGAGCACATGCGGCTCCAGCGGTTCGAGATGCGTGTCGATCTCTATGTCGGCGCCGAATTCATCCTTTATCGAGTTTTCGAACGCCGTCGCGAAGGCGTGCGCGCGCGCAAGCGTCATTTCGCCGTCGAGCTCCATGTCGAGGCTAATGGAAAGCCTGTCTTCCACCTGCTGCGTGATGATGTGATGCACCTGTAAATGGCGCCGTGCCGCGACGAGCAGAATGCGCTCGATCACCGTCTCGTCGTCGAGCGCACGCGGCTCCGCCGTCACGGTGATTTCCGCTTGCGGGGAATCCGCCGCTATCGCTTCACAGACGGCTGTCTTGATGCGCGCCGCCTGCTCCATGCCCAGGGCGCGCGAAACGCCTATCGACGTCTCGCCGATCACTTTCGGGCCAACCATGCGCAGGCGCAGGCTGTCCAGCGAAATGACGCCGGGCACGTCGGCGATGATCTTGCGAAAATGCGGAACGAGTTCCTGCGGCGCGGCGTCCAGCAGCGTCTCGATGGTGCGTCGGCCGAGGCGAAAACCCGCGACGGCGATAAACAGCGCGACGCCGATCGCGGCAAGCGCGTCGCCAGCCATGAAACCGAAATGCGTGGCGCCGAGACCGGCGAGAACGCACAGGGAGGCGACGAGATCGCTGGAAAAATGCAGCGCGTCCGCCGCAAGCGCGTCGCTGCCTTCCGCATGAGCGATTTTTGCAAGCTGCCGCGAGCGCACGAAATCGACCATAATCGAAACGCCCAGCACCGCGAAGACGGGCCAGCCTGTGTCCACCTGATTGTCCGCGTCGCTTAGTCGCCGCACCGCCTCGGACATGACGAACAGCGCAAGACCGAACAGCAGCCCGGTCTCCACCAGCGCAGCAAGCGCCTCGATCTTGCCGTGTCCGTAATGATGCTGCTCATCGGCTGGCTTGTCCGCCGCGCGCAGCGCAAAATAAGTAAGAATCGTCGCGCCGGTGTCGGCGGCGCCGTGACCCGCCTCCGAGAGCATCGAGAGAGAGCCGGACCAAAGCCCCGCCGCCAGCTTCGCCAAAGCGAGCAGCGCGCTGGCGGCTATCGACGCCTTCGCCGCTCCCAGCTTGCGCGATGCCGCCTTGGCCTCGAAATTGTCGGCGTTGCTCATGGATCGTTCTGGCGTATTGATTGAGAGACAGGCCTCGCCGCTGTCGCATTGCAACTAGCAATTTGTCGGGCCGCGCGCAAATGGGGCGACGCCGAAGGCACACGCGCGAATGCGCATGCCCGTTTCAGTCGAGTTTCCGCCGCCGAGGCGCCACTTTGCGCAACGCGCGACGTCCTGGCGGGATCCGACTGACCGATGCTCGCGCCGCGTTCACGGCTTCGTGTTTTCGCGGGCCGCGCGAAAATTGCAATCGAAACAACATAAGGAGTGGAATCCCACTGTTGCAAAATTATCACTACGCCAAATAAATACGCCGTTTCGCATGCTTAGCGGACAGATTGGCGTTGGATTGTTCATTTTTAGCGTGCATGCTTCTTCGCGAGTCAGGGGTTTTAATCGAACTTTAACGCTCGTCCTACATTCACGAACGAAACCTCACCCGGACTTCAAAGGACGACTCGCCGAAACAGATGGAACCGCTTGACGCGAAGCGTCAGGCAAGTCGGAGAGTTAGCGTATCAAGGAGATGCTTCATGAAGAATAAGCTGCTTTCCGCCACCGCTATTGCGCTGGCTCTTGCTACCGGATCCGCTTTAGCGGCCGATCTGCCTTCCCGCAAGGAGGCGCCCGTTTACGTCGCGCCGGCGCCTGTCGCCACCTGGACCGGCTTTTACGCCGGCTTGAACCTCGGCGGCGGCTGGTCTTCCCAGGGCGGCAACAACAGCTATCTGCCCTACGCCGATTCGACCTTCGGCCTCGGCAGCACCCCGGTTCCCGGCCTCGCCCCGAACCTGTTCTTCCTGCCGGGCGGCGGCACCACCGGCAATAACACCGGCGGCGTGGTCGGCGGCGGCCAGATCGGCTACAACTATCAGATGAACCAGTTCGTTCTCGGCGTCGAGACCGACTTCCAGGGCACCAGCATCACTGGCGGCAACCAGGGCAATTACGCTGGCCTCTATGCGAGCCCCTATCCGGGTTCGGCCACTGGCGTCCTTTCGCCTCTCGTGACCGGCAACGGCGGCAATCTCGGCCTGCCGTGGTTTGGCACCGTGCGCGGCCGCGCCGGCTATCTCGTCACCCCCACGCTGCTGCTCTACGGCACGGGCGGCTTCGCTTATGGCGGCGTCGAGGCGTTCCAGCGCAGCAACACCAGCACCGGCTGGACCGCTGGCGGCGGCGTCGAATGGATGTTCATGCCGCATTGGACCGCCAAGCTCGAGTATCTCTACGTGGATCTCGACAGTAGCGGCATCAATGGCGCTTTCACCGGCTGGCAGTTGGGCAACAACCATCACCCGCAGCTCAATGTCGTTCGCCTGGGCGTGAACTATCTGTTCAACTTCGGCGCTCCGGCCCCGGTCCTCGCCAAGTATTGATCGAAAGCAGATGTATTGATCGAACATAGGTCAGAGACCTGGACAGTCCCTTCCTGAGTTTGATCAAGGAAGCCCGGCCCTCGCGGCCGGGCTTTTTTATTGGTTTCGTCAGGAGCGCCGGCTTCGGCGAGAATCGACCGCGCGCAACTGTTGACGCGAATGCTTTTGGTCGCGTTGGTTTTTTGAAGCGCGGCGAATTTCAACGGCGACGCCTGTGCTGCGCATCAAAAGCGCTGCGAGACGCCCAAATAAAGCTGCAATTTCGGCGTGGCGGCTGTCAGTCCGATATTCGCCCCGGCATCGAATTGCAGGCTGGGGGATTTTTTCCAGGCGAGCCATGTCAGCGAGAGGTCGAGCGAGGCCTGCTTGTTCGGGTTCACGGGATCATTGTTCGCCTGCCCCCACAGTTCGACGTAGCCCGTCACGGAGTCTGTCACCGCATGGCTGAGATTGCCAAGGAACTGGATGTTCGCATGACGCCCGAAATCATTGGCGTTGCGCAATATGTCGATCTCCGGATCGAACAGGAGCGTGAAGCCTGCGGGCAAGGCGAATGAAATCGGCGCAATCGCCCCTTCCTCGACCGCCCTGTTGGTGATTCCGGGCGAGCCATTCGGCGCCTTTACATAGGGGATTATCGCGGCCTGCACGTCGCCGCCTTCCGGGCCGATCAGATTCAGCTTGCCGCGAAAATACAGATCGCCGACGCCGCTGACGCTTTGCGTTCCCAACGGGCCTTTGGTCACGACACGCTCGAAAGGAACCATATTCGCTTCAAGATCAATCCAGTTCGTCAGGCCGAGCTTGAGGGTGGGGTTGGTGTAAAGAAACGCGTCCGTCGTCTTGCCGCCGGATGTGGCCCTCGCCCAATTGAACGCGTCGGACTCATATTGGAAATGACCTGCGTCGACCGTGCAGGGTAGATTCGCCTTGGGCGGACGGTCGGTGCAGAAGTCGCGCAGCTCTGTGTCTGGCGTGGGATTCAGCAGCGTGTAATTGGATTTGTCCGGCGCGGTGGAGGCATCGACTGGCGCGGTCTGAGCCGCCAGCGGATCGGCCGGGAAAGTTCCGAGCAGAAGCAGCGCGAATGCGGAGGGGCGAATGTGGATCAAGCGAATCTCTCGGCGGGTAACAGCCTATGATAGCAGCCGACGCCGCCTCGGACGACCCGCATCATTGAATTTGGATGGACGACCTGCCGGGCGGATTTGCTTTCGCCATGCAAGAATCCGTGCGACTGTCGCGCCAAGCTTCAAGTGTGCGGGGCAAGGGAGGCCTCTCAAATGTACAAGAAAATCTCGCTTTTCGCGGCAGCGGCCGCATTGTGTTTTTCAGGCTCCGTCCTCGCGGACGAGAAGAAGCCCAACATCATTTTCATCATGGCCGACGATCTCGGCAACGCCGACCTCGGCTACAGAGGCGGGAAGGTCATAACCCCAAATATCGACAAGCTCGCGCAGGGCGGGGTTCGGCTGGAATCCTTTTACGGTCAGCAGGTTTGCACGCCGGCCCGCGCGGCTCTGATGACCGGGCGCTATCCCATGCGCTACGGCCTGCAAACCCTGGTGATCTTTCCAAGCCACACCTATGGTCTGCCGACGGACGAGCGCACGCTGCCGCAAGCGCTCAAGGACGCCGGCTACAAGACCTTGATGACCGGCAAATGGCATCTTGGCCATGCGGACAAGAAGTTCTGGCCGCAAAACCGTGGCTTCGATTATTTCTACGGCAATGTCATGGGCGAGGTGGAATATTTCACCCGCGAACGTGGCGGCGTGATCGACTGGCAACGCAACGGCACATTCCTGAAAGAGGAAGGCTATTACACAAAGCTTATCGGAGACGAGGCGGTCAAGCTCATCGACCAGCAGGACGGCAAGCAGCCCTTCTTCCTCTACTTCGCCTCGCTCGCGCCGCATGCGCCCTATCAGGCGCCGCAGGAATATGTCGACCGCTACAAATCACTCGATGACAAGCAGCGTAGCACCTATTCGGGGATGATCACGGCCCTCGACGATCAGATTGGACGCATCGTCGCCGAACTCGACAAGAAGGGCTTGCGCGACAACACGATCATCCTCTTCGCCAGCGACAATGGCGGCGCGACCAGCGGCCTGTTCGCCCAGGGCGCCAAGAGCAACGACGAACGAAAGGGCGAGGAAGGCGGGATCGAGCAAGGCGCGAAAGCCCCGGCCTCCAATGCGCCGTTCAGAGGCGGGAAGGGCGGCATTCACGAGGGCGGCGTTCGCGTGCCGGCCTTTGTGAACTGGCCGGCCAGGCTCAAACCTCATGTCGTCGATGCGCCGCTGCACATGGTTGACGTCATGCCGACACTGCTGACCCTCGCCGGCGCGAAGGGCAGCGCCGACCATCCCTTCGACGGCAAGGATATGTGGAAGACCATCGCCGACGGCGCGCCCAGTCCCAATGAGGACGTGCTGATCGATGTGGAAGCCTTCCGGGGCGCGATCCGCAAGGGCGATTGGAAGCTCATCAAGATTGCGCTCCTGCCCGGCAAGACGGAGCTCTTCAACCTCGCCCGCGACCCCGGCGAGACGACCAATGTCGCCGAACAGAACCCCGATGTCGTGCATGATCTCGAAACGCGTCTCGTGGCCTATGCGAAGCAGCAGAAGCCGAGCGAATGGATCAAGGCGCAACCCAGCTTCGCGGGCGCGCAGGGCAAGACAGTGTTCGATCCCGATTTCGACATCGACGACGGCGGCCTGCCGCACGAGAAGTCGCTGCTGCCGAAACGGTGATCGTTCCTGAAAACGATTGAGGCGTCAGAATTGAAACGCGATCCATAGAGCAGCGTTTTCGGCGGCGCGCTAACGCAGCGCGCTGCGGAACGCCCCGACAAACGCGTCCAGCTCTTCGGGTGCGAGATCGGAAACGACCTCATATGCGCGATCCGCGTCGGACCATTGGATGATCGAATAACCTTCCAGCGTGCGGCGTCGCGGCGTCGCCGGAATGGCGCCGGCGCCAGCGCGAAGCTCGGTCACGGAAATCAGATGTTCGCGGCGCTTGTAGACAAGCGTCGGAACGCCGGCGCCCGCTACAATGTCGATGCGGCCGCCCGCGAGAGGAAACCCCTCGCTCGCAAGATCGACGACGGCGGCGGCGACGGGAAGCTTGCTCGCGAGCCAGGGCTTGACCGTGTGCCGGTCGCTTGAGACGACGTCCACCGGCTGGCCTGAAATCTGGCCCCGCATATGCGCAGCCAGGACCGCTTGCGTCAGCGCGTCCGGCGTCGCGTCGGTCGCGATCAGACGATCCAGTCCCAGCGTCATGACGACGGTTGCGGCGATAGCCGCCGCGAAGCTGCGCCATGACGGCGGATCACGCCAATCGCGCTTCACTTCCTCGCGCTGTGGCGGCGCGAGCGGATCGACCATCGCCATCGCGCGCAGGCGCAGGGCCGCAGACGCTTCCTCGCGCGGCGCATGGGTTTGCAGGATCTTATGCAACGCCTTGAGACGCGCATATTCGGCCGCCAATTCCGGATCGGCCGCAAGCATCCGCTCCATTTCCACCGCGCCCGCCGCGTCGAGTTCGCCATCAAGCGCGGCGTGCAGGAGAAGCTGGCGATCCCTTTCTTCGAAGCTGGTCATGACGCGGCTCCAAGTTTCGCGATGAGCAGCGTGCGCGCGCGCGCCAGCCGCGACATTACGGTGCCGATGGGAACGCCCGTCGCTTCCGAAATGTCGCGGTAAGAGAGCCCGCTGATCTCGCGCATCACCAATGTCTCCTTGAACGCCAGCGGCAGATCGTCGATCGCGGTCGTCACGCTCGCGCGGTCGGCGGCTTCGATCAGCGCCGCCTCGGGAGACGGCGAAACGCCTGTCTCCAGCGCATCGGCATGGGCTTGAGCCTCCTCCGCGTCGCCCGCCAGCACGATCGCGCGCGGCCTGTTCCTGGCGAACCATGTGTAGGCGGCGTTGCGGACGACCGCCAGCAGCCAGGGACGAGGCCGCTCTACCGGAGCAGCCTCCAGCGCCTTCAAAGCGCGGAGGCACGCCTCCTGCACGATGTCCTCGGCGTCGGTCGCGTCTCCGGCCAGCCAGCGCGCGAGCGAATAGGCGTCGTCGAGATGCGGCAGCACTTGCTCTGAAAAACGTCGCCGCGCTGTTTCGCTCGTCACGTTCAACCGCCGGACTGTCAGGGCGTGACCGTGATCTTGCCCTTCATCTTCGGATGCAGGCCACAAAAATAGATGAATTCGCCCGGCTTGTCGAAGACGAAGGAAAAACTGTCGTCCGTATCCAGCGCTTTCGAATGCATCTTGATTGTCTCGCCGACAACGCTGTGGGGAATGTCGTCATGATTGACAAACACGACCTTCGCGCCCGCCTTCACGGTCGCTTCAGCCGGCGTGAAGGCAAAATTGTCGATGGCGATTGAAAGTTCATCCGCGGCCAAGCATGGTCCGACAAAAAAGATGCTGAGAAGAGCGCTGAGCTTTGCGAGTTTATGGAAAGTCATCATGGCGCGCTCCCTTCAACCGGCGAGCGTGGAATCGACGATCGCGAGCGGCCCCTTGCCACGCGCGATCCTGACGCTGGAAAGGCCGAGATAGGAGCGCAACTGCTCCGCCGGAACGAGTTGCGGCCCCGGCGCGGGCGCCGCGCCGGGAGCCGGTTGAGGAAACGCTGTCGAGCGCGCCGTGTGGAAGGTCATGTTGCCTTCGATCTTCTGCGCGATCTGGTGAATATGGCCGTTGAGCACCGTCACGGAACCAAAGCGCGCGAGCAGCTTCAGCGCCTGCGCGCTGTCCTGCGTGCCCCAGCCCCATTCGGGGGCGATGGTCCACAGCGGAAGGTGCGCGAAGACGACGATCGGCGTAGAAGCGCTCTTTCCCTCTACATCGGCGGCGAGCCAAGTTAGTTGTTCGGCTCCGAGATTGCCCATGCCGCCGGCCTTGAGGTCATGGACATTGACGAGGCCAATGAAATGCGCGCCGCCGTGATCGAAGGAATACCAGCCCTTGCCCTGTGAGAGCCTGCCATAGCGGGCAAGATAGGCCTCGCCGTTGTTTTCATCGATGACGTCATGCTCTCCCGGCACATAATGCACGTCGAGCTTCGCCGCGCCGATCAGTTGATCGGCGTCGTCGAATTCTTTCGGCTTTGAAAGATGGGTAATGTCGCCCGTATGAATCATGAAGGCAGGCTTGTTCGGCAATCCGCCAATCCTCGCAATGGCCTCCGAGAGCGTGACATTGGGATTGGGATTGGCGGGCTTGTTGAAGCCGATGTGGCTGTCCGAGATCTGGGCGAAGGAGAAGCTGGCCGTCGCGGCTTCCGCCGCGCCGATGAGCTTCGCGCTGGGGACGCCGCCATTGAGCGTCCAGACGAGCCCCGCCCCGGCCCAGGCCATACATTCGAGCGTCTGCCTCCGGTTGAGGCCTTGCCCAGAATCGTCGTGAATTTTGCGTTTGTCGCTCATCGTCGTCTCCCTGCGCGGAAAGCCCTCCGCCTGCATAAGAGACTCGCCTTGGAGTCGATTTATTCCCCGAAAAGAGAATTTTTGCGCCCCGAAGAAGCTTCGGCGCCGGCGCGGCGGCGACCGCCTTCTGTCTTGCAAACCCTATTGTCTCGGGCGCAAAGGACGCTATGCTGTGTCTGCTAAAGCATTTTCTAAATGAACGATTTCAAAAATAAGAGCCTGCGAGAGCTTGGGAGGTCGTTGATGCAAAAGCGAGTGAAATCGGTGCGGTGTCTTGTCATCGCGCCTCTGCTCCTGCTCGTCGCGGCGTCACCTTTGGCCGCGCAGAGCGCGCCGCCGGTGAAGGTCATCACGCCAACCGACCGCACAATTCTGCCGATCCCCGAACCGCAATATCCTCACAGCACGACGCTCGACGCGCGCAACGCCGTTCCGCCGCCGCGATTCGAAGTGAAGGCCCCGGACGGCGCGCCCAATGTGCTTATCGTGCTGATAGACGACATGGGATTTGGCCAGTCGAGCGCCTTCGGCGGTCCGATCCACATGCCGACGGTGGAAGGCCTCGCCAATAACGGCTTGCGCTACAATGAATTCCACACCACGGCTCTTTGCTCGCCGACGCGCGCGGCGCTGCTCACCGGACGCAATCACCACACCAACAACATGGGCTCGATCACCGAGACCGCCACTGCCTTTCCGGGCAACACCGGCAAGCGGCCCAACAGCGTGACGCCGCTCGCCGAGATGCTGCGTCTCAATGGCTACAGCACCGCCGCCTTCGGCAAATGGCACGAGACGCCGGTTTGGGAAGTCACGTCCTCAGGACCGACCGATCGCTGGCCGACGCGCTCGGGCTTCGACAAATTCTACGGCTTTATCGGCGGCGAGGCGAACCAATGGGCCCCGGCGATCTACGAGGACATGACGCAGGTCGAAATCCCCAAGGACCCAAAATATCATTTGATGACCGACATGACGGACAAGGCTGTCGCCTGGGTTCAATCGCAAAAGGCGCTGACGCCGGAAAAGCCCTTCTTCCTTTATTTCGCGCCTGGCGCCACCCATGCGCCGCATCACGTGCCGAAGGAATGGATCGCCAAATACAAGGGCAAGTTCGATCAGGGCTGGGACAAGCTCCGCGAGGAAACCCTGGAGCGGCAGAAGCGCCTCGGCGTCGTGCCGCAGGAAACGAAGCTTGCGCCAAAGCCCGCTGAGATCAAGGACTGGGCCGCGCTTTCGCCTGACGAAAGGAAACTCTTCGCGCATCAGATGGAGGTGTTCGCCGCCTATGGCGAATATGCCGACACGGAAATCGGCCGCCTGATCGAGGCGATCAAGGCGACCGGCCAGTTGGACAACACGCTGGTCTTTTATATCGTCGGCGACAATGGCGCCTCGGCCGAAGGTGGTATGAATGGCCTCTTCAACGAGATGACCTATTTCAACGCAGTGCCGGAGAGCGTGCCGGAGATTCTCAAACATTACGATGAGCTCGGCGGGCCAAACACCTATGGCCACTACGCGGCCGGCTGGGCGGTGGCGGGCGACACGCCCTTCAGCTGGACCAAGATGGTGGCCTCCAACTACGGCGGCACGCGCAACGGCATGGTGGCGCACTGGCCCAAGGGTTTCTCCGCTAAAGGCGAAGTGCGTTCACAATGGCATCACGTCATCGACATCACGCCGACCATACTTGAAGCAGCGCATCTGCCGGAGCCAAAAAGCGTCGACGGAACGGCGCAAACCCCGATCGAGGGCGTGAGTCTGCTCTATAGTTTCGCGGATGCGAAGGCGGCCGACCGCCACACCACGCAATATTTCGAAATCTTCGGCAATCGCGCCGTCTATCGCGACGGCTGGCTCGCCGGCACGGTCCACCGCGCGGCTTGGGACAGGACGCCGCGCGCCACGCTCGAAAACGACAGATGGGAGCTTTACGACACGCGCGCGGATTTCAGCCTCGCTAACGACCTTGCTACGTCCAACGCCAGCAAGCTGAAGGAGATGCAGGATCTCTTCACGCAGGAGGCCGTCAAATATTCGGTGCTGCCGATCGACGACCGCCTTCTGGAACGCATCGTGGCCGAAAATGTCGGACGCCCCGATCTCATGAACGGAAGAACCTCGCTGACCGTCTATCCGGGCATGACCGGCATGTCGGAGAACGTCTTCATCAACGTGAAGAACCATTCGCACAGCATCACAGCCAATGTGGACATTCCCAAAGGCGGGGCCAGTGGCGCGATCATCGCGCAAGCGGGCCGCTTTGGAGGGTGGAGCCTTTATCTGTTGAACGGCAAGCCCACTTATACATACAATTTCCTTGGCCTGCAGCGTTACACGATCGCATCCAATCAGCGCTTGCCGGCGGGCAAGGCGACAATTCGTTTCGATTTCGACTATGACGGCGGCGGCGTCGGCAAGGGCGGAACCGGAACGCTCTATGTCAACGACAGGAAAGTCGCGTCTGGCCGCATCGAGCGCACGCAATGCTGCGGATTCTCCGCCGATGAAGGGGTCGACGTCGGCGCGGACGAAGGCACGCCGGTCACGGAAGCCTACAAGCCTCCGTTCAAATTCAGCGGCGCGATTTACAACGTCACCGTCGAACAGAAGGCGGGGAAAAAGGCCGACATCGATGACGAGCAGCGCGCGCACAAGGCGGCGGCCGTTAAGCGCGCGATTTCCGATTAGCGCGAAGAGAGCAATCAGAGGCGGTCGTGAGCAAGGTTCTGGAGAAGTTTCCGGGGCGGTTCATTCGAGTTGGAAATCTGGAGGTTGAAACAGCGTCGGGCGCGTGTTTCAAGGTTGGCGACGACTGAGGCCCGGCGACGGCGGCGCCTTTCACGGATTCCGCCACGCAATGGCGGCGAAAGTCCTCGACGAGCGCTTCCGCCGCCTGCGGGAGTTCTGTCTTACCATTTCCTAAGCCGCGTTCAGACTTGGCCGAGCCGCAGTGTTGCAGATTCAACTCGCCAAGAAAATCGACGCCGCGCCCCCGATCGCGCCCGCGTCAGTGGAGCCAGAATTCAGCGTCGCACATATTCAGCTCCGCCGGCTTGATCAGTGCGGAGTGCGCCACGACCACCGTGTGGAGCGGGCCCTCGATGCTTCGGACCCAAAAGTCCAAAAACTTGTGCAGCTCGGGAAACTGAGGGTGAAGATCATATTCTTGCCAGATGTAGGACTGGAGGATTTTCGGATGGTCCGGCAGACGGTAGAAGATGTTCGCCGTCGTCAGCCCATAGCCCTGCATTTGCAAACGGAATTCCTTCGACGCCATGTCGTGCTCCTTTCCGCTGGGAAGATTCTTTAAGATTCTAGCCAATGGTCTTGAGCGAAGGCAAGCAAACTTCGCGCCAAACTCCTTTTAAAACAATATGCTAGCAGCAATCTCCGGCGAGTGCCGATTTGTTGATCTCCCGCTTGAACTGCGGCGAGCCGACCCAGCGGTTCCGGCATAGAACTTGCTGCTTCGCTAGTCGACAAAAGCCTTTGTCGGGTCTCCGACAAATTAGGCCGCGAGGATCTCATGCCGCTCTACGCTTATTCCTGCAAGGACTGTAACGCCGAGTTCGAACTCCTTGTTCGCTCTTCCGACGTCCCGGCCTGTCCCTCCTGCGGCAGCGAGAAATTGCAACAGGAGGTCGCGCGGATTTCATCCGAGATAAAATATCCCGCCATCGCTCGTTCATGGCGGCAGGCGGCGGCGAGGTCCGGCGATCTCTCTAATTTCAGCCAGAAGGAACAGGGGCTGAAGAAAGGCTGACGCGCGCGAGCCTCCTCTAGAGGCTTCTTCCTTGTCCGCGCCCCCGCCGCAGTGCAATATCCCGCCGAACCCGGCGAAAGTCGCCGCTGTCATGTCCGCGGGAATCCTTATCATGACCTTTGACGCTCTGTTCTCGCCGCTGCGTGTCGGCGAGCTGACCTTGCCGAACCGGATCCTGATGGCGCCGCTGACGCGCTGCCGCGCGGAGGGCGAACATGTTCCCGGCGCTCTGATGGCGGAATATTACGCCCAGCGCGCCGCCGCTGGTCTCATCATCGCCGAGGCGACGATGGCGATGGCCTGCAATTCGGCGTTCTGGTCCGAACCGGGCATTCACTCGCAGGCGCAGGTCGAAGGCTGGCGGCGCGTCGTCGACGCCGTTCATGCGAAGGGCGGACGCATCGCACTGCAAATCTGGCATGGTGGACGCGCGTGTCATCCGCTCATGAACAATGGCGCCACGCCCGTCGCGCCGAGCGCCATTCCGATAACCAATGACGAGATTCATACGCCCGACGGCAAGAAGCCTTACGCGACGCCGCGCGAACTGCGCGACGACGAATTGCCGGGGATCATCGAGGGCTTCGCACAGGCCGCGCGCAACGCAAAGTCAGCGGGCTTCGACGCGATCGAGTTGCATGGCGCCAATGGCTATCTGCTGGACGAATTCCTGCGCGACGGCGCCAACAAACGTCATGGCCGCTATGGCGGGAGCGTCGAAAATCGCGCGCGACTGCTGCTTGAAACGCTGGAGGCGGTCATTGGCGTCTACGGCGCCAGTCGCGTGGGACTACGCATATCGCCGCTGAACAGTTACAACAGCATGATCGACAGCGATCCAATCGGCCTCACGAGCTGGCTTGCGACGAGACTGAACGATTATGGCATCGCCTATCTCCACGTGATGCGCGGAGATTTCTTCAAGGCGCAAGAAGGCGACGTCATGACCCCGGCCCGCAAGGCTTTCAAAGGCGTGCTGATCGGCAACATGGGCTATGACGCCGCCGAAGCGGACGCGGCGATAAGAGAGGGCAAGCTGGACGCTGTGGCCTTCGGCTCAAGCTTCCTCGCCAATCCCGATCTGCCGGCCCGCATCAGATCAGGCGCGCCGCTCAATGCGCCTGACCCATCAACCTTCTATACGCCGGGGGCGAAGGGCTACACCGATTACCCGGCGATGGACGCCTGACACCCGCCGGAGCAGAGCGCCGCCGCCTGCTCTCCGTCAGGTCGCGCTGATGCCGGAACAGAAAGCGCCAAAGCTCGTTTACTGATCATCGGCCGCTCGGCCGGATGTCCCTTATGGCGCAGAAAAGCGACCCGGGCCGCTTCGACGTGGAAGAGATCAAGCTATGGATGTCAGCGAGATAGACGCTGTTCGCGCCTTGCTGGGTTCAAAGCCGAGGCCTGTCGGCTGGTCGCAGCGACGGGAGCGCATCGAGGAAGTTGGCTCGGTCTGGCCCGTCGCCGACGACATAAAGACAGAATCGGTCGATATCGACGGCCTTCCCGGAGAATGGTCAATCGCGCCTGGCAGCGACGCCTCCCGCGTCCTGATGTTTTTCCACGGCGGTGGCTATTGCTCCGGCTCCATCCTCAGCCATCGCCGAATGGTCACGGAAGCAGGCCGCGCCGCTGGCGCGCGCACGCTCGCGGTCGGCTACAGGCTCGCGCCGGAACATCCCTTCCCCGCCGCCTATGACGACGCGCTGAAGGCATGGCGCTTCCTTCTCAAGCAGGGCCTGGCGCCGGCGCGCATCGCAATAGGGGGCGACAGCGCCGGGGGCGGGCTCACAGTGGCGCTGATCAATCGGCTGCGTGGCGCGGGGGAGGCGCAGCCCGGCTGCGCATGGCTGGCGTCGCCGTGGACGGACCTCGCCATGACCGGCGAGACGCTCGCGACGAAAGACGCCGTAGATCCGCTCATTCACAAGCCTTATCTCGTTGAACTCGCGGCAGCCTATCTTGCGGGCGGGACGGAAGCAGGAGACCCGCGCGTATCGCCCTTATATTCCGATCTGAGAGGCTTCCCGCCGATGCTGATCCAGGTCGGCTCGGCGGAAACCCTGCTCTCCGACGCCACGCGTTTCGCGGAGCGGGCCGGCGCCGCCGACGCACCCGTGACGCTCGAAATCTGGCCGCACATGATTCACGCCTGGGCCTTGTGGAACGCGCATCTGGAAGCGGGCCGCCAAGCGCTGGCAAACGCGGGGGCCTTCATCAGGGCGCATCTCGCCTAGACCGCCGGCCTTATTGGCCAATGGTTTACGCCAACAGTCCGTCGAAGGGCGCGCGGCGCGGGCCTGACGCAGCGCACAACGCTCGACCCCGCGCCAATTTGTCGCCACGGATAGAGCTTGAATTCAAGCAATTTTTACTAATGTCTTCTTATCTTCGCCATCACGGCTCCCCACATTGCGGAGTATGAATTTCCGCCACGCACAATTTTGCGGAAGGGCCGCATTCAGCTGATGGCGAGCGAGGAACTTGTGATGGAATCCGTCAAATCATGGTTTCAGGACTGGTCCGACGCCTGCACCTACGCCAGGGAATGCGCTCCAGACCTTTCCTTTCTGCCCCTGCACGACCCCTACCCTGCGCTCGCCAGCGTCGCCGCCGTCTGTTTCGCGATCTGGTGGTGGAACGAAAAGCAGATCGGCCGCGCGCTCAATCGTGAAGAGAAGGCCCGTCTGCGCGAGGGCGCGCGCACTGATGGTTTGAACGAGATGCTCGGCCAGATGAGAAGCGTCGACGCTCTTCACAGAAAACAGGCGGCCTGATCGAGGCCTCACATCAGGCGATGAGCTGAACTTCCCCGTTCTTTAGCCGATAAATCGCACCGACGACCTTCAGGCGCTTTTCATTGAAGGCCGCGCTCAGCAGGGGCGTTGCGTTCTTCAGCGCCTCGACGTTGCGGCGCACATTTTCCTTGGTGGCGTTCTCCAGCAGATCGCCCGGAAGGCTGGAAGCCGCATTCACCGCCGGAGTCAGATTCGCGACCAGTGACGGCAGATGGCCCGGCAGGTTCGTCTTGTTCTTGATAGAGGAAATCGTTGAACTCACGGCGCCGCAGGCGTCATGCCCCAGCACCATCAACAGCGGCGTCTTCAGCACTTCCACCGCATATTCAAAACTCGCCAGATTGTCGGCGTTCAGAAAATTCCCGGCGACGCGAACGACAAACAGGTCGCCGCGCGAACTGTCGAAGGTGAATTCGGGTCCGATGCGCGAGTCGGCGCAGCTCAATATGCCAGCGTAAGGATTCTGTCCGTCGACAAGAGCCGCGCGCTCGGTGATGAAATCATGCCGCTTCGTGACGCCCTCGACATAGCGCTTGTTGCCCTCCTGCAAACGCTCAAGCGCCTGCTCCGGCGTCAGGACATTCTGGGGTTTCGGCGGGGCTTTGTATTTGCCCTTCGCGCGCGCGTGCGAAGGAACCGCGAGCATGGCGCCAAGACCCGCGCCCAATGAAAGCATCTCGCGCCTTGGAATCCTTTTCCCATGCATCAAGGCCGGGAAACCGCAATTATCGCACATGACCGCTATGCCCCTTAAAGTCGAACGAAACATCCTTGCTGCTTGATCACGTCGCGCGGTCCAGAAGATATGATCCCCAAAGAACGGCGACGCATGCCGCGAGAAGCAAAACAAACCGGAACACCCACCGCCAGTAGCGCGCCGGTTCTCTCGACCGGGCTATCCATCCCTGGTTTGTGTAGAAGGCGCCGCTGGCCAGCACG
>Ga0182013_10000995_pt1 | contig 39237 bp, 37 predicted proteins | sample 612S2MmetaG_FD_120487 | JGI IMG/M metagenome (GOLD analysis project Ga0182013, IMG submission 120487) | Permafrost microbial communities from Stordalen Mire, Sweden - 612S2M metaG | ecosystem: Environmental > Terrestrial > Soil > Wetlands > Permafrost | place: Sweden: Stordalen | collected... | reverse complement strand
AGCACTCAAATTACCAGGAATCACGCTCGCGCAGAAATGGCAGCAGGCTTCTCCACGGCCGGTGCAGCCTGGACGCTGAAACCATTGCGGACCGACTCGGTCAGTCGCGGACGGTCCATCTCCTTTTTTACGCGGGAGACAATCTCTCTTTCAATCTCGATCCGGCTTTTCTTTTTCATGAAGCGGTCCTTCTTTGAGCGATGAGCAGTGAGCTACCGTATCGAGTTCGGAGCCGATCTCCCTCCAGGCACCCGCAAATAGGATCAAACAACACGTGTACGCGTCTATTTGGCAGCCGCGTTAGCGCCGCCAACGCGAATATCCCCAGCCCCCGCCTCCGAGCAGAAAAAGCACCAGTAAAACAATCAAGATTGTTTCCATGTTGTAACCTCCCTCGCAAGACGAAGCGGACCAGCCCTTGAAACGACTGTCTTACTTCTTCCCTACACATCATCCTAGGAGCGGCCCAGACGGTTGTCTGGTCACATTGGAGCACCTTGAGCAGGGCGCTCCAGCCTCGCCTCTGAAACATGCAAACCCTGCCTGCTGCGCGAAGCCATCATCCTGAGACTGGTAATTGTCGCGTTCGGCACAGTACGCCATGCTTCATATCCACAGTGCATAGAGCGAACGTTCGATTTTGACCAACCCAGTGGTCACGGCGCGCATAGGATTGGTTTTACATTGGCGGTCGCGTCCCATTCGGAGTGACTGCACACGGTATCCCGATCGGGCCTTTGCAGTTTGACCGATTGGAAGCTGCCCCGGCCGCCAAATGTATATCCAGAACTCAGGGAATGTCGACAAGGCTACCGAAGAGGTCCTAATGGCAGATCACACGTCCACACTGACACGCCGAGAAGAAGTTGCGGAAGGCACAATGGCCTTTCACTTCGAGAAACCGTCCGGATTCAGTTTCAGCGCGGGCCAGTTCGCCGATGTGACACTCACTGACCCACTGGAAACTGATGCCGAGGGGAACACCCGCACGTTTTCCATCGCGAGCCCTCCATTTGCAAACGAGTTAGTTTTCACCACACGCATGCGTAATACCGCTTTCAAGCGCTCGCTAAAACAAGTGATGTTAACCGCGGAAGTGAAGATAAGCCCAGCCGCAGGCTCCTTCACTCTACACAAGAACCTAACAAAGCCAGCCATATTCCTTGCAGGCGGAATCGGAATCACACCATTTCTTAGTATGGCGCAACAGGCTGACCGGGACAGGTTGTCGCAAAAGTTATTCCTGTTCTATTCGAATCGGCGGCCTGAAGACGCTGCATTCCTGGATACTCTGAGGGCTTTGGAGACGACAAATCCCAATTTCCGCTTGATCTGCACCATGACAGAAATGTCGAAATCCAAGGAGGAATGGAAGGGTGAAACGGCTCTGATAGACAAGGAGATGTTGTGCAGGCATTTGGCCAACCTGCAAGGACCCATCTACTACATTGCCGGGCCGCCCACTATGGTGACGGCCCGTTGCTTTCGTGACCGGCTGCGGCACTGAGAATGCCTTCGAGCTTGGACTCGAAGGCACGTTTGTGGAAGAAGAAGAGAATCCTCTTCCAATTGGAGTTGAGAGGACCGGACTCCTTTGAGGCCGGAGTGCTGGTGGTTCGGATGATTTCCAACATGGTGTTGCTCCTTTGTATTGAGTTGTGGCATGCGAAGGGGATCGGGGGGATTTAACCCCCGGTGGGCTCGAAACAATTGCAAGTCCCGAGCCCTCCTCCACATAACCTGGTGTCTGGTTTCAGAGAACGTTTTCGTCCGCGCGCGCGGGACGGATATACACAGGGAATTAGTGGGAAGGAGCGGTGCGGCACCTGAGCAGCCAGGGGGGCTGTGTGCGCCCTACTCGCTCTTGAGAAGGCAGGGGAGTCTGCAGGATAGGAGTGAAGCAAATGCCGGTTGAACTCGAGCTCAACTACTTACTTCGGCCGCGCTCGGCGCGCCGAGTTACAAGCCACATGCTCGTGTTGGACATAACCCCGTGTGAGACATTCCGTGAACTTGGCTCCTGTGGAAATCCCGTGCCTATACTAGACAGTCATGAAGAGCAAGGAATGCGCTCAGGAGTTGGGGTAAGAACGGAAATGTAACATTGCCCGTAAGTTACGATGGCTAACCACGGGTCATCCTGGCGCCCATGGTTGAAAGTGCCATCAATGGTCAACTGCAAGCATTGCTGGTAGCAGGCCATCCGGTGCGGTTGCCGGGTGCATGACCCAGAATTCGGACTTTTTCTGATCAGTGACCCCACCATCTAGAACTGCGCAAGGCCATCTCCCAAATTGAAGTCGAGGTCTCGACTCCCGTCAGCCACTTCACCAGTTGGCGAAGTGACCTTCCTCCCCTATCCTCCGAGGGAAATCGGGGGCTGGTTGCCCACTCGCTGATTTCCGCCGACTTCACTATGATGCTTCTCATGGTCTCGCTACGATGCTTGAGCCGACGCCTCTTCATTTCCTTTGTGACCGTCGTTCTCTTGGGCCCCTGGAGCGCAGTCAGTCAAGAGAAGACACAGGTGGATCCCGGCCGGATCGCTCTCGATCACGGGGACTACGCTTCGGCTGAAGCTATTTACAGGAAAGCTCTGCTCAAATACCCCGCATCTCCCGAACTGCTCACCAACCTGGGGATTGCGATGCAAATGCAGGGGAGGTCAACCGACGCGATTCATGCCTTCGAGAAGGCATTGAAGCTGAAGAACCTACCCCGCACCTATGCGCTCCTCGCTGAGGAAAAGTGCAAGACCCTCGATTTGGAAGGCGCGCGCCCCATGCTCGCCAAGATACTCAAGGAAGATATCGCTGACCTGCAGACCTTAGCTCTTGTCGCTCCCTGCTACCTCGAGCTTAATGAACCGGTTGAGTCGGTTGCAGTCTACAATGCCTTGCTCGCGGATACTTCCTTCCCCAATGATCTGGCCTTGATTCAGCTTGCGAAGTCGTATCTTCTCTCTGCACAGTTCTTCATTACACGCCTCGCGGCCGCGCCGGGAAACGCGCCCTATCTTCAGGCGATAAAGAATGCGCGGGATCAAGCGTCGCCCGATGCGCGCGGTGCCTTTGCAGTGGCTGCCCAGAACTCGCCCCACTTCAAACCCAGCCTGTCTTTTCAGGTAGCGGTCCGAAGTTGGCGTCAGCATCCCGAAGACACGACACTGCTTTATCTGCTGAGCGTGCTGAGTGGTGAAGAGAGCATGCGTGAAGTGGAGATCTGTGACGACAAGTATCCCAGTTCTCCTTATCTCGACCAACTGAAGTTTGAAATGCTCGCGGATCAAGGGCATGTGGATGAGGCGATTCAGGGATATGAACGCCTGCTGCAGACTCATCCCGAACTTCCAGACCTGCACTACAGCCTTGGCATGCTCTATCGAAAGCGCCGCATGTGGGACCGAGCCTTGGAAGTATTCCGCGCGCAAGTAGCCTATGACCCGCAAGATGAACGTGCCGCAGCACGTGTGAGCGAGGCCCTGGTTGAACTGATTCAATGGAACGATGTGCGTGACTTTCTTGAACCGCGCGTGAAAGGGAGCAATCCTCCGTTATGGGCGGTGCTTGACTTGTCGGAAGCCTTGCAAAATCTGGACAACCCGCAACGGGCAATCCAGCTTCTGGCCGCCGCTGAAAAGGAAAATATGTCGAATAAGTCCATTCACTTTCGCTTGCTGCGCCTTTATAGAAAAGTCGGCAACGTCGAGCAGGTCCACGCAGAGGATCAATGGCTTCGATCCGCTCCCAAGTGAGGTTTCGTGTCCAACGGTTACGTTTGGATGATTCGCATTGCCCCTGCAAGGGCTCGGGTTTCCTTCCCACATGAATAGGGGAACTTTGGAATCCGGATTCCCTCGAACAGCCGAGAAACCCTTCTGGGAGGGTTGTTTCACGTAATCCAACAACTTCATGAATCCAGTGACAAACAACTCTTTCATATTTTGCAGTCTATCCGATCACTAAAATGCTTAAAATAAGAAGTTTAAAAGATAATAAGTACAATGGAGTCTGTTTTACTAAGTAAAACAATATGGATTGCGCCTTTTCTTCTTGTCATCTCGACCAATCCGTCATACGTTCTCAGTCTATTGGTGAAATGCTTAAGTGAGCACCGGATCAATCCCCACGATCAAAAGGGCTGACGATATCAGAGTTTGGTCGTATGAGTGCATCTTCCTTGCCGGTGTAATGCAAGGCACATTTCCGATTCATCGAAGAAAAGGCTGTCTCTGCGGAGCAGATAAGGGAGCGTGTCCAGCGGGAACAATGGAAATCTGAACAGGCGATTTAGTAAGGCTTCCATCTCGCGGGGGGTAAGCACAAGACCATCCGGTGATAGTTCCCAGGAACTGCAGGAAGAAACTGTCTCACTTGGGAGTCGCTGATGGCAACCAAGACACAGCTTTCGAAGCACGACATGTCAACAACATTGTCTCTATCGGGAACCGACGGGGCTCAGGCCCCTTTTCTAAAGGAGGACTCGACGATGAGCTGGACACGGAGAATTTGGAAGGTCGCGATCTACGCAATGGTTGGTGCTATGTGCGCGGTTTCTGCACTCGCGCAGAACGCCACCGGCAGCATTGTTGGAAGGGTGACGGATCCGAGCGACGCTGTCCTGGTTGGACTTGACGTGCAAATCGAGAACGTTGGCACCTCTGAAGTTCGTGCTGCCAGGACGAACGATTCTGGCGACTACACGGCCCCTCTCTTGAGCCCTGGAACTTACAGGATCACGGTCGCGGCCACTGGCTTCAAGACCGAAGCGCGATCCAACATTACCCTCCTGGTGGATCAAACCGTGCGCGCCGACTTCAAGCTGACTCCCGGAGCCACCGCAGAGAGAATCGAGGTTTCTGCACAAGCCATTGCTCTCGATACGGATTCGGCGTCAGTCGGTGAGGTGATCGGGGAGAAGCCTGTCGTCAACCTGCCCCTGAACGGCCGCGTCTTCCTCGACCTCCTGTTCCTTACCCCGGGAGCAGTGGAAACGGGCGGAGAACAGTCCACGTTCCGTTACAACGCTGGGGATGCGATCGCCATTGGCGGTGCGAGAAGTTCCTCGAATGGGTACACCGTCGACGGGACCAGTATCATGGACACTGGTTACAACACGCCTGCCTATAATATTTCCCTCGATGCGATCCAGGAGTTCAAGGTACAGACTGACACCTACTCTGCCGAGTTCGGCTACAGTGCCAATCAGATCAATCTCAGCACCAAGTCTGGAACGAACGAGCTGCACGGATCGGCATTCGAATTCCTGAGGAATGATGTTCTCGATGCCCGTGGCTATTTTAACGTAGCCCCGTCGCCCGTAAACCCACTCCGGCAGAATCAATTCGGCTATTCTTTCGGCGCTCCCGTAATCATTCCAAAGCTGTATAACGGTCGAAACAAAACATTCATTTTCACCAACTACGAGGGTGAGAGAATTCGGCAGGCCACTACGGCAGTAGGCAATGTTCCCACGTCAGATGAGCTACAGGGACAATTTCCATTTGCAATCACTGATCCGTTGAATCCCACTCAGACCTTCCCTGAGGTGGGTGGCATCACCACGATTCCAGCAGGCCGTATCTCGCGATATGGACAGATTGTTATGAGCAAGCCAACGCTGTTCTTTCCTGCGCCCAACTCTTCCGGCGCATTTAACTATAACGGCTCAGTGAGTTCACCGGCCAATACGGATCAACAGAACTATCGCATGGATCACAACTTCAGTGCCAAGGATTCCGCGTTCTTCCACGCTGCGATCTCGAATATCCTTGCCACCGTGCCGGGATCACTGACTGCCGTGGGTAGCGTGATTACAACACAGGATGCACGCAATTACACGTTGACCTACACGCACATCTTCACGCCCAATCTCGTCAATCAGGCCCGCTATGGATACCTAGAGGCGCTCTCCATTCAAAACCCCTATGTGATCCCGAGCGCAGATTTGGCAGCGCTCGATCTAAAGGGCGTCTTCGCTCTTCCTAACGCCGGCTACCCCGGTATCGCCTTCGGCACGTATACGCTCCCGAATGCCGGGACTTCCTACGCCGGGTCGGGCAGCAACGGCCTGACTCCGTTAGGGAGTTTGGAGGGGATGAACGACTTCGGGGATTCGTTGTCGTGGTCAAAACGGGGTCATACTATCGGTGCCGGCATCGGCGTCCGCACGTGGGGACTCTCCCTGACATCCTCGAACCGTCCGCTTGGAGGCTTCAATTACGATGGTGAGTTCTCAGGCAATCAAATATCGGACTTCTTGCTCGGAAACATAAGTTCAGTATCGGCCAACGTCGCAGGGCCACTGGGCAATCAAACGACCGGAATCCATCCCCACTTCCACTGGAGAGATTACGCGCCGTATTTTCAAGATGACTGGAAAGTGACGCCCAGGCTGACGGTCAATCTCGGTTTGCGCTATGAGTTCTTGCCCGGGCCATATGAGGAACAGAATAACTTCTTCTGGTTTGATCCCAACATTGCCGGAGGCGGCCTTTATGCCGGCAGTCAGAACGTCGTAACAAAATACGGCGGGGGGCTCTATGCCTACAACGGACGGCGCGGACCTGGCCCGACCCCGAAGAACGGATTCCTGCCGAGGATTGGAGTTGCGGTTCGTCCATTCGGAGACAATAAGACTGTCATTCGGGGCGGTTTTGGAATGTTTTATGACAGCGTACAGCTCAACGAGTACTTTGCTTCTGGCTCTTTCTGGCCTTACTCGGCTTCAACAACCCTTACAGCCTCAACGGCTACGGACACACTCCTCAGTACAGACGATCTCTTCCCCGACCTGGGTACGGGTGTTGTCACCGCGGCAGCTCTAACCTTTCCAGAAGTGCAGCCGGCTAATACCAAGAATCCGGTTGAGAAGAACTGGTCCTTCGGGATTGAGCGCGAGGTCCTCAGGAACACCGTCCTGAATGTGAACTATAACGGGGCTAAGGGAACAGACTTAGCGAACCGGAGCAATCCGAATCAGCCCACAGAATGCAACGCTGCGCATAACTGTGACCCGCTTACGCAAACACCGGCTTCAATTGCTGCGCGTGAATCTTATCCGAACATCGGCACATTGGTCATGGACAACTTCGATGGATACTCCAACTACAATGCCCTGAACGTAATCGCGCGACACCAGAGTAACGGCGTCTCGCTGCTGGCTGCCTACACATGGTCCAAGGGATTGGACATTCAATCCTCAACCTCGGGCGTGACTGGAGATGCGGGCGGGTTCATAGGTGTGCAGGATAACCACAATCCTCATGGTGACTATGCACGCTCTTCGTATGACGTAGGCCAGCGTCTCGCTGTGAGCTTTGTGTGCGCAATACCAGTGGGCCGGGGAGGGAAAGTGCTGCAAAACGCTCCTAGGGCTCTTGATGAGGTCATTGGAGGATGGCAGTTCGATGGAATTGCCATTTACCAAGGTGGATTCCCATTCTCGATAACGGCCACTGATCTTGGCTTTGTCAATAAGGCCTATGGAGAACGGGCGGATAAGGTCGGAAACCCCTATCCTTCAGGGTTCCACAAGAACCTCACAGAATGGTTCAACACGAGCGCATTTGCTCAGCCTGCGGCGGGAGACTTCGGGAACTCATCACGTAACATAATCCGAATGCCCGGCGTGGCCAACTGGGACCTTTCGCTGCTCAAGAGCTTCACTCTGCCGGAAAAGGTCTCGCTTCAATTCCGGTTCGAGTCGTTCAACGCGTTTAACCATCCTGAATTTGGTCTTCCCAATCAAAGCGTGACCAGCGGTACATTCGGGACGATTTCAACGCTGAATACTTACCACCCTGCAAGAGAGGACCAAGTAGGCCTTCGACTCACTTTTTAGCGTGTCGAGGGCGGAGTAACAGGAATCCACTGCGGTGAAGTAACGCGTACGGCCGCGTGCGTGGCTGGCGTTTTCCGGTTCAGGGCCTTCGTTGGTGAAGTCTTGATGAAGTGAGACGAAGGCCCTTCTGGACGGCTGGTACACTTCGGTGACAAAAGGGACAACACGCTGGGAAGACCAAGCGCAGCAGAGAACGAATTAAATAGCGCTGGCCGAAGCCCAGGGTTTTGGATCGGACAGGTCCGGCGTACCTTGGAGCGTCTTGAGTGTCTTCTCAGCTAGGGGCCTTCCTTTATCTCGCACTCCCCTGGATTACGGTGCAAAGTCGTTCATAAAGCACGCCGCGGAGAGTCTCGTGCACTCAAAGTGCTCCATCTCTAACCATCAACAGGGATACCAAGACAGAGGAGAGAGTTACATGCCACGGTTAGCGAGATCGGTATTGTTTTGCGCATCACTAGTGCTTCTTTTGGCTTATCCAAGAGGAACTGCTCAGCAATCATTATTGCCAATTCCGGATCGCCTGGTTGTCATGACTATCGACGATGGCACAAAGACCGATATCACACAGGTCGCGCCAGTCTTAAGACGCTATGGTTTTGGCGCCACATTCTATGTTACCGATGGCCTTCGCAGCATAAAGCGCCAAGACGACTCATTAACATGGGACGACATCCGTGAACTCAACAAAGAGGCCTTTGAAATCGGCAACCACACTGAAAATCACCCGGATGTTAGAACGCTCTCAAAGAAGCAGCTTGTCACGGAGCTCGAAGGAATCGAGGAGCGCTGTAAGCAAAACGGAATTCCCGTACCAACGACTTTTGCCTATCCAGGCTGGCAATTCAATATCCAGAGTGCACAAGTGCTGCTTGAGAAAGGCTATTTGTTTGCGCGCCGCGGTGTCGCACCTGAGTTCCCAGATAAAGGCTGGGGAGCTCGAGGCCCTGTCTATGATCCGGCCAAGGATAGCCCTCTGCTTATCCCTACAACTGGTTACGCTGGTCCGAAATGGGGAATGAACGACTTAATTTGGGCTATCGACCAAGCCAAGGGCGGAAAGATTGCAGTTCTCGCATTTCACGGGGTTCCGTACCCACGTGCCCCCTGGGTCAGTACCTCACCAAAGGACTTTGAGAGCTACATGAAGTATCTGCACGACCGGGGCTGCACGGTGATTCCACTGCGTGAGCTAGCCAAATATGTTCAACCGGCTAGCGTGTCGCATGTGCCGCTTCAGCAGCCGAAGGGATCTTATCGATCCCTTCTCAGCGCGGAGCCGAAGCCATCTGTTCAGCCAAAACCATAGCCGTCGTTTTGATGTTATGGACTGGGCCATGTAGCGCCGGATATGACATTTCGATATCCGCCCGAATTCCGTATGATGACTGGCCACACCTTCGTCCAAAGACAAGGTGAGTAAGGACTCCGATGACTGGAATACACGAACGACCTCGATTCGGCACTTTGAATTCCGACTCCACAATCAGCCCTGCTCAGAGTTCAACGAAAATCAGATCGATCTATATTTGCGGTCTGATTCGACGACTGGCCCCCGCCGCTCTTCGGTACTCGCTTTGTGTACTTCTGCTTTTTAGCATCCACGCATCGGCCAAGGGGGGAGCGCGCCTCGGGGCCTCCGACAAAATCGCCGGCGAGCAGTCACAGATGTTGGCCACCGAGCTTAAGACCGAACATCTGAAAGATCCGTTGGGAATCGAGACGCCTCGCCCGCGGTTCAATTGGTTGCTTGCATCTGAAGAAAGGGGCCAACTGCAGACTGGCTTCCAAGTATTGGTTGCGGGCAGCCTAGAGAAACTGCAGGCTGATCAGGGCGACAAATGGGACAGCGGGAAGGTCTCCTCCGACAACTCAGTGGAAGTGGTGTACGGAGGCAGCGATCTAGCGAGCGGTGAAAGGTGCTACTGGAAGGTCCGTGTCTGGGACAGGAATGGCAAGTCGGGCGCCTACAGCTCCCCATCCTTCTTTGAAATGGGATTGCGCAAGGCGAGTGACTGGCAGGGCAAATGGATCGCTGCGAAGAAGGGTGTGTCTTCCCCACTTTTTCGACGTACAATCTCGCTCGACAAGCCGGTCCGACGCGCTCGAATTTATGTCTCCGGTATCGGGTACTACGAACTTTTCATTAATGGAGAAAAGGTCGGAGACCGGGTACTCGAGCCGGCCTCTACGTACTACAACAATGATCAGCCCTTTAAGCTAAACACACGCGTGCTCTACGCAACCTACGATATCACCCAAAACCTGCAAAGTGGCTCCAATGCCATTGGCGTAATGCTCGGAAATGGATGGTATAGCGCAGAAGCAGACGTGGCACCGTCGCCAGCGGGAAGAAGCCCTTATGGCGACCGGCCACGCCTTATTCTTCAAATGAACGTTGAACTTGAAAACGGCCAGCACCTCAGCGTCGTATCGGATTCCAATTGGAAAACATCTGTCGGCCCAATCACTTATAACGATCTCTTCAATGGAGAGACCTACGACGCCCGACTTGAACAACCTGGTTGGGATAGGCCTGGTTTCAACGACTCCTCCTGGGAGAGCGCATCACCCGTAGAGCCGCCGAGCGGTACTCTAACCGCGGAACTGCTACCTCCTTGCCGCGTATTGCAAACCTTGGCGCCGGTGAAGATGCTTACCCCGAAGGAGCCAGAGGCCTTTGACTCAACGTACGTTTATGATTTCGGCCAACTTTTCAGCGGCTGGGTCCGAATCCGCGTATCCGGTCCGCGTGGCACGAAGGTTGTCTTGAAGTACGGGTCACGGATATATCCCGAAGACGAGACACTGGACAATCGCAGTAACATGGTGCCCGGTTCCGAGGCTCGGCAGACCGACACATACATCCTGAAGGGTGACGGAACAGAAGTATGGGAGCCTCGCTTCACGCTGCACGGCTTCCGCTACGTAGAAGTCAGAGGATTCAGAGATGCCCCTTCCGTTGAGAGCATCGAGGGCCGGTTTGTACACTCAGCCTTGGAATCCAGCGGCTCCTTTTCCAGCTCCAACGAGTTGCTTAATCAAATTCACCACAACATTCAGTGGACTTTCATGAGCAGCTTCCAGGGATTGTTGCAAGATGCTGCTGACCGTGCCGAGCGGCAATCGTGGCTTGGAGATCCCGGATTTGTTGCTGAAGACTATATTCACAACTTTGATATGAACGCGTTTTGGGAAAAATGGTTAAATGACATCCAGGACAGCCAGAAGGAAGATGGTGATATACCTTTCGTGAGTCCGCTCCATTGGCGTTATGCAATGGACGCCTACGCGATGTGGCCGTGTTGGAAGAGCACGTATCCACTCCTAACCTGGTACCTATATCAGCAATACGGTGACCGGCGAGTTCTGGAAGATCACTATGCCAGCCTGAGGAAGCTAATTGACTTCTTAAGTACCAATGCCCGCGGTTTCATAATATCCGGTGGCTTGGGCGATCACATGGAGCCGCAAGAGAACGGGTTCAGTCACTTCTCGCCGAGGCATACTCCCGCTGCGCTCACCTCTACGGCTTATTACTATTACGATGTTTGGATTCTTGCGCGAATTGCGGAGGTTCTCGGCAAGTCAGAAGATGCCAAGCGCTATTCTGAGCTGGCACAGAACATCAATGCAGCTTTCAATCGCAACTTCCTAGATCCCAGCACAAATCAATATGCAACTGGAAGTCAGACTTCCAATGCGCTCCCTCTTTATCTGGGAATGGTTCCTCCAGCGGACATTCAAGCGGTGGTGAAGAACTTAGTTGACGACATCAATACAAGACACAATGGACACCTCTCCACCGGGATAATTGGATCCAACGCTCTCGCCCAAGCATTGCCTCAGTATGGCGCGACGGATGTTATGTACCGGATCGTCACACAAACCACCTATCCGAGTCTTGGCTATCAGGTGATGCAGGGTGCCACTGCAGTTTGTGAAACCTACGAATGCGGCCCATGGCTCAGCCAGAACATGAAGATGTTCGGTAGCGCCGACAAGTTCTTTTACCGAAACCTTGCCGGGATCAATCTAGGTAGTCCGGGTTATCGGCGAATCGTGATTCGGCCTCAGCCTGTTGGCGATCTCCGGAGTGTCGCCGCTGCGCAGCGGACCGTGCGGGGTTCGATCAAGGTGGAGTGGATCAAGGGCGACACCTCACTCGACCTGAATGTTTCCATTCCCGCCGGAACTGAAGCCGATGTCGCTATTCCGAAACTCGGGTTGACGGACCTGATCATTACAGAGAATGGGACGACTGTCTGGCGAGCAAACATTTATGTCCCCGGCGTATCCGGGATAACGGGCGGTACCGACGCCCCTGATTCGGTTACTCTGCGAGTCGGCTCGGGATCGTACAAATTTGCGATGATTGGAGTCCTCTTCTGAAGCCGAGTCGGAATTGTAAGAGACGCGGAGTGAACTTGTGCGGGCGGGTCACAAGAATGCATTTATTGGCTTGTTGAAAACCACAAGCTACAAGCCGTCGATCTGACCTCAAACTTGGGAGGAACAACCATGAACAAACTAGACGCTAGAGTTCCACGTCCCAGAATCGGGCTCCTTCCGACCGGACACAACTTCTATTGGGATCAGTTCCCGAACCTGAAGGAAAAGGGCCAGAAGATGTACGGGGAGTTGCGCAACCGCCTAAAGGCGTTTGGAGAGATCGTGTCACCAGAACTGGTCGATACTCCTGAGAAGGCCGTTGCAGCTGCATCCTTTTTCAGCGCGAATCAAATCGATATTCTCGTCGTTTTTCCGTTCGGCTATACGACGGGGATGTGCGTAGTTCCTGTGGCTAGGTCGGTGTCGGTTCCGATAAGGCTCCTCAATGGCCATGAGGATAGTACTTACGACTATACTTCGGCTGATACATCGATCTATCTTCATCATGAAGGGGTTTGCTGCATTCCGGAGTATGCAGGCACCTTGATAGACCTTGGTAAGTCGTTCAAGGTCATAACCGGCCACTTCGGCGACAGTCGACTTTGGAATGAACTGAGGTCTGACTGCATTGGGGCTGCGGCCGCACGTGTCTTCCGGTCGTTGAGCTTTGGCGTCATCGGCAAGACGTACGACCATATGACGGACATGCCCATAGACGAACACCGCCTATTGAGAGCAACCGGCAAGTTGCTTAAGCGCCCGGAGGTTGAAGAAATCAAGAATGCCTATGAACGCGTAACCAATCAGCAACTGGAAGACATATACCGCCAGTTTCGGGAGATGTATGACATAGATGAAACAGTTACCAACGGTCATTTGCGGTTCTCTGCCCAGACCGCTGTTGCCTTTGATCAAGTAATAACGAAACACGACATCAGTGCATTTGGATACTACTGGTGGGGGGAAGAGGATTTCATAACCCAGCTGAGGGCACAGTCGGCACTCGCAGTGTCCAGGCTTACAGCGTTGGGTCGCCCGGGGGTGACGGAAGGTGACGTTAAGACGGCTATGGCACTTAAACTCATGGACTTGCTCGGTGCCGGGGGAATGTTTGTGGAGTTCTTTTCCATGGACTTCGAGGACAACTTCTTCTTGATGGGACACGATGGGCCAAGCAACATCAACGTCGCTGACGGGAAGGCAAAGCTCCAGCACCTGACGGTGCATCACGGCAAAACGGGCCATGGCTTGGGGATTGACTTCAGAATCCCGCAAGGGCCCGTTTCCTTGCTGAACTTGACTCAATTCAATGCCGGTAAGACGTTTAAGTTAATCTACACGATCGCTGACGCGATTCCGGGAGCCATTCTCAACATAGGTAACCCCAATTGTCGTGTACGTGTTTCCCTGCCCATACATGAGTTTATGGACGCCTGGTGCCAGCAAGGGCCAAGTCACCACATTGCCCTAGGGATTGGAGATAAATCGAGAGAGATTGAGGCTTTCGCTGAAGCTGCAGGATTCACTTGTGTAAGAATTTGAGTGCCAACAGGCGGAGGCAATATCGAGAATAGGTTGAACTATGGCATGTGCACTCGCTTTAGGCTCCAGATCAATGTCCAATTCCCACTTGCGGTGTAAACACCACCGGCCTTCTATCGCTGCGCGACCGTTGGGTGCCTATACCAGCGAGCAAGGCGCCCAGTGGTTCAACGTGTTCGTGCACGAGAAGGCGAGCCTCATAGTCATATGCACGGCGGAGATTAATTCATGACCCGTCCTCCGAAGGCAGAGGTCGAGAAATTGGATCCTCCCCGACGTCTCCGTCGAGTCTTGAAACTCCGCGACCTAATCTTTTATGGGATTGTTATCATCACCCCAATTGCGCCCGTTCCCATATATGGCATAGCGCAAGAGCTCTCGCACGGACATATTCTTATATGCATTCTATTGGCAGGCGTTGCCATGATGCTTACGGCATTCAGCTATGGGCGCATGGCGAGTCTCTATCCCTCTGCCGGCTCGGCCTATGTCTACGTTGGACACGGCCTGAATGCTCACCTCGGCTTTGTCGCCGGCTGGGCCATGACGCTGGACTACCTAGTTCTTCCGATTGTTGCGATCATCCAAGCGGCACTGGCGATGGAGCGGCTTATACCGTGGCTGCCGTTTCCGGCCTGGGTCGCCATTTTTATTGTGCTGATTACCGCGCTTAACCTGCGCGGAATCCGTGCCACTGCCCGAGCGAATATTGTGTTGCTGATCGGAATGTTTGTAGTAATTGGCGCTTTCCTTCTGGCAGCGGTTTGGTATCTATTCCATCAGCAAGGGTTGCATGGCCTATTATCCACTGCACCTTTCTACCATCCAGCCACTTTCGACTTTCGGCTTGTGGCCACAGCAACTTCGTTCGCGGCGCTTACTTATATCGGTTTTGATGGAGTCACGACACTCGCAGAAGATGTTGAGAATCCACGACGTAATGTATTACTTGCTACTGTTTCAGTTTGTCTATTCACTACCATTTTCAGCTGCATTCTCGTATATCTGGCGCAACTTATTTGGCCAGATTATCGGACCTTTCCCAGCGTAGAGACAGCCTTCATGGATGTGACACGTCGTGTTGGCGGATCCCTGCTATTTCAAGGGATGGGGGTCGTTGTAATTCTTTCAAGCCTCGGAGGCTGCTTGGCTGGTCAAGTGGCTGCTGCACGAGTTCTGTTTGCGATGGGCCGTGATGATGTGCTACCGCGCAGGTTCTTCGGCTACCTGGATCCAGTATCAGGCAATCCCATCCTGAACGTTCTGTTGGTAGCACTGGTCGCTTTAGTTGGGTCGTTGCTATTGAGCTTGGAGCATGCCGGCGAGCTCTTGAACTTCGGAGCCTTCTTGGCTTTCATGGGAGTGAACTTGGGGGCTATTCGCCAGTACTACTTTTTGCAGAGCAGGGAAAAGCGACGACTGCTTGTAGATGCAATGGTACCCATGTTTGGCTTCTTGTTCTGTCTAGGTATTTGGTTGAGCCTCCCTTTACTGACTAAACTTATTGGAGGCGCTTGGCTGCTGGCAGGGATCATTTATGACGCGGTGAAGACGAGCGGATTCCGGACACATCCCGCTTTGCTAGATTTCGGCGAGGCCCAAGACGATAATCCGTTGGGAGGCTAACTGGTGTTTTGAACCGGCGCAGCGCCGGCGAGTTTAGATCCCTCTTTTGCTGCGGGGCAGGATAAGTCGCAATCGTGTTGTAGCAAAAGGCGAGGAGGCTGATGCCGAATCCCATCCGAGGCAATTGGTTGCCCGTATTGGGGCGGCGCGGTTTGAGCAACGACTTCAAATCCGGCCCTCGCATGATCCAGTGCATGGCTTCCGGAACCCTCTTCCGCCGCTTCTGCCGCACGTACTTCGCGAAACTTCTCTTGGGAAGCAAAGGTACGCTGCCGGCTTCCTCAACTGCCTATAGCATAGGTCGCCATCGCTCATCAAACTAAGCGTACCCCATCAGCTTGTCGTTGGGGTAGAACCGATCTACGTTGTCCGCGGTAATGAGGGAGTGCTTTATAAACAGTGCAGGTGGGACGCTCTTCTTATTGAGCAAGTCGAGAGCGATTCGAATTAACGCATTCCCATATCGCTCAGGAAAATAACCAACAGATCCGATCAGTCGCGTTTCCTTGCGCCTTAGTTCGAATCGTGCCTCTGGCGCGGCGTTTTGACCCACTACCGCACAGCCGTCCGCCCGCCCGACTTCTTCAAAGGCTCGCAATGCACCTAGAGCGGATGTGTCGTCCAGCGCTGCCACAAGAACGTGTTTGCCTTTGCTGAAGGCCAAATGTCTTCGCACTGCAACGAGGCTTTTCCCGAAGTCGCTATCACCGTCAAGATTCACCACGCGGCAATTCCGGGCGCTGGGTAGGACGTCAACTAAACCATCGATGGATCCTACAAGCCTAACCTGCGGGATCGGCCCAGCTCGGCGCTGTTCAATAAGAATGACCTCATCAACCTCACCGCCCCACCTAGCCTTCGCCCAGCGTGCCAGGCACCGACCGGCGATCAGTCCGGCCTCGTAGTTATTAGCGCCGAAATAGATGGCTCCTGGATGTGGGATCTCCACGGCAATGAGCGGAATGCCCCGGGCAGCGCATTTCGAAGCTATTAGTGGAGCGATGTCGTAAGTTGATTGATACTCAATTATCAGATCGACACTCTCTTTGAGAAGACGGTCGATAGCACGAAGCGAGTGTTTGCCGCTGTATTGATTGTCCACTATGAAAATGTCCATGGCGGACTCGGCGGCGGCTTGTGTGAGGCTATTTGTTACTTCTCTATTGAACAGCGATTTATCTCCGCCCCCAGCGAACCCTATACGATATCTCTTCCGTTTGTTGAAGCTGACTGGACAGCTATATTTCTGCGTGCCCACTCGATCGAGGAAGCCACACTCACTTAACGTTCGAAGCAGCCGGAATGCCGTACCTTTGTCGAGTCCGGTAATACGAACAATGTCACATAATCGCAGGATGTCGCCTGGGTTCTGGAATGCCCTTAGGACGTCAGCGGCCCGAACGATTGATCTGATCATATACCGGCTAGTAACTGGCGGGGCCATGCAATACCTCTCCCGACGATCATTTCGCGTACTATACCAAAATCGTGAGTTTAACGACTTCCAGTTCTATCGTTACCGTAGCGTTACCGCGCCTCCGAGCAGTTATGACACGGGCTTTGACCATGTAACCGTCAAATCTGAGCGAATGCCGCCGCTTGGGTTGGCCACACAATAAGCACGTACCATTTGACCCCGACCACTGCCGCGTAGCTGATATTCTGCGAAATCCATTTTCGATCGCCAAGGTCTTTTTCCAGCGACTTCGCCTCAATGAGCAGGCACTCTGTGCGGTTCAAGAACAGCGCGTAGTCCACTGGGTTGTCCTGCGGCTTTCGCCGGTACTCCCGGCGAACTTCATCAATTTCCTGGAGATCCCACCCCAGCGCGGACAATAACGGATCAATTAGAGCCGCTTTGGTATTCTGCTCGCCAATCAGTTCCTTCCGATCGCGGACCTGCCGGATTCGCTTCCGGATTACTTCAGTCGCAGATTCCAACTTTGATGTCTGCTGATCTATCATTAAACTCTCCCCAAGAGCACTTTGCTCACAAAATGGCAGGTAGCGGCCTGCATCTATGCGCGCCGGTGCAAAACTAGGCCACAGTGCGCCGCGTACCCGTGTAAATGTCGTGGTCTAGTACGACGTCACCAGTTACCAGGATCATGTTCATCTCCCCTCTCCTCTTGCCCCAGCACCGGACAAGGGTCTGAGAAATCGATGACCCAGTCTAATGCAAGTAGGAGACTTCTGATCAGGTTGCAGCCCTGAGCGAGTTTCAAAGGGCATTGCTAGGAGCAAAGAAAGCCCCTTTTCAGCGGCCGCTCACTCGGCGCTGAGGCTGTTTTGGGGTTCTGGCCTCCTCCCGAGTACGAGGGTTTAGTGTGTGGTCAATGAGGAAGGCAGTTGCGACTTTTTCTGGCGAACTCAGAATCACAGAAGGTATTCGCTCAGCGAGGATTGGTCGCGCGATCGCCTGCGGACATTCCGGTTACGGGTCTGGTTCTAGCGCCTATCGAGTACTATTCATCTCGCGGAAAGAAGGAGAACGCGGTCAGGCCAGCCTCCGAGTTGCTCATGCGCTTCGCATCGGAGTTTGGCGTAGACCTTCGGCTGGCAGTTTGGGACGCGACAAATTGTGAGATTCGGAACCTGCAAACCGACGGCAGCCCTGGTCGAGTCTGATCACGCGAGCACCTCTCCGCAAAGGGAGTCCATTACGACCTTGCAGCGTAATGCCCGGATTTGCCCACATCAGTGCGGACGCAGTCTTCGGCAACCATCCACCCATTTTTACGGGCGGCTTCCCTGCACCGTGCTACTTGCTGCGCTGCGGCGGACTCTTCGCCGGGTTGAGGGCATGAAGGATACGCGCATAGATCGCGCACCGTACAGCCTCCTTGGGTAGCACTCCTGAGTTACTTGAGTTCATGCGATTCTTCCTTTCGTTACACTGTGACGGGCAAGCGGTCTTCCGGCTTGCTTCCTTAGTAAAGGGTTCGGTATCAAGTTTTCGGTCATTCACTTCCACACCATCCTCTCCAGTGACCGAGCATGCATTATGGAAGTGTGAGTCGTGGCCTTGGCACAGCTTGCGATCTGTTCAGTGCATCCATCGCGATTCGTGCGCCATAAACCTGAACGTTGCCATGGCGGCTCGGCAGTCTCTACTTTGTATATACAAAGCTCCGGCGTTTTTGGGGACTGCAGCTTCGATTAAATGTGAGAAAAAGGCTGTGGGATCGACCGTGCTTGGCTGCGTGCCACTCGAAAAGGCGCTCTAGCAGTGAAAGCTACGCGGTCGGTAATGGGAATTCTCCGAGTGGTATGGGGTGGTGGCCGACGAACTCGAAGTTCTGTGGTTTCGCGGCGAATGATTCACCGCTCGGCAGGCTTCGACATCGGGTGTACCCCATGCCGATCCAGCCGGATTTAGGCATGAAGCGGCCTGATGATTTAACACCACCCGACCCGCCTGTCTACAGTGTGATTTCCCCCGCGCCCCGAAGTGGCCACAGTTCACGCCGATGTCAAGGGATCAGCGTCACCACACACAACTTTTTCATCAACGCCTCGTTCTTCAGGCGTTGTTGGCGTCTGAGCTTTGATGGCCGTTCCTTAGTCGATTTGGCACCGGGCGGGTCGATCCCCGCATGGGCTTTCGCAACCGCGTGTACCCCGATGCGGCGCACTTCCCGACCATTGGTTATGGCCACAAGCTGACAGCAGGGCAGGCCGATTTGGACGTACCCCAGAGTCACCGGCATTGCGCGGGACGCGCCACGGGCCTGTGGCGGCCTCGTTCTTGATGAAAAGTAGCACCAAGAACAGAAAGCGGAGAACCAGAGCCCTCCGCTCCCAGCTCACGGTCTACGCCGATGCCCAGGGTTCGCTGTCACCGCACGTAACTTTCCCCTCATAGGAGACTGGGGGCTCCTGAGTCAGAGAGTACACTTGTCCTTGTCCAAGATTCATGTAAGCGAAGAGCCGGCTTTCGGAACTAATGGGCCAGGCCCGCAAAGGGCCACTCTAAGCCTCGCAAGCTGGCGCCAGAGTTTGAGTTCTGAAGCGACGAGTGACAGGGGTACCCGGCCTAGACATGGAAAACCCGTTCTTTGAGCACCCAATCCTCAATTCTCCCTACGAGTGCCCAGCCCTCCATTGGGAACTGGATGCCGACGGCCAGCCAACACAACAGACCATTGAAGCTAGGCGCGTAGCGAAGTACATCACGCCGGTCCCGAAACCTCGCAAGAGAAAGAAGGGGGCGGCGACCCAGGAGTCGCTCGTCTTCGATGAAGGAGCCGGGGTCTCCACGGCGGAGCAGCAATACGATCCCACGCCCATCATCAATGAACTTCGCTATCAGGTAGACCAGTGGAGGAAGTGGCCCGATTCAAAAGACTGGCATGTAACTCCTGAGACGGAACGTCTACTCAAGCACTGGCGGCACCACAAGTTCTCTGACATCCGGCCGTTCTTCTGCCAGATAGAAGCCGTCGAGACAGCCATCTGGCTGACGGAGGTCGCTCCAAAAGCCGGGAAGGCTGGCAAAGGGTTCCTGGAACATCTGGCGAACGCGAATGCCGCTGCGAACCCGGAACTCATGCGCCTCGCCCTGAAGCTGGCCACCGGCGCCGGCAAGACTACCGTCATGGCCATGCTGATCGCCTGGCAGACCGTGAACGCCGTCCGCCGCCCAGGTGGACAGCTCTTTACCAAGGGTTTCCTCGTCGTTGCGCCGGGCCTCACCATCAAGGACCGGCTCCGCGTCCTCCAGCCCAACGATCCTGACAGCTATTACAAGAGCCGGGAACTGGTACCCCCGGACATGCTGGATGATATCCAGCGTGCCAAGATCGTCATCACCAACTACCACGCCTTCAAGTTGCGCGAGCGGCTGGACCTCTCCAAGGGCGGACGATCCCTCCTTCAGGGGCGGGGTGAACCCCTCAGGACGGAGGAGACGGAAGGGCAGATGATCCAGCGGGTCATGCCGGACCTGATGGGACTGAAAAATATCCTTGTCCTGAATGATGAGGGCCATCATTGCTACCGGGAGAAGCCCGGCGATCCTCTGGAAGAGGATATTGCCGGTGAAGAGAAGCAGGAGGCAGAGAAGAACAAGGAAGCGGCCCGCCTTTGGATATCCGGGCTGGAAGCCGTCAACCGCAAGCTCGGCGTCGCCCGAGTCATCGATTTGTCGGCCACCCCGTTCTTCCTTCGGGGTTCGGGATATGCCGAGGGTACCCTCTTCCCTTGGACCATGTGCGACTTCTCCCTGATGGATGCGATTGAATGCGGCATCGTCAAGTTACCCCGCGTGCCGGTCGCCGACAACATTCCCGGCGATGAGGTCCCCGTCTTCCGCAATCTGTGGGAACACATTCGTGCCGACATGCCAAAGAAGGGGCGGAGTAAGGGCGAGTCCCTTGACCCCCTTAAGTTGCCGGCCAAGCTGTGCACTGCGTTAGAAGTCCTCTATGGGCATTACGCCAAAATCTTCGAGACTTGGCGTGAAGCCAAGATCGCTGTGCCGCCCTGCTTTATCGTTGTGTGCCAGAACACTTCGATATCCAAGCTGGTTTACGACTATATCTCCGGCTTTGTCCGCACCAACCCGGATGGCTCAAGCAAGCCCGAAGTTGGACGGCTTGAACTCTTTCGCAACTCCGACGAACATGGCAACCCGCTTCCCCGGCCTCACACATTGCTCATCGACAGTGAGCAGCTCGAATCCGGCGACGCTCTGGACCCCAAGTTCCGGGATATCGCTTCCGATGAGATCGACCGGTTCCGCCGGGAGATTATGGAGCGTACCGGCGACCGTCAGAAGGCTGAGAACATCTCGGATCAGGATTTGCTGCGTGAGGTCATGAACACTGTGGGCAAGGTTGATCGGCTCGGTGAAGCGATTCGCTGTGTTGTCTCGGTCTCGATGCTCACGGAGGGTTGGGACGCCAACACTGTCACCCACGTTGTCGGGGTACGTGCATTCGGCACTCAGCTTCTCTGCGAGCAGGTCATCGGACGCGCCCTTCGTCGCCAGTCATATGACCTCAACGAGGACGGCCTCTTCAACGTCGAGTATGCCGACGTTCTGGGCATCCCCTTTGACTTCACGGCCAAGCCGGTCGTGGTGACACCACAGCCGCCCAGAGAGACGATCCGGGTCAAAGCCATGCGCCCTGAGCGGGATGCACTCGAAATTCAGTTCCCAAGGATTCTGGGTTATCGCGTAGAACTGCCTGAAGATCAATTGACCGCCACCTTCACTGACGACTCGATCCTGCGCCTGACCCCCGAACTTGTCGGGCCAACCATAAACGTGAACTCCGGCATCATCGGCGAGGAAGTCAGCCTGACGGTTGAGCATCTGGCCGGCACACGCCCTTCAACGGTCCTCTACAACCTCACTGCACACCTGCTCTCCACCAAATGGCGTGACCCCGGCGAAGAACCGCGATTCACCCTGTTCGGCCAGCTAAAACGAATCACCAAACAATGGCTGGATACCTGTCTCATCTATTCAGGGGGTACCTATCCCGCGCAGCTGATGATTCGCGAGCTGGCCGATATGGCCTGCGAACGGATCACAGCGGCAATCGTTCAGGACACAGTGGGAAAGCTGCCCATCAAGGCGTTGCCGGACCCCTACAACCCGATTGGTTCTACCATGCAAGTCAACTTCACGACATCGAAGACGGATCGCTGGCAGACGAAGCCCGACCGCTGCCACATCAACTGGGTCATCCTGGATAGCGACTGGGAAGCGGAGTTCTGCCGCGTAGCCGAGTCACACCCTCGGGTCAAGGCTTACGTGAAGAATCATAATCTCGGGTTCGAGGTCCCTTACCGGTATGGTTCAGAGAGTCGTATCTACCGCCCAGACTTCATCGTGCTCGTGGATGACGGTCACGGAGAAAACGACCTGCTCCATCTGGTAGTCGAGATCAAGGGGTACCGCCGCGAGGACGCTAAGGACAAGAAACTCACCATGGAAACCTACTGGGTACCCGGCGTGAACAACAGCGGCAAGTTTGGCCGGTGGTCTTTCGCCGAGTTCACTGAGGTCTACGCCATGGAGGCGGACTTCGCGGCCAAAGTTGAGGCAGAGTTCAACAGGATGATCGACAAGGTTGCCGGAGTGACGATTTCCTGATGGCGAACAGAATGGAAGCATTCCACGCCAAAGTCAAGGAACGCGGGTGGGTATGTCCACAGCCGCAGAAGTGGCACGCGATGTGGGAACTGCTACCTAACAAGTCCAGAAAGGGTGCCGGCTGGGAGCCACCTTTGCCTCTTATCCTCGCAGCCTGGTGGGAAACCTCCAATCTGGAGAAGATGCTTCGCTTTGATCAACACCTGCGATGGGCTGTCGATCACGGCTCAACTGAGGCCGTATTGGACTACCTGGAAGCACTGACCCCGGAGGACTGGCATAGCCTATGAAGACCAAGAGCACGAAGGCACCATCAACGAAGACGGTTGAGACTCTTACTCACGATGAAGCCTCGCGGCGGAACATCCCCACTGCGGAATATCAGTCTGTGATGCGGACGGACGAGCAGACGCCGATCCGTGTGGCCTACGAGCGCCGTAACCGCGACCTGGACCCGCAACTGGTTTGGCGTGGGAAGGATGAGAAGGACTGGTCCGATCTTGTGGTAACAGCGCCGCCACTCTACATCCAGGAGAAGGTCCACCCCAAGGTGCTCATCGACGACCTGCGCAGGCAAACGGAGAAAAACACACCCAAGAATGCTGCTCCGCAGTTCGACCTGTTTGCTGATTTCAACGGTCTGCCCAGTGAGGATGCCAAGACAGAGTTCTACCAGCACGATGCCCATTGGTCGAACCGGATGATCCTCGGTGACAGCCTGCAGGTGATGGCATCGTTGGCAGAGCGGGAGGGCCTTTGTGGCAAGGTGCAGTGCGTTTACATCGATCCGCCATACGGCATCAAATTCAACTCAAACTTTCAATGGTCCACGACTAGCCGAGACGTAAAGGACGGTAACGTAGATCACATCACACGCGAGCCAGAACAGGTAAAAGCCTTCCGGGACACATGGCGTGATGGTATTCATTCCTACCTTACTTATCTTCGAGATCGGTTAACCGTTGCACGGGACTTGCTCACGGATTCTGGCTCAATTTTCGTGCAGATCGGTGATGAAAATGTACATCGGGTGAGAGCACTGATGGATGAAGTGTTTGGAGATGACAACGCTTGCTGTCTGTTTACTGTCCAGAAGACAGGCGGATTGTCTCAGTCCCTTGTCCCAGCAACCTCAGACTACCTCCTCTGGTACTGCCGCGATAAATCGGCCGTAAAATTTCGGCCGATATATATGGAGAAAACCCGAACATCTGTTGCCGGTTATAACTTCATCGAAATGCCAAACGGATCGCGTTCATCTATTCGCTCAGTCGAGAACGCTGGCGAGGATGCAACGGTGGGAAAGATATTTCAACCTACATCAGTGGAATCAGCAAATCCACGCTATGATTTTGAGTTTGAGGGAAAGACGTATGGGCATAGGTGGAAGACTCACTCAAGAGGTTTGACCCGCCTTGCAAGCGCATCGAGGTTTCACAAGACAACTAATGGTCTAAGATATGTGCGGTTCATCGATGATTTTCCAGTAATTCCTGTCACATCCGTTTGGACCGATACTGGATCAGGCAGTTTCCTCGAAGAGCAGATATATGTAGTTCAAACCGTTAATAAAATTGTCCAGCGTTGCATCATTATGACGACTGACCCGGGCGATCTCGTTTTGGACCCCACATGTGGTTCTGGTACGACGGCCTATGTTTCAGAGCAATGGGGCCGTCGTTGGATTACGATCGATACCTCCCGCGTTGCGCTCGCATTGGCCCGTGCTCGCATAATGGGTGCGCGGTACCCATACTACTTGCTTGCAGACTCAAGAGATGGCCAGTTAAAAGAAGGCCAGGTTACCCACCGTGTGCCTTCCGAGGCCCCGACCCACAATAGTGTCAGACATGGTTTTGTCTACGAGCGTGTTCCCCACGTCACACTAAAATCTATCGCTAATAATACTGAAATAGACGTGATCTGGGACGAATATCGGCTCATTCTCGAACCGCTACGCGGGAAACTGAACGCGGCTCTCAAGAAGAATTTGCAAGATTGGGAGATTCCCCGCGAGGCTGGCGAGAGGTGGTCACAAAGCGCCAGGGACATCCACGCTGAGTGGTGGAAGCTCCGCATCGCCCGGCAGAAGGCGATTGACGCATCCATCGCGGCCAAGGCCGAGTCCGAGTATCTTTACGACAAGCCATACGAGGACAACAAGAAGGTCCGTGTCTCTGGCCCATTCACTGTCGAGAGTCTCTCTCCGCATCGCGTTCTGGCAGTGAATGAGAACGAGGACCTGATCGATCCGCCGGGCAGCACCGACGTCGATGCGCGGGGCGCACAGGACTTTGTTCAGGTGATCCTCGATACGCTGAAGATCAGCGGAGTACAGCAAGCCCACAAAGAAGACAAGATTGCCTTCTCCTCAGTTACCCCCTGGCCCGGAAGATTCATCTGCGCCGATGGGCGCTACACAGACGCTGATAGTACTGAAAAGCGTGCGGCCATCTTCATTGGTCCGGAGTTTGGCACGGTCTCTCGCCCCGACCTGGTTTCTGCAGCACGCGAGGCCGGCGATGCGGGATTTGATGTGCTGATTACCTGCGCCTTCAACTACGACGCGCACTCTTCGGACTTCGACAAGCTGGGGCGCATCCCCGTGCTCAAAGCCCGGATGAATGCCGACCTGCACATGGCTGGCGACCTCAAGACCACAAACAAGGGCAACCTCTTCGTGATCTTCGGCGAGCCGGACATCAAGATTCTTCCGGTTGATGGCGGGCAGGTTCAGGTGAAGGTGAATGGTGTGGACGTCTTCAAGCCTCACCTGGGCAAAGTCGAGTCGAGCAGCCCCGATGAACTAGCCTGCTGGTTCATCGACACCGACTACAACGAAGAGAGCTTCTTTGTGCGCCATGCCTACTTCCTTGGAGCCAATGATCCTTACAAGGCGCTCAAGACAACGTTGAAGGCTGAGATCAACGAGGAGGCATGGGAGACGCTGCACAGCGACACCTCCCGGCCCTTTGACAAACCGACGTCGGGCAGGATCGCTGTGAAGGTGATTAACCACCTCGGCGACGAGGTGATGAAGGTTTTCAAGGTGGATTGAGGACGAGTGCCGATGGAATTCCGGATTGCGGACACATTCACTGACAGCTTAGCCAAACTCACTGGCGAGGAGCAGAAGGCTGTGAAGACCACAGCTTTCGACCTCCAGTTGAATCCCGCGCATCCGAGCCTGCAATTCCACAAACTCGACAAGGCGAAGGACCCCAATTTTTGGTCGATCCGTGTAGGTCGCGACGTCCGGCTAATCGTTCACCGAACTGGGACAAGTCTGCTGCTGTGCTACGTGAACCACCATGACCAGGCATACCAATGGGCCGAACGACGGCGGATGGAAACGCATCCGAAGACGGGTGCAGCACAGTTGGTGGAGATTCGGGAGCGGATAGAAGAGATTCCAAAGTACGTGGAAGTGGATCAGCCCGCTCCGCCCAAGCCGCGCATCTTTCACTACATCTCAGATGGGCAGCTCCTAGCCTATGGGGTACCCCCGGAGTGGGTGGACGCGGTAGGAGAGGCTACTGAAGACAGTCTTCTGGAGATTGCTGGGCACCTGCCCGCTGAAGCTGCTGAGGCATTGCTGAACTTGGCGACCGGCGTCAAGCCGCCCCTGCCCGAGCCAGTGGCGGCGGGAACCAATCCCTTTGAGCACCCCGACGCTCTGCGCCGCTTCAGGGTGATGAAAAACGTCGAGGAGCTTGCGCTGGCACTCGAGTACCCCTGGGAGCGCTGGGCAGTCTTCCTGCATCCTGCGCAGCGCCAGATGGTTCAGAAAGACTACAGCGGTGCGGCCAGAGTGGCCGGTTCCGCGGGTACAGGGAAGACGATCGTCGCATTGCACCGGGCATTTCACCTCGCCCGCACGAAACCGAATGCACGGGTACTTCTCACAACATTCTCCGAGACGCTGGCCAAATCACTTGATGAAAAGCGTAGGCTACTGCTGACCGGTGAACCGCGCCTTGGCGAGCGCATCGAGGTCCACTCGATGGACTCCATCGGCCGGCGTCTCTTCGAACTGAACATCGGCAAACCCCAGATCGCCCCACGGGAAAAAGTTGAGAATTTCTTGAAGCGTGCGGCTGCCGAAGTCGAAGGAAGCAAGTTTTCGCACATGTTTCTGATGGCCGAATGGGAACAGATTGTCGATGCGCGGCAGTTGGATGCATGGGAGGATTATCGCGATGTTGTCCGCCTCGGGCGGAAGACACGGCTCCAGGAAGCACAGCGGGCTATCCTCTGGTCGGTCTTTGAGAAGGTGAGGGCTGCGCTGAGAGCCCAGGGGCTGATCACCATGTCAGGGCTCTTCAATGTACTGGCCAGCCGATACAACAGTGGTACCCCGTCTCCATTCGACTTCGCGGTAGTCGATGAAGCGCAGGACATCAGCATCGCTCAGTTAAGGTTCTTGGCTGCTCTGGGGGGCGGACGACCCAACAGCCTTTTCTTCGCCGGCGACCTCGGCCAGAGAATCTTTCAGCAGCCCTTCTCCTGGAAGGCTTTGGGAGTGGATGTGCGCGGTCGTTCGACGACCCTGAAGATCAACTACCGAACCTCGCATCAGATTCGGTCACAAGCCGACCGCCTGCTCGGTATTGAGGTATCGGATGTAGACGGCAACACCGAGGAACGCAAGGGAACGATTTCGGTGTTTGATGGTCCGTCGCCCAGCATCGCAGTTCTTCCGACGATCGAGGAAGAGATAAAGGCAGTCAGCGATTGGCTGGTGGACGTGACGAAGGCGGGTGTTCAGCCAAATGAGATCGCGATCTTTGTGCGTTCTGCCGCTGAGCTAGACAGGGCCAAGACTGCGGCGAAGAAAGCTGCACTCAACTTCGGGGTACTTGACGATGGCGTCGAAACAACTACGGAGCGGCTGACGATCAGCACCATGCACCTTGCCAAGGGCCTGGAGTTCCGAGCGGTGGCTGTGATGGCTTGCGATGACGAAGTGATTCCCCTCCAGGAGCGCATTGAGACTGTCGGAGATGAAGCGGACCTGGAGGATGTGTACAACACCGAGCGCCAGTTGCTCTACGTAGCCTGCACCCGTGCCCGCGATTACCTGCTTGTGACGAGTACCGCGCCGGCATCGGAATTCTTGGACGACCTGGGGCGTTGATGTCGCACACCATGGCGGGGCTGCGGGAAGTGAACTGTCTGATGACGCAGCACATTGTGTGAGAAAGATGACTGTAACCTAGACTGCTGGGTGCAGTATCGGCCGAGCGGAGACAACTGTTAGCGAAGTCGCCCCTCTGGTCATGGCAACATATAGGTTCTTCATATCCAGGGCTGCGGGGTCAAGAACCACGGCGTGCGCAAATTCTAGTCCCTTCACACGAAGAGTGGTGCTAACGGTACGCAGGCCGAGGCGTCTGCCGACATGGCGCGTCCGATCGCGAATAGCCCAAGCAGCATCCACGAGCGTCGTGCATTTCCCGCCGATCACGGCACGGACCGCCCGATTCATCTCATCGAACAACTCCCTCCGATAAAGCACACTATGTGGATGTTCGCCCAGGCAGCCCAGGCAATCGAGGACCTGATCGAATCCGCCCTGCCGGGCAAGCTCGCAGCAGACCTCAACCTGCTGGGCGATATCCGTGCGGCGACCATGGGGAAACCGCTCCTGTCGAAATGCCGCTTTTGTGGTCGCTAGGTCGGCGCCTACCTTCGTCAGGCACTCACACGCGAAGTCCATCAAGGCAACCGCCCGCATGAATCCAGAACTAGCATCGATTGCGGCAGCGGCTTTCAAGAGGGCTATGCACTCTGCTTCTTCGATGGATGTATACATTCCGTTCAGGCGCTGAGCTAAAGCGTGACCTTGTTGCGGCCATTTGTGGATTGCGATGACCGATCCAGCTCGGTTGCCAACATCCCGACAGATGGCGAGTTGGGCCTGCTGAGCATTGCCCGCCCCCAGCGATTTCCACGAAACCGGCGCTCTGCGGAGGTCGATGTCTTGTCCAGCCAAGAGACTAGACCTCACTCCCTGGAGCCAGGTGCCAAGCGCGGCGTTGGAGTCCAGCCAGCGCCATGGAGTCGTGCCCTCGAACTGCGAATCGACATTCGGCACGACGTCACGATCCCAGTTCACAGTCTCGCCGAAGGAGAAGATTGCTTGGAGCGGATCGCCCAGAATGCGACATGGAACAATCTCAGCAAGCAGCATGACAACAGCATGCTGCGCCATGGTGCAGTCCTGGTATTCGTCTACCCAAAGGCCATCGTAGGACTCGGCGACTACGGATCGAATCGCGGAGGATTTCAACAACAGTGCGGCTGCCGCGTACACGGTTTCCCACTCTTCAGCGGTAGGGCGGGCAGAAGCGAGTTCCGAAAGTTTAGGGAAACTCGATGTCATGCGTAGACACCAGCCAGCAATCGTCTCGATCCGGTACCGCCGGGGATCGGCTTTGAATTTCTTGAGGCGAGTCCGAATGGCATCGACACCAGCGTGTGTGTGTGTTAAGACCAACTGCCTGCCGTTTCCCTGATAGGTAGAGACGGCCTCCGCTATCAGGTGGGTCTTTCCGCATCCAGCGGGAGCCACGAAAGCGACGCGATTCGCGTTCAGTAAAGCGGCTGCAAGGTCATCCATTCTGGTCAACCCAAGTGCGAAGTTCATTTATCGTCTTTGCAAGGTTCGATGATGGAATTGAGTCCAGCCATCGCGTCACCGGCTGTGCTAGTGCCTCGCCGTAATCAATGCGTTTGAACCATCCAGAACCCTTCTTTGCCGCCTTCCCTAAAGCCACTCGAAGCTTGGCTTCGTCTCCTGAAGCTCTGTCTGGCCATTGACGGGGATCGGCTGCTAGGTCGGGGACGGGGACGCCTAATTCTGCCGCAAGACCATGTAGAATCTGGTCTCGTCCCTTCTCTTGCATGGCAGCATCGACGACTTCTATCACTCCGCTCCATGGAAGGTCTGCGAAGATGCGCTCCTCGATGGAAAGGCCATCCGCCCATTGCAGGACCCGGATGCCCTTAGCCTCCATTTCCGCCACCGTAGGCTTCAGGGGGACATCGGAGTCTACGAGGAACGCAACGGCATAGCCCAAGCAAGAGAACTTCACAGCATGCGATGGGGAATTGGTTCCCCCGCCCGTTAGGTCAGTGACTGGGATGACGCCTTGATGCGCAAAGCAATGGAGATTCTTACGGCTACTCCAGTACTCGTCCAGCCCGCGAACAAAGCCCAACTCCGTCTTTCCCTCACAGACAAGAATCCGGCTACCCAACATCGCTTCAGGGAATTTCCTAACCATGTCTTGCATTCCGGGTTCGACGTCGAAGATATCCGTTTTCCCGTCTTTAGAGCGGACGATACTGATATTCGCGGCTGGAACTTCCACCAGAGCCGCGGGGGAATGGGTCGTCATAATCGAGCCGCCAATACGGGCGGCTTCTCCATCTGTGCTCGTCAAGTCTTTGCAGAGCAAGTGGACGAGTCGCCCAACGCGATGTGGTTCCAAGCCGGACTCCACTTCATCAATGAGCGTGAACCCGCCCGACTTGGCCACCTCTCTTTGAAGCGCGACAGACAGCAATCGGCGGCTGCCGAGGCCGACCTTTCGCAGCGGGATGGCACCATCGTGTAGGGACACACCACCCAGGCTGACGTTGACAGATTGAAAATCCAAATGTGGCTGGTACTGCTTGCTTGCGGATACACCAATTTCCTGAGCGAGTTTTTGAGCCTTCTTGGCGGCGTCGGCGAGGGCTGTAAGTTTCCCGGGTTCAAACCCGTCGTGCGCAGCCCTTGCGGCATCGGCAAGAATGAGCGCTATACCTTCCGCTTTGTCAGCGCCGACATCGGTGATCCTGGATAGCAATGAACCCCGTCGCCAAGTAAGGTGCCAATCGAATGAAGCCCCAAGCCTCGCTACACTCAACCGATCGCGGTCCTTGTAGGAGATTGCGCGACCATCCGGCCTCCGGTCATTGATCACCGTCCACTTTGGTTCCAGTGAGTCGTCGACGATGAGGCGGATTGAGAGCACCGGGGTGTCTCCCTCCAGCGGTTCGTCATGAAGTCCGTCTGTCTCACTCCATCCACGAAGCTCCAGCCCGAACTCCTCCTCGTCCATGAACTTTTTGGGGAGATCGCCGACTGTTACCGTGATCGAAATCGGTTTGGAGGTGTCTGTCGCATAAAAGTCGGTGTCGTCGAAGGATTGGTTCCAGCGAGGCAATAGCGCCAACTCGATCGCGTCGAGCACCGTGGACTTGGTAGAATCTCCGGGACCAACGAGGCAAACGAGGTTGCCTCGGACCTTCCAGTCTAAGTGCTCAATTCCCCTGAAATGCTGGACCTGAAGATGATAAATGCGCATGGGTTTCCACCCTCAGCATATGCCATCGTAGCGGAGAGGGGCTTCACTGAGTCCGACATGGACGTGGTGTAGCAGAGTCAACACTGCGTGAATGAGGGCGTGACACAGCGATGCGTCATGGTTTCTCCAGGAAACCTAGTGCCCTGGTTCGACTGAAAAGGGAGCTTCCCTATTAGTAACTATCTCCACTTAATCGAGTTCACTGCAGTCTGCACGCTGGCACCCTCAGCCGGGCGAAGGTAACGCATCGTGCTGGCCAGATCACCGTGACCCATCATCTTCTGGACAGTGACGATATCAAGGCCCGCCTCCATGAGTCCCGTCCGCTCATCGAGGTGCGGACGCAGCAAGTTGGTGCAGTAGGTGGCGCGGAATTTGTGCAGGAACCAGTTCTCGCACTCAGGTGGTGGGAGCGATGGCGCGTGCTTTGCGTTGCGACGCCTCCTCGGAGGAGTCACGTACGTTTGCAGACAACTGTCGCAGTGACCGCAGTTCAGGCCGGCAGCACGCACCAGTTGCTTGAGCGTCCGCAGCATGTGTCCGTCTGGCCCCCACTCTTTCTTTTTCGTGTTCCACTTCCCCAAAATCAACGGCCCCTGATCCGGGTGGGCTGCGCGGTAGGTCTGCAACTCCTCCAGCAGTTCCTTGGAGAGCGGGAGTTCGCGCTGCTCATAGTCCTTCATCTTGAAACCCCAACGGGGCTTCGCCCGCAACTTGAGCGTCTTGGTCGATGTGTCGATGTCTGACCACTCCAGGTGCATGGCCTCCTGTTCACGGACGCCGGTCTGGAGATAGATGTCGAACATGAGCTGGTGCTTGTCTTCGCGGAGAGAGTTGAAAAATACTCTCATCTCCTCAAATTTGTAGATTTCAGGGGTGGTCTTTTCGAAGCGGGGGGTCTTCGGCGCCAGCGTCTTGGTGTCCAGCTTCAGGTACAGCAGGAAGGCCACCACGTTCTTGTGCCGGTTGGCGATGGTGCGTGCAGCTAGCTTCCTTTTGGCCAGCGCCTTGTGGTACTTCACGATGTCATCAGGCGTGATCTCATCCGCGTAGGTCTTATCAGCGATAACCTTCAGGAATTCGTCTCCCGCCAACTCGTAGACCTCGGCAGCTTCCAGCGATCCCCTGTCAACCGCAGCGCTCAGGAAGTCCTTGTATGCCTTCGACAGAAGCTTGCGTCCAGGCTCCTCGACGATCTTGGCACCGGCTGCGGCTGCCGATTGTCTTGCGTCACGAAGATGGGTGGAACGCTCCAACGCCGCCAGTGCATCGCTTGGGTTGTTGCCCAACTTGGTGTATACGATCTGATCGCCACTGAAGGACCGGAGTGCGTAGTACCCCTCGGGGTACCAGACCTCCGCACCCGCCACCGACACGACGCATGGTTTGAGCTTCCCTGTCTTGCCGATCACCGCTGGATAGTATCGCCAGCCTACGGGCGTCTTACAGCGGCGCACGAGAGCCACTTTCTTGTTCGCCACCCGTCCACCCCCTCAAGAACCTTAGCAAAACCTTAGCACGGGTGGACTTGTTATTGTCAACTTGTTTATTTTCAATGAAAACTTGTCTATCAGCTACGAATCGTACTCTCTCCGCCAGAACTTCCCCCATCTGCTTGAATCTAAATGTAATCATAAGAAAATAGGAACCTTATGAAGGTTTACTCCTGTCACATGCTTCACCTCTGTAGACCTCATTTCTACCTAAAAACCATATCAACCATATCAAGAAAATGGCCCGCGAAAAGGACTCGGAACCCATGACCGAATCCCCGAAAAGCCCAAGCGTCTCCTGGTGTGCGTTATTGAATGTGGATATTTCTCGCCTTTTTCTTTAACCGCAGTGATTGCAAGTCCGACAAGGCTGATCGCCACCGGTTCGCTGACTGACGTGAACCCATGGGACAGGCCTGCGACACCAATGGATCGACAAATACCTCTTGCAAGCCTTTTGGTACACCTTGCACGAGGCTTTACGGCTTGGGGGTAGCTCTGCCCCGCTTTCGCACGCCGGATGTGTTCCTGGGCATCGCTTTAGCCATGGCGAATGCAGCGGCGGATTCCCCTTTCAAAAGGGCAACCGATGAAGCCGAACGGAGCATTCGGTACCAGGCGGCAAGCGGTGGAAGCGAGGCCGGTTCGTCGGGCGCTTCGAGTCTGCCGATGGATTCCAGCCGTTGGGCCGCAGATTGGCGCAGAAAATCTGAAGCCAGCTGCCGGTCGCTGCCAACCCGAAGGGCCAGAAGTGCCACTCGAAGGTCAGCGTCGAGATCGCCGCTCGGACCTTGGTCGATCAATTCTCGCCAGCCATTCTTCAGGCGCTTTCGGCCCGCTGCCGTAATTTTGTGGTCAATTCGCTTGCGGGAGCCGGGCTCTCCCTGGACTATCAGTTCCTCAACCAGAAGTCTCTGGAGGACGGGGATCGTTGCCCCGGGAGAGAGTCCGGCGGTCGTTTTGAGTTCATAGGGGGTCGAAACACCGTCTGCGATCAGCGCGAGCACGAACAAATCGAGGTCATTCCGGCGGCGTTTGTCACGGGTCTCAGACACGTCCACCAGTATATGGGTAATGCAAGCGTCATCGAGGTAGATCCGGGCACCGTTCCTTTGCGGCGCCCGACTTGGGGGTTGGTCTTGCTAGTTCTGATGCCGGCGCTTCCTGCGCAGCGGCAACTGTGAAAACTCCGCCTGCCGCGTCTTGGCGGCATACTCGACCAAGAGGGGCTTCAGACGGTGGGCCATGGGGTTGAAGTCGGCTACGTCTGCCGGTGTGTATCTCTGTTCATCCCAGATTCGTATCAACTCCTTTCCGATCTCCTCCACCGTTGGTGACCAAGGGTGGAGAAGCAGTATCGCCACGTTACCGCCGAGGAAGTAAAGGAAGCGATCAGTGATCGGAAGCTGAGCAAAGGGCACGTGAATGTCACTATTTGCGTCCATGCCTCTTTTCTACAACGAGCATGATCTACAGCCAAAGGCCGCCAGGTTTCACTGGAACGCAGCCCGCATACGAAGCCCTATGTCATGACGTGGGGCCACTGATTTGCTTGATCAACGACAATTCTCCCAGAGCGTCGCGCGGGTTCGTTTTCCGACGCAGTTTCGAGTGTCTGATGTATGCCTGACCCCAACGGCCTGTTAGGCAATTCTGTCAGGCGAGAGCAGGACGGTACTATAACCTTCCCGATTGCTTTCCGCCTGAGTGCCTCCACCTTCTCGGCACACTTCCCGCGCACTGACCGGCACAGTACATCGCGAATCTCGCGATCAGAAGCCGCCGGCTGGCTGATGCCGGATCAGCATATCGATCGTGGCGAGTCCGAATCTGGCGGCCTTACGGGTAATACAACTCTCACAAAAGGATCTATTGTTCCATCCGCCCCGGCTACCCTTTCCGAGCTAGCGAAATTGCGAGAAGAAACTCTGGTTCTGTTCAGATTGAGTCTTGATCTCAAAGCTGAAAAGCTATCCGTTTGAAACGATTCCCCGCATATCCATTGACCTCGAATCCGGGCTGCGGCCACTCCTCTATCTGTCTCCCAACCCACACCCCCGTCAAAATCCCATGACCGAACAGACGAGATGCTTCAGCGGCATGTTTTTTGAGAGTCGCTTCTTGTATTTCCAAATATGGAGTGATATTATTCCAATATTGGAGGACACATATGGCTGCCGCTGCTACCATTCCCCAGATCGCCGGCTACCGTTTCGACGTGGCCGCGGATCTCTCGGACCCCTCGACCAGGAAACGGCTCAGCCCGATCGGGATCAAAGCCTTCTTAGCAATTGCGGAGAAGTGGGGTATCAAGGACCAGGATGCACGGGACCTTCTCGGCGGCATCTCTTCTGGAACATTCTACGGACTGGAGAAGTCGCTCGACACACGCGTTCTCGATCAGGATACCTTGATCCGGATCTCTCTTCTCGTTGGAATATTTAAGGCGCTCAACATTCTCTATAGCCAGGGCCTCGCTGATGCATGGATGACGCTTCCGAACAGCAACCCGATGTTTCGGGGCTCTACGCCACTCGGGTATATTCTCCGTCTTGGGCAGCCCGGAATGTTGAAGGTGCGACAGCTGTTAGATGCCCGCCGCGGAGGCCAGTGAAACCGCCCAGTCGTGAGTGTTCCTTTTCAGACACACATCGTCTGATCCCATCGAAATACAGCCCAGAAGGGACGGTCTTGAGTCGGCTCAGTGCCAACGACCTGGAGCTGCAAAGCCTCATTGAACTGGACGGGGCGACCAACACCAGATTGCTTGGAGAGGAGGGGCTGCTCCCGGACATCAGCGTTCACGAACTGCTCTACGGCGTTGCATTTAGCGAAATCGTGAACGCGGCGTTTACCCACGCCGCGCCGGATGGCGGAAGGTTCAACAGCAGCGGACGCGGTGCCTGGTATGCGGGTCTCGAACAAGAGACGTCCATCGCCGAAGTTGCCTTTCACAAGATCGAGCAGCTTCGGGAAGTAGGCTGGAAATTCGAAGAAACTTCCACCTATGACGATTACCTCGCCGACTTCGCCGCGAATTTTCACGATCTGCGCGGCGACAGTTCGAGGCTTCGGAGGTACCTCAAACCGAGCCCAATCCCGAAGTGCTATCGAGACTCGCAGGAGTTGGCATTGGACTTGCTAATGCGCGGCTCTAATGGGATCGTCTATCCGAGCGTGCGGCGTGATGGGGGAACCTGTGTTGTCTGCTTTCGTCCAGCTCTTGTTTACCACGTGCGCCGGGCCGCTCGTCTGGAACTTCGCCTTGATGCAGCGAGCGGCGTCACTTCGGACAGAGTGCGTGAAGTGGAGTATCCAAATTCCTAGCCGTTGATCAAGACAACCGAGAAACCAATGAGGAACTGGTATCCCGGGAACTTGTCTGATTCCTGCGAGCATTTCCTTGCTCGAATGAAGGAAGAGTTATAGGCCACTTGGAGATACGCTCCAAAGGAGCTGCCGTGGTATGTAGGACCGTCTCCCAACCCACACCTTATGGAACAGCCGGATCGGTGAGATCCGGCTGTTTAGTTTGTGGGGTTTAGCAGGCCGGTTTTTCCAGGCCTTTTGTAACGGCGTGGATCTTTCGGTGGGCGTCGTTCAGAACGCTGCGGTGTTGGGCGAGAGTCCGCTCGATGCTGCGGCTGCCGGCGAGGATCTGATCGACAGTGCGGCGGATTTCGCAGAGGGCCTCGATAGCGGAGGCCCTGCCGCGGCTGGAAACATATATAAGGACCGCCATCAGGGCGATGACCGCCAGGCAGCCAAGCAGGATGATCGTGCTTTCAGTCATGCGACTTGCTCCGATGAAGCAGAAGCGTGCTCGTGGAGCACGCGGTGGATGGTAGTTCGGGATGCGCGGTGTTCCCTGGCCAGCTGGCCAAGGCTCATGCCGCGCTGCCGGTCTCGACGGATGCCCATGAAGCGGTCGTACAGATCGATGATTTCGTCGATCAGCGTAGAGCGCGTATCGAGGATCGTCGCCACCAATGTTGCGTAGCGGCGGGCCGGTTCGAGGTCGCGCAGATGCTGCGCGGTCGTCTGCCCGCCTTCGCGGGCGAGTTTCAGGAGGCGGTTTTGGTGGACGGTATGTTCCAATTCATCTGGAACCAGCAGTTCGCGAAGTATCTTCAGTCGCTCCAAATGAGCCAGAATATGCTTGGGCTTGGGGGGACCGGGAGACTGACGCAGCCATGTCAAGACGCTGTATTGGGAGCCTTCGCGATTTGCCAGTACGCCGTCGAGTGCATGGCGATGATGATCGGCCAGCGGAACTGTCAAAGCTTTGTATACTTGGCGGGTGCCGCGCGTCAGCGCTTCGCCGCACACGCGTTCGATAACATCGAGCGCAGGCAGGATGATGCGTTGCTGCCGCAGCATCTCGACCAGCGTTTCAGCAAGTACGATGCCCCGGTCGGTTTGTTGGGCCAAATCAGTGAGGTGGTAAACGACGCGGCGATAGTCCGAAATAGAGAAAGGCGTCAGGCCCAGCCAGGACTGCAATTCCGCCAGGTGCTCGCGCCGCGTTTCCGGTCGTTGCGCGTACTGCGGCCAGATATTCGGATCTATGTGCAACTGTCGGCCAACTATCGCCAGTAAAGGCATGGGCGGCGCCGCGTCAGTTGATAGTCCGAAGCCAGGACCAGGATAGCGTAAGTAGCACAACTGAACCGCGAAACCGATCCGGTTGTGATTGCCGCGCCGTTGACGGATCGTCGACATATCAGGTTCGGAGAATGTGTAGTGCCGGATCAGTTCTTCTTCGGTATCAGGAAATGCCACCAGACCTTCCCGCTCGGCGGCAGACAGAATCGAACGACGGGGCATTGGCGCTCCTCCCGCAAACGAGGGATTATGAGAAGACCCAGGCCGCAGCTATGCTGACTCTAGGAATCAAGGACTTCAGATTCTCGTAAATGGTTCTTGAAATATAGTTCTCAAACCTCTATCATGGCAATGAGTTTCAAGAAGGAGTCCCCCATGGCGGATTTGGACCGCATCACGCAAAGCCCGGATATGATGAGCGGCCGTCCCTGCATCCGGGGAATGCGGGTTACAGTCGGCATGATCGTTGGCCAGATCGGCGCCGGCGTCAGCATCGATGAGCTTCTTACCGACTATCCGTATCTGGAACGCGAGGACATCATGCAGGCATTGCGCTACGCAGCATGGCGCTCCGATGAGCGAGAAGTGTTGCTGGCCAGCGCATGAAGATTTTGATCGACATGAATCTCTCGCCGAGCTGGGTCAGGGTGCTGAACGAGGCGGGGATTGAGGCTACCCACTGGTCCCAGGTTGGCCTCGCCACAACGCCGGACCCGGCCATCATGGCTTATGCCACAGCCAACGGGTTTGTCATCCTGACCAACGACCTGGATTTCGGAATTGCTCTAGCTATTGCAGACAGAGAAAAGCCAAGCGTGGCACAGATACGCGGAGAAGATCTCAGACCCCTATCCATCGGAAATCATGTGGTGCTGGCCCTGCGCCAGATGCAGGTGGAACTGGAAGCCGGAGCCCTGCTGACGATTGATCCCAAGCGAGCACGGCTTCGGCTTTTGCCACTGCGAAAGAGGGAGTAGACGAAGATCATGTTGATCGGCTATGCGCGCGTCTCCACCCAGGACCAGAATCTCGGTTTGCAGATAGATGCCCTGACCAATGTGGGGTGCAAGAAGATCTTCCACGAAAAAACAAGCGGCAGCCGCGCGGAACGCCCAGAGTTCACAAAAGCGCTGGAAGCGTTGCGCGAAGGCGACACGCTCGTCGTTTGGAAGCTGGACCGGCTGGGCCGGAGCGTCAAGAACCTGGTTGACTTGGTTAGCGAGCTCCACAAGCAAGGCATCCAGTTCAAGAGTCTTACCGACGCGATCGATACAGATACGCCTTCGGGCCGCTTCTTCTTTCATGTCATGGCCAGTCTGGCACAGATGGAGCGGGAATTGACCGTCGAAAGAACCCGCGCTGGTCTTGAAACCGCCCGGAAGCTGGGCCGCAAAGGAGGCCGTAAGCGGCGGATGACCGACAGCAAGATCGAATCTGCAAAGCGACTGCTAGCCAACGGTATGCCGCCCCGAGACGTAGCCCTGAACCTCAGCGTGTCCATTCCAACGCTTTACAGGTGGATTCCAGCCTCTACACAGCCTTAGCGATCGCGGTAGGGACACTCATTGCTGAGCGCCCCCGCACAAATCCCGGCGGCCGCAATTCGCGCACCGGGCTTCCACCTCGGGTGATTGACGGCAAAACGCTCATGTGGCCAAGGATGAATTATTCGCACGGCAGGCAGAAATGCTGCCAGGAGTTGTGTGATACGGTCCCACGTTGTGCAATCTCTCTGACTGCGTCGCCGAAGCGAGCGTCGCCAGAGGTCAGTGACGTGGTGCCGGAACGCACATAGGCTCTTGGTGTTGGTCGGCACTGCATGGTACGCAAAATAGCCCCGCACCACTTGTCCCAACCATCTGCCCTGCTCTGGAATAGGTTCGTGCATACGTCGCCGTAGCTCTTCTTTAATGGCTCGTAATCTGGCCCGCATCCGATCTCGGCGCGTTTTGCGTTCGAGAAGGAAGTAGCCAGTACGTGAATGCCCACAGACGTGGGTAAAGCCTAGAAAGTTGAACGTCTCTGGCTTGCCAAGCCCCCGTCGTGCTCGACGGTCGGCCGCGAAGCGACCAAACTCAATCAAACGGGTCTTATCCGGATGCAGCGATAACGCGAACTTCTCCAGCCGTTCGCGCAGATCAGCTAGAAATCGGTGAGCGGTACCTGAACCCCATCCCTATGCAGACTGTGTGGCCGGATTCTGAAGACTTTGAAGGTGTGCGGAGTTACGTATCTTCCACTGGTCCGGCAGCCATGTGTGTAGTTGGCTGATGGT
>Ga0182013_10000994_pt1 | contig 39237 bp, 34 predicted proteins | sample 612S2MmetaG_FD_120487 | JGI IMG/M metagenome (GOLD analysis project Ga0182013, IMG submission 120487) | Permafrost microbial communities from Stordalen Mire, Sweden - 612S2M metaG | ecosystem: Environmental > Terrestrial > Soil > Wetlands > Permafrost | place: Sweden: Stordalen | collected... | reverse complement strand
GTGACGGCTGGCGAGTCGCACCATCCGTCATCGACGCCGGGGACGGATTCTGGGTCATGGGCGAAGGCGGCGAACCCCCAGCCGGTCATGACCACCCGATGGTCCCGACTCCCGACTTCCAAGCCCTCTTCGAGGCTGTCCCCGGCTACTCCCTCGTCCTCGACCCGCAGCGGAGGATCGTGGCCGTCAGCGACGGCTACCTCTCGGCCACGATGACCGAGCGGACGGAGATCCTGGGTCGCCCTCTGTTCGACGTGTTCCCCGACAACCCGGACGATCCCACTGCTGACGGGGTGGCCAAACTCGGCGCCTCCCTCGAACGGGTCGCGGAGCACCTGCATGCGGACACGATGGACGACCAGAAGTACGACATCCGTCGATGACAGCCCGGACCTCGGGCGTCGGCGTCACCGGAGGGGCCTCGGGTGGGGGCCATGCCTGCAGGATCTGGGCTCTGACCTGGTCGGGGAGCAATTCCTGACTATCCCGATCTCCTTGTACAGGCTTTTCCTATCGGGTAACTAGGAATGGTATCGGAGCCATGAGTCCCAGCCCCGAAACCGTCGGCATCATCGGGGGTGGTGCATCCGGTGCGCTGGCTGCGATCCACCTCCTCCGTGAGTCGCCGGTGCCGGTGCGGGTGGTCGTCGTCGAGCCACGCGCTGCACTCGGGCGCGGCGTCGCCTACGGAACCGCCGACGTCGGACACCTGCTGAATGTCCGGGCGGGCTGCATGAGCGCCTTCCCCGACGAGCCCGACCACTTCGTGCAGTGGGCCCATCGGCTGTCCGACACGGACGCCCGGGCGTTCCTCCCTCGGGCCTGGTACGGCGAGTACCTTCGCTCGATGCTCGGGCCGGTCGACCATGTCCGGGCCCGGGTGGCCGACGTGGTTCGGGACGGCTCGCGCGTGGCGATGGTGCTGGACGGTGGCTCCGTCGTGCCCTGCGACCGCATGGTCCTCGCCCCGGGCCCGCCCCCACCGCGCTGGCCGGTCCCGTTGGGTGGCCCCGGTGGCCGGTGGATCGAAGACCCCTGGGCGCCGGGCGCGCTCGCCGAACTCGGTCCCGAGGAGCCGGTGCTCCTCGTCGGTACCGGGCTGACCGCGGTGGACATCGCCCTCGGCCTCGGCGCGGCGGGACATCAGCGGATCGTCGCCACCTCCCGGCACGGACTCCTGCCCGCCGCCCATCCGGACGAACCGTTCCCCACACTGCCGGTCCCCCGCCGACCCGGCCCACGGCCCGCTCGCTGCTCGACTGGGCCCACGCGACGGCCGCTGAAGGGGGGGACTGGCGACCGGTGGTCGACGCGTTGCGGCCGCACACCGATGCGATCTGGGGCGCGCTGTCGGAGGCGGAGCGCCGGCGACTGCTGCGCCACGTGCAACGCCGGTGGGAGGTACTGCGCCATCGGATGGCGCCGTCGGTCGCCACACGCGTCTCCACCATGCGCCAGAGCGGCCAACTCGCCGTGGTCACGGGCGGCGTCCGCTCCGCCCGGATCTCCGGTGGTGGTATCGATGTCGTGCTGGCCGACCGCACCGTCCGGTTCGGCGCGGTGGTCAACTGCAGCGGTCCACCGCCCGATATCCGCCGGAGCGGTCATCCGCTGATTCGTGCCCTGCTCGCCCGCGGTGTGGTCCGACCGGGTCCGCTCGGCCTCGGCCTGGACACTGACGACAACGGGATCATCCCGGGCACCGATCGGCGACTGTGGCTGGTGGGGCCCCTCCGACGCGGCCACGCCTGAGAGACCACCGCCGTCCCCGAGATCAGGGGTCAGGCCGCCGCGCTGGCCAGGGCGATGTGGCGGATGCCCGCCGTGGTGGGTGCGTGATGGAGGTCCTCCCCATCGACGCCTCCGACCTCGGCAACCAGGCGTACGTGGTCACGGACGGAGCACGCGCAGTCGCCATCGACCCACCTCGCCCCGCATCGGCGGTGATCGAGACCCTCCGTTCCCGGGGCGTGGAGCTCGAACTGGTGGTCGACACGCACCTGCACAACGACCACGTGAGCGGTGGTCCCGAACTGGCCCACGACACCGGCGCGGTCTATGCCGTGTGCGCCGACGAGCACGTCCGGGGTGCACGGGGCCTCGTGGACGGCGACCGGTTCTCGATCGGAGCGTTGGTCCTGACGGTGAAGAACACACCGGGCCACGCCGAGCTCATCAGAGCTTCATCGTCACCGAAGGTGGGACCTGTGCCGTGTTCACCGGTGGGTCCCTGCTCATCGGCACGGTCGGCCGGACCGACCAGCTCGGCCCCGATCTGGCCGCGGACCTGGCTGCCGCCCAGTGGTCGTCGGTGCGTTGGATGCTCGAACACCTTCCCGCCGACGCCGGTGTCCATCCCACGCACGGCTTCGGGAGCTTCTGCTCGTCCACCCCGTGCCGCGGCACGGAAACGACGATCGGAGCCGAGCGTGCCGTCAACCCAGCCGCGCAGCTCGACTGCGAGCCGTTCGTCAAGTCGTTGCTCGACGGGTTCGGCAGTTTCCCGTCCTACTTCGCACACATGGCGCCCCGCAACCGCCAGGGGCTGCTCCCCGCGTCCTACCGGGAGCCCGTGGAGCTCCTCGCCGACGGCGATCTCGGTGACCTGACAGAGCGGATGTGGGTCATCGATGTGCGGCCACGGGTGACGTTCGCCTCCGGGCACGTCCCGGGCACGGTGAACGCCGGAATGGACGGTCCGTTCGCCACGTACGTCGGGTGGACGATGCCGTGGGGGGCTCCGTTCGCCCTGGTCGGCGCCGACGACGCACAGCTGTCCCGGGCGCGGGGCCTCCTCGCCCACATCGGGCTCGACCTGCCGGTCGGTACGGCCGTCCCCGGTCCCGGAGCCCGCTCCGACCGACTCCGCCTGGCGACCTTCGACCAGCTCGCCGACGAGTGGTCCGGGGATGTGACGGTCATCGATGTCCGGCGGACCGAGGAGTGGGATAGCGGACAGCTCGAGGGTGCCCGCCACATCCCCGTCCACCAGCTCGCCGAGGCCCGGCTCCCTGACGGGCCCATCTGGTTGCACTGTGCCGCCGGCTACCGGGCCGTCCTCGGCGCGTCGCTGTTGCGACGTGCCGGCCGGGAGGTCGTCGCCGTCGATGACGCGTGGTCGTCGGCGGAGGATGCCGGTCTCCGGATCTGCGGAGCGGCCGGCACCTGAGGTGACGGGATCACCCCACCGGTGAGGCGCTCGGGGTCACCGCAGCCTCCACAGGGTGCCCGGGTTTCGCGGACAACCCAGTCAGGGAGGCAACGTTGAGGACCCGCCCCTCAGACGGGTCCGACCGAGTGGCCCAGAGCTTCCTGTCGAGCCTGAGCCCGGCACGACGGGTCGCGATGACGCGCCCTCGCGAGCGCGTCATCGCGACGTACTAGTACGACATTCGTCAACCGTTCCCGGTTACCAGGTGCCGGTGGAGTTCACTGATGGCGACGTGATCGTCAGTCCGGACAGGCCCGCCGAGGTGGCGCACCCAGTGGCAATGGCCCCAGCCAATCCGGGCCATGAAGGGTCGGCCAGGGTCGCGGTCGGAGTGGCATACGGAGCGAACGAACCCGCTACGGCGCCACCGCTGATCGTGATCGCCGCCGTGGAGAACGCGACCGAGGTCGGCGAAGTCCACAACGTCGGTGCGCCATGTGGGACCAGCCACTTGATCTTGAATGCTGCGATGCTGGGAGCGAGTGTGCTGGGGAAGAGCGTGCTGCAGTTGTTGGAACCTGCGCCGACGAACTTCATCTTTCCGGCGATCGCACCGCCCACCACATTTCCCGGTGGAGGGGTCATCGAGGTCAGGCAACCACCAGTCGTTCCGGTGGACGAGCCGGCGAACCCGGCCTTCACGGTCACGACCTCATGGGTGGATACGCCTCCGTTGCGGAGTGGCGGAGAGAATTTCACGACGCCACCCCACGCGCCGTTCGCGAAGTCACACGTCACGGTCCCGTGGTAGATCGGGATCGCCGACGCGATTCCGGGCGCCAACGCCAGTCCGAATATCGGTGAGAGAACCATCCCCACAGCAAGCAATGCGAGCTTTCTCATCTGCACATCCTCCGTCGTTTGATCGTCGAATCCCCCTCGACGCTGAGGACGACACTAATGACCATTGGCCTCTGCTGCTCGTGAAGATCGTTGTCCCTTTCCACCTGGGGATTTGACCCATGTGGCGCGTTGATTCCCATAAATCATCCGACCTCGATGCAGCCCACCGGAGACGTCAATTCGCGTCGGTCGGAGCCCTCATTCGTCATTCGCCCATACGCCAGCATGCGCTGCCTAGTGGTCCGTCGGCGTGTGCCCGCGTGAGTGGATCGGATCCCAAGTTCGGCGTCAGGGTTTGCTCCGAGGCGCGCCTGCGAACTGGCGACGACGCCGCGGCTGCTCGATGGACGGAACCAATGCCGAGGCCGAGCGGTCCAATCGCGAGGCCGAGCGGCCCAATCGAAAGGATCGGCGAAGCGGGAGGGGAAGCGCCTGGCGGGAACCCCGCGGCGAGGTGGCTTCTGACGGCATCACACATCTCCTGTCGCCTGAGCGCGGGTGCGAGTAATCCGGCCTCGAACCCGAGGCGCCCGCCGGTGCCTGTACTCAACCATCAATCAGCCGGCCACGGTGTCCTGAGCAGTGGTCCACTGATTGGGGTCGAGCGCACTCGGCGGAAGTAAGGGGATCCGAACCCCTGGCCTCCTGACCGGCTCGTCGAGCACTGCATCGTTGACCGAGTGGGCTGACCCGCCCCATTGGTGGGGAGCAGCACGGTTCGAACATCGGGCAGGGCCTCAAGGTACCTTTGGGCGAGCCTGTTGAACAGGGGAAGGGTGCCGGCCGATATGGCGAGATCGAAGGACGACCCCCTCTGGAACTCGGCGCATGCTGAACGTGCTGCGCTGGCGGACGACTTGGCAGACCTCGACGACGGGCAGTGGAGGCACCCCACCTTGTGCGGCAAGTGGGATGTCGAGGATGTCGTCGCTCACCTCACCGCGGCGGCAAGCTTGAACCGGTGGCGCTGGATGGGGAGCATGTTCGGCGCACGATTCCGGGTCGACGTCCACAACCAGCGCCGGATGATCGAGTACCGGGGCAGCACCCCTGCTGGAACGCTTGACCTGTTCCGCACCATCATCCCTAGTACCACCGCCCCTTCTGGGCATACTGCGGCTTACCTCGGTGAGGTTCTCGTGCACGCCCAGGACATCCGCCAGCCACTGCAGCTGCCCCGGACGCCCACTGTCGATGCGCTCACGCCTGTCGCCGACTTCTATGCCCACCGTAATTTCGCGGTGCGCAGTCGGACAGCGGTTGCCGGTCTGCAACTGCGTGCCGACGACGGGCCGTTTGCCTCGGGAACTGGCTTTCTCGTCACCGGATCGACGCTCGCTCTGGTCATGAGCATGGCTGGGCGTACTGTCTACGCTGATCAGCTCGACGGCCCAGGAGTATCTGTCCTGCGGGCCCGCATTGAAGGGGTGTCAGGGTGAATCGAACCATCGCTCGACACGACACCGGGTACGGGCCATCGGTTGACGACGTTCTTCCGGCGGTCCGTTCACCCTCGTGCAGCACCGTCCAAGTCGCCCGCCGGACCTGCCTTGTACCGAGTGACCGAGCCGGCGTCCAACGGTGGTGCCACGTGTCTCTTGCCGGTGCGACACGGTCGAGGTGATCGAATGCATCGCCTGCGAGCTGTCACGTGGCGAGCGGGAGCTTCCGGGCGGCCTCATCCACCGAACTCAGCACTGGCTCGTCGAGCACTGCATCGGACCGCTCGGAATTGGGACATTGATCGTGAAGCCGGAGCGCCACGTCACTGCGGTAGCCGACCTCACGATGGACGAAGCCGTGGAACTCGGACCACTCCTCCATCGGGCCTCTGCGGTGGCCGGCCAGCTCGTCGACGCTGACCAGGTCTACAACTGCCTCTGGTCGCACGCCGGAGGTGAGCCCGTCCATATCCATTACGTCATCCAACCCGTCACCACGACCCAGATGGCGGAATTCGGGGTTCACGGACCGAAGCTGCAGGTCGAGATGTTCCTTGCACGTGCAGTGCCTGACGCCGAGGACATCGAGGTGACCGCCGCCCGGGCAAGACTCCTGTTCATCGACTGAGCGAGCTGTCCCGCCAGACTCCGCATTGGGGGCGGGGGGACGGAGGAGTGACAGGTCGGCAGTCATCTCCAGGGCCGAGCGCCTTCGACTCAGTGCGCGGGGGAGATGGTGGAGCCGGAGTTCCTGCCTCCTGACCACTAGGGTCGGACTCGAGGTACCCGGGTCATGGGCCCGGTCATGTCACCGATGGAACTCGTCGTCGGTCATCTTGGGAACCCCGAAGGCCCCTGGCAGGGGCATCCATCGATGGCCACTGATGGTTGGTGCCCGGATGGAATCATGAGGCCATGAGCGACTACATCCGAGTCAACCAGGCGAATTGGAACAGCCGGGTCGAACATCACGTCCGTGCCTACGACTTCGACCATTTCCGCTCGGATCCGGACTTCCTCTCGCACGTCGTGGCATTCGACCTGCCTCGACTCGGGAGTGTCGTCGACCTCGACGTGGTGCATCTGCAGTGCCATATCGGAACGGACACGCTCTCGCTGTCCCGTCTGGGGGCGAGGAGTGTCACCGGACTCGACTTCTCTCGACCCGCACTCGACGCCGCTAAACGCCTGGCAGACGAGTGTGGGGCGCGGATCAACTATGTCGAGAGCGAATTCTACGGTGCGATCGAGGCACTCGGATCCGGAGGATTCGACCTGGTCTACACGGGGATCGGTGCCCTCTGCTGGCTGCCTGATGTACGGCGGTGGGGTGAGGTGGTCGCCGCCCTACTGCGACCCGGCGGTCGGCTCTTCCTGCGCGAATACCATCCCGTACTGTGGTCGCTCGCCGACCCACGCGCCGATGGGCTCCTCGTCATCGAGTACCCCTACTTCGAGACCGAGGGTGTTCCGTTCTCCGAGGACCAGAGCTACGTCTCCCACGATGAACCTCTGTCCTCTCCGGACATCATCCACTTCAACCACGGGCTCGCCGAGGTGATCACGGCGTTGCTGGACGCAGGAATGGAATTGACGGCCTTCGCGGAGCACGACACGGCACCAGGCCGGCCGCTTGACGACATGATGGAGGACGTCGGTGGCGGCGAATACCGACTGCGAAACGACCCGGTCCGGATGCCCGCGACCTACACGCTCCAGGCGACCAAGAGCGGCGCACGGTGATCGTTCTCCGTGCTGTCCCCCGGACGTAGCCGTCGAGGGTGGTGAGCCACGTCCGAGCACATACCGGTCACCGTCCGAAGGCCTCCGCGACCCGGCATCGTGGGGCACCCCCACCCCCTGGGGTCGAGGACTAGGTGGACGGGACAGGCCTCGGACCGATGAGGTCGAGAACGCTGTCCAGTCCACGCAGCGGCCCCTGAACCGTGGGAAGCAGCAACGTGGAAATGCCTACATCGATCGCGCCGCCGTCCCGGGCGGCGCGATCCCCGACCATCAGAGCTTCCGAGGCATGGACATCCAGGAGATCGAGGGCCAGCGTGAAGATTCGGGAATCGGGCTTCTGGACGCCATGTTCGAACGAGAGGACGAAGTGGTCGACGAACCGGTCAAGTCCCAACTGGGCGAACTCCGGTCGCAGGTCGAAGTGAATGTCGCTGACTATGGCGATCCTTACGCCGAGCGCGTTGATGGTTTCGAGCGACTCCGGAACGTCCTCGAACAAGGGGTGAGCCACAGCCTCGCGGTCGAGGGCGTAGAGGGCTTCGGCAAACTCGGAATCCAGGTCGGCCTCTCTGTACCAGAGCATCGTCGCCTCGCGGTGCAAGTCAGCTGAGCAGTCGGCTCCACCCTGCGCCTCGGCGACGGCCTGCACCTTGCTCGCCGCCTGCAGCCGACGGACGAGATCGACAACTTCGGATTCGTCCACGGTGCGGCCGATCCGATCCAGGGCTGTGCGTACCCACCAGGAATCGTCCGGATCCCTGATCAGGGTCCCCCGCCAATCAAACAGGACTCCGCGGATCGGCACGCCTTCCATCTTGGCGTAGACGCTCCGCCGATCCAATGGTGACGGTGTACCGACGGCGTTCCCCCAATGCGGCGAGCACTGAAGGGTGCGATCACCGAGCACCGGGGCCGACTCGTCGAGGACAACACGGAGGCGCACCGCTCCCGACTGGTGCAGGTGCCGGACTCCATCCGGCAGGAGCTGAAGGCGCACCTGCTCGTCCACGTCATCGATCCACGGATGCCAGGGGGACCTCTCCCGCACGGTCGATGTACCGCAGGAACCGGAGCCACAGTCGCCCAGGAGCCGGGTTGGGGAAGTGTCAACCAGGTGCCGGAGCCCCAGTGGAATGCATGAACCGGACGCTCACGGGGGTACCCCAAGAAGCCATCCCCGATTCGGGCGGGGAAGGGAATTCCGGTTCCCGGTCCCGAGGCGCCCGCCTACGCCTGACCTGCACCATTCGAGTGGAGGTAAGGGGATTCGAACCCCTGACCTCTTGACTGCCAGTCAAGCGCTCTACCAACTGAGCTATACCCCCGAAGGCCGGTTCAGGATAGCAGTCCCGGCTGGCCGCCCCGAATTCGGCCGATGCGACTGAAGCGCCCACAGAACGTCGACGATGGCGTTCACGGACGGGGGCGCCGATAATTCCGACACCCCCCTCGGTACCATGATGCGCCGGCGGACGACCGTCGGGCCGCGCAAACGTCGGCCCGGGCTGCGTCTCCGCCCACCACACACGACGAAGGGGCGCAGATGAGTGAATCGGTGGAGTACCGCGACGGGATCTTCGTGGCCACGGGGCCGACGTCGGCCGTAGGTCCCGACCCGGCCGGGGGCTCGGCGACCGGCACCGCCCTCATGGTGCGCCCCGACGAGCACCTGGCGCCGATCGAGGCACCTCGACCACTCGTGAGCGCCGAACTGCCGCCCGCCGGACCCACGCCGCCGGCCGCCGCCCAGGCACCCGCCGCCGGTGGGGCCCGTCGGATCGCCGTGGCCACCATCGTGGCCTCCCTGATCGCCGCCATGGCCCTCGGTGCCGCCGCATTCGGCGGTGCCTTCGGCGGGGGATCCGGACCGACGCCGGGTTCGGGTCGTTCGTCCCTCGGCGCCGCGGCAGCAACGTCGGCGGCAGCTACGTCGGTGGCCTTCACGCTGTCCGCCACCCGGGCCACGTCATCGGCGACCACGACCCTGCTCACCGGCTCCGGCGCAGTCGACCTCACCCACCGGACCGGTCGACTGACCGCTTCCGTGCCCGGACTCGCCAGCTACGTGGGCAGTGGTGACGACACGGTGACCGTCATCACCGACGGCTCCTCCGTCTACCTCGGCTCGCCGGCGATCGCCTCGATCACCGGCGGGAAGCCTTGGCTCGAGGCCGACCTCCCGCCGGATGCGTCGTCACCCGACCTGTCGTCGCTCGCCGTGCTGTCCAACCCGTCGCAGCTGATCGGCCTGCTCTCGTCGGTCGGCGGGCAGGTCACGACCGTGGGATCCGTCGACCTGCACGGCACCCAGACAACGGAGTACCGGACCACCGTGACCCTGTCCGAGCTGGCCTCGCGGGCCGGCATCGGAACGGGATCGGGGTCTGCCGTCGGGGCGCAGGTGGCCAAGGTCCTCCAGCAGCTGGGGAGCACCTCGGTGCCGGTCACGGCCTGGGTCGGGACCGATGGCTACCTCCGCCAGATCTCGGCCTCCATCGACCTGTCCCGGGCCACGATCGGCGGCGTCGCCTCCGACCTGATCGGCGGCGCCCTGAACGGCACCATCCCGACAGGGACCTCTGGCCAGGCCACGACGGCCACCACCGTGACCGTCGGCTTCGACCACTACAACGCCCCGGTTGCCGTGGCGGTCCCTCCGGCCTCCCGGACCACCGACGTCAGCTCCATCGTGTCGTCGTTGCGGGGGATGGCCTCCGACATCGGCGACGCCGTGTCGGATATCGCCGCGAAGTTCTGAGCGGCCGCGCCGGGGTGGCGCACTCCGGGGGCGGCACGCGTCACCCCGACGCTGACGCCCCCGTCGGACGGCGGTCGACGGGGTCGCCGGCCGGGAGCCCCGACCGGGCCCGATGGCCCGTGCCAGCCGGGGGAGCGTGCTGCGCCCGGTACGATCGGCCCCCATGGCACGGGCCTACGACGTCATCGGGATCGAGAAGAAGTGGCAGCGTCGCTGGAGCGACGAGGGCACCTATGAGGTGGACGCCGACGACCCGCGCCCGCCCTGGTACGTCCTCACGATGTACCCGTACCCGTCGGGTGCGGCCCACATGGGCCACGTGCGCAACTACACCTTCGGCGACCTGCTGGTCCGCCACCGCACCATGCTCGGGCACGCGGTCCTGTCCCCGTTCGGCTTCGACTCGTTCGGCCTGCCGGCGGAAAACGCCGCCATCAAGACCGGCACCCATCCCCGGGTCTTCACCGACGCCCGCATCGAGGAGCTGAAGGAGTCCATCACCTCGCTGGGCGCCGTCTACGACTGGCGCCGCGAGATCCGCAGCCACGATCCCGAGTACATCAAGTGGAACCAGGTCATCTTCACGAAGCTGCTGGAAGCGGGGCTGGCCTATCGGGCCAACGCCCCGGTCAACTGGTGCCCCGGCTGCCAGACGGTCCTGGCCAACGAGCAGGTGCTGGCCGACGGCACGTGCGAGCGTTCGGGCGACCTGGTCGTCAAGCGGGACCTGGAGCAGTGGTTCTTCCGGATCACGCAGTACGCCGACGAGCTCCTGGCCGGCCTCGACGAGCTGGAGTGGCCCGAGCGGGTCAAGACGATGCAGCGGAACTGGATCGGCCGCTCCGAGGGGTCCGAGTTCGACCTGGTGGTCGACGGTCGCGACGGATCCGACGGACGGGAGCCACTCGCCCTGCGGGTCTTCACCACCCGTCCCGACACCTCGTTCGGCATGACCTACGCCGTCGTCGCCCCCGAGCACCCGATGGTCGACGAGTTGACCACGCCCGAGCACGCCACGGCGGTGGCCGAGCTCCGCGCCCGCGCCGCCTCGTCGACCGACATCGAGCGCCTGTCCGAGTCGGGCGCCGCCAGCCTGGCCAAGCGGGGCGCGTTCACCGGGTCGTCGGTGGTGAACCCCTTCACAGGCACCGCGGTGCCGGTCTATGTCGCCGACTACGTGCTCATGGGGTACGGCACCGGGGCGATCATGGCCGTGCCGGCGGAGGACACCCGGGACTGGGACTTCGCCCAGGCCTACGGTCTGCCCCACGTGCGCACCGTGCGGCCGCCCGAGGGCTGGGACGAGCACGGCGGTCCCGACGGTGGACCCGGTGGGGCCTACACGGGCCCGGGCGAGAAGATCAACAGCGCCTGGCTCGACGGCCTGGACATCCCGACGGCCAAGGAGCGCGCCACCGTGTGGCTCGAGGAGCAGGGGATCGGGGTCCGCAAGGTCAACTACCGACTGCGCGACTGGCTGGTCTCGCGCCAACGCTTCTGGGGCTGCCCCATCCCGGTGGTCTACTGCGCCGACCACGGCATCGTGCCGGTGCCGCAGGACCAGCTGCCCGTGCTCGCCCCCGACGACGTGGAGTTCCTGCCCACCGGCGAGTCGCCCCTCGCCACCCATCCCGGCTTCCGGAACACGACCTGCCCGATCTGTGGCGGCCCCGCCACCCGGGAGACCGACACCATGGACACGTTCGTCGACTCCTCCTGGTACTTCCTCCGTTTCACCGACCCGTGGACACCGGACGCGCCGTTCGACAAGGAGATCGCCCGTCACTGGATGCCGGTCGATCAGTACATCGGAGGCATCGAGCACGCCATCCTGCACCTCCTCTATGCCCGCTTCTACACCAAGGCGCTGGTCGACGTGGGCCTCGCCCCGGACGGGCTGCGCGAGCCGTTCGCCCGGTTGTTCACCCAGGGCATGATCCGCATGGACGGCAAGAAGATGTCGAAGTCGAAGGGCAATCTCGTGGCGCCGTCCAGCTACCTCACGACGGTGGGTGCGGATGCGCTACGCCTGTTCCACCTGTTCGTCGGGCCTCCGGCGGACGATGTCGACTGGTCCGCGCAGACCGATTCCGTCATCGAGGGGTGCGCCCGCTACCTCGACCGGGTGTGGCGGCTCGCCGTCCCGGAGGAGCCGCGCCCGGTGGGCGATGACCCGGCGGAGCCGGGTGCGGCCGACCTGGCGGTGCGCCGTGCGAGCCACAAGCTCATCGACCGGGTGTCGAGGGACTACGAGCGTTGGTCCTACAACACCGCCGTCGCCGCCTGCATGGAGTTCGTCAACCTCCTCGCTCCCTATGCCAAGTCCGGGGGAAGGGGCGACGTGGTCGACGAGGCGGTCGACACCCTGCTGCTCCTGCTCGCCCCGATGACCCCGCACCTGGCCGCCGAGGCCTGGGAACGCCGGCATGGCAACCACATCCACCTGGAGCCGTGGCCGGTGGCCGACCCGACCCTGCTCGTCGAGGAAACCGTGACGATGGTCGTCCAGGTGAACGGCAAGGTGCGCGACCGGATCGAGGTCGTCCCCGACGTGGCCGAAGAGGAGGCCGTGCGCCTGGCCCTGGCCTCGCCGCCGGTGGTCGAGGCTCTCGGGGGAGGCACGCCCAGGCGGGTGATCGCGCGACCGCCGAAACTGGTCAACGTCGTCATCTGACGACGGGTGCCACGGGAGTGGGTGACTACGTGGGTGACGACGTCGGTGACGACCGGGACGAGCGGCCGCGTCGTCGTCGGCTCCGGGCGCAGATGCTGTCCGGAGCCGCGGCCCATACGCCGGAGGCGGTCGTCGGCCGGCTGCTGGCCGTCCAGGCCCAGGACGGGCGCGGGTTCCGGCTCGCCGTGCGCAGCCGCAGCCGCGGGTTGACGGCGGCTGACGTCGATTCCGCACTGGGTGACGCACGGCTGGTCGTGACCTGGCTCAATCGGGGCACGTTGCACCTGGTCCGGACGGAGGACTACCGGTGGCTGCACCGCCTGACCGCCCACCGCGTGCTGCCGCGGGTGCAGTCCCGGCTGCGTGGCCTCGGCGTGGGGATGCACGATGAGGAGCGGGGCGTGTCCGTCGTGGTCGATGCCCTCACCGCCGACGGCCCGCTCTCCCGGGAGCAGTTGCGGGACCGGCTCGACTCGGCCGGCGTCCCCACGACGGGCCAGGCCCTCGTGCACGTGCTGGCCGCCGCCAGCCTCCGGGGCCTCGTGGTCCGCGGTCCGGTGGTGGACGGGCGGCACGCCTTCGTGTCGGTCGCTACATGGCTGGGGAGCGAGCCGGAGGTGGGCGACGACCATGACGACGACCTCCACCGGCTGGCCTTGCGGTACCTGGACGGCCACGGGCCGGCCACCCCCGCCGACCTCGCCGCGTGGGCGGGTGTCACGCTGGGCGATGCACGGCGCGCCTTCGACGGGATCGCCGACGACCTGCGGGAGACGGAGGGTGGCGTGGTCCCGGTCGCCGGCCAGCGCCGGCCGGTCGCCCCACCCCGTGCCCGCCTGCTGGGACCCTTCGATCCCGTCCTGCACGGTTGGGCGTCGAAGACACCGTTCGTCGGACCGCACAAGTCGGTGGTGACGACCAACGGGATCTTCCGGGCGTCCTGCCTGGTGCACGGCCGGATCATCGGCACCTGGAGCCTTCCCGCGGCCGGACCTGTCCTCAAACTGTTCGAGGCGGTCGACGACGCCGACAGGGAAGCGCTCGCCGCCGACGCCGGGGACGTCGTGCGCTTCCTCGGCCACGCCGGCGGTCCGGCGACGTTCACGGGCGCCCGGTGAGGACCCGGACGGTAGACGGGGCGGCCGACCGGGACGGCGTCACCCGACCGCCCGGCGGAGGGATCAGGAGCGGAAGTCGGCCAGCACCTCGGCCCAGCGCTCGGGGCTGATGCCCGAGGGCGCGTAGACGTTGAACCGGTCGACGAGGTCACCGAATCGGGAGCGGACCTCGGCGGCGATGGTGTCGAGGTCGCCGACGACCGCGAACGTGTGCAGCACGTCGTCGTCGATCAGGTCGGCCATGCCGTCCCAGTCGCCACGCTTCGACAGGGTGTTGAGGTCCTTCTGGAGGTCACCCCATCCGTGGAGTTCCAGGACCGGCCGGTAGGCGGGCGTGGAGCCGTAGAAGGCGAGCTGCTTGCGGGTCGCCGCGATCGACGCCGCCATGGACGCCTCGTCCGGTCCGGTCACGACCATGCCGGGGAACGAGATCTGGAATGCCGAGCGATCCCGTCCACCCCTGGTGAGTCCCCGCTCGACCGCAGGCACCGTGACCTCCCGCAGGTAGCGCTCGGTGGTGAACGCGTGGGCCAGGAGCCCGTCCGCCACCTCGCCGGCGACCTCCGTCATGAGGCTGCCCACACCGGCCAGGAAGATCGGCGGATTGCCGTGGGGGTTGGGGCCCGGGTCGAACATCGGCGTCATGAGGGTGTGCCGGTAGTACTCGCCGCGGAAGGCCAGTCGGCTCCCGTCGGCCCACGAGGCCCAGATGGCCCGGATGGCCAGGATCAGCTCCCGCATCCGGGGTGCGGGGTGGGACCACGGCATCGAGAACCGCTTCTCGATGTGGGGCTTGATCTGGGACCCCAGACCGAGCATGAACCGTCCCGACGACGCCGTCTGGAGGTCGTTGGCGGTCACGGCGAGGGTCATGGGGTTGCGGGCGAACGCCACGGCGATACCGGTGCCGACCTGGATCCGCTCCGTGTGCTCCGCCGCCAGGACCAGCGGGAGGAACGGGTCGTGGCTGACCTCGGCCGACCAGATCCCGTCGTACCCGGCGTCCTCGGCCGCGACGGCCTGGGCCACCACGCCCGATGGATCGAATCCGATGGTCCCGTCGACGAGCATGGGCAACGGTACCAATGGCGACCGCCGAGCCGGTACGGGTGATGCGCAAGGGTGCAACCGTGATGCTGGGTAGTTGCGCAACCGCGCTCCGTGGCAGCACAATTGGGTGGTGACGACGAACGGGCACGAAACGGTGCCGCCGCGCCCGGTCCCTGAGGCCGAGCTCGGAGTGGGGCCGCCCGCGGTCTCGGACGAGGACCGCAACCGGTTCGGCGCCCTGCTCGACGCCGCCGCGGAGCGGGGCCTCCTGTCGCCGACCGAGTACCAGGCGCGACTGGCCGAGGTGGCCGGGGCCTCGTCCGTCGCCGAGCTGCAGCGCATCGTGACCGAACTCCCGGCGTTCGGCGCCCCGTCGACGGCCGGCGGTCCCGCCGCGACGTCCAGCGCGTCGGGTGCGACCACTCCGACGGGACGCGCCGCCTCCCCACCGGACCTCGACGCCATCCTGTGGGCCGGACGCACCCAGGCAGTGGCGCGACGTGACCGGGGAAATCAGTGGCTCGTGCTGGCTCTGGTGGTCGGGGTCCTGCTGGTCGCCCTCGTGGCGTTGGGACTGGTCGCCGCCCACCTCGTCCACACCCACGGTGCCGCCACCTCGGCGGCCGTGGTCGCTCGACTCAGTTCCCTTCGCCTCTGAGGAACTGCTCCAGCTCCTCGGCGATCTCGTCTCCGCTGGGCAGGTCGGAGGCGAATCCCAGCGGCGTCCCCTCCTCGGAGTCGATCGCCGCCTCGAGTCGGCGCACCATCTCGACGTGGTCGGGGTTGGCGCCGATGAGTTCGTCCACCTGACTGCGGGACGACTCGCCAGCCGTGCGGAGGTCGACCGTGTCCAGCACCGTGCCCGTGACGGCGCACAGGCCCTCGATGAGCGCGGCACTGGCCTCGGGGTACGGCATGGCCGAGACGTAGTGGGGGACCCGGGCCCACAGGCCGATGACCGGGACCCCGGCCTCGCCCAGGGCGACCTCGAGCGCGGCCTGGACGCCGGCCGGCACCTCGAGCGTGCCGTGGACGGTGCCGACCCGGCCCGCGAGGTCGGCCGACTCCGGTGGCACGGTCGAAGCCAGCCGTACGGGACGGGTATGGGGCGTGGGGGCCGGGAAGGCACCGAGGCCGACCACGGTGCGCACGCCGAGGCGTCGCACCAGACCGACCACCGCCCGGATGAAGGTGGGCCAGCAGAAGTCCGGTTCGGGGCCGGTCAGGTAGAGGATGTCGGCGCCCACCCGGTCCTTGCCGGCCAGCATCCGGATGGTCGGCCACGTCAGCTCCGTCGTGACGCCGTCCTCGAGGCGGACGATGGGGCGTCGGGCCCGCTGGTCGATGAGCGGTTCGGTGTCGAAGGTGGCCACGACGGCGGTGGGCGAGTCGGTGAGCAGGTGTGCGATCGCGGCGGACGCGCCCATGCCCGCGTCGACCCAACCCTCGAGCGCCACCACCAGGACGGGCCGGTCCAGGCGGATGCCCGTGGGATCGCCCCACCCGGGCTCGAGGGAGTAGAGCTCCTCCGGCTCGTAGCCGCTCACAGTGACTCCACGTCGGCGAGGGCGCGTTCACCGAGCCGCACCACGGTGTCGGCGAACTGGTCCACCCCGCTCCGGTCACCGGCTGCCGCGCCGCCGGCGTAGCGGACGTAGACACCCTGGAGGATGCAGGCGAGCTTCCAGATGCCGAAGGCGCAGTAGTACGGGACGTGGGACACGTCGAGTCCACTGGCGGCCGCATACCGGTCGACGAGCTGGGTCCTCGTGGCGAATCCCGGCAGGGCCGTCGGGGCGACGCCGAGCACCGAGTGCTCGTTCTCGCCGGCCTCGGCCCAGTACACGAGCAGGAGCCCGAGGTCGGCCAGCGGATCGCCGAGCGTGCAGATCTCCCAGTCGAGGATGGCGATGACGTTGCCCTCGTCGTCGAGCACCGTGTTGTCGAGCCGGTAGTCACCGTGCACGATCGCCACACCCTGCTGCTCCGGAATCTTGGCCGACAACTCCTCCCACGCCCGATCGATGACGGCGGGGCCGGGCACGCCGTCGAGGGTGGACTGCTCGAACTGGCCGTGCCACCGCTTGAGCTGGCGGGCGATGTAGCCCTCCCGGCGGGCGAATTCACCGAGTCCGACGGCGTCGACGTCGACGGCGTGCAACCGGGCGAGGGTGTCGACCAGGGAGTCGCTCGCCCGGGTCCGGACGGCCTCGGACACGGCGGACGACGCCCGCTCGTCCCGCAGGATGTGGCCCTCCACGAACGACATCACATAGAACGGAGCACCGTTGACGTCGGTGTCGGTGCAGAGCCCGAGCGTGCGGGGGACGGGTACGTCGGTGGCCTGCAGCGCGCTGATGACGGTGTGCTCGCGGGCCATGTCGTGGGCCGTGGCCAGCACGTGGCTGACCGGCGGGCGCCGCAGCGCGTAGGCATGACCTCCGGCGTCGGTGACCCGGTAGGTCAGGTTCGATCGACCGCCGGCGATGAGGTCGAACGTATACGGGGGCACCGAACCCGGCACCTTGGCCGTGATCCAGGCTGACACGGCCCCCCGGTCGATGCCCTCCACCTCGGGCTCGGCGCTCGTGGGGTTCGCGGAGGTGTCCGGTGCTGCGTCCATACCCCGACGCTACCCGCGCCGACGCGCCCGTCCCGCCTCGGGTCGGCCCGGTGGCGCCGCCCGGTGGTGTCACCCGGTGGTGTCGCCCGGTGGTGTCGCCCGGTATCGTCGGAGCCATGGTCGACGTCACCGATGACACGTTCGAGGAGGCGGTGCTCAAGCGCTCCTTCGAGGTACCCGTGGTGGTGGACCTGTGGGCGCCCTGGTGCGGGCCCTGTACGACGCTCGGCCCGCTCCTGGAGCAGGCGGTGGCCGATACCGACGGCGCCGTGGAGCTCGCCAAGGTCAACGTGGACGAGAATCCGGCCGTATCCAACAGCTTCCGGGTCCAGTCGATCCCCGCGGTGTTCGCCGTGCAGGACGGCGCGGTCGTCGACCAGTTCATCGGGGCTCGTCCGGACGCCGAGGTGCGGGCCTTCGTGGCGGCCCTGGCCCCGGCGCGTTCCGAGGCGGACCTGCTGGCGGAGGCCGGGGCCGACGCCGGCGCCGAGGAACCGCTGCGGCGGGCCCTGCAGCTCGAGCCCGACCACCCGCTCGCCGTACCGGCACTGGCGGCCCTGCTGATCGCCCGGGGGGACACGGAGGAGGCGGTCGCCCTGCTGGGTCGGGTACCCGAGACCCCCGAGACCCGGCGCCTCCTGGCCGAGGCACGTCTGGCGGAACGGGACGACGTCGCCGGTGCCGACGTCGAGTCCCTGCTCGACGGACTCCTCGAACGGGTCAAGGACGACCCCGAGTCCCGACAGGAGTTCCTCGACCTGCTCGAGACGTTGGGGCCTGACGACCCCCGGACACTGCAGTACCGCAAGTCGTTGTCCTCCCGGCTGTTCTGACGTCCGGAGCCGGCCCGTCCCGACTCCGGCGTTCGGCCCCTCCGGTAGCGTCGGGCCCGTGCGCGCCACCACCCTCCGGCTCGGGAGCCGGGACGTCGACATCGGGGACCGGGCCGTGGTGATGGGCGTCCTCGACGTGAACGGTCCGGGTGCCGCCGCCGACCGGTCGCTCGCCGACCTGGTCCGGCGGGCCGGGCACCTGGTCGACCAGGGTGCGGACCTGCTCGATCTCGAGGTGGAGGGGGGTGCTCCCGGGCACGACGCGGGCGGGGACCTCGAGGCGGTGGCCCGGGTGGTCGGGGCGGTGACCGAGCGGGTGGACGTGCCGCTGTCGGTCGCCACGTCCCGGGAGGCGGTGGCCCGTGCCGCATTCGGCGCCGGTGCCGTGATGGTGAACGATCGGACCGGGTGCACCGACCACGCCTTCCTGGCGGCCGTCGCCGAATGGGGGGCCACGGTGGTCGGCGGACACCGGGGACCGGTGGGTGGGGCGCCCGACGCGACGGCCGACACCGTGAGGGACTTCCTGGCCGGGTGGGCCGGACAGGCTCGGGCCGCCGGGATCCCACCGGATCGGATCGTGCTGGACGGCGGCCTCGGCCAGGACGGATCCACGGGGCAGGCCCTCGCCCTGTTGCGGGCCAGCGGGCTCCTCGCCGATCTGGGTCACCCGGTGCTCCTGTCACTCGTCGACACGGCGTTCGTCGGAACCGTGCGCCGGCCGGCGCACGGCCGGAGCGACGGGCCGGCCGAGCTGGACGCCTCGGCGCTGGCCGCCTCGGCGTTGGGTGCGGTGCTCGGCTGCCGGGTGGTGCGGACCCGTGACGTCACCGGTCACCGCCAGGTCTGCGCCGTGGTGGCCGCGGTACGCGGGGCGGCCCGGTGAGCGCCGTCACCACCACCGGGCACCGACCCGCCTACCTGGTCAAGGGATCCGACCCTTCCCTGGTCGCCCAGGCCGCGCACGCGCTGGTGGAGCGCCTGGTCGACGGGGGTGACCCGTCGATGATGGTGGAGGAGTTCGGCGGTCCCGGTGTCGACCAGTTCGATGTCGGCGTGGTGATCGACGCCTGCACGACGCCTCCGTTCCTGGTGGACCGACGCGTCGTGGTGGTCCGGGAGGCCGGACAGATCGGAGCAGCGGACGCCAAACGGCTCGTCGCCTACCTGACGGACCCGCTCGACACGACGGCGCTCGTACTGGTCGCCGGTGGAGGCGCCGTCACCCCGGCGCTGTCGAAGGCGGTGGGTGCCTCGGGAGAGGTGGTCGACACCTCGGTGGGTACCGGCAAGGCGCGGACCCAGTGGCTGGCCGACCACCTCCGGGGCGGTCCGGTCCGGCTCGACGGTCCGGCCCAGGCCCGACTGGGCGAGCATCTCGGCTCGGACATGGGCCGTCTCGCCGGTCTGCTCGACACCCTCGCCGCCGCCTACGGGCCGGGCGCCACCGTCACCGCCGCCGACCTCGAGCCCTTCCTCGGCGAGGCCGGCTCGCTGGCGCCGTGGGACCTGACCGACGCCATCGACGCCGGACGGACGGCCCCCGCCCTCGAGGTGCTGCACCGGATGCTGACGGCGGGGGAGTCGCATCCCCTGGTGATCCTGGCCCTGCTCCACAAGCACTACCGGCAGATGTTGCGCCTGGACGGCTCGGGGGTCACCTCGCCCGAGCAGGCGGCGGAGGTGTTGGGGATCAAGAGCGCATTCCCGGCCAAGAAGGCCCTCGCCCAGGCCAACCGGCTGGGCACGGCGCGGACCGCACGCGCGGTGCAGCTGTTGGCCGAGGCCGATCTCGACCTGCGGGGCACGACGGGCCTGTCGGGCGAACTCGTGGTCGAAGTGCTCGTGGCCCGACTCAGCCGCCTGGTGCGCCAGCGCTGACCCGACCGTGGGGGCGATCCGGGCAGAATGGCCGACAGCATGCACAGGACGTCACCACCGTCCCCGGGAGCGAGGTCCTCGACCGACCTGGGAGGAGCGCACATGGACATCGCGATCATCGGCACGGGCTTCATCGGCACCACGCTCGGGCAGGCACTGGCTGGTGCCGGACACCATGTCGCATTCGGTTCCCGGCACCCCGACGACGAAGCGGTGGAGATCCCCGACGCACGCGTCGTGACGATCGGTGACGCGTTGACCCAGGCGGACGCCGTCATACTCGCCGTCCCCGGATCCGCGGTGGCGGACATCACGGCGACGCACGGGGACGCGCTGGCGGGCAAGCTCGTGATCGATGCCACGAACCGGATGGGCGAGCCGGTCGCCAACAGCCGCGCATCGCTTCCCGACACCGTCCGGTACGCACGGGCGTTCAACACGCTCGGCGGGGAGAACTTCGCGCAGCCGGTGTTCTCCGACGGCAGGGCAGACCTGTTCTTCTCCGCCCCCGACGGTGACCGGCCCGTGCTGGACGAGATCATCGAAGGTGTGGGGCTGCGACCCGTCTACGTCGGCGAGGACCAGGAGGCCATCATCGACGCCCTCTTCCGGCTCTGGATCGCCCTCGCGGTCAACCAGGGGCGCGGACGACGGTTGGCTCTCCGCCTGCTGGAGGAGTGACCCGGCCCTTCCCGGTGTCCGGGGGCGGTGTTACCGTGCGCCCGTGGGCACCCGGGTCATCGTCCTGAACGGCGCATCTTCCTCCGGCAAGACGTCGATCGGTCGCTGCCTGCAGGGAATCCTGAGCACTCCCTGGCTGCTGCTCGGCGTCGATGACCTGATCCGGGCCATACCCGACGACGGGATCGAGGACGGGTCCCTCCTGCACATCAGCCGTACCGGGCAGGTCGACGTGGGTCCGGGGTGGCGGAGCCTCGAAACGTCGTGGTACCTCGGGATCGCCGCGATCGTGGCCAGCGGCACCGGCGTCATCGTCGACGAGGTGCTCCTGGACGGCGGACGTGGCCAGGAGCGGGTGCGGTCGGCGCTCGGCGGCACGGGGGTCCTGTGGGTCGGTGTGACCTGCGATCGCGACGTCGCCCGGGCACGGGAAGCGTTGCGCCCGGACCGGGTGGCCGGTCAGTTCGAGTCCCAGGAGACGGTGGTCCACGAAGGTGTCACGTACGACCTGATCGTCGACACGAGCCATGCCACGTCCGAGTCGTGCGCGGCCACGATCCTCGGCCACGTGCCGACTACGGCGTGAGATCGGGGCGGTCCGCCGGTCAGTCGGTGACGGAGTCCCGCGACTCGACGCCGGCGTCGTAGACGTTCTCGGTCCAGTTGCCGCCGTCCCAGTAGCGGTACTGGTGCCGTCCCGTCGGGTCGTTCATCCAACGGGCGGCCAGGGTGGCCATCGGGGCGATGGACCTGCCGGATCCGGCGATGGGCGCCACGGCCTGTGGCTTCGGGCGGAAGATCTCCGGTGAGGACGTCCCCACCCGGGGTGCGGTCAGCGTCGTGAGGGCGCCACCGGCGGACGAGGCCGGTCCGGCGGGGCCACCCGCCGCCAGGGTGGCGGCGACGGCGGGTGACCCGGGCCTCTCGAGCGGGCCCTCCTCGAGGGATTCCCGCTGGCGTGGGTTGTAGGAGCGGCCGGCGCCGCCCGGCATGTGGAAGTCGGGCGCCGGGGCCGGGTCGTCCACGATCTCGGGAGCGACGGTGCCGGGCGGTGTCATCACCCCGCGCTCGAAGTAGTGGGCCGCGGCGCCGACGGACAGGACGTCGGGATCGTCGAAGAACCCACTGCTGGGGACCGCTCCGGCCGCCGGTGGCGCCGTGGGGGCCTCGGCGACCGCGGTGGTGGCCCGGAGTGGGCGGGCCACGGGCTCACCGAAGCTGCCGCGGAGCGTCGGCAGCGCCAGGACGCCGATGGCGGCGTCGTTCTCGGCCATGGTCTCGGCCCGGTCGGTGAACCGCTCGAAGGGAAGGGTCGCGGCCCGACCGGTGGCGGTCACGGCGACGACCTTGGGTCGGGCCCCGAAGACGTAGATGGCGAGCCCCACGACCGGGACGACGACCACCAGGACCAGGCTGAGGATCCGCGGCTCACCTGCGGCCTTCCAGGCCCAGCCGGGCTTGCGGAGGATGTCGACGACGCCGATCAGCATGGCGGCGACAACGAGGCCGATGGCCCCGCCGACGGCCTCGGTGAGTACGCCGGTCATGGCTCCCACCTCCCCGACGTGGTCGGTCGCCGGTGGGACGGATCCTGCCCGCCGGGACGTGGACGCCCCGTGAACCCCTGCCCCGTGAACCCCTGCCCAGTGAACCCCTGCCCCGTGCGTTCCACCTGCGCTCCTCGTAGTGCGATTACCACTATCAGTGTTGACTACAGCACGCATAGTAGTCAAGTGGCGTTTTACACTTTTGCCACCAGGGCATTCATCGGCGCGGGTGACCGCTGTCTGGAGCCCGGAGTTGCGGGGGTCGGTGACCTCGGGAGCGCGTACGGGGCCGGGAGCGTGAGCCAGGAACACCGGCACCGGCCCGATCACCACCCCCGTTTCCACCACCCCCGCCTCCTCCACCCCCGTCCGACCTTCCCCGTCCGGCCTTGGTGACCCGACGGGGTCGTCAGCGGAAGTCGCGCGACCCCGGCACGGGACCGAGGGGGAGCGGCTCGAACCGTTCGGCCACGAGGGTCATCGACCCCTCGGACCGCTCCACCCGACCCCGCACCAGGAGCGCCGGGCACGCCCGGGCCACCGGCTTCCACCGGACCCACGCCCCGCGCGAGCACACGATGTTGACCATCCCGGTCTCGTCCTCCAGGTTCAGGAAGACCGCCCCGTGGGCGCTCTCGGGCGCCTGCCGGTGGGTGACGACACCGCCGACGGTGACCCGGTCGCCGGCCGGCCGGCCGGCCAGCGCGGCGGCCCGCACCACGCCGCGCCGGTCCAGGCCGCCCCGGGCCAGTTCCATGGCGGTGGTGTCGGGCGCCATGCCGAGCGACCACAGGTCGTCAGCCACCTCCTCCCACGCGGTCGGTGCCGGTAGCGGCGGCGGCTCGGCGCCGGTGACCACGCCCGGCAGCCGGTCGGCCGTGGCCTGGGAGGCCGCCCCGGCACCCCACACCAGCGACCGGCGGCCCGTGGGGTCGCCGTGGCCCGTCCGTCCGAGTCCGTCGAGGGCGCCCGCAGTGGCCAGGGCCTCGAGCTGGGGCCGGGAGATCCCGGCCCGCCGCACCAGGTCCTCCATCCCCGACCACGGCGCCCCGGCCTCGATCCGGGCGGCGGCGTCCGAGCCGATGCCGCGCACCGAGGACAGGCCGAGCCGCACGGCCGTCGCCTCCGGTGGGGTGGGAGCCGTGCCGTCCGCCGGCTCCAGGGACGCGTCGGCCCGCCCGAGGTCGACGTCGGGACGCCGCACCACCACCCCGTGCCGCTTGGCGTCGGCCACCAGGCTCTGGGGTGACCAGAAGCCCATGGGTTGGGCGTTGAGCAGCCCGGCGGTGAAGGCGGCGGGGTGGTGCACCTTGCACCAGGCCGTGGCGTACACCAGGTGGGCGAAGGCGACCGAGTGGCTCTCGGGGAAGCCGAAGTTCGCGAAGGCGGCCAGCGCCGCGTAGACCTGCTCGGACACCGCCTCGGACACGCCTCGCGCCGCCATGCCGGCGAAGAGCCGGCCGCGCAGGGCGGCCATCCGCTCGCCGGACCGCTTGGCGCTCATGGCCTGGCGCAGCTCGTCGGCCTCGGTGGGGGAGAACCCGGCCACGTCGATGGCGATCTGCATGAGCTGCTCCTGGAAGAGCGGCACCCCGAGGGTGCGCTCCAGGGCCGGCTGCATCAGCGGATGGAGGTAGGTGACGGGCTCGGTCCCGTTGCGGCGACGGATGTAGGGGTGGACGGCGTTGCCCTGGATGGGTCCGGGTCGGATGAGGGCGACCTCGATGGCCAGGTCGTAGAAGCAGCGGGGCTTGACCCTCGGCAACGTGTTCATCTGGGCCCGCGACTCGACCTGGAACACGCCGACCGTGTCGGCCCGGCACAACAGGTCGTAGACCTCGTCCTCCTGTTCGAGACGGGCCAGGTCGATGGTGTCGCCGTGGAAGTCGGCCACCAGGTCGACCATGTGGTGGAGGGCGGTCAGCATGCCCAGGCCGAGCAGGTCGAACTTGACCAGGCCGGCCGCCGCACAGTCGTCCTTGTCCCACTGCAGCACGCTGCGGCCCGGCATCCGGCCCCACTCCACCGGGCAGACCTCGACCACCGGCCGGTCGCAGATGACCATGCCCCCCGAGTGGATGCCGAGGTGGCGGGGGAAGCCGAGCAGCTCCGAGGCCAGCTGCTGCACGAGTGGCGGCAGGTCGTCGCGCTCGCCCAGCGGCTGGCCCCGCTCGGTCGATCCTGACCACGCGTCGGCCTCCTCGGTGGTGTGCCCGAGCGCCTTGCCCACGTCGCGCAGGGCGGAGCGGGAGCGGTAGGTGATGACGTTGGCCACCTGGGCGGCGTGCAGTCGCCCGTAGCGCTCGTAGACGTACTGGATGACCTCCTCGCGTCGGCCCGACTCGATGTCGACGTCGATGTCCGGGGGACCGTCACGGGCCGGCGACAGGAACCGCTCGAAGAGCAGCCCGAGCGAGACGGCATCGACGTTGGTGATGCCGAGCGCGTAGCAGACGGCTGACGTGGCGGCCGAGCCCCGGCCCTGGCAGAAGATGTCCTGGCGCTTGCAGAACTGGACGATGTCCCACACGGTCAGGAAGTACCCCGGGAACCCGAGGGTGCCGATCACCCCGAGCTCGTGGTCGATCTGCCGGTAGGCGCCGGGCACCCGCTCGGACCCCCGTGGCCCGTAGCGGTCCGCCGCCCCCCGACGGGTCAGCTCGGCCAGCCAGGTCTGCTCGGTGTGGCCCTCGGGCACGGGGAAGTCGGGGAGCCGGGGGGCCACCAGACGCAGGTCGAAGGCGCACTCGGCGGCCAGCTCGCCGGCCCGCTCGACGGTCCCGGGCCACCGGGCGAACCGTCGGAGCTGCTCGGCCTCGCTCCGCAGGCAGGCGGTGGCCGATGACGGGAGCCAGCCCTCCAGGTCCTCGAGTGTCCGTCGGGCCCGCACGGCCGAGAGCGTCGTGGCCAGGGGGAACCGGGCCGGGGTGGCGTAGTGGACGTTGTTGGTGGCCACCGGTGACACCCCCCGCCCGGCGGCGAGCACGGCCAGTGCGTCGTTGCGGGGGCCGTCGATCGGCATGCCGTGGTCCCACAGCTCGACCGCCAGGTACTCGGCGCCGAAGCGGTCGATCAGGTGGTCGAGGGCCCGCCCGGCGGCGGCCGGTCCCTCATCGGTCAGGGCCGAGGCCAGCGGTCCCTTGCGGCACCCGGTCAGGATCTGCCAGTGACCGCCGTGGCGGTCGGCCAGGGCGTCGAGGGTGAGGACGGGTCGTCCCTTCTCGCCGCCCTCCAGGTGGGCCTCGGCGATGGCCCGGCTGAGTCGGGCGTAGCCCTCGGGGTCCCGGGCCAGCACCACCAGGTGGGTCCCGTCCGGGTCGGGCATCCCGGTGCGCAGGTGGGGTCCGTCGATGTCGGACAGGGTGAGTTCGGCACCGAACACGGTGGTCAGGCCGAACGCCCGGGCCGCCACCGCGAACCGGACCGCCCCGTAGAGCCCGTTGTGGTCGGTGAGGGCCACCGCCGACAGGCCGAGGCGGACCGCCTCGGCGGCCAGCTCCTCGGGGTGGCTGGCGCCGTCGAGGAAGGAGAAGTTGGAGTGTGCGTGGAGCTCTGCGTAGGGCATCGTCGGTCCGGTCGTCTCAGCCGTAGGTCGCCTCGACCCACCACCGGCCGCGCTCGGCCAGGAGGAGGTGGGCCGAGCGGGCGGTGACCGCCTGCAGCCGGGCGGCCCGCCGCCGCGACCGCGACCACCAGCGCTCGTCGGCCGGCCACGGTCCCGCCCAGCCGGACAGTGGCTCCCACGGGCCACCCTCCACCGACAGCCGGTCGGGGGACGAGGTCAGCAGGCCCCGGGCCGAGACGCGCACCGGCTCCCCCCGGGGGTCGGCCAGGTCCGCCCGGACCGGGTCGGGGTGGACCACGGCCGGGGCCGGCGGGGGGATCCGTCCGGGCCACGGGGCGCCGGGCTCCGGTACGGGGGGCGCACCTCCAGTGGGACCCCCCGGCCGCCCCCCGGTGGTCCAGGTCACGAGACGGGACTGTTCGGCCGGGCTGCGCCCCCCCTGGAGATGGGCGGTCACCACGCCGTCCGGACCGAGCAGTTCCTGGGCGGCGGCCAGGCACCGGGCCGCCCGGGCGTCGGTGTCGCTGACGCCACCCCAGAAGCCGGGTTCGATCACCACCGGTGCGTCGGGGGGGTCGTCGGTGCCGAGCAGGCGGGCGATGCGGGGTTGGCGGAGGTCGGCCAGCTCACCGCTGCGGCCGCCGGCCACCCGGTGTCCGTGGGCACCGTCGGCGCCGAACCGACCGAGGATGTCGGCGTCGGGCAGTGCGGCGAACCCGCCCAGGGTACGGACGCCCAGGCGGTCGAGCAGTTCGGCCAGGTCGGGCTGACCGAGGATGCCCACCGGCAGCGGGGCCAGGAACGCCGGCGTCCCCCCGGCGGGGACGACCACCCCGCGGCGGGCGGCGAGCACGGCGGCGAACAGTCCGTCGGCGATGCCGACCTCGGCCGGGCTGACCCCGGACGCCGCCTCGTGGACCAGGTCGACCAGGGCCTCCTCGCCCCCGAAGTAGCGGGCCGGTCCCCGGGCGGGGAGCGAGCAGATGCCGGGACGCACCGGGATCACCCACGGGCAGTAGGCCTCGACGGCGGTGAGCACCTCGGCGAAGGCGCGCAACGCCGCCCCGTCCTCGTCCTCCGAGAGGAGCGTGGGACACCGTACGACCAGGAGGCGGTCCACCTCAGCCCCCCGTCCCGACGTACCCGGTCGGGGTGACCGTCCCGTCGGCGTCGGGCAGCCAGAGCGCCCGGCGCGTCGGCCGGGCCGCCGACCGGCGCCCGGTGGCGGTGACCGTCATCCGCCGACGGCGGAGGTGGCCCCCACTGCCGGTGGCTCCCTCCCAGGCGACGTCGCTGATCCGCAGCTGCAGGTCGGGCGGCTCCGGCCACCCGGCCCGCCCCGGGACCACCACCAGGACGGCCCGTCGCTCACGGGTCCGGGCCACCAGGCGTCGGGCCATGTCCCGACGGGGTGGGAACGGTGGGCACAGCACGACCAGGTCGACCCCCTCCAGTACGGCGGCGGTGGCCTCGGCCCACGCCGGGCCCGGTCGGGGGAGGAGGGCCAGTCGTCCCAGGTCGACGCCGAGGTCGCCGGCGGCCACGGCCCCGAGGCCGGGGTGGCCGACCAGTGCGCACCACGCCCCGGTGCCGGAGGCTGCGGCCACCAGGGCCAGGGCCATGCTGAGGGCACCGTCGTCGCCGGGCCCTCCGACGGTCAGTGTGCTCCCACGCCGCAGTGCCCCGTCGGGCAGGAGGTCGGCCAGCGCCGGGGTGACCGGCAGGAGCCGGGTGCGGCTGGCGGCGACCGGACGGGTGCGTTCGGCCAGGGCGGCCAGGGCGGCCAGGGCGGCCAGGGCCGCCGGGTCCCGTTCCCGGGACAGGTGCCGGTCGGGCACGGATACGAACATACGTTCGATAGTACCGAGAGGGTGCGCCGACGGCCAACGCGATCGATCCGGTCCCACGAACGGTGGTCGACCCGTCGGAGACCCGCGCCGGCGACGTGATCCGCCACCCCCGACAGGCGCCGCGCCGGTGTGGTTGTCTGGGGGAATGGACTACCGCACGCTCGGCACCACCGGAGTACAGGTCAGTCGGCTCTGCCTCGGGGCCATGATGTTCGGCGCCTGGGGCAACCAGGACCACGACGACTCGGTCCGCATCATCCATCGCGCCGTCGATGCCGGGATCAACTTCATCGACACGGCCGACATGTACTCCTTCGGTGAGTCCGAGGTCATCGTGGGCAAGGCACTGAAGACCCTCGACCGCGACCACGTCGTGCTCGCCACCAAGGTGCACGGGCCGATGTCGGGGGATCCCAACGCCCAGGGCAACTCACGCCGATGGGTGATCGCCGAGTGCGAGCACAGCCTGCGACGCCTCGACACCGAGTACCTCGACCTCTACCAGATCCACCGCCCGTCGCCCGAGACCGACATCGACGACACGCTCGCCGCGCTGAGCGACCTGGTCCACGCGGGCAAGATCCGGTACGCCGGCTGCTCCACGTTCCCGGCCCACCAGGTGGTCGAGTCGCACTGGGTGGCCGAACGGCGGGGCCGCGAACGGTTCCGGACGGAGCAGCCCCAGTACTCGATCCTCGCCCGTGGCATCGAAGCCGACCTGTTGCCGGTCTGCCAGCAGTACGGCATGGGTGTGCTCAGCTGGAGCCCCCTGGCCGGAGGCTGGCTGTCGGGGGCGTTCGGCGAGGGGAAGGAGAACACCTCCCGACGCTCGGCCATGCTCCCGGACCGCTACGACCTGTCGCTTCCCGTGAACCAGGCGAAGTTGGCCGCGATCGTCGATCTCGAGAAGGTGGCCGCCGAGGCCGGCCACTCGCTCCTCGAGCTGTCCCTGGCCTTCGTGCAGGCGCATCCCGCCGTCACCTGTCCCATCATCGGGCCGCGCACCATGGAGCAGCTCGAGTCCCAACTGGTCACCGCCGACGTCACGCTCGGCGATGACGTGCTCGACCGGATCGACGAGATCGCCCCGCCGGGACAGAACATCGGCGGCGCAGACCCGGGCTGGCAGCCGCCCTCGCTGACGGACGCAGCACTGCGTCGGCGGTAGCCGCCGGCCGACGCGGGGGGAGCCGTGGGCCGGATGGTCACTGCGCCGGGAGGAGGGGGTCCGGTTCCACCGTCACGCTGGCGGCCCGCAGCCGTTCCAGGGCCCGGATCTCCCGGCTGTAGGCCAGCGGCGTGAACACCAGCGTGTCGAGCGGAAACCACAGGCCGACCCACACGAGGACCCATCCGCCCGAGTCGAGCACCAGGTTGGACCCCTGCCCCCGCCCGGCGACGTGGGCGGCGAGGGTCACGATGAGGAACCCGAGGATGACGATGGGCATCCCCACCCACAGGTAGGACAGCCCGTCGAAGCGAGTGGCCCGCCGCTCCCGCTGGTTGTAGTCGATGCGGTCGTCGCAGTAGCGACCGAGTGTCCGGCGGATGCGCTCCGCTGTCCCGTCGTCGACCTGGGAGACCGGCAGCGTCACCTCGAGCCGGACCGGCCGGCCCGACCGGTGGCCCCGCAGCGTGCTGATGGCGCGCTCCACCCCGGTCAGGAAATTGCGGTGCTCCGAGAACAGGTCGGTCTGCCCCAGGACGAACATCTCCTCGGGGTGCTGCAACCGCAGCGGAATGACCTGGGGTGCCCGATCAGCCACGGGACGTGGGTCTCGCGGATGGCGGCCGGATGCGTCCACCGGCGCGCCAGAACCGGCACGGCGCGGACCGGCTCACGGCCGGTGTCGGCGGTTGCGGTCACGACGGCCCTGGCGGGCGGCGGACTCCTTGGCCTCGGAGCGCCCGGCCTGCTCGGCGACGTAGGAGCGGTAAGCGGCGAGCCGCGACGGCGCCAGGGTGCCGTCGGCCACGGCCTGACCCAACGCACACCCCGGCGTCCCGTCGTGCGCGCAGTCGGAGAACCGGCACTCCTCGGCGAGCTCGTCGAGGTCCGGGAACGGTGATGGGGGCTCGTCCGCCTCGTCGTCCTCCCACGCGGTGGCGGCCCGGATCCCCGGCGTGTCGATGATCGCGCCACCGCCGGGCAATGGCAGCAGCTCCCGTCGGGTCGTGGTGTGGCGGCCCTCTCCCGTGCGACCCACTTCGCCGGTCTCCATGGCCTCGTCGCCGAGCAGGATGTTGGTCAGCGTCGACTTTCCGGCCCCGGACGCACCGAGGAGTACCACGGTGCGGCCGGCGGTGAGCTCCCGCAGGCGCTCCAGCCCCTCGCCCGTGACGGTGCTCGTGGTCACGACCTCGATCCCCTCGGCCGCGTCACCGAGGTCGCCGAGGAGGTCCTGTGCCGAGTCGTCCGAGTCGCCGGCATCGACCTTCGAGAGCACGAGGACGGGCAGTGCGCCCGAATCCCCCGCCAGCGCCAGCATGTCCTTGAGGCGGGAGTTCCCGACCCGGGTGTCGAGGGCCCACGTGACGACGACGACGTCGACGTTCGCCGCCATGTTCTGCGGCTCGTCCCGACCCGACACCGACCGGCGCACCAGCAGGCTCCGGCGTTCGAGTCGCTGCAGGGCTCCGAGTCCGTCGGGCACGACCCAGTCGCCCACGACGATCTGCGGGCACTCGCGCAGCGGAACGCGGCGGACCTTGCGGGCGCCCTGGAGGGTGGCCCAGCCCCGGTCGATCCGGATGACGCGGGCCGCCAGACCGGGCGCATACCCGTCGGCGACCACCTCGTCGATCCGGGCGCGGTCGAAGCCGAGATCTGCGAGGGGATGCTCCCCCTGGTCCTCCTGCGGCGTCACCGGCCCCGAGTGTACGGCCACGCACCACCGGCTTCCGTGGTCTGCGACCTTCGCCGTCGACGCCGGTTCCCTGGGCGGGTGCCCCCGGAGCCGGTCAGGCGGGCGGGGCGAGGGCGTCGACCTCAGCCACCTCGTCGGGGGTGAGCACCCAGCCGGCCGCTGCCGCGTTGGCCCGCACCTGTTCGGGCTTCGTCGCCCCGGCGATGACCGATGCCACGACCGGCTGGGCGGCGAGCCAGGCCAGGGCCAGCTCCAGGACCGAGTGCCCCCGCTCGGCCGCCCACGCCGTCGCCGCCTCGACCACATCGAAGTTCCGGTCCGACAGCATGCCGCCGCCCCGCTCGCCGAAGTGGACCAGTCGGGTGCCGGCCGGTGCCTCCTCACCCCGCGTGTACTTGCCCGAGAGCAATCCGCTGGCCAGCGGGTAGTACGGGAGATAGCCGATCCCGAGGCGCTCGGCCTCGACCACGGCCTCGGGCTCGTCGTCCCGCTGCAGGAGGTTCCACTGGTTCTGGACGGTGACGAACCGGGCGCCGCCGGCGGCCGCGGCTTCGGCCTCCCGCAGTTGGGCGGCACTGAAGTTCGAGCAGCCGATCTCCCGCACCTTGCCTTCGCGCACCAGATCGTCGAGGGCACCGAGCGTGTCGGTGATCGGTGTGGCGTCGTCCGGTCGGTGCAGTTGGTAGAGGTCGATCCGATCGGTACCCAGCTCGGCCAGGCTGCGCTCGACGGCGGTGCGCACGTAGGCGGGGGAGGCCCCGCCCGCGCCCCCGTCGACCGGGCTCCCGAACTTCGTGCCGATGACCACCTCGTCCCGCCGCGATCCGAGCGCCGCAGCCAGCCGTGACTCACTCTCGAGGTAGGAGTCGGCGGTGTCGAAGAAGTTGATGCCGGCCTCCAGCGCGGCGTCGACCACCGCGGGCACGGCATCCGCCTCCATGAAGAAGCCGAAATTGTTCGTCCCGAGCCCGATGACCGATACCTCGAGTGAGCCGATCCGTCGCATGTCCATGGTGACGTACTACCAGGTGTCGCGTTCTGATGATCCGCCTCCAGGGGACGGGGATCCGGCTCCCGTGCCAATCTGGTCACATGATCGTGACCCTGGAGACCGAGCGACTGGTGCTCCGGCCGTTCCTCGAGGAAGACCTCGACGCATTGGTGGCCCTCCAGGGCGAGGACAGCTTCTGGTGGTTCCCCCTGCGGAGGGGCATGACGGAGGAGGAGTCGGCAGACTTCCTGGGCTGGGCGGTCTCGGTGAACGCCGATCCCGCCCGGCCCGTGTTCCACGCGGTGATCGAGCGGGAGTCGGGCGCGCTCATCGGCTGGGCCGGGCTCTCGGTGCCCGAATTCCTCCCGGAGCTCCTGCCCGCAGTCGAGGTCGGCTGGCGCCTGGGTTCCGACTTCCGGGGCAACGGCTACGCGACCGAGGCGGCGACGGCAGCGCTCGCCTGGGGGTTCGAGACGCTGCAACTCGAGGAGATCGTCTCCATCCACGAACCGGACAACGTCCCATCGGGTCGCGTCATGGACCGGCTCGGGTTCGGACCGGCGTCGGCCACGGTCGATCCGGTGAGGGACCTCCCGTTGCTGGTCCGGAGGTTGAGCGCCGACGACTGGCGCGCCCGATCCCGGTGAGGGCTCAGTCGAGTACGAAGTCGTCGAGGTTCGGTTCCCGGGTCCACGTCCAGTAGTCGACCAGGCGCCACGGGCTCAGCCCGTGGATCTCCCCGGCCGAGTTCTTGAAGAACGAGTGCTCGATGGAGGGTTGCGCCCAGACCAGACCCCGGAGCTCGCGCTGCGATCGCTCGTGCCAGTCCTCGTACCGGTCGACATGGGGCTCCATGGTCCGGAGGCCGCCGGCGATGATCGCCTCGAGGCACTGGGTGATGTAGCGCATCTGGCACTCGGAGTGGAAGATCAGGCTGCCGCCGTGGGCGAGGTTGGTCCCGGGCCCGTACATGCAGAAGAAGTTCGGAAATCCGGGCACGGTGATCCCGAGGTAGGCGGCCGGGCGCTCACCCCACATCTCCCGGAGGTCGACACCGTCCCGACCGACGATGGACATCGGGGCGAGCACCTTGGTGGCCTGGAATCCGGTGGCGTAGACGAGGACGTCCGCCGGGTACCGCCCGCCGTCGACCGTGACGACCGCGTCGGGCTCGACGTGGTCGATGGCGGTGCGCACCAGCTCCACGTTGTCCCGGGTCAGTGCGCCGAGCCAGGCTCCGTTGTCCTGCAGGGTACGTTTGCCCGTCGCCGGGTAGTCCGGCACGACCTTGGCGACGAGCTCGGGATCGTCACCTATCTGGCCGACGATCCAGTCGGTGAACATCTGGCGGGTCAGGTCGTTCATCTCGCTCACCGCCCGCTGCTGGTCCGGGTAGTCGGGGTCGACGCGGGCCGCCTCCAGCCCCTTGTCGCAGCCGGGCCAGAGGATCAGGAAGCGGTACCAGCGGCCGTAGAAGGGGAGGTGCCGCAGCGCCCACCGGACGCCGGGGCCCACGGTGGCGTGGTAGTTCGGGTTGGGGAACATCCACTGCGCCGTCCGCTGGAACACGGTCAGCTGCCCGACCTCCGGGGCGATGGTGGGGGCGATCTGGAAGCCGCTGGCCCCGGCACCGATCATGGCCACCCGCTGGCCGGCAATGTCCACGTCATGGTCCCAGCGGGCCGAGTGGAAGGCCGGACCGGCGAAGGTGTCGGCACCCTCGATCGTCGGGACGTTCGGCCGGTTGAGCTGGCCCACCGCCGAGATCACCGCCCGTGCCGTCAGGACTTCCTCTGACCCGTCGGCGCCACGGGTGCGGACGGCCCATGTGGCGGTGTGCTCGTCCCAGTTGGCGCCCAGCACCTCGGTCTCCCAGCGTACGTGGGGGCCGATGCCGTGCTTGTCCATGACCGACTGGAAGTAGCGCTGGAGCTCGGGTTGACGGGCGAAGTACTCGGTCCAGTGGTCACTCGGCTCGAACGAGTAGCAGTAGAAGTGGTTGCCGACGTCGACACGGGCGCCGGGGTAGGAGTTCTCCCACCAGGTCCCGCCGACGCCGGCGTTCTTCTCCACGATGGTGAAGGGGATGCCGGCCTCCTGGAGCCGGATGCCGGCCAGCAGTCCGGACTGCCCGCACCCGATGACCACGACCGGGAAGGCCGCTCGTGCGTCGGCCGTGCCCGCCGGCTCGACACGTCTGGCGTCCCGTCCGTCGAGTTCCATCTCCTCGAGCAGGAGGGGGACGTACTCCTCAGGGACGTCTTCGCACACCAGCCACGACATCATCTCGTGGAGCAACTCGGGGGAGACGGGTTCGGGCTCCGGGCAGCCCCGGTCCCGGTGGTCGCGGATCACCTCGAGGGCGAGGGCCCGGGCCTCGGCCTTGTCCTCCTCCGTCATGTAGCCCTGCACCTCGTTGAGGAAGAGGCCCGCGGGCCGGAGGTGCCCACGGATGATCGACGGATCGCCCGACATGTGGACGAGGGAGAGCAGCAGGGTCGGGACCGACACGTCGAGCAGTGCCTCGGCGATCTCCCCGTCCGGGGTGTCGAACGGCTCGCCTGCATGGGGGTTGCGCATGTGGTGACCTCTCGTGCGTCGGCCCGGGGCGGTGACGACCCACCCCCGTGGCGCGGTGTGCCACAGTAGCCAACGGCCCGACCGGACGACCTTCCGGGCCGGTGGTCGGGGCCCCGTCCGCGGACGGACGGGTGCCGACCCGGGCAGATGGCCGACGACCCACGCGACGACAGGGGGAACCGTGCAGCACGTGATGATCGAAGGACCGGGACGGGTGGTGGTGGCGGACGCGCCGGACCCGGTACCCCCGGGGCCCGATGGCGCCGTCGTGTCGGTCGATGCTGCGGCCATCTGTGGTTCGGACATGCACTTCTACGACGGCGACCTCGACCTGGGTGTGGCGATCCCGGTGGGGCACGAGTTCCTCGGCACCGTGCTCGAGATCGGGCCCGAGGTTCGGGACATCCGGCGGGGCGATCGCGTCCTCACCGCATCCGTCGCCGGGTGCGGTCGATGTGCCGGATGCGCCACCGGTGATCCCGTGCGTTGCGTCGGAGGGCCACAGGTCTTCGGCTCGGGGATGCTGCCCGCTGGGCAGGCCACCGCCGTGGCCGTGCCCGCCGCCGATTTCCAGATGCTCCGGATACCCGAGGGGATGGATGACGAGACTGCCCTGCTCCTGACCGACAACCTCGCTACGGGCTGGGCCGGCGCCCAGCGGGCGGAGACCCCGCCGGGCGGCACCGTGGCCGTCATCGGGCTGGGGGCCGTGGGCCTCTGCGCGGTGCGATCGGCGCTCACGCTGGGTGCCGCCCGGGTGCTGGCTGTCGATCCGGTCGCCGGTCGCCGGCAGCGGGCGGTGGAGTCAGGGGCGGAGGCCGTGGAGGGACCGACGGTCGAGGCGATCATGGACGCGACGGGCGGGGCGGGGGTCGACGCGGTGATCGACGCCGTGGCGAAGGACGTGACACTCGACGCCTCGCTGGCCGCCGTCCGACCAGGCGGGACCGTCTCCGTCATCGGCGTGCACGATCTCGAGCCCTATCCACTTCCGGCGCTCATGACCCTGTTCCGGAGTGTCTCGCTCCGGATGACCACCGCCCCGGTGCACCGCACGTGGGCGGAGCTGGTGCCGCTCGTCCGCTCCGGGCGGCTGCGCACCGACGGGATCTTCACGCACGAGTTCGCCCTCACGGATGCGGCTGCGGCCTACGCCGCGGTGGCCGAGCGCAGTCCCGAGTGCATCAAGGTGCTGCTACGGCCCTGACCTGACCGGGACCTCCGGCCCTGGGTCCGTTCGTCATCGCCGCTCACGCCGCCAGACGACACGGAGTGCGGTCCAGGTGGCGTCGACCGCACAGACCTTGTTGTCGACCAGGCCCCGAGGCAGGGCGAGCTCCCGTACGACGTGGTCGCCGATGTCGGTGGCGACGCCCGAGGAGCGTTTCGGCCAGGCGATCCACAGTCCACCCGCCGGTCGCACCATTGCCGCCAGGCGGTCGAGTCGCCGCTCGAGGTCGTCGGCCCGGGTCACGAACTGGACCACGACGTCGGCGGGCCCGGTGGCGCGCCGCTTCACCGTCACGCCGGCGGGGACGTCGAGCTCGAAGTCGTCCGGTGCCCGGAGCAGCGCGACCACGGCACCGGGGCCGATCCCCAGCTTCGTCGCCAGTGGTACGTCGTTCGTGCCGACCACGGTCAGGATCCGGCCTTCAGCCGGCGGTGCCTCCGGCGACCTCGTAGGACCACAGCTCGGAGGCCACCGACACCGGGCCACCGTGCGGGGCGGGACGGTCGGCACCGGCATGGCCGTGGGCGAAGGCGGGGGATCCGACCCACGCATCGAATGCACCCTGGTCACGCCAGCGGGTGACGACCAGCCACTGGTTACGTCCGTCGGTGGGACGCAGGAGCTCGAATCCCTCGAATCCCTCCTGGCCGTCCACGGCCCCGGCCCGTGCGGCAAAGCGATTGGCCAACTCGTCGCCGGCATCGTCCGGCACGGTGATGGCGTTGATCTTGATGAGCGTCATGCACCCATCACAGCACACGGTCGGGACGACCAGGTCGGCACGGTGGGGAGACGGTCACCACCCGTTCACACGCCGTTAACCGGGCGGATCGGATGAACCGCTCCGGGCCCGCGCGACGATACGATGAGCGGACCAGAGAGAGGAGGTGGTCCAACTGAGCAATCAACGTTTCGGGACCCTGGAGGTGGCTGGCCGCTGAGGCGGCTCGCTGTACCACCTGGCGAATCCCAGCCAGACACCCACCGGGTGACCTAGCCGGACCGTGGTCCCATCCGGCGCCTCACGGGCCTCCCGGTGTTCACACAGCAATCCGTACCCGAAGGGCGCCTCTCCGGAGGCGCCCTTCGGCATTCACGGCGGCGGACGGGCTCAGGGACGCATTGTCGTCTCGTCGATGTCGAGCGCCGCCCGCACGTCGGCGGCGACGGGACGGGACACCTTCCGGTGGGCGACCATCCGGTCGAGCTCGTCGCGCTCGGTCTCGATGACCATCCAACGGAGCAGCACCTCGGCTTCGAACGCCCGGGTCTCGGTCTCCTCGGCGGCGATGGCGCCGTCCCCGACGGCGTCGGCATCGGTGAGCAGATCGATCCGGCGGTCGACCTGGGCGAGGAGCGCCTCGTAACCGGAGCGCACGCGTTCGGTGACATCCTCGGGTGTCCCGGTGGACGCGGCCAGATCGTCGATGCGGGCCAGGGCGAGCACCACCAGCCGCCTGCGGGCGTCCGCCACCAGGATCTGGTCCTGCTCCCCTTTGGAGACGAGACCGAGCCGCCGGATGAGCGGGGGCAACGTGAGCCCCTGGCCGACCAGTGTGCCGAGGATGACCGCAAAGGTCAGGAAGAGCACGAGGTCGCGTTCAGCGAACGTCGTCGGGAGAGCGAGCGCCGCGGCGAGGCTGATGGCGCCGCGCATCCCGGCCCATCCCACCACGGTCGTCTCCCGCCAGGTGGCGGGGGTGCCCTGGTTGGTGCTGAAGAGGTGGCGCCCTCCGGGCAGAGCGGTGACGCCGAACATCCACACCATGCGCACCACGATCACCACGCCGACTACGGCCAACGACTCGGCGACCAGGGAGTTCGAGTCCCGGGCGGTCAGCGTCTCCAGTACCGGCCGCAGCTCGAGGCCGACGAGGAGGAACGACAGGCCGGTCAGCAGGAAGACGATGAGCTCCCAGATCTGGCGTTGCTGGAGCCGGGCGGCGGCGGTCAGGGACCGTGAGCCGTAGCGACCGAAGTACAGGCCGGTGGCGACCACGGCGAGTACACCGGAGGCATCGAGCTTGTCCGAGGGGAGGTAGGCCGCGAACGGCAGGATCAGCAGCACCGTGTTCTCGATGACCGGCGTCTCGACGCGGCGGAGCAGTCGGCTGCCGATCCAGCCGACCGCCAGTCCGATGCCCACGCCCACAACCACGGCGTACACGAACCGTGCGGCCACATCGACGACGGTCAGGGAGGTGGCGACGGACACCACCGCCACCTGGTAGGCGGTCAGCGCCGTGGCGTCGTTCATGAGGCCCTCACCGCCGAGGATCGTGACCAGGCGGCGGGGGAGTCCGAGTTTCCCGGCGATCTGGGTGGCCGCCACCGAGTCCGGGGGCGAGACGATGGCGCCCAGGGCGAACGCCTCGCCCCAGTTCGATTGGGGGACGAGGAGGTGGAAGACGACGGCCACCGCGGTCATGGTCGCCAGCACCAGGCCCACGGCCAGGAGCAGGATCGGCCGCCAATGAGTGCTCAGTTCCCTCGCCGAGGTGTCCAGCGAGGCGTCGTAGATGAGCGGGGGGAGGAAGACGAGGAGGATGAGGTCGGGCTGCAGCGTGACGCGGTGGGCGAGCGGAAGGATGGCGACCACCAGCCCGGCGATCACCAACAGGATCGGATAGGCGATGCGCAGCCTGTCGGCGATCGTGGCCACGGCCACGACGGCGATGAGCAGCCCGAGGATCTCCGCGATCGTCACGGCGGGTAGCAGGCTCCCGGACGGGTCGACCTGTCCGCGGCGACGGCCATCCGACTCACGACCAGGGGTCGAGGACGGGCAGGTCGGCCCGTGCGAATCGCCCGTACAGCCACGCCAACTCGTCCCTCGGGTCGAGGGCCCCCGGAGCCGGCGGCACATCGTCCGTCTTCAGGCGCGCTGCTGATCCGGACCGCATCTCGGGCAGGCGGGCCTCGACGAAGGCCTCCGACCAGTCCCGGTGGGTGATCCCGGACCCCAGGTCCACGAGGTGGACCTCCACCTCGAGCCACCGGCGGGTCGGCAACTCGTCGAGGCGCCGCTCCCGCCCCGACCCGTCACGCGTCACGTTGGCCCAGGCATAGTCGGGGACGCCGTCCCACGCGGCCAGCAGCCGGCCGCACGCATCCGCGAGGTCGGCATGGAGGGCTCGAGCGGACCGGGCGGCGCCGGCGTCGATCTCGCTGGTCCGCTGGATCATCCCGCCGGGGTACTGGTCGACCATTACGCCGTCGATGGCGGCTGCGGTGCGGCGGGTGTGACTGTCGGCGTTGCGGGCGAGGTGGGTGATCAGATGGCCGACGGTCCACCCCGGAAGTTGTGACGGTCCGGCTACGAACTCGTCGTCGAAGCCGGCGACCACGCCGAGCAACCGACCTTCGGCTTCATGCACCGCGGCCAGCGCCTCGACCGGGGCAGCAGGGGTCGTCGCCATGCCGGACAACCTACCGGTCGCGTCACCAGCCGTCCGTGCCCGGCGCTCCCTTGAACGGGCCGGTGATGGAGTCGGTGATCCATCCGCCGTAGAAGCCACCGTGTTGGGGGACGACCAACTCACCGTCCACCGTGCACGAATCCATGGGACCGGCGTAGAAGGCGACGTACCCGGCGATCGGACCGAATGCAGGAGACGGCCGGTCGTAGCCCCATGCGGCGTCGGGTGCCGTGTGACCCCCGGCGGTGACGTCGTAGTAGTGGGCTTCGCCCTTCCACTCGCACCACGAGCCGCGGCGGATCGGGATCAGGACTCCGCCCGCGATGT
>Ga0182013_10000992_pt1 | contig 39286 bp, 45 predicted proteins | sample 612S2MmetaG_FD_120487 | JGI IMG/M metagenome (GOLD analysis project Ga0182013, IMG submission 120487) | Permafrost microbial communities from Stordalen Mire, Sweden - 612S2M metaG | ecosystem: Environmental > Terrestrial > Soil > Wetlands > Permafrost | place: Sweden: Stordalen | collected... | reverse complement strand
GAGGAGATCGTAAGTGTCGTAGCATATACGCTACGATGTTTATGATGCCGCTTGCCGTTGCCGTTGCAGAAGCGCTTTGGCCCAAGCTGCGGGAGTGATTTCAGGGACTTGGTGGTTGGTCATGTTGGGCAAGCGAGTCAGCACGTCTTTAAGGTAGGCGTAAGGATCAATGCCCCGACGCCGGCAGCTTTCGATGACGGTATAAATGATAGCTCCGCGTTCTCCCGCATCCGCATCGTAAGCGTCACACGGAGCGCCACTATTCCGTGAAGTCATAAGCATCGTAGCATTGATGCTACGATGAATACGACACCGACCGATGAAACGATCTTGAAGAGCGACGTAAAGGGGTCATAAAGGGGTCAGGCATACATAATGGCATATGTGACGACGTAACCACTACGAAACAGAGAGTTTCAAATAGCACCAGCCACACCTTTGTAAAGTAGTAAGCGTCCCTCGTAGCGCCTCTTCGCGAAGGTTGCCCTGCTGGACAGGCGTGATGCTTAGGCGCTGTCAATAAATAAACTTTACAAGACGGCAAGGATATGATCTTAATCGCGTTCAGCAGGGGCTGCTTTTGACAACATTTATGAGGCATTCAACTTGTAAATGTTATTTATTGACACTGCCTGATCTCCTATGCCATTGGCGCAGCCTGGCCGACGCAGTCAGCTTGAACCCAAAATGAAAATATGTCATTATGCACTCCTGACCCCTTTATGCGCCAATTCAACGTAGAAGTGTTGGTTCAATCCGGCTACCATGTGGATGCAGCCAAAGACGGTGCGGTCGCTTGGCCCCTTCTCCAGGAGGCAAACTATGACCTTTTGGTGACCGATAACGACATGCCGAGGGTGTCAGGGATTGAATTGCTCAAGACTCTGCACGCCGCAGGCAGAGCGCTCCCGGTCATCATGGCAACCGGAGCGTTGCCACAGGATGAATTCACCCGGCATCCTTGGATTCGACCCGCAGCAGTAATCATCAAGCCCTATACCGTCGAGAAGTTTTTGGTCACAGTGCAGGAGGTTTTACTCCTGACTGGTGCCCGCACGGCGCCATGACTTTTAGTTTGATGTTCCAGAATGGCCTTTTGAATGGGTGCTTCGCCTTGCCCGAAAGACGTCGCAGCCGAGTGTGCAACACCCGTGTAAGGATTTATATATTTGATTTTTGAACTGCCCAAGTTTATGGTCGGATATCATGTGACGAGTTGAAAGGCGCCGGTTTTTGTCGCGGTAGTTTTGATCAAGGCGGAGTATTCACCTTGCATTCTTTTATGAAAGCGGTGTTGAAGATTCTGTATGCCGAAGATAGCCCCGCCGACGCGAAGTTGACTCATTCGCGATTGCAGGCCGCCGGTATCAAATGCCGCATCATCCGGGCGGAAACCGAACAGGATTTCAAGGCAGTCTTGTGCCAGCCGGACTTGGACTTGATCCTCTCCGATTTCTCGATGCCGCGTTACGACGGCATGTCCGCCCTGAGAGCTTCGCGAAAACAACGACCGGAAGTCCCGTTCATTTTCCTTTCCGGCACCCTTGGCGAAGATGTGGCCATTGAAGCCCTTAAAGAGGGCGCCACAGACTATGTGCTCAAAGACCGGATGTCCCGGCTGCCAACGGCCGTGCGCCGGGCGTTGCGCGACGCGGGTGAAGGCAAGGAAAGGCAGCGCATGGAAGTCCAAATCCGCGAACAGGCCGAGTTGCTGGATCGTGCGCAGGACGCCATCTACCTCAACGACATGGCCCAAAGAATCCTTTACTGGAACAAAAGCGCCGCACGCCTCTATGGCTGGAATGCCCGGGAAGCAATAGGCAAACATGCCGATAACCTGTTGTCGCTCGAAGACCAATGCTCTTCAGTCGAAGCCCTGCACAGCCTCATTCGCAAAAGCGAGTGGAAAGGGGAATTGCACCAAATCACGCGAGACAACCGCGAGATTATCGTCGAAAGCAGGTGGACATTAATCCGCGATGATCACGACAAACCCAAATCCATTCTAATCATCAGCACCGACATCACCGAGAAAAAGCAGATTGAAGCGCAATTCCTCCGCAATCAACGCGTGGAAACCATCGGCGCACTTGCCGGCGGCATCGCTCACGATTTGAACAATACGCTTTCCCCGATCTTGATGGCCGCTTCCCTGCTGCGCCCGCAAATTACGACGCCGGAAGGCCAGAAGTTACTGGACATGATGTCCGCAAGCGCACGCCGAGGGTCGGAAATGGTTAAGCAAATCCTCTCCTTTTCCCGGGGCGTGGGAGGAACCCACGGTCCAGTGCAAATTGAGCCGATTGTGCTCGAAATGAGCCAGCTCGCCAGCAAGACTTTTCCCTGTAACATCAATATCGAAACTACTGTCGCAAAGGCTCTGCCCGCCGTCTTCGGCAATCCGACGCAGTTGCACCAAGTTCTTTTGAACCTATGCGTAAACGCTCGTGACGCCATGCCAAAAGGCGGTTCACTTACCATTGATGCCTCAAGCGTGGAATTGGACACCAGCCGATTGCCGGAAGGGCTTGGGCTGCAACCTGGCCAATATGTGACCTTAAAAGTTACGGACACCGGCGAGGGCATTCCAAACGAAATTCGCAAAAAAATCTTTGAACCTTTTTTCAGCACCAAGGAAGCGGCTCGCGGAACCGGCTTGGGCCTTTCCACTGTGATGGGCATTGTAAAAACGCATGGCGGATTCCTTGAAGTGGCCAGCAAAGTAGGGCGTGGAACAACTTTCAAAGTGCATCTGCCTGCTGTCGAAATCGGGCTGAACAATTAGTCCGCTCCTCTGCTTGCACAGACTGCGGGAGAAACGATCCGCATTAGCGCCTGATTTGGCACTGGCTTACCGTCGAAAGTCATGGCCTTGTAAAGGAGTCGGTTCTCACTTTTGACACTTTTTGAATTGCGCTCGGTCCGTATCATTTTGAACCGGCTGACGAACATGGTGGACATGGTGGAGACGAGGACTTATATGGACCGCCCCCCAGGCGCAAGCGCGCCGTCCCCACCCGCCAGAAAAGGTTGGCCTGTCACTGCAACATTGCCCATACTCGGCGGCACAATGAAATCTATGACGGGTTATGGGCGCGGCGAATGCGCCCAGGACGGCTTTAAGGTCACGGTGGAACTCAGCTCGGTCAACCGCAAGCAGAGCGAGATTTCCGTCGTCCTGCCGCGCGAGTTGGAGGTGCTCGAAGCCCAGCTCCGGGATGTCATCAACCGCTCCATCGCCCGCGGCCGGCTCACGGCGCGCGTGGCGTTGCATACGGCCGATGACCGCGCTTCCGACCGGGTGCGCGTCAACGCCCCGCTCGCCCGGGCTTACGTGCGCGAATTGAACCGGCTGGCCAAAGACCTTAAATTGTCCGGGCCGGTCACGCTGGATTTGGTGGCGCGCGTCCCGGGTGTGCTGCTGACGGATGAGGAACTGGCGGACGCGGAGGATTTCTGGCCGGCGGTTGAAAAAGCCTTGCAACAGGCGCTGGCCACGCTGCTCAAGATGCGCGAGCGCGAAGGCGCGCATCTCGCCAAAGACCTGGCCGGGCGCATCGGCATCATGCGCAAGTCCGCCACGCTGGTGCGAAAACAATCGCCGGAAGTCCAGCGGCGTTATCGCGATTTGCTGATCCAGCGCGTCAAGAACGCCGGGGTGACCGTTCCCGGCGAGGATGACGACCGTTTGCTCAAGGAGATTGTTTATTTTGCGGACCGGTCGGACATTTCCGAGGAGCTGACGCGGTTGCAGAGCCATTTCCAGCAGTTCGACGATTGTTTGAACTCGAAGGAACCCGTGGGCCGGACGCTGGATTTCCTGGCGCAGGAAATGAACCGCGAGATCAACACCATCGGCTCCAAAGCCAATGACAGCCTGATTTCCCGCGCGGTGGTGACCCTGAAGACGGAATTGGAAAAGTTCCGCGAACAGGCGCAGAACGTGGAATAACCGCATGGCTGACGCCCATCTCCATCCCTTGCTGATCGTGATCTCGGCGCCGTCCGGCGGCGGGAAGACGACTTTGTGCAAGCAACTGTTGCTGGCCAATCCGTCCATGACGCGCGCGGTGACCTGCACCACGCGACCGCCCCGGCCCGGCGAGCAGGACGGCGTGGATTATTATTTTCTGGACGCCGGCTCGTTTTTGAAACGCGTGCAGGCGGGCAATTTTTTGGAGCACGCCACGGTGTTCGGCCACAGTTACGGCATTTTGAAATCCGAAGTGCTGGGCAAACTGCGCCTGGGCCGGGATGTGCTGTTGAACGTGGATGTGCAGGGCGCGGCGACGATTCGCGAGCGGGCGGAGGATGACGCGGAATTGAAACAGGCGCTGGTGCAGGTGTTCCTGACGCCGCCGTCGCTGGGCATCCTGGAGGAACGGCTGAAACGCCGGGGCACGGACTCGGCGCAGGTGATTCAAAAGCGGCTGAGCGTGGCGAAGCAGGAAATCGCGCAATGGAAAAACTTCGATTACCTCATCATCAGCACGAGCATTGCGGAGGACTTGCGGCGGATGCAATGCGTGATCGAGGCGGAAAAGATGCGTGTGACGCGCCTGTCCGGCACGCAGCCGCTGGAATTGTGATAATGGAAGTGGGCCACAGATTTCACAGAGGGCACAGATTGGGAAATCGGATCGGAGGTTGGGCGAGATTCGCCGTCTCCCAGTGGTTTAAATCAGAGAATGCAATATTTTCATTTCCATCTGTGAAATCTGTGAAATCTGTGGCTATAATGGGTTTCCAATTAACCTCTGGCTGGCTTAATGTCTTTGCATAACCGGGCGTCTGCGGATTAAGATAGGCTGGCAACAACGGGAATTGAATGAGCGAGACGCGAAACATAGTTCTGGGGGTGACCGGTTCCATTGCGGCGTACAAAGCAGCCGACCTGACCAGCCAGTTGACCAAACACGGTTGCGCGGTGCGGGTGGTGATGACCCGGGACGCGCAACGATTCATCACGCCGCTGGCGTTCAAGACCCTCTCCCGCCAGGCGGTGGTGACGGATTTGTATGATGAGGAGGAAGGCTGGCAACCGACCCACATCAAGCTCGCCGATGAAGCCGACCTGTTGCTCATCGCCCCGGCCACCGCGAATATTCTCGCCAAGCTTGCGCTGGGCCTGGCGGACGACGCCTTGACTTGCATTGCGCTGGCGTTGAATCCCAAGGCGAAAATGCTGATCGCGCCCGCCATGAACGGCAAAATGTGGCTGCACCCGGCGACGCAGCAAAACGTGGCGACCCTCAAGAGCCGCGGCGCGGAATTCATCGGCCCGGAAGCGGGACTGCTCTCGTGCGGCTACGAGGGGTTGGGGCGTCTCTGGCCTGTGGATGAGGTGGCCCGGCGCGCCGCGGGGATTTTGAAGTAACGCGCCGAACTGTCAATTGGGTATGAATTCAATGCGCTGGCAAAAGCCAAAGTGGTTGCCGCGGTTCCTGGCGATGCCCGTGCCCGAGCCAGCGCAACAGGCGGTGCGCATCCTGTCCATCCAGCGCAACATCATCCTGCCGGCGCGGGTGATGGTCGCGGTGGTGGTTTTTTATTATTTGTTTTACCGGGAGGGTTTGCTGAGCGGGTCGGATTCCTGGCGGATCGTCGGCGAAACCCTGCAGGGGTATTTCTTTTTTTATGTCATCTTCAACGCCCTCGCCGCCGTTGCGCTGATTTTGAGGCAATTTCCGCCGCGCCTGGTGCAGTGGGTGGTTTTCGCGGTGGGCCTGGTGGACGGCGTGTTGCTCGCCGGACTCACCCTGATGACCGGCGGTTTCGAAAGCACGCTGTTCTGGGTCTATCCCGGACTGATCATTGTCAACGCCCTGAGCATCCCGCTGGCCACGCCGCAGATCGTGCTCAATCTTTCCCTGAGCGCGTTGTATCTCGCGGCCGGGTTGTTGTACATCCAGATTTCGGAAAGTCCCGGCACCATTTACCCGACGCGGGCGTTGCCGACACCGCACCATATCGCCCCGTTGAAATTTGGCGCGAGCGACATCCTGGACTTGGAAGGTCTGTCCGCAAAATTGCAAAAGGCCGCCGCGGACGATGGCGTGTCCCAATATCTACGCCAGCATCTTTCACCGGCGACGCTGACGCTGCTGACGAATTATGTCGGCGACGCGGACACGAACTTGCAAAAAGCGCTGGTGGCCGACTTCAATAAGATCATCCAGAGCGGGCCGATTTACGAACCCGGCCGTTTTGGCAATGTGAAGCTTTCCGGTGACGTCAAAAAACTCGTGGACCAACAACCGCAGGGGTTGGATCTTTACCGGCTCAATCGCAAGTTATTGCAGGAAGCCTTCCCGCACGAACTCACCAGCAAGAAACAGTTCATGGCCTCGGAGGAATTGCGGACCATCACCAGCCAGCCGATCATTGAGGACACGTCGGCGGAAAATGAAACAGAGCTGTTCATCCTGCGGCTGATCATTTTGTGCCTGTTGACCGCCGCTTGTTACGGCGTCCAATTGCTGCTCTTTCGCCAGCGCGTGTCCGAGGAAGAGGAGCAAAAATCCGCGGCGCGCAACGATGAGCTAAAAGCCGCCGGCCGCCTCGCCGCCGAGATCGCCCACCAATTGAAAAACCCGCTCGGCATCATCAACAACGCCATCTTCTCGCTGCAACGCGGGTTGAAGGATGGCAAGAAGGATTTCAACCAGCAGATCACCATCATCCGGGAGGAAATCGAGCGTTCGGATCGCATTCTCACCCAGTTGATGGGCTATGCGCAATTGAGCGAAGGCCGCGTGGAAAAGCTGGACGTGGCCGAGGAACTGGACCGCGCCGTGGCCGAAGTCCTCCCGCCCGGGACCGGCTTCGAGACCAAAATCCACCGCGATTACGGCGCCAAGCTGCCGGAGTTGCTGATGCAGCGCAACCACCTTTCCGTGGTGCTCGTGAATCTGCTGCAAAACGCCCGCGAAGCCCTGAACGGCACCGGCAATATCGAAGTCCACGCCCATTACGGGGACAATAACACCCTGCAAATTGTCATCGGCGACGACGGACCAGGCATTCCTTCCAACAAGCTGGAAAAGATTTTTGAAGCCTATGTGACCACCAAGGAAAAAGGCACCGGGCTGGGCCTGGCCATTGTGAAGCATAACGTCGAGCTTTATGGCGGGGCGGTGCGGGTGGAATCCGAGCTTGGAAAAGGCGCGCGATTTATTTTACTATTTCCCGCGAAAACGTTTATAGTTACAGGGTAATGAGCGCCCCGCTGCCGCCAGTCCTGGTAGTTGACGACGAAAAGAACATGCGTCTTTCGTTGCGGACGGTGCTCGCCGACGAGGGCTACGAGGTGCGGGCGGCGGAATCCGCCGAGGAGGCCTTGACGCTCCTGGGGCAGGAGGATTTTTTCATGGTCATCACGGACGCCCGCCTCGGCGCCGGCATGAGCGGCTATGAGTTGCTGGGCAAAGTCCATACGCGCTGGCCGGAACTGCCCATCCTCATGATCACGGCTTACGCCACGCCCAAGCTCGCGGTGGAAGCCATCAAGGCGGGCGCGTTCGATTATCTCGCCAAGCCTTTTGCGCCGGAGGAATTGCTGCACGCCGTGTCCCGGTGCTCGGAGCGGCACCGCCTGATGCACCAGAACGCCGCGCTGCGCGAGCGGGCGCACGAGACCTACCAGATCGAGCAAATCGTCGGTGATTCCCAGGTCATGCGTGATTTGCGGCAGATGATTCAAACCGTCGCCCCCACTCCCGCGCGTGTCCTCATCCTCGGCGAGAGCGGCACCGGCAAGGAACTGGTCGCCGGCGCCCTGCATTGCCTCAGCGACCGCCGGCATGCCAGCTACGTGCGGATCAATTGCGCCGCCATTCCGGAAACCCTTTTGGAAAGCGAACTTTTCGGCCATGAAAAAGGCGCCTTCACCGGCGCGCTCAAACAAAAAGCCGGCCGCGTGGAGGAAGCCGACGGCGGCAGTATTTTCCTGGATGAAATTGCGGACATGAGCCGGCCGCTGCAGGCCAAGTTGCTGCGGTTTCTCGAGGACGGCACGTTCACGCGGGTGGGCGGCACGCAGGAGTTGCGCGTGGATGTGCGCCTCATCGCGGCGACCAACCGTGACATCATCGAAGCCATCCGCGAGAATGAATTCCGCGAGGATTTGTTCCACCGGCTGAATGTCGTGCAATTCCGCCTGCCGCCCCTGCGCGAGCGCAACCAGGACGTGCTCGTGCTGGCCAACCATTTCCTGAAACATTTCGCCCTGAGCATCAAGAAGCCCGCCCGGAGGTTCTCCCGCTCCGCGCAGCAGAAGCTCCTTTCGCACCATTGGCCCGGCAACGTGCGGGAATTGCGCAATGTGATCGAGCGCGCGCTCATTCTCGAAACCACGGATGAAATCCAACCCGGCAACTTGCCCGATTTCCAGATCGAGACCGGTCTGCGCAAAGCCACCACCGCGCAAAAAGCGGTCGCCGGCCAGTCGCTTGATGAAATGATGGCCAATTTCGAACGCGATCTCATCACCTCGGTGCTGGAGCAAAATCATTTCAGCCTGACCCGCACGGCCGAGCAGTTGAAAATCAGCCGGCATGCGCTGCGCTATCGCATGCAGCGCTTGAACATCACGGCTGAAGCGGAAGGCGACGAAGACTCATCCGCTCCCGACGGAAAGGAAGGCCAGCCGTGATTCATCTGGCGATGCTGGCGGATATTGACCCCGAAAATCCGACGGCGGGACAGGAGAGCCTTGCGGATTCGCGGTATTATCCAATGCTCGCCATGCTGGGCGCGCTCGCCCTGGCGGTTATCATTGCCAGCATCTGGGCGGTTCTCTATTCGCAGAAAAAAAAGCGGCGCAAGCATCGTCATCATCAACACTCACAATCCAGAACCGGACCTGCAGGCGCGCCTGAAAGCGCGGACGCCACCGCCGAAATCAAAAAGCGCAAGAAATGGCGCAAGCCCCGCCGGGCCCATCGCCCGCTCAATCCCACCCTGGCGCAAACCGGCGGCCTGCCTCCGATTCGGGACGAGAATACGCCGTTGCCGCCAATGCCCTAAGCCGCCATGGAACAGAGCCGCACGATCACGCGGAAAAGCGCCTCCAACCTCGCCCTGGCATTCGTCCTCCTGCCCCGGGAGAAACGCGATGGCATGTCCGCGCTCTATGCTTTTTGCCGCGAGGTGGATGACGTGGCCGACGATGAATCCGCGCCGGTTTCGCAACGCCGCGAAAAATTGGACGCCTGGCGTAAGGACATCCGCCGCGCCTGTGACGGTGGAACCCCGCAGTTCCCGGTCAATCGCGAACTCCTGCCTTTCATTCAACGGCATCATCTCCCGTTCGAATTGTTCGATGAATTGCTCAAGGGTGTCGAAATGGATCTGGATATCAAACGCTACGCCGACTACGCGGAGTTGGAACAATACTGCTATCGCGTGGCCTCGGTGGTGGGTCTGTTGAGCATCGAGATTTTCGGCTACCACGATCCCAAGTGCCGCGAGTATGCCGTTTACCTGGGGAAAGCGCTCCAGTTGACGAATATCCTGCGCGACGTGCGCTCGGACGCCGAGCGCGGGAGGATTTACCTGCCGCTGTCCGAGTTGGCGCGATTTCAAGTGACGCCCGAGGAAATTCTGCGGCACGAATATTCCCCGCGCTTCCGCGATCTGGCCGTCAGCGTGGGTCAGCGCGCGCGCCATTTTTATCAGCAGGCGCGCCTCACGCTGCCGGCGGGCGACCAGCGGTCCATGGTGACGGCGAATTTAATGGGCGAGGTTTACTGGCGGCTGCTGCGCAAACTGGAACGCCAGGAATTTGATGTTTTCGGGCCCAAGCCGACGCGGTTGAACAAAGGCCAGAAAATCCTGCTCGTGCTTCGCGCCGGAGTGCGCGCGTTCTCCGGCGCATTGACGCCGAACTATGGCACGCCTTGAAAGCGCGCGGCGGCTGATCGTCAACGCGGACGATTTTGGCGCGTCGCCGGGCATCAATCGGGCCGTGATCCAGGCCCAGCGCGAGGGCATTCTTACCAGCGCCAGCCTCATGGTCAACGAACCGGCGTTCGCGGACGCGGTGGCGCTCGCGCGGCAAAATCCGCGGCTTGGCGTGGGCCTGCACCTGGCGCTCTCGCACGGCCACTCGGCGCTGGCACCGGAAAAAATTCCCGGGCTGGTCAATGCGCGCGGCGAGTTCAGCAATTCGCCGACTGCGACCGGGATGCGTTACTTCATGCGAAGAAATTTGCGCGGCCAACTGCGCCGGGAAATTCGCGCGCAATTCGAGAAATTCCGCGCGACCGGCCTGATGCTGGACCATGTCAACGGCCACTTGCATTTTCATCTGCACCCCACGGTTTTTAGCATCGTGATGGAACTGGCGGATGAATTCGGCATTCAGCGGATGCGCCTGACGCGCGACCCGTTCCGGCTGGAGGCGAGGCTCGCGCGCGGCAACTGGATTTATCGCGCCACGCACGCATTCATTTATTGGCAGCTCTCGGCGCGGTCGCGGCCCGTGCTGCAACGCCGGGCCATTCGGCACACGCGGCAGGTTTTCGGCCTGCTCCAAAACGCGCGCGTGGACGAGGCTTATATCCTCAAGCTGTTGCCCCATCTGCCGCCCGGCGATTCGGAGCTTTACTCCCACCCTTCGCTCGACGAATTTAAACACGAGTTCGACGCCCTGATCAGCCCGCGCGTCAAAGCGGCGGTTCGCGAGCATGGCATTGAACTGATTCGCTACCAGGACTTGTGATATGACCAAATTGCTGACCGTCTTGCTAATCGGCCTCTTGTTCGAGGCGGTGGGGGTGGTGTATCTCAACCAGGGTTTGAAGCAGGTCGGCGAAGTCCAAACAATCAGCGCCGGCGAAGTGTTGCGCGTGTTCAAAGCCGGCGTGACCAATCACAAAATGCTGCTGGGTGTTTTGTTCGAGGCGATTTTTTTCGGCACGCTGCTTTACTTGATGTCCAAGGGCACGGTGAGTTTCATCTGGCCGCTGACTTCGCTCGGCTTCGTGCTGACCACGATCGCGGCGAAATTTGTTTTGCACGAGGAAGTGTCGCTTTTGCGCTGGAGCGGCGTGCTATTGATCATGCTCGGCGCGGGCGTGATTACCTATACTGAAAAAGTTTTGGAGGAAAAACCTCCGGCTGATACCGCGGCTCATTCAAACGCCACCCTCCCGCAATGAAAATTCCAGCGCCTCCGCCAGTTTGCGCGCGGCCATCATGGTTTGCTCGTTGAATTTGATTAACTGCGGAATTTTTTGCGGCCCGCTTAGAATTTTCCAAGTCAGCTTGAAGTAATTAATCCGGTCGGCCGGGGTCATCAAGGCATTAAAGTCCAAAGGCAAATCTTCGTCGGCGGCGTCGGAGATTACCCGGACGGTCGCGCTGGGAATTTTTTGTTCGTGGCAGATCGTGCGGATCACCGCGGATTCCATTTCCACGGCATCGCAGCCGGTTGATTTCCAAAGTTCCGATTTTTCCGCCGCCGTCACCGCAACTCTGCGGGCGCAATGAAATGTTCCCTGCACCGCGCCCCATTGTAACAACCTGCCGCTGAGTCCGGCGTCAAAATCCTGGTCAAAAACCACCGTTCCGACTTTCAAAGCCGGGTTCAAGCCTCCGGCGAAACCAGCGGTTATAACCAATCGGGGATGAATTTCAACTAACGCCTGTCTGACGCCAAGAGCGGCATTGTGCCGGCCCATGCCAGTGATCGAACGCTCGCAACGGCCTCGCAATCGCGGTGTCCAGAAGAATCTAGCTTCCTCCTTCACCGCAAAGCAAACGAGAACTTGCGGAACATCGCGATTGCTGGTCGCTAAAACCTGTCCGCTCATTTCACCCCCGCGAGGCGTTCTTTCCAAATCTGGTAAAGCAAAACGGTGGCTTGCACATCGCGCAGGCAATATTCGGCAATCTCCCGGTAGCGTCCTGCCGCGATCATGTCGTTCATGTCCAGACCGGTGACGCCGTGGCTCTTCGGCGACTCGATGCCAAACGCTTTGCAATAAAAATCCAGATTGAACCGGCGCGCGGCGCCTTCCCGTCCGCTCACCCCATAGAAGGTCAGTTGCTCGGCGAGATCGCAGTGCGGCTCGGTGGCATAACGGTAGCCCAGCCAGTTTTTTCGGGAGACAGGAACGTTTAGCAGCGCGGAACGCAAATAGAGAAACGGCACATCGAATCCGCGCCCGTTGAAGGTGACAATGGCCTCGTAATGTTGCGCGACATCCCAGAACGCGGTAAGCAATTCCACTTCATCCACGCACGGAACGAACTCGACCGGCCCGGCTTCCGCGGCTTCGGGCTCGTAATCCTCGGCGGTAAAAAGCACCTGGCCGCGCGCGGTATCGGCGTTCAGCATCGCGATGCACACGACTTGCGCGGTGAAAGGCCAGAGGTTGAATTGCAGGCGGATTTCGGCGCGGCGCGCTTCCCGCGCGGCCTCGTCGGGGATTTTTTCGGCCTCGCGGAAAAGATATTCCTGCTGCCCTTCGTCAAAGTTTTCGAGCGGCAGCGCGGAAGTTTCGATGTCAAAAACCAGTTTGGCCATTGGGCGGAGGGAGGGGTCGGGTCAACACACCAGGAGGGAAAACCTGTCTCGTGGACCAGGCTTTCCGTCCTGGTATCAGCGGGAGGCTGCTATTTCTTTTTTGCTTTTTTTGCCTTTTTCTTTGCGGCCATTAAAAATCACCCCCGATCAATTATGTTATTTGGTAACACTGCAATTGATTAAGCCATAAATTTCGCGACTGGCGAGTATTAATTTGCATGAACAAAAAAATTTGCAACGCGGGCCGCCGGTAAATTTTTTTCACGCGCCGAACTTGTCGAACATTTTTGCGTTGGCCTGCATGAGGCGGATTAGATATTTGGCCTCGAAGATGCCGAGCGAGCCGCTGTTCGCGCCCGTCTCGGTGAACCGTTCAAGCTTGTCCCAACCGGAGAGCGGCGAGATGAGCAGCACCGGCTGCGGATGCCAGGAGTGGCCCTTCGCGGCGCACGGCGTGGAATGGTCGCCGGTGATGGCGAGCACCTCGGGCATCTTGCCGAGCAACAGCGGCAGCGCGGCGTCGAGTTCCTCGATCGCTTTTTTCTTGGCGTCGAAGTTGCCGTCTTCGCCGTACATGTCCGTGTATTTATAATGGATGAAGAAATAATCGTATTGATTATATTCGGCGAGATAGCGCCGGAATTGATCGGCGATGGTCTGCGGTCCCTCGAGTTTGTCCATCCCCACGAGTTGCGCCAGGCCCTTGTACATGGGATAAACCGCGATGCACGCGGGTTTGAGCTGGTAACGCTCCTCAAAGCTCGGAATGTGCGGCTGATGGGCGATGCCGCGCATGAGAAAGCCGTTGGCGGGTTTCTTTTTTGCGATCAATGGCAGCGCGAGTTTGTAAAATTCCTTGATGAGCGCGGCGGCTTTCGTCGCTTTTTCGGATTTGGGATTGACCGGCGCCGAGACGGGAATCGGCTCTCCTTCATGATGCGGGTCGGCATCGGTTAGCGGGCCTTCCAGCCCCTTGCCGCGAAAAACGACGACGAACCGATGGCCCTTCCCGGCTTTGATGATGACCTGGGTGTCGCCGATTTTTTTGATTTTGCCGGCCAGCAGCGCGCATAATTCTTCGCACACTTCGGTTTCGATCCGACCGGCGCGGCGGTCGGTCACGATGCCTTTCGCGTCGAGCGTGCAGAAATTGGCGCGCGCGGCGATGTCGCCGCCTTTCAATTCCAGGCCCAGGCCAAGCGCTTCAATCACGCCGCGCCCGACCTGGAATTCCAGCGGGTCATAGCCGAATAACGCGAGATGCCCCGGTCCGCTGCCGGGAGTGATGCCGGGGGCGACCGGCAACATGCGGCCTTGCGCGCCGGTCTTGGCAAGCGCGTCGAGGTTCGGCGTCCGCGCGGCTTCGAGCGGGGTCATGAAGCCCTGCTCGCGCGTGGCGAGATCGCCCAGGCCGTCGAGGACCAGCAGGACCATTTTGGTCTTGGTTTTTAAAGTGAGTTCCGAATAGAGGGAATCGAGATTCATGTTGAAAGTCCGTTTCGTAAATATGTTTATCGTTTTGCGGTTGATCGCGCAAAGCTGCGCGGCCACAAAAGCATATTGCGAGCAACCCGCCGTCAGCGTCAACGGATTTATCGGAAGCACCAAGCGCCAACATTCAAGCTCCAGAGAAACTCCAAGCTCCCAAACTCCAATGCACTTTGAGAAATATCGGATTGGATGTTGGTATTTGGATGTTCTCTGGAGGTTGGAGCTTGGTGCTTGGTGCTTATGAAACGAATCCACTCTCGACAACGAGCGCCAGTCATTGAAAAATTACCGCATGGCGCAAGTGGTCGTTCAAAATCTGAGCAAATATTTCAAGGGTCCGAAGGGTGAGGAAATCCGCGCGGTCCAGCAGGTCAACCTGACGGTGGCTGACGGTGAATTTCTGGTGCTGGTCGGGCCTTCCGGCTGCGGCAAGTCCACCACGCTGCGGATGATCGCGGGCTTGGAGGAAATCACTTCCGGCGCGATTGCCATTGACGGCCAGGTGATCAACAACGTCGCGCCGAAAGACCGGGACATCGCGATGGTGTTTCAAAATTACGCGCTTTATCCGCACATGACGGTGCGCGAGAACCTGGCGTTTGGTTTGAAATTGCGAAAATATTCGCGGACGGAAATCGAGGAGCGCGTCGGCCAGGCGGCGGATATTCTGGGTTTGCGCGAATGCCTGGACCGCAAACCGGCGGCATTATCCGGCGGCCAGCGCCAGCGCGTGGCGGTGGGCCGAGCCATTGTGCGCAAGCCCAAGGTGTTTTTGTTCGACGAACCGCTGTCCAATCTCGACGCGCAAATGCGGGTGCAGATGCGCCGCGAGATTTCCGCGCTGCACACCCGCCTCGGCGCGACGATGATTTACGTGACGCACGACCAGGTGGAAGCGATGACGATGGGCGACCGCATCGTGGTGATGCGCGAGGGCGTGATCCAGCAAGTGGCGGAGCCGATGGAATTGTACCGTCAACCGGCGAATATGTTTGTGGCTGGATTCATCGGTTCGCCGCCGATGAATTTTTTTCGCGGCGCACTCGCGCAAGAAAAAGCCGCGATGTTTTTTCACGAAACCCCAGTAAGTGCGGAATCAAGAACCCCTCTCCCCGGCCCTCTCCCCATTCGTTCCTCACGGGGCGAGGGAGAAGATGGTCCAAACTTCGACGGCTTTAAAATTCGGGTGAATGACGAGATGGCTTCGCGGCTCGCGGATTTTGCGGGGAAGAAAATTGTGCTGGGAATTCGGCCGGAACATATCACGGACAGCCCACCGGCGAATGGCTCGAAATCAGAAAATTGCATTTCGGCTGCGGCTGAAGTGATTGAGCCGCTGGGTGCGGAAACGTATCTTTACGCCGCCACAACTGGCCATTCTTTGGTCTGCCGGATTCAGGCCGGCCATCGCGTAACGGTAAAGCAAGAGGTTTCACTGGCGTTTGATATGAGTCACGCGCATTTTTTTGATCCGGAAACGGAAAGGAAAGTCGGGTAGGAAAGCGCCAAGCACCAAGCTCCAACCTCCAGAGAAGCTCCAATCATCAATTCCCAAATGCGACGCTGCGGTAACTTCTTGGAGCTTGAATATTGGATTTTGATGTTTCTCTGGATGTTGGAGCTTGGTGCTTGGATGTTTTTTCTTTGTCTCGCGGTCCATTGATGATGAACTTGCCTTTATGATTTCGCTGGCTTTGCATGAATTGCACGAGGGCTTGAACGCGCGGTTCACCGAGGTGAACGGCTGCGAGGCGGTCAATGATTATGGCGACTGGCTGCTTGAACATGCGGCATTGCGCGATGCCGCGGGCGCGCTGGATTTGAGTTTTCGCGGGCGCATCTGCCTCACGGGCGCGGACCGCGTGCGGTTGCTGAACGGCCAGGTCACAAATAACGTCAAGGATTTGCGACCGGGCGAAGGCTGCTACGCCGCGCTAGTCACAGCGAAGGGCAAATTGCAAAGCGATTTGAATATCGCATCTTTGCCGAACGAGCTGTTGCTGGATTTTGAACCGGGCCTGACGGAAGCCATTTCGCAGCGTCTCGAAAAGTACATCATCGCGGACGATGTGCAGGTGGTGGATGCCGGAGCGCCCTACGGATTGCTCAGCGCGCAAGGCCCCAAGGCGGAGTGGGTCATTCGCAGTCTCGGATTGCCGCTGGAAATTCCCGGCAAGACGATGAACTTCACTTCGGCCAATGACGCGACCCTGGGCGAAATTTATTTAATGAATCAGCCGCGCCTCGGCTCGACCGGTTTTGATTTGTTTGTGCCGACGCCGTCGCTCGGGGCGGTTTTTGACAAGCTGATCGCGGCGGCGCGCGCAACCGGCGGTCGCGCCTGCGGTTGGCGGGCATTGGAAGCGGCGCGGATCGAGGCGGGCATTCCGCGTTTCGGCGCGGACATGGATGAGAGCAATCTGGCGCCGGAAGCGGGCCTCGAGGGCCGGGCCATCAGCTATTCGAAGGGTTGTTACATCGGGCAGGAAGTCATCGCGCGCGTGCGGACCTACGGGCAGGTTGCGAAATCGTTGCGCGGTTTGAGGCTGGCGGATGAATTGAAGGAATTGCCGGTGCGCGGCGATAAATTATTTCACGATGGAAAGGAAATGGGTTATGTCACGAGCGCGCTGGCGTCACCGGCGCTGAAAGCGAATATCGCGCTGGGGTATGTGCGCAAAGAGGCGAATCAGTTGGGGGCGAGTTTGACTTTGCGAAGCGCGACCGGAGAAAGCGCGGTGAAAATTGTCGAGTTGCCGTTTCGAATCGGAACCTGAGCGCGCGACAGAACTAAGGTCAGGCGATGCGAGGAGGGCTTCAGACAAATCTCAAACTTCAAACCAGCATGCGCCGCTCGACAATCCAGCGGTTATCTCCTATCCTAGCTTCATGGCAGAAACTGTCACCCCGGAGGTTTTGCCGGACGTCAAGCCGGTGGATAAGACGGAGGAGCGCTCGCGCATCGAGCCGGGTTACCTGGTGGTTTGTTGGAATGACCCCGTCAATTCCATAGAATTTGTGATTTATGTTTTCCAGCGGGTGTTTGGCTGGTCGAAGGCCAAGGCCACGCGCCATACCTTGCAAGTGCATGAGCAGGGCAAGAGTGTGCTGACGCGCGCCAGCCTTGAGCAGGCCGAGCATTATGTGCATCAATTGCAGAAGTTCAGTCTGCATGCCACCATGGAGCGCGATTAAGTGAAACTCATCAAGGCTACCCGCCGGGAATTCTCCTTTTTAATGGACCGGGAAGAAAAGCTGTCCCTGTTCAAATTGCTCGAAATGTACCCACTGATCCCGGCCGCTTACCAGCGATTGAGCAAATCCGACGATCGGCTGGAAAACCAGCAATTGCTGGAGGAGGCGCTGTCGGAACAGCGGCGGGAAAATAAAAAAAAGATCGCCGCCTTGTTCACCAGCGGCAGCGCTTTCCGGGAGCAGGAGGAGGGTTGCATCTTCACTTTGCGAGCCTCGCGAGTGGATTGGCTGCTTCAGGTGCTCAATGATGTAAATGTCGGAAGTTGGCTGATTCTGGGTTCACCCGAGCAACCGAGAAAAATGGCCACCCCGTTGACGCCAAAAACCGCGCCCTTCTTCTGGGCCTCCAACCTCTCGGGCCATTTTCAATTCGCGCTCATCCAGGCCATGAGCGGCGAGGCCGACGGCGTGAAGGAATGAATTTCCGAGATGAAAAAAGTTCCGGGAACCAAGCTTCGACAACCAGAGAATCACCAAGCTCACAAACTCCAATCGCCGTGGGAGCACTTGGAATTGGAGGTTGGCATTTGGATGTTCTCTGGAGCTTGGAGGTTGGAGCTTGGAGCTTTCTAACCGCGGCATGCAAATTCCCACCATCCCGCCCGCCGATTTCCCCGATCCGCGCCTGGCGGATGCCAAGGGACTGGTCAAGGTCGGCGGGGATTTGTCGGTCGCACGTTTGCTGGCGGCGTACCGTTGCGGCGTTTTTCCATGGACGGTCAATCCGGTAAGCTGGTGGTCGCCCGATCCGCGCGGTATTTTTGAACTGGATGCAATTCATATTTCCAAAAGCCTGGGCAAAATCATCCGCCAGGGATTTTTTCAAGTCACGCGGGACCGCGCGTTCCGGCAGGTCATCGAGGCTTGCGCCGCGCCCGGTCCGGGACGGCGGGACACCTGGATCAGCCCGGAGTTCATCGCGGCGTACACGCAACTCCATGAAGCCGGCCACGCCCACAGCGTGGAATGCTGGCGGGACGGCGAATTGGCCGGCGGAATTTACGGCGTGGCCGCGGGCGGATTATTCGCGGGCGAATCCATGTTTCATCGCGTGAGCAACTCCTCCAAAGTGGCGCTGGCGCATCTGGCCGCGCATTTGCGCGCGCGGAATTTTGCGCTCTTCGACATCCAAATGCTGACCCCCATCACGCGGCAACTCGGCGCGGTAGCCATTCCCCGCGCGGATTATTTGCAACGCTTGAAAGCGGCGGTGGCGAAACCTTGCCGATGGGATTAATTCCAAACCGGCTGGATTCAGAGCGGGATTTCCTGATTGTCCCGCGCGAAGGAAAAAGGAATGTTCGGCAGCATTTTGGCGGCGAGTTTGTGCGTCCCTTTCAAATTTTCCCAATACGGCCGGCCGACGTGCATGAAGATGATGCGTTTGATGGCGCGGTTGTTCAAATAGAGAAACAAATCCTCGGCCCGGAAATGCGCCAGTTCGCAAACCAGCAGGTCCAGCGGTTTCTTGAGCAACGGCTCGAGGTCCTCCGGGCAGCCGATGTCCGCGCTGTGGCCGATCCGCATCATTCCTTTCTCGATCAAAAAACAAAACGCGGCAAAGTCCTGCGGGTACTTCTTTTGAAATGAGCGGCGCAATTGCTCCAGGTGCGTCGAGGGATACGGCGTCACGCGCACGTCGCCGGTCATCACCGGCCTGGCTGATTTCAACGCCTCGAAGGTCAGCTTGAACTGCAGCAGTTCCTTGAACACCAGACCCGCCTGCAACATCTCGATGAACGGTTTGATGCCGTCCGCCGGCAGGCTCACCGGCAGGTCTTTCTTCCGCTGCTCCAGCCAGAACCCCTGCATCAACATAAAGAATCCGGCGATATGGTCCGAGTGCAGGTGTGAAATGAAAATGCGGTCAATCGTGTCGTAATCCAGCCCGCTGGCCTTGAAAGTACGGCTGATCGGCTCGCCGCAGTCCATTAAAATGGACACATCGCCGAGACGGTACAGGAAAGAGGCATGATTCCGGTCGGCACATGGCCAGCCATCGCCGACGCCAAAAACTTTTAAAGCAAACTTACCCATGCATTTTCACTACTGGCCTTGCTAATGAACATTATAATCCGAGACTGGCCGACACCACAAGCCCAGACGGTGGAGCAATTCTAGTGCCGTGAATGCCCGCCAGTGCCACAGGTGCCGTAAGCTTCGACAAGAGGTCTTGTTTAATAAAACTAACGTTGACTTTCGTTTTATATTTACTATTGTTGTTTCATTATTAGATATTATTAAACCATGCAACCGCGCAAACACAATGACTGGCTCGACTTTCTCGAGGAGGAAGATTTGGCCTTTATCAAGCGGTTCATTCTGTTTTCCGGCTCGCTCAAGGAATTGGCCACGGCCTATAACGTCTCGTATCCCACCTTGCGGCTGCGCCTGGACAGATTGATTGCCAAAATAACCGTCCTGGACAGCCAAAAGATCGAAGACGGTCACGAGCGGATGTTGCGGGCATTGTTTGCCGAGGGAAAATTGGACACGTCAACTTTCAAGCAACTGCTCCAAACTTACAACGAACAAAAAAAAGGCCCGCCATGAAAAAGACAATGCTGACACTCGCCACGCTGCTTTCATTAACCCTTTCCGGCCGGGGCCAGGAGTCCCTGGGCGATTACCATTGGCCAGACCTGGCCAAACACGGGCTGGCGCCGGTGGGCGAGCCAGTTATGCTGGACGGGCGCGAAGCTTTCAAGATCCAGAACACCAACGACGCGCCTTTGCAGGTTGGCTTACTGACCATCCAGAATCCAAAAATAACCGAAAAATTCTACGAGTTGACCGGTGAAATCCGTTACGAGTCCGTCTCCGGCGACGGCTTTCTGCAAATGTGGAGCTATTTCGCGCCGATCAAACCGGGCCTGCCGGAAGGCCAATACTTTTCGCAGACCGTCGGCGAGCATGGGCCAACTGGAAAAATCAGCGGGACTTCGAACTGGCGCGAATTCGTGCTGCCGTTTGACTGGACCGGAGTTACAAATCCGCCGGTCCGGCTGCAGGTGAATTTGATTTTGCCCGGGCGAGGGACGGTTTACCTCGGTCCCGTCAAGCTCGTGCAAATTCCGAAGGCCAAACTGGCTGGCGCCTCGCCTTATCAGGATGGCTGGTGGTCAGCGTCAGCCGCAGCCTGGGTGGGCGGCGGCGGCGGCGCGGTCATCGGTTGCCTGGGAGGTGTGATTGGCCTGTTGGTCGCCTTGGGAAGAGCCCGTGGTTTGGTTACGCTCATGTTAAGCGCTTTGACCTGTCTCGGCATTTTGCTTGGCGCTTTCGGATTGATTGCCGTCGGCCAACATCAACCCTATCATGTGTGGTATCCCCAATTGGCGCTGGCTTTTGTGCTCCTCGTCATTTGTCCGGCCATCCTGCTGGTATCCCGCAGAGCCTATGAAACGCGGGAATTGCGGCGCATGGCCGCGCTCGATGTGTCCGGGGCGTAATGAAGCCAGTCGGCGCCCGCGCCTACGCTCTCGACATTGCGATTCAAACGGCCGTTCCCCGGTTGCGATAATGAATGATTTTGAAATCGGGACCGTCGCGGATTAGCTCCACCATTTCAAACCAGTCCTCGAAGGGCGGAAAGACCGCGTCTCCTTCCACGATGCGCTTGACCACCGTCAAATAAAGATCCGAACAAAGCGGCAGCGCCTGCGCATACACCTGCGCCCCGCCGCAAATGAAAACTTCCCGCGTCTCCTTCACCAGATCAATCTGCCCCAAATCCGAAATCATCCGCACCCCGGGCAATTGAAAATTCCCCCGGCTCAAAACAATCGTCTCGCGGTTCGGCAGCGGCTTGCCGATGGATTCAAAAGTCTTGCGCCCCATCACCACCACCTGCCCCGTGGTCATCTGCTTGAACCACTTGAAATCCTCCGGCAGATGCCAGGGAATTTGGTTGCCCTGCCCGATCACCCGGTTTTCCGACATGGCGGCGATGGCTTTGAAATGGTTCACGGAAGTTCCGGGTCCAATCTAGCCCCATGCCAGATGGTCAAAATGCTGATCAGCTTCTTTTCCTCCAGAATTTGATAAATGATCCGATACGGCGGTACGGAAACCTCACGAACATCATCACGGTTGAGCCTTGAAAAAACAGAGCCGAGTTTTGGAAATTGACTTAGTGGCTCCACCTTCTTGACCAGGGCATGCCCGAGTTTCTCTGCGGCGTAGGGATTGTCCTCCGCGATGAACTGGATTATCTCGCTCAGATTGGTCAAGCTGCGGTCCGACCAGACGATTTTGTAATCCATGCCCCCAATTGTTTAACCACCTCTTCGTGAGGAGTCACCTCGCCACGCGCAGTTTCCGCCAGCCCTTGTCTGACCGATTGCAACAATCGAAGTTCATCCAGAATCTCAGCCAAAGATGCCTGCTCAGGCATGCTTTTCACCGCATCCAAAATGATTTGCCGGTCGGTCATAATCTTCGATCACCATGCACTCAAAGCCGTCTCAACGCAAATCAATTTCAGGCCTATGCCATCGTTTTAGAAACGGCAGGGCAATGCCTCACGCAGGAAGTTGACAAGTGCGGACGTTGCGTTGGTCAACACCCATCGAATGAATCAATGTTCCTGGAATTTTATCAATTAACGTCTTCCGCGCCGAACGGGCACCATCTCCTGCATGAAAAACAAATCAGTCATCCCGCTCAGTTTGACCACCCTTCGGCTGGCCTTGGGGCCGTTGGCATTATATTGCGCCTGCGCGCCATTAGCGCGAATCTGGTTTCTGCCGATTATGATTGCCGCGCTGCTTTCGGACATTTACGACGGCGTCCTGGCGCGGCGATTCGGAGTCGCAACCCCGCGTCTCCGCCGCTTCGACAGCCTCGCCGACATTGTGTTTTATATCTTCATCCTGATCTCCACCGCCGTGGTCGCGCCGGTTCTGATTCGGACGAATTGGATTTGGATCGCCCTCGCGCTCAGCGCCGAGACGGCTTGCATTTCAATCGCCATGGTCAAATTTCATCGCCTGGCTTCCGCTCATTCCTACCTGGCGAAAGGTTTCGGCCTCATGCTGTTTGCGGGACTGACCGCGATTCTTTGCACGGGAGGACCGGCGTGGGTTTTGCCGGCCTTGGCGATAACCTGCGCGGTAATGGATGCGGAAATCGTGCTGATGACTCTGCTCGACAACCGGCCGCCGGTGGACATGCCCACGGTCTGGCCATTGATCCGCGCAAAGTTTTCGTCGCGCTGACCCGAGCCTGCTCCCTCGCCGGATTCCGTCTGCCCGCCGTGACGCATGTGATTGTTTCGCCGTGACAGAAGCCTCGCACCGGGGTAAATTCCTGCCATGAGCGTGGTTGCCGAAAAATTGATCGCAGAGTTTCAGTTGCTTCCGGTTGAGGAAAAGCAAGCGGTGGTGAAAGAAATCCTTCGTCGCCTGCCTGCGTTCGACTCCGGCGCCCTTGATGACAACGAAGTAGCGCTGGCTGGTGATGGCATCGCCGCCATGCTGGAGGAGGAGGAAAAGGGTTGATACCGCAACGCGGTGAGGTCTGGCTTTTCGATTGCGGCATGGTGGAAAAGGTCTGTCCGGTTTTGCTTCTAAGCGTACCCTTCGCCGACAATGACCGTGCCGTCGTTACGGTGGTTTTTCATAGCACCGCCTTGCGCGGCTCGCAATTTGAAGTCCGGTTTCATGTTCCATTTCTAAAGGATGGAGCCTTCATAGCCCAAAGCATCGCCACTTATCCAACGGCGCGGGCTGTTCGCAAACTGGGAGTATTGCCGCCAGATCAATTCTCCACAGTCGCAGCAGCGGTATTCAAGTGGTTGAGCAAGGTTGCTTAAGGGCGCATCGGGGTTTGGAGTTGAAATGAGTGCGTTTTTAAGTTTCCATGGATTTATGCCGGTGAAACGCAAAACAGCAACTCCGCAGTTTGAATTGGAAGTCAGAGAACGAAACGGGACGACGCGCCCGGTCAATCCACTTGGGGACGTGCAAATACATTACGAGAACAAGCTCGGCAGTCTTTACTTGGGAGATTCTTTAGCGTGGCTACGTAGTTTGAAATCGGAAACCGTTGACCTGGTATTTGCTGATCCGCCCTATAACATAAACAAAGCGGACTGGGACAATTTCGAGAGTCACGAGCATTATGTGGCATGGTCGCGCGAATGGTTGCAGGAGGCCTCAAGGGTTTTGAAAAGGACCGGTACTCTTTATGTGTGCGGATATTCCGAAATTCTGGCCGACGTTAAGGTGGCAGCCATGCCTTTCTTCAAAGGTTGCCGCTGGATCATCTGGCACTACAAGAACAAAGCCAATCTTGGCGGCGACTGGGGGCGGTCGCACGAGAGCATTATACACTTTCGCAAGAGCAAGGATTTCACATTCAACATTGATGACATTCGGATTCCGTACGGAGCCCATACTTTGAAATATCCCAGCCATCCGCAAGCGGAAACGAGTAATTTCGGCAAGAATGGGAACGGCAAGCATCGAGAGAATTGGATTCCGAATCCCAGAGGGGCCAAACCAAAGGACGTAATGGATATTCCGACCACATGCAACGGCATGGGAGAAAAAACCCCGCATCCCACTCAGAAGCCCGAAGAGTTGTTACGGAAACTGCTGCTTGCTTCCTCAAATCCCGGAGACCTGGTGATTGATCCATTTTCGGGATCAGGCACAACGGCGGCGGTGGCGGACCAATTGGGCAGGCAGTGGTCTGCGTGCGATTGCAATAAAGAATATAACGAATGGGCCATTCAGCGTCTCGATGCAGTGGTTAGGCGCTCGGTCATGGATTGGGTAGCCTTCGACAGAGAAACTGCGCAAAGGAGAGAAAGCATACGATGACTCTGGATGACTTGGTCAGGCAGGTGTCAAACAAAGCGAATTTCACGGAACTACGGCACTACGTAGAATTCTGCAAACAATTCCTGGACTTCATAGAAACTCCACGAGCGATACAGGCTGAAATCGTCTCGCGAAATGAGACCAATTATCGCTTCATCCAGTTCAAGAATGCGGACTTTAGTATATCGAGGCCACTAAACTCAAATCTGCTCTACACCAGACGCTTGGCGAAAGTCAATCTGGTCAAATTTCTGCGAGTGCTCAACTCGATCAGACAGATGGATACGCCAGCAAATCGAGAGATAGTCAACCGATCTATTTACACAATGCAGCAATCAATCGGTGCTTCGCTGGATGCATTACCAGCCGGACGATCTAATACGGCACGCAAAATCAATGGAGATTTGTTTGAGAGGTTCATCCGATTGGTTTTAACAAAAGTCGGCGTCGAATGCACGGCGGGTGTGGGGAAAGTGCCCATAAAGGTGGCGGGCGAGGAAGAATTCATGATGAGCTATCAACACGACCTGATAATCAAATCGGGTTCGCTTGTGAAAATCATCGGATCTGTGAAGACGAGCAGCAAAGACAGATTGGACAAGGTCTTCGTTGATAAATTCCTCTTGGCAAAGCTCACCGGGAAAGATGTCCCCCATGTCGCTATCTTTCTCAATGATGTCCAACGGAAAGGGCAAACTCCGAAGGACTATGGTGTGAGTGCAACATTCTTGCCGGGACATTTTAAGGGCTACACGATCAAACTGAATCCACTGGACGGCGTTTATTATTTAGACATCCGCCCGAACATGCTTACCGAGCCGATTCTCAAGGATCACATCAGAACTTTCGATCACTTCCTTTTCGCTGAGGTGTGGAAACTGCTGGACCGTGAGGCGGTGGTAGCCCAGGTTGAATCAAAAACAAATTTAGCATAAACATGAGTCAATTAGCCAGTCAGATTGCGGTGGTCACGGGCGCGGGGCGGGGCATCGGTCGCGCGATTGCGTTGAAATTTGCCGGGGCGGGCGCGGATATTGTCTGCGTCTCGCGCACGGCGGAGAATTCCGAGAAGGTCGCCGGGGAAGTCCGCTCGCTCGGTCGGAAGGCCTGGGCGTTCGCGGTGGATGTGGCGGATTCCGCCGGCGTCAACGCGGCAGCGGAGAAAATCCTCGCCGATGCCGGACGGGTGGACATCCTCGTGAACAACGCCGGTGTGACGCGCGACGGCTTGCTGATGCGCATGGCCGACGAGGATTGGGACATGGTTTTGGACACAAATTTGAAGGGAGCGTTCCTATTCACCCGGGCTTTTTCGCGAAGTTTCATCAAGCAACGCTCCGGGAGCATTATTAATGTGGCCTCGATCATCGGTTTGATCGGCAACGCCGGGCAGTGCAATTATTCGGCGAGCAAAGGCGGTTTGATCGCCCTCACCAAATCACTTGCGCGCGAACTTGGCTCGCGTGGAATTAACGTTAACGCTCTCGCGCCGGGGTTCATTGAGACCGATATGACGGCTGGATTGAAGGAAGAATGGAAGGTGGAGATGTTGAAAAAAATCCCATTGAATCGCCTGGGCCAGCCGGAGGACATCGCGGAGGCGGCGCTATTTCTGGCCAGCCCGGCCGCGCGTTACGTGACGGGGCAGGTCTTGACGGTGGACGGCGGCCTGGTCATGTGACATTATTGAAAATTCACGCTGGACGCGCCGCTTGTGAGCCGCTAGACAAGGTGGATGCTGATTGAACTCGCGCCGCGCAATATGACCGATAATAATTTTCACGATTCAGGGCTTGACGCTTTCTGGAACGTGGCTTAGACACACACTACAAAAACAGAAACGGAGTAACCCATGGCTGAAAAAACTATTGAGCAACGAGTAAAAGACATCATCGTGGAGCAACTGGGCGTCAATGCCGACCAGGTCACGCCCGATGCCAAGTTCATCGAGGACTTGGGCGCGGATTCGCTGGACACGGTCGAATTGGTGATGGCGTTGGAAGAGGAATTCGGCCACGAAATCCCGGACGAACAGGCCGAGAAACTCCAGAGCGTCGGCGATGTCATCAAATACATCGAGGACATCCAGCAAAAGTAACTGCGGCACAGTTTAACGCGGGGCAGTCTTGGCTGGCGCCAGCTCAAGCTGCCCCGTCTAATTTATGGCACTTAATTGGACTGAGCGCAGAGTGGTCGTCACCGGGCTGGGAGTCGTCTCCTCGCTCGGCCTCCAGGTCGAACCATTCTGGAATAACATTGTAAATGGGCAATGCGGCATCAGCCGGATCTCCTCCTTTGATACCACCGACTTCGATTGCAAAATCGCCGCGGAAATCAAGGACTTCGTCCCCGGCGCCGCGTTTCCCTCGCCCAAGGAACTCAAGCGCACCGACCGTTTTTCCCAATTCGGCGTCACTGCCGGCTACCATGCGCTGCTCGATTCCGGCATGGAACTCGACAAGGTGAACCGCGACGAAATCGGCGTGTTCATCGGCTCGGGCATCGGCGGATTGCATACCACGGCCGAACAACATTCCATTTTGCTCGCGCGCGGACCCAACCGGCTCTCGCCCTTCATGATTCCCATGCTCATCTCGAACATGGCGTCGGGATTGTTCTCGATGTATTACAAACTGCGCGGCCCGAATTTCGCCACCTGCTCGGCCTGCGCCACCGCCGTTCACGCGATCGGCGAAGCCTGGCGCACCATTAAAATGGGCGATGCCGCGGCTATTTTCGCCGGCGGCTCGGAAGCGACCATCCTGCCCATCGGCATCGGCGGTTTCTGCGCCATGCGCGCCATGAGCACGCGCAATGACGATCCGCAACATGCCTCGCGGCCATTTGACAAGGAGCGCGATGGGTTTGTCATGGGTGAAGGCGCGGGCGTGCTGGCGTTGGAAGAATTGGAACACGCCAAGGCTCGCGGCGCGAAAATTTATTGCGAAATCGTCGGCTACGGCAACACCGCCGACGCGAACCACGTCACCGCTCCCGCGCCGGAAGGCGAAGGCGCCGCGCGCTGCATGAAGATGGCGTTGCGCAACGCGGGACTGAACCCCACGGACATTTCCTACGTGAACGCCCATGGCACTTCGACGCCGCAGGGCGACATCTGCGAAACGCAGGCGATCAAAAGTGTGTTTGGCGATTACGCGCGCAAGTTGCCGGTGAGTTCCACCAAGGGCGCCACCGGCCACATGCTCGGCGCGGCCGGCGCGGTGGAAATGATCATTTGCTGCAAGGCGATCCAGAACAACATCGTCCCGCCGACCATCAATTACGAAGTTCCCGATCCCCAGTGCGATTTGGACTACATCCCCAACACCGCGCGGGAAATTCCGGTCAGCGCCATCCTGAACAACTCCTTCGGCTTCGGCGGCCACAACGCGACCATCGCGGCGAAGAAGTTTGTGGGATAAAAGCTGTTTTACAAGGGGCAGTCGATGCAGTATTTTCAGCCAATGGCTGCTACCCAGACAAAGCCCGATAAGAAAATCATTGAAGTTAGTGATGCGGCGCAAGCCGCTATCGCTTACGCCAACAAGCTTTTCCCCCCTTCCGTTCGGTCGGAGGTCAGTCTGGAAGAGGTCGAGTTGACTGAAGACGAAAAGTATTGGCTCATCACTCTCGGTTTGACGACATCCGGCCAAAATACCGCTAAATGGGCGTTTGGTCCGCCAAAGGCAAAGTTTAAACGCTTCAAGGTGGATGCGAGAACCGGCAGAGTCGTGGCCATGACCATTCGCGCGATCGAATGAGTTCGCCGGGTCTATCGGGTCTGATTCAAAAATATCGAAAGAAGGGTTTGCTCGTTGACACAAATCTCCTGCTGCTTTTTCTTGTCGGAAACTTGAACCCGCAACTCATTGCCAGTTCTAAACGAACCCGCGGGTTTACTGTTGGCGACTTTGAGCTTCTGAAAGACTTCATGGAAAGCTTTGATGCCATCGTCACCACTCCAAATATTCTGACTGAAGTTTCCAATTTGGCAGAATTCAGCGGCAAAATCCGAAGCGATTACTTTAAACAATTTGGCATAAGCATCGCCAAGTTCGACGAGCGGTTTTTCGCAGCCAAGGGATTTTGTTCAGAGAACTATTTCGAGAAATTTGGATTAACGGACACCGCAATTATCCACTCATCACGAGATAAATACCTGGTCATCACGGATGACTTTCCCTTGTCGAATTATCTGCGAACAAACGACGTGGATGTTATTAATTTCACTCATTTGCGGCTATATAACCGGTGATGAATTTTCTTTCCCTCATCGAATCCAAGCGCGACGGACGTGTTCTGGAAGCCGCGCAGATCAAGGAAGTCATTTCCGCTTACGTCGCGGGAAAAATTCCCGATTACCAGATGTCCGCATTCTTGATGGCGGTTTATTTTCGCGGAATGGACACACGCGAAACCTCCGCGCTCACGCTGGCCATGCGCGATTCCGGCGAGGTGCTGCAATTTCCCAAGGACCACCGGCCATTGGCAGACAAGCATTCCACCGGCGGCGTGGGTGACAAAGTCTCGCTGCCGCTGGCGCCATTGCTCGCGTGCCTGGGCATGCGCGTGCCGATGATTTCCGGGCGCGGCCTCGGCATCACGGGCGGCACGCTGGATAAGCTGGAATCCATCCCGGGCTTCAACACCGCGCTGGATTCGGAGCAAATCGTGGCCCTGGTGCAATCGGTCGGTTGCGTCATTTGCGGCCAGACGATGCGCATGGTCCCGGCGGACAAGGCGATGTACGCGTTGCGCGATGTCACCGGGACGGTGCCGTCAATCCCGCTGATTACGGCTTCCATTCTTTCCAAAAAGCTGGCGGAAAATTTGCAGGCGCTGCTGCTGGACGTGAAATTCGGCGCGGCGGCGTTCATGCCCACCCTGGAAAAGGCGAACGAGCTGGCCTCAGCAATGGTAAACCTTGGCAACGACTGCGGTGTCAACACCCGCGCGCTGATCACCGGCATGGACGCGCCGCTCGGCCGCGCGGCGGGAAACTGGCTCGAGGTCAAGGAGAGCGTGGAATGCCTGGAAGGCGGCGGCCCGGCGGATTTGCGCGGGCTGGTCCTCGTGTGCGCCGCGCATTTGCTGGTGCAAACGAATCTGGCCTCGAGCATCGCGGATGGGCGCGAACTCGCGGAAAAATGCCTCGATTCCGGCAAGCCGCGCGCGAAGTGGAACGAAATGCTCGCCGCCCAGGGCGCGGACCTGCCGGCCTTCGAGAAAAAACTGCAACGCAGCCACACCGCGCCGGTCGTCCTGGAATTGGATTGCGCGCAGGACGGATTCGTGGCCGGTTGCGACGCGCGCATCATCGGCGAGGTGGTGCGTGATTTGGGCGGCGGAAGATTGACCAAGGAAACCGTCATCAATCCGGACGCGGGTGTGGACCTGCTGCCGACCCTTGGCGATGTGGTGAGCTTTGGCTCCATCCTTTGCCGCGCGCATGCCGCGGACAAAGCGCAAGCGGAGTCGGCGCTGTCGAGATTGAAAACCGCGTTCAAAATTTCCGAGTTTCCGCCGGAACCGACGCGGTTGATACACGAGGTGATTCAGCGTTGAGCGGCAGATAAGCTCCAAATTCCAAGCTCCAACATCCAGAGAAACATCAAGTCATCAAGCTCCAATAACGAACCGCGCGGAATCGGAAGGCGTTTTTTGATTGGAGGTTGCTGTTTGAATATTCTCTGGTGCTTGGAGCTTGGAATTTGGAGCTTTCCCCGCGCGCTTTTTCTCTCGTGTCGGAGTCCAAGCCCGAATATCGTTCTCGCCGATGAGCGCCAGCATCCGCATCAAAGATCTGCCGGACAGCGAGCGTCCGCGCGAACGGCTCGCGGCCCACGGCGCGGACGCGCTCAAGAATTCCGAGTTGATCGCGATCCTTTTGCGCACGGGCCTGAAGGGCGTCTCGGCCATCCAGGTCGCGGAACAATTGCTCCAAAAATTCGGTTCGCTGGACCATTTGTCGCGCGCCAGTCTGACGGATTTGCGGCAGATCAAGGGCGTGGGCCGGGACAAGGCCATCGCGTTGAAGAGCGCGTTCACGCTCGCGCGCCGGATGGCGGCGGAACTGCGCCTCGATGGCCCGACGCTCGACAATCCCGAAAGCATCGCCACGCTGTTGCGCGAGGAGAATCGCGCTTATGAAGTGGAACATTTCCAGGTGGTGCTGCTCAACACGCGACGGAAGTTGATCCGCGTGGACCAGGTTTCCCAAGGCACGCTGGACACGATTCTGGTGCATCCGCGCGAAGTTTTCCGGTCGGCCATCAGCGCCAGCGCCTCGGCGATCGTGCTGGCGCATAATCACCCAAGCGGCGATCCCACGCCATCAGAGGCGGACATCAAGGTGACGCGCGATCTCATCCGCGCCGGGCAGGTTTTGAAGATAGAGGTGCTCGACCATGTCATTCTGGGCCGCCGCTCGCAGGAGCGGTCGCGGGATTACGTTTCGCTGCGGGAGTTGGGATATTTTGCTTGAGGCCTGATCGCGCCGGGCACAATGATTTTCACAGTCCATTTCTGTAATCATTCCTCGTCTGCAAACTGTGACGAAACAAGAAGCAATTGCGCTTGACTGATTTTGGGGCGTTACACAAAGTCGGTTCCGTCAGCTTGGCCCATTATTAATCTGGCTGACGCGCAAAACTAAAGACGGTTATTTTTACCAATCCGGCAATCAACTATTATCAGAAATGAAAAAACTCCTGACCGCAATCTTGTCCAGCGTGGCCGCCTTCGGCCTCGCCACCTCGGGATATGGCCTCACCATCATGCCGACGTTTGACAGCTCGATTACGACCAACGCCAACGGCGCGGCCATGATGACGGCCATCAATGCCGCCATCCAGGCCTTCCAGACCAACTACACGGACAACCTCACGGTGAAAATCATGTTTGTGAACGACACGAACGTGGACCTGGGGCAAAGCTCGACGTGGACTGCCTCCTACTCCTATGCCGCGTTCCTGGCCGCCCTCCAGGCAAGAGCCACGAGTGTTAATGACACGAATGCCCTGAGCAAATTGACGAATAGCTCCGTTGACCCGGTAATCGGCGGCACGAGTATCTATACCACATCGGCACATGCCAGACTTTTGGGGCTTAAGTCCGGCTATGGCCCGGATGGATTTGATTCCACCATTAGTTTCAACATGTCCTTGATGAACTTCACCCGTCCGCCCACCAATTCCGATGATTACGATTTGCTTTCGGTAGCCGAACATGAAATAGACGAGGTTTTGGGGACCTCTTCCTACCTGCCAGGCACGAATCTCATCCGGCCGATTGATTTGTTCCGCTACGACACCAACTTAAACCGGACCTTCACCACGAACGGCGACAACGCCTATCTTTCCGCGGACGGGACCAATCTGGTAGCGCGCTATAACATGGATCCGGGTGGTGATTATGGCGACTGGTGGAGCGTCCACGACACCAATCGCTGGGCTCCGCCGGGCGTGACTCCTCATACGCAAGTTCAGGATGCCTTCGGCGCTCCGGGTGGGATTGATGATTTGGGTGTCAGTGAATTTACCGCCCTAGATATCCTCGGCTACACGCTGGCTGGCACCACCAATACGACGGCAACTTCGCCCAATATTACCGTTGTCAGCGGCAAGGGCCAGATCACGCTTTCCTGGCCGACGAATTTCAATGGGCTGGTCGTGCTGGAGGAGCGCACGAACCTCTCCTCCGGCTCATGGGCCTACTCGGTTAGCGGCGCCACCAATCCGGCTGTCGTCCCCACCTCGCTCCCGCAGAAATTCTACCGGCTCGGACCAACACCGCCGGCTGTCGGGAATGTCGTTTCTCACGAAATTCAACCCGCAACCCCCCCGCAATACCAACTCGACGTTCACGTCATGCGGCGGCGACAGTTTTGATTGGACTAAAGGTCTAATTTGCGCCAACAGCCGGATTGAAACAATCCGGCTGTTTTGGTTTACAAGCATCGCCGGCGTGGCAGTGTCGTCGGCCACATCCCGTGCCGATTCTGGCGAATGGATATTCAGGCGTGACGAAAACGCCGCCGCGACATGATCAAACCTCCCAAACCTCCCAATGAAGTGGAGAGGCTCGCCGCGTTGCGCGGCTATGAAATTCTGGACCCGCCGTTCGGAGTCCAGCCTTTAGGCTGTCCGCAATGGGGAACACGCTAAAGCGTGGACACCTAGCAACACGAAAACGCGTTGGGCTTAGCGGCCGACCACAAGGATGTCGAGCAGTGCCGGGCCATTGTTATTCCCGCGTCCGCCACGCTGACCGGCGGGTTGCTCTCCGCCAGCCGGAGCCGGCGCGGGCGTTTCAGCCGTCCCTGCCGGCGCCTTTTCCAGCGTGATCAGCACAATCTGGTTCTTCTTGGTGTCGAGAGCGCAGGTCTTGGCGCGCGATTTGGTTTGGACCGTTTGTTCCACCTCAAAGCTGGTGGGGCTGTTTTCCTTGATGATGGTCAGCGTGCCGTCCCCCTGCGAACTGAACGCTTCCATCGTGGCGGGGTTGAACCCGCCGCTGTCCGTTCCCTTGCCGATGGGCAGCGTGGTGATGATTTTTCCATCGTCCGCATTCAGAATGACGCAGGTTTGAGGTTCGTGACAAAAGGCGAACAGGATGTGATTTTTCGCGTCGAGGCCCAATCCGCCGGGGCCGCCGCCCTTCCCTTCAAGGCCGTAATGCGCGGCGACCTTCATGGTCTTGGTGTCCACGACTGCGATTTGGTTCTCGTCTTCCAGGTCAACATACATGTGGCCCGCGCCATCGCTCGCCGCTTGCTCCGGCGCGCCGCCAAGATCAATCGTGCCCACCACGGAACCATCCTTCGCATCAATCACTGTGGCGTTGGGCTGGCTGTGGCTGAAAATATAAACCCGCTCCGTGGCCGGTTCGAAGAGGATGCCGTCGGGTCGCCCCTTCACGTCAATGGTTTTGATGGTTTCAAGGGTTTTCGTGTCCCACATGACGACGGGGCTGCTGCTGCAAAATCCGTGATGCGACTTGGGATCCACCGCCGCGCCGCGCGCCCGCGCATTCGTGATGGAGCCGGCAGGCTTGAGCGTGTCGAGGTCAAACACCAGCACTTGATTGCCGCGGGGAACATAGATGCGCCGGCCGTCGCTATCCGCATAGACATAATCAATCCCGCCGGTGCCCATCAACTGGGTGGAATTGACGATTTTATAATCCTCGGCGGAAGCGGTCTGGGTCAAACTCGTGGAAGCGCAAAGCGCGATTCCAGCGACGACAAGGGCGTGTGAAAGATAATTCATGGTCTTCATGTAGGCTCCTATATTTTTAATCGGTTAATCTAATATAAAATTTCAACCGGCGTCTTCAACTATTGCCCATTAAGAGCACCAAACGGCCTCTTGTCACGCCCAATATGGATCAGGCTGACAATTAAACTTGAACCGGGGGCCTCCGCATTTCCTCCCCCTTCGTGACCGCATTTCGCCCGGGAGTTTTTTCGGGAATAAATTCCCAGCCTTCGCAGTCTGGACAGCAAACGAACTCCATACCTATGAATCACCAACCAAACAAAATCACAGAAGTCCGCCATCTGGCGGCGGAAACTGGACACATTGACCATGACGACGCGCATGACGGCGTGGACCGGCGCGGATTTTTGAAGTGCATGGCCTGGGCCGGTACGGGAATGTTGTGGACGGTGGCAGGGGGGGTGCTGGGATCGAGAATATTGAGCCCGGCCAATGCGGGCGCGGCCGAAAGTCCCATGAGTTCCACTGGCGATTTCACTTTCGCGCAAATCAGCGACAGCCACATCGGCTTCAACAAACCGGCCAACACGGATGTCATTGGCACACTCAAGCAGGCCATTGCCAAGATCAACGCGCTGCCCGCCGCGCCGGATTTCATTTTGCACACCGGGGACTTGTCGCATCTTTCGGAGCCTGGTGAATTCGACACACTCGACCAACTGCTCAAGACTGCGAAAGCCGGCCAGACTTTTTATGTTCCCGGCGAGCACGATGTGATCAGCGACAACGGCAAGGAATATCGCGCGCGTTATGGCAAAGGAACCAAGGGCAACGGCTGGTTCAGCTTCGATCAGCGCGGTGTCCATTTCATCGGTCTCGTCAATGTGCTGAACATAGCCGAGGGCGGGCTGGGGATTTTGGGCGAGGATCAACTCGCCTGGCTGAAGGATGATGTGAGCGGGCTTTCCAGCAGCGCGCCGATCGTGGTGTTTGCCCATGTGCCGTTGTGGACGATTTATCCGCAATGGGGCTGGGGCACGCAGGACGCGGAGCGCGCGCTGGGGTTTTTGAAGCGCTTCGGCTCCGTCACCATCCTCAACGGCCACATTCACCAAACATTGAAAAAAGTCGAAGGCAACGTGACCTTCCACACGGCCACTTCCACAGCGTTTCCGCAACCCGCGCCCGGCGCCGCGCCCAAGCCCGGCCCGATGAAAGTCGCCCCGGAAATTCTTCCGACGGTGCTGGGCCTGACTGAAGTGAACTACGTGGAGAGCAACCACACCCTCGCGGTCGTGGACGCGAAGCTGGGCTGATCTCGATCTGGCTACGGTTATGCTCAAAGGAATCAGTCTGGGAATTTTTTTGGGAGTGGCGGCTGGTAATATTCTTTCTGCTGGCGGAATTGAATCACTGGTGATTCCTCCGGCGGGAACACCGGCGAACCGGGGATATAAATTATTCATGCTGAATTGCGCCCATTGCCATGGCGCGGATGCGCGCGGCGACGAGGGGCCGGATTTGCATGGCGTGACCAAATCCGATTCGCGCCTCGCCAAGATCATCCAAAACGGCATCAAGGGGGAGATGCCCAAATTCAGCGCCAAACTGAATGCCGCCGATACGCAGGCGCTCATCGCGTTCATCCGCACGTTGAAGGAATAATCGAAAACCCGCGATCTTAGCCTTAAGAATTCAATTCAACCACGGATGGACACAGATAAACACGGATTCGGATTTGCAAAATGGGAGTTTTGGCAAATGAAATACTACTCACTCTCTGGTGCTGTTTGAGGAATATCCGGCAAGCCATTTATTCCGTTCGTATCCGTGTTCATTCGTGTGCATCCGTGGTTTAGATTGCATGGTCCCGGCTTAGTCGCTGACTTTTTCCATCCAGTCAACGACCTTGCCGTCGAGCGCTTCTTGAATCGCGATGTGCGTCATGGCCGTGGTCGGCGTCGCGCCGTGCCAATGCTTTTCGCCGGGCGGGAACCAGATTACGTCACCCGGCCGGATTTCCTCGATCGGGCCGCCCCAGCGCTGCGCGCGCCCGCAACCGGCGGTCACGATTAGGGTCTGTCCCAGTGGATGCGTGTGCCATGCCGTTCGCGCGCCCGGCTCAAACGTCACGATCGCTCCGGCAACTCGCGCCGGCTCGCTTCCCTTAAACGGGGAATCAATGCGCACCGTGCCCGTAAACCAATCGGCCGGCCCTTTGCTGGAAGGTTGTGAACCATTACGTTTGATTTCCATATTCAATTTCCTTTGTTGATGCGGCGGTTTTATGCCTGTTCAACGATTGGTCATTTGCTCCAGCTTTTCGGGATACCGCGCTCCTTGCACCGTGATCTTTGAAGCCGCGCTTTCGATGTCACGAAGGTCGTCCGGCGTCAGTCCGATATTCACCGATCCGAGGTTTTCGTCCAGACGACTCAATTTCGTGGTGCCGGGTATGGGAACAATCCACGGCTTTTGCGCCAGCAACCAAGCGAGCGCGATTTGTGCGGTTGTCGCGCGCTTTCGTTTTGCCACCGCGCCCAGCAACTCAATCAACGCTTGATTCGCCTTGAGCGCCTCCGGTTGGAAGCGGGGAACGGTGCTGCGGAAGTCGGAGCTGTCAAACGTCGCATGCTCGTCAATCTTGCCGGTCAGAAAACCTTTGCCCAACGGGCTGTAGGGAACGAAGCCGATGCCGAGTTCTTCAAGTGTCGGAATCACCTCGGCTTCCGGTCGCCGCCACCACAAGGAGTATTCGCTTTGAAGCGCGGTAAGGGGCTGGACTTTGTGGGCGCGACGGATGGTTTGCGTGCCGGCTTCGGACAGGCCGAAGTGCTTCACCTTGCCGTCCCGGATCAACTCCTTCACCGCTCCGGCGACCTCTTCAATCGGCACGTTCGGGTCAACCCGATGCTGGTACAGCAAATCAATCGTCTCCACCTTGAGCCGCTTGAGTGAACCCTCGACGGCCTGCTTGATATGGTCCGGGTGGCTGTTCAAACCCGCCGCTCCCGGTCGGTGGTCGCTGCCGCTGAGGTCAAACCCAAACTTCGTGGCGATGACCACCTTCCCGCGAAACGGAGCCAGCGCTTCGCCGACGAGTTCTTCATTGATGAACGGGCCATAGACTTCAGCAGTGTCAAAAAAGGTGACGCCGCGTTCCACGGCCGCGTGAAGCAGGGCGGTCATCTCCTGCTTGTCCTTGGGCGGGCCATAGGAAAAACTCATACCCATGCAGCCCAGACCAATGGCCGAGACTTCCAGATTACTTTTGCCAAGTTTGCGCTTTTGCATATTTTATTCCTTCATTTAAATGTTGAGAGGAACCTACCTCAACTACGTTCGGCTGTCGCTGCCAGTCTTGTGCCCGAGCCAGCGAAGTCGGCACGAATTCCCGGCGATTTGAATATTGGACCTAAACTTTGCCCCGGCCCCTCCCCCCCCCTGAAAAATAAGCGGTACTAGCGGTAATAGGTGGAATTACGGGCCTTTCATGGCACTCGCAACGCGGAAATAGGCGATAAATAAGTCATTCGGCGGCGTCTGTTGACCGGTGGCAGCACGAAAAAACACCCGCAACTGACGGCGGCATCCCGTCCGGTTTGCCGCGCCATGGCGTTCGAGGCGACGGCGGAAAAATGTCAATGAACACCCCCCCCTTACTTCATGGTTCCGAAAGTAGCACATCCGAACGAGATCGCAAGAAATTCAGGTTGGCACTGTTTTTGATTTTGGCAGAGGAAATCGCGCTGCGATTTCCCCGTCGCCGAGCGCAGCGTCAGGCGACGGAACGATGGCTTCGGGATACGCGCAAGCAGAAGAATTGCGCCGCTGCCGAACCCAGCGTGCCATCCCTGCCCAGAACAACGTCGAGCCGCGCACTTTTCTGCTTACGCGACTGATGCTTCATTGCTTCGATGAGGTATAATGGCCCAGTATGGGTTGGCAGTTTTTTCATTATTTATTTCCATGGCGAACGAAGAACAGTCTTCTGGAGCGGCAGGGGATTCCACGATGTTACCATCAAAGATAAGGTTGAGGCCATGACGGGTTGCGAAGCGGGACAGTTCGGTGCGCATCTTGACACTACCACCATGAAAAACCTAACAAATGCGCCTCATTGTGCGAAAGCCTTTGAGTTAAGGCGAATTGCAAGGGACCGACCCCGTGCTGGCTTTGCGCTGGTGGTAGTGTCAAGATGCGCACGACAGTTCGGGACTCATTGAGTTAGAGGACGAGTTGGTGCCGGCCGCTCGAATCACCGCCAGTGCGGCATCCCTAATCCGCCGGCATTTGGCCCAATGTTCGAGCCAATTCTGCAGCCAGGAGGGAACCCATTGCGCAAAGTGTCCGGCGAAGACGATGAGGTGCGCATCCATCGCTTCTGTCAGCGACTCCTCGGCTGTGGGCGGGAATTTCATCACGTCCAGACGCCAGGGCACTACATTCCAGCTCACGCCCACGCTCCGGAATTGCGCCGAATGATGCGGCATCGCGCTCGCCCTCGCCGCAGAAACGAAATTGTCGTATATAATCAGTGCTTTCATGCTGAAACATTCAGGATGAGCGATTTTTCGAGAATTGGTCATATTGGTTCCGTTCGAGGTTCGGGTTGGTTGAGGCGAAATGAACTTTTAGTCTCAGAGTCACGCTTGGGCAGGGGTAATGCCGAGCCTGTGCATCTTGGCTATTAGCGTCGTGCGAGCCAGTCCGAGCGTGGCCCCGGCACCCTTTGGGCCTCCGAGAATCCAATTGGTCGCGGCCAAAGCCCGAATGATGTGCTCGCGTTCCGCATCGTTAAGCGTCGTTCGATCGCCACCACGGTCCGCACCATTAACCGGATGCCGTTTGCAACCTTCCAGCACGTGACTCCAGCCGGATCGTCCGTAACGCCCTTGCCCTTGAAAAGTTGCGGCGGCTTCGGGAACTCACCCTTGGCAATCGCCGTCGGATCCCGTCCTGGCAGACCGTGGCAAACCGCGCAGTTGTTCCGGTAAGTAATCGCTCCTGCCGCGTAAACTTCGTCCGATGCCGCAATCGGCGATGACTTGGGAGCCTCTTTGTTAACACGCGCGCGCAAGGCGATCCCGGTTATCAGCTTTTCGAACGGCAGCGGCGCTGACACGGTTGCAACCGGCGCCAGGCCGAGTTCAACATGGCCAAAACCCAAGAGTGCGATCAACGCAACCGCCGAGACGAATCCGAATATGAATTTTTTCATGCCTCCATGCTGTCTTTTCAAAGATGAGCTGTGGCAATAGGCAATTCTCACGTTGGGAACCCGACTTCACGGGAAAACTTTCCGGAACGAAAAACAGCGATGCGCCAATGTCGCGGCAGGCTGCAACGTCGTCAGGTTGAGATAACCCGGCGGGAAGAACGGCAACGCAGGCGGATCGAGTATCGAGCGGACGGTGAGCAAACCCCACTAAACCTTGTCGCCCGCCTGACAATGGGGCGTCATCGCGCACGAGATCGTCGCGATACTGGCAAATCCGCAGACACTTGCGGGCCAAGCTGTCGTTTGAGGTCGAAAGCGACACTCGTGGTAGCGAGGGAATAATCACAACCATCCTTTCACCTCGCCGTTAAAAGCGAGGTTACGTTGGTTATGATTGGATTCACAGGCTGACACTGCGCGCATAATGAGTTCGTCAATCACCATTTGCGAGCAAGTTTCTCAAAGTCGCATGGACAACCGCCGTCCAACCCAAAAATAAATAAACTGCATGCCTTTCATTATTTCGGCGCTCACTCGGTGCCATGAAATAAATCTATGTCGCGATGGTCAACGGTAATTGCTTTTTGGGATGGCCTCTTTCCCCTTGGGAGCTTTACGCGAAATCAGCAATTCTCATTTTAGCTGAATGCGGCAGGAAGCGGGGCGGGCCGATCGTGGAAAGCGCGGGTAATGCCTGACGGGGCCCGGCGGACGTTTGCGCCGGTGGAGGGAACTGGTGCAGGCG
>Ga0182013_10000985_pt1 | contig 39441 bp, 41 predicted proteins | sample 612S2MmetaG_FD_120487 | JGI IMG/M metagenome (GOLD analysis project Ga0182013, IMG submission 120487) | Permafrost microbial communities from Stordalen Mire, Sweden - 612S2M metaG | ecosystem: Environmental > Terrestrial > Soil > Wetlands > Permafrost | place: Sweden: Stordalen | collected... | reverse complement strand
CATGACGGGCTTTAGGTACATGACGGGCTTTAGGTACATGACGGGCTTTAGGTACATGACGGGCTTTAGGTATGAGTGCGACGCCAAACGCCTTTCACGCCGGGTGCACGCTCTCGCGGCTTGACGCAATCGCGAGCGATCCAGCGATGACGGGGGTCAAATGCAGCAATTTTGTCGGAATGACAGCCGAGCGCTTTGTCGGGATGAAAAGTCTGGCGTGCCCTAAGCCTTTGAAAGGATTGGTGGGCGCACAAGGACTCGAACCTTGGACCCGCTGATTAAGAGTCAGCTGCTCTACCAACTGAGCTATGCGCCCTAACCGAGGAATTACACGAGGGTTAGGCACTTCCACCATTCGTTGCGCGGCCGCTTTGGCAGCGGGCCGCGCGAGGGCCGTATCTAGGGCATTGCGGGCGGGATGCCAAGTGCGAGGATTAAGTCCGGGCATATTGCCCGTCATTCCGGGGCCTGCGCCCCGGAATGACGAAGCGCGTCTCACCCCACATCCGTCGAATGCAGCCGGCGCTCTTCGGGCTGGCCGCGGAGCCGCCGGGCCACGAGCTTGTTGAGCGCCGCGAGATAAGCCCGCGCCGAGGCGACCAGGGTGTCGGGGTCGGCGCCCTTCGCCGTCACCGAACGGCCGTGCTCCGACAGCCGCACCGAGACTTCCGCTTGCGCATCGGTGCCCTCGGTCACGGCGTGCACTTGGTAGAGCTCCAGCACCGCGTCGTGGGGCACCATCGCCTTGATGCAATTGAATACGGCGTCGACCGGGCCGTTGCCCTCGCGCTCCTCGATCGCCGGCTTGCCGTCGATGTCGAGCTTCATGGTGGCGCGCTGCGGCCCGCGCGTGCCGGCAATCACCGACAGCGAAACGAGCTTGATATGGTCCTGGGCGGTGGCGATTTCCTCGTCGACCAGCGCCTCGATGTCCTCGTCGTAGACGTGCTTTTTGCGGTCGGCGAGCGTCTTGAAGCGCACGAAGGCATCTTCGAGCTGATTGCCGGCGAGATGGTAGCCGAGCTCTTCGAGCTTATGCACGAACGCATGACGTCCGGAATGCTTGCCCATGACCAGGGAGGTCTGCTTCACGCCGACGGTCTCCGGCACCATGATCTCGTAGGTCTGGGTGTGCTTGAGCATACCGTCCTGGTGGATGCCGCTCTCGTGCGCAAACGCGTTACGGCCGACGATCGCCTTGTTGTACTGCACCGGGAACGAGGTCGCCGCCGAGACGAGTTTGGACGCGCGCGTCAGCATGGTCGAATCGACGCCGGTCCAGTACGGCAAGACGTCGTTGCGCACCTTCATCGCCATCACGACTTCTTCCAGCGACGCATTGCCGGCGCGTTCGCCGATGCCGTTGATGGTGCATTCGATCTGGCGCGCGCCGGCGCGCACGCCGGCGAGCGAATTGGCTACCGCCATGCCGAGATCGTCATGGCAATGCACCGAGAAGCGCGCCAGATCGGAATTCGGCACGCGCTCGCGCACTGCCTTGAACAGCGAAAAATATTCCTCCGGCACGGTGTAGCCGACGGTGTCGGGGATATTGATGGTGGTGGCGCCGGCCTTGATCGCCGCCTCCACGCAACGGCACAGGAAATCGAATTCGGTGCGGGTGCCGTCCTCGCTCGACCACTCGACGTCGTCGGTGTAATTGCGCGCGCGCGTCACCTGCGCGATCACCATTTCGTAGACTTCGTGCGGTTCCTTTTGCAGCTTGTACTTCATGTGCACCGGCGAGGTGGACAAGAAAGTATGGATGCGCCGGCGCTCCGCCGGCTTGATCGCTTCGGCGCAGCGATCGATGTCCTTGAACGCGGCGCGCGACAGCCCGCAGACCACCGCGCGCTTGGTGCGCTTGGCGATCTCATGGACCGCGGCGAAATCGCCGTCAGAGGCGATCGGAAAACCGGCCTCGATGACGTCGACGCCCATCTGGTCGAGCAGTTCGGCGACTTCGAGCTTCTCGTCATGCGTCATGGTGGCGCCCGGGCATTGCTCGCCGTCGCGCAAGGTGGTGTCGAAAATGACGACGCGGTCCGTCTCGGACTTCGCTGCCGTGGTCATGATTTAAGTCCTTTTCGGTTTGCGCCCGCCAAAAGTCCGCCTTTTGGAGTCAGAGCGCAGCTCTCTTAGAGCTCTTGGGTTCCCGTGGCTTGCCGGTCCAACCCCTGAGTGCCCAGGCGCAAACGCCCAGCCGGCTCTCAGGGGGCGCTAAGGAGCAGCAGGTCGCCAAGAATCGCGCCAAGAATCGCGCCAACAATCCCGGAAAGCGCGAGGGCGGCGCCGGACACGGCAGCGACGGGGTTGGCCTGTTCGGCCCCCCGGGTCATCGCGCGGAAATCGCGGCGCGTCGACATCGCCAATGCCCTCGTCATGATCCAAAACTCGCGGATTAAGGTGAATTCCGCGTTAACTCCCACCTAAATACCCATGTGGGACGGGCCTTCTTGTAGCGGAAGAGGCGCATTGGGCGCAAGCGCCCGCCTTCAGCGCTTGGCCCCGGCTTTATCCTCGGACTTGAGCGCGCGTTCGACTTTTTTGAGCTCCTTGAGCGCGTTGCCGCTGACCTTGGGGTATTCGAGCTTGAGCTTCTCCAGCGTCTCGATAATCGCCGCCGATACGACGAGCCAACAGACATGCTTGTGGTCGGCGGGAACGACGTACCAGGGCGCACAATCTATCGAGGTTTCGCGGATCATGTCCTCATAGGCGGCCATGTAGTCGTCCCAGTACCCGCGTTCGGCGATATCATTCATGGAGAACTTCCAGCGCTTGAACGGCTCGTCAAGCCGCGCCAGGAAGCGCTTGCGCTGCTCTTCTTTCGAAATGTGCAGATGGAATTTCAGCACCAGTGTACCGTTGCGCGTGAGGCGGCGCTCGAAGGCGCGGATTTCCTTGAAACGGTTCTTCCAGATGTCCTTGCCGATCGCGCTGGGCGGCAGGTTCTGCCGGTCCAGCATCTTCGGGTGCACGCGCACCACCAACACCTCCTCGTAATGGGAGCGATTGAAAATGCCGATGCGCCCCCGCTCGGGGACATCTTTCCCGGTGCGCCATAAGAAATCGTGCGCCAACTCCTCGGCGCTGGGCGCCTTGAACGAATGCACCGCGCAGCCTTGCGGATTGATGCCGGACATCACGTGCTTGACCACGCCATCCTTGCCGGCGGCATCCATGCCTTGGAAGACCAGCAGCACCGCCCATTGTCCGTGGGCGTAAAGACGCTGCTGCATTTCGCCAAGCTGGGCGACGCCGTCGGAAAGAATAGCTTGCACGTCTTTGATGTCGGTCGAGAGGCCGAAACTCTCGGCCGGGTCGTGGTCGGTAAGCTTGAAATGGCGCGGCTTGTCGATCCGGCATTGCTTGACGATCTTGGCGAGTTTCATTCTTTGCCCCGGGTACCTCGACGACAACTCACTGCCGCCAAGCATGTTCCAGAAACGCAACCATAAAGGGCGGCAAGCGGGGATCGAGATCGGCCGGGCCGCGCAGGATGCGGATGTCGACGAGCTCGGGCCGGGTTTGACTGGCGATGTGGCGCATGATGCGGGCGCGGAGCTCTTCCGCGCCCTGCCGCGCCGTCAGCCGTTTCATGAACGCGATATAGCCGCGATCGCGCAAAAAACTCCAGCCCGGCGCGGCTGCGAGTTCGGCCGGATCGATGCCGGTCTCTTCGAGCAATTCGCGGCGGAGATTGCCGGCAAGGTCGAACGCGCCGTTTTCGTCGACATCGTCCGGTTCCGGCGTGCCGCAGGGGAAATAGAGCAGCCCGGCGCCTGCCGTATCCGGCGCCATCTCGCCGACCAGCCAGGCGCCGTCGGCAGACTGCAGCGCCGCCGCAGCGAAGAAATTGAAGACGCTCGCGTCGGGAAACGTCCAATCGCGCCAGGCGCAAAGACTGGCGTAATCGGCTTCAAAGCAGGCGCCGCGCAGCACCCCAGTCTCGATCGCATAACGATTGAGGAGCAATATGCGGCCGTTCCACACGCCCAGCCGCCTGCGCTGCAGGCCGGCGAAGTGGTAGTCGATCTGATCGCGCCGCTCGGCGGCAAACGGCCACGACCAGGGCTCCAGCACGATGTCGGCACGGTCAAGCGTGTCGATTTCGATATCCGGCACGCCCGACTGTTTCACGGCCGTCGGCAGCTTTGTGCCGCGACAATCATTCGTGCCATGGATTGACGAACAAGCCGATGAGACCGACGACGCCTTTGGTATGCGTGGGCGGCTGGCCGGGAGCGGCAAGCTTTGCCGTCACTTCGTCATGCGTCAGGCCGGGCGGCAATTCGGCCGGCGCGAAATCGGTGGCGATCAGCGTGAACGTGTAATGGTGCGGATATTGGCCCGGCGGGGTGCAGGGGCCGGAATAGAAGCCGACGCCCTGCGTGCTCTTGCCGCCGACAAATTTGCCGGTCAGCTTGCTGGTCTCGCCCTCGGCGAAGCCGGTGACCGACGCTGGGATGCCGTAGGCGACCCAGTGGAAGACGCCGGCGCCGCCGCGGCCTTCGGGATCTACCATCAGCAGCACGAAGCTGTTGGTGCCGTCCGGTACGTTGCTCCAGGACAATTGCGGCGAGACGTTTTCGCCGACGCAGTTCGGATTGGTCGGCGCGTTGGCGGTGCTGTTGGCGACCTTCTTCGGCATCATTTTGCCGTCCTGGAACGTCGTTGATTGCAGCGTGAACACGCCCGCCGCGTCGGCTGGGCCGGCGGCAAAGCCGAATGTCAGCATCGCAGCCGCGGCCGCAAACAAATGATGTCGCCTGGCAATCATGACGATTTCCTCTCCGATGTTTTTATCGCGTCAGGGGAGGCAGTGTAGCCGCCGCGGGCGCGAGATCAAGATAGCGCGCAGGCGACCGAAGGTCGCCGGTCAGTTCTTGCTCTTGTCGACCAGCGCGCGCTCCTTGATCCAGGGCATCATCTCGCGAAGCTTGGCGCCGACCTGTTCGATCGGGTGCTCGGCGAGCTTGGCGCGGGTTGCCTTGAACGAGGTCTGATTGACCTTGTTCTCCAGCATCCAGTCGCGCGTGAAGTGGCCGGACTGGATGTCGCCCAGGATTTTCTTCATCTCGGCTTTGGTCGCGGCTGTCACCACTCGCGGTCCGGAGACATATTCGCCGTATTCGGCGGTATTCGACACCGAGTAATTCATATTCGCGATGCCGCCCTCGTAGATCAGATCGACGATCAGCTTCACCTCGTGCACGCATTCGAAATAGGCCATCTCCGGCGCGTAACCGGCTTCCACCAGAGTCTCGTAGCCCGCCTTCATCAATTCGACGAGGCCGCCGCACAACACGGCCTGCTCGCCGAACAGGTCGGTCTCGCATTCTTCCTTGAACGACGTTTCGATAATTCCGGCGCGGCCGCCGCCGATCGCCGAAGCGTAAGACAGGCCGAGATCGTGCGCGTTGCCGGACGCATCCGTGTGGATGGCGACGAGGCACGGCACGCCGGCGCCGCGCTGATATTCCGACCGTACCGTGTGCCCGGGGCCCTTCGGCGCGATCATCAGCACGTCGAGATCGGCGCGCGGCTCGATCAGGTTGAAATGCACGTTGAGACCGTGCGCGAACATCAGCGCCGCGCCATTCTTCATATTGGCGTGGAGATGATCGCGATAAATGTCGGCCTGCAATTCGTCGGGTGTGAGCATCATCATGACGTCGGCCCATTTGGCGGCCTCGGCGACGTCCATGACCTTGAGCTTCTCGCCTTGCGCCTTCTTGACGCCTTGCGAGGTCTTGCGCAGCGCCACTGCGACCTCTTTGACGCCGGAGTCGCGCAGATTGAGCGCATGGGCATGGCCCTGGCTGCCATAGCCGATGATGGCGACCTTCTTGCCCTTGATCAGGTTCAGGTCGGCGTCGCGGTCGTAATAAACACGCATGTTCACACCCCTCATGCGGCCTGACGGCTGCTTGTTATCGGTTGCTGCTTCTAGTTTCTGCGGGCCGCCAAAACAAGCCCAACAGCACGCTTGTTTTGCTAAATTTTATACCGCCGTCAGGAGGCTTTCCGCGCGCCGGTATCGTGCATGACGCCGTCGAACCGTTCGCGTGCGCGGGCGATTTTTATCTGATTGCGGGTCGCCCATTCGCCGAGCGCCGAAACCGGGGTCAAGAGATCGCGCCCGAGCGCGGTCAGCGCATAGTCGACCCGGGGCGGAATCGTCGGAAATACCGTGCGCGTGACCAGGCCGTCGCGCTCAAGGCCGCGCAACGTCAGCGTCAGCATGCGCTGCGAAATACCGCCGATCGACCGGCGCAACTCGTTGAAACGCATCGGCCCGGGGCCGAGCCGGGTGACGACGAGGACCGACCATTTGTCGCCGACCCGGGCCAGCACGTCGCTGATCGCCCGGCAATCGGCGGGCAAATGCATGTGTCTTGGTTTCACGGATGTGCCCTCTTGTGCCGTTTCCGGCTGGTCACCTATCTAGCCTAAGTTACGAATTCTAACCGAGGGATTCAACCATGCCGCTCCCCCATATCGCCGTGATCGTCGGCAGCAATCGCCGCGACTCCATCAACCGCAAGCTCGCCCAGGCGCTGGTCCAGCTCGCCGCCGGCAAATTCGACGCGACATTCGTGCGCATCGACGATCTGCCGATGTACAACCAGGACGACGAAGGCACGCTGCCCACCGCAGTGGCGCGCTTCAAGGCCGAGCTGGCGCGGGCCGACGGTGTGTTGATCGTCACCCCGGAACATAACCGCTCGATTCCGACGGTACTGAAAAATGCGGTCGATTGGGGTGCGCGGCCGTGGGGCAAGAATTCGTGGTTCGGCAAGCCCGGCTTCATCACAGGCACGTCGCCTGGCGCCATCGGTAGCGCGCTGGCGCAGCAGCATCTGCGCTTGATCCTGATCAGCCTCGGCATGACGCTGCTCGGCGGCGATGCTTTCATCACCTTCAAGCCGGATTTGATCGACGATCAAGGCAATATCGGCGACGACGCGACGCGAAAATTCTTGGCTGATTTCGTCGACCGCTTCGCAACGCTGGTCGCGCGTTTGGCGCCGGCGTCGGAGCGTCAGGCGGCGTAGCGGCGCCTCACATCCCCTCCGGGCCGCGGCCGATGGCGACGATGCCGGTGCGCGACACTTCGACGAGGCCCACCGGCAGCATCAGATTGATGAAGCTTTCGATCTTGTCGGAGGCGCCGGTAATCTCGAACACGAAGCTCTCGGTGGTGGCGTCGATGACGCGGGCGCGGAACGCGTCGGCAAGCCGCAGCGCCTCCATGCGGTTGTCGCCGGAGCCGCGCACCTTGACCATGGCGAGCTCGCGCGCGATCGCAGGACCCCCGGTGGTCAGGTCGATCACCCGATGCACCGGCACCTGGCGGTCGAGCTGATTTTTGATCTGTTCGAGCACCATCGGCGTGCCGCGCGTGACGATGGTGATGCGCGACAGGTGCTTCTCGTGCTCGGTTTCCGAGACGGTGAGAGAATCGATGTTGTAGCCGCGGCCGGAAAACAGCCCGATGACGCGGGCGAGCACGCCTGGCTCGTTGTCGACCAGCACGCACAGCGTGCGGACCTCGACACGCTCGCTGGTCGGGGCGGCAGGGTAATGTGACGTCGCGGTGTTCATGGCATTCCTCTTCAACGCCTGACCAAGGCAAAGGCCCAGTCATGGCCGAGGCCGTGGTTGATGGTAAGGTCGATCCACAGCATGGCGTGGGCTTCCAGCAGCCTGGAACTGCGCAATGGGCCGGCATCGATCACTTCGAAGCCCAGTGCCGCGACAAGCGCGATGACCTTAGGCTTATCGGCAGTATCGTCGCCCGCGACGAACATCACCGATTTCACCCCGTGGAAGTCGGGGTTGGCCATATTTCTGAAACCCGTGGTGTTGAGCGTCTTGAACACCGACGCAGCCTTGGCCCAGGTTTGGACCTTTTCGCCAGCTGAAATGTTGTGTCCGATCTCGAGGCTCAAGCCATCGGGTCCCATCGCCAACGGGTTCGTGGCATCGAGGATTATTCTTCCGCTCAGATCGCCCATCGAGCGGATCGCGGCTTCGGTCGCCGGCCAGGGCGTCGTCAGAACAATCATCTCGCCGAAGGCCGCCGCCTCGGCGGGCGTGCCGGCCTGCGTTTTGCCGCCGATTTTGCGGATCAGCGCCTGGGTCGCGTCGGATCTGGGGTCCCTTGAGCCGAAGAAAATCTCGTGGCCGGCTTTCTGCGCCCAGGCGGCGCCGAGCGTGCCGCCGACCTTGCCGGCGCCGATTATTGCGAGTTTCATGACGAAAGCCTCCTTGCTCGTCGCCTAGACCAGCATCTTGCCTTCTTCGGTGATGGCGTCCTCGACGCGGGTCGCGGCGTCGCCGAGCAGCATCTCGTTGTGGGCGCGCCCCGACGGAATCATCGGGAAGCAGTTCTCCGCCGGATCGACCACGCAGTCGAATATCACCGGCTTGTTGACCTCGATCATTTCGCGGATTTTCTCGTCGAGCTGGCCGGGATGCTCGCAGCGGATGCCGTGCGCGTGATAGGCCTCCGCCAGCTTGACGAAGTCCGGCAGCGCCTCGCTGTAGGAATGCGAATAGCGCCCGCCGTGCAGCAGTTCCTGCCACTGCCGCACCATGCCCATATATTGATTGTTGAGAATGAAGATCTTGATCGGCAGATCGTATTGCACCGCCGTCGACATCTCCTGCATCGTCATCTGCACCGAGGCTTCACCGGCGATGTCGACGACGAGCGAGTTTGGATGCGCGAGCTGCACGCCGACCGAGGCCGGCAGGCCGTAGCCCATCGTGCCTAGGCCGCCCGAGGTCATCCAGCGCGACGGTTCCTGGAAGTGGTAGAACTGCGCCGCCCACATCTGGTGCTGGCCGACTTCGGTCGTGATGTAGGTGTCGCGGTCCTTGGTCAGCTCGTAGAGGCGCTGGATCGCGTATTGCGGCTTGATGATCTCGTTTGAATTGCGGTAGGCGAGCGAATTCTTCGCCCGCCATTTGCCGATTTGATTCCACCAGACGTCGAGCGCTCCCCCCACCCTACCCTCCGCCGCTTGCGGGGGAGGGTAGGGTGGGGGCGCGGCGGCGCGCCAGTCGTGCAACATGTCCTCAAGCACGCTGCCGCAATCGCCGACGATCGGCAGATCGACCTTGACGTTCTTGTTGATCGAGGAAGGATCGATGTCGATATGGATTTTCTTCGAGCCGGGCGAGAAGGCATCGAGCCGCCCGGTGATGCGGTCGTCGAACCGCGCGCCGACGCAGATCATCAGATCGCAATCGTGCATCGCCCAGTTCGCCTCCCAGGTGCCGTGCATGCCGAGCATGCCGAGCCATTGCGGATCGGCGGCGGGAAAAGCGCCGAGCCCCATCAGCGTCGAGGTGATGGGGAAGCCGGTGAGCTTGACCAATTCGCGAAGTCTGTCGCAAGCGGCGCGGCCGGAATTGATGACGCCGCCGCCGGTGTAGAACAGCGGACGTTTGGCTGAAGCCATGAGTTCGACAGCCTGCTTGACCTTGTCGGGGTCGGCCTTGAGTTTGGGGCGATAGCCCTTGTGCTGGAATTCCTTGGGCTTGAAATAGGTGCCCTTGGCGAACTGCACGTCTTTGGGGATGTCGACCACGACCGGGCCCGGCCGGCCACTCGCGGCGATGTGAAATGCCTCGTGCAGCGCGCGCGGCAGATCAGCGACGGATTTGACCAGATAATTGTATTTCGTGCAGGGCCGCGTGATGCCGACCGTGTCGCATTCCTGGAAGGCGTCGTTGCCGATCAGATGCGTCGGCACCTGTCCGGTGATGACGACAAGCGGTATAGAGTCGCACAGCGCGTCGGTGAGGCCGGTGACCGCATTGGTCGCGCCGGGCCCGGATGTCACCAACACGGTACCGACCTTGCCGGTCGAGCGCGCATAGCCTTCCGCGGCGTGCACGGCGCCCTGTTCGTGGCGCACCAGAATGTGCCGCACCTTGTCTTGCTGAAACAGCGCGTCGTAGATCGGCAGCACCGCGCCGCCGGGGTAACCGAAAATGTGCTCGACGCCTTGATCGGCTAGCGCCGCCATCACCATTTCCGCGCCGGTCATCTCAGTCATCGCTCGCTCCGCTCTGTCGATTTTCGCTGCCGGTAAGACGCTGTCGATAAGACGCTGTCGGTATGACTTGGGTATCCAGGTAATAAAAAAGGGCCCCGAAGGCCCCTGAATTGCGCACCGCCACGTTTGCGAGTGGGATCATCCACCCGCGGCGGTGCGCTTCGTTACGAGGATCAGCGAAACAAAAGTCCGCACGGCTTTCACCTTTCGAGCCCACCGGCCCTTCGCTCACAAGCCTGTATTTATAAGCATTGTGTCCACGCCGGTCAAGCCAAATACGGCAACTTTGCGGCTTCGTGCTCGCGCACTGCATTCAAACTAGCGTTTGAAATCGGAATCCCGCGGCTAAACGCAATTCTTTACTATTCCTAAATGTCACGGCGCAGCCGCGATTTCGCGCGGTAGCGGCCTTCAAATTTCCTAGCCGTGTTGCTGATTTATCGCACAGCGACGTGCGCGCTCTAAATCTCCGGTCACGCGCTGCCGGTTTTCTCCATAGGAGGGGACATGGTTGCAGAACACATGGGTGCAGAACATGGTGTCGGGAGCCGCGCCTGCGCCGTCGCGGTTATTTGCTTCGCGCTCGCCGTTACCGGCGCGCTGGTCACGCCGGCCGCGGCCGTGCCGCCGCCGAGCGCGGCGCTCAATTCGACCGACGCGATCCTGAAATGGATCAACAACTATCGCCACAAGCCGGATCCGGACGGTCTTCCCGTTGTCGTGCGCGCGCTCAGCGCAATGCAATCGTTCAAGGACGCCGAATCTTCGGGCCCCTATATCGGCTTTATCGCCGGCGTGCTCGGCGACAACCCGGCGCGCGCTGAAACGCTCGTCGCCAAAATGTTGCCGATCGATCCGGCCGATCACTGGGTGCTGGCGCGCGCCATCGTCTATTCCGGCTTGCCGGATTGGAAAATGCTGCTCGCCACATTTGTCGATCGCATGCCGACGCGCCGCGCCATGATCGACCAGTATCTCGACGGCAAGCTGCCGACGCTCGCCCAGATCGACTATCAGGCGGTCAAGCCGGGGATGCTCGACAAGATCAAGGCGACGCTGCACCTCGACAAGGATCGCAAGAAAGCGGTGGCGCTCGAGCCCAGTCCGGAACTGATCGACGTATTGTGGGGCAACTATCTGGCGACCGGCGGCTACGCGCCGATCGAGCATGTGATCAAGCTGTTGCCGCTCACCAACGACAAAGACAACGTCGACAATCTCACCACCGGCAGCGCCGCCAAGTTCACTTTGGCCTCCAATGCGGTGCGCGACACCCAACTGCTGGCGCTGCTGAAGTGGTCGGTCAAGAGTCAGCCCAAGGAGATCGCCTTGGTGCTCGACGACGTGATCCAAACCGCGGAGACGGTCGATACCGTGCATATGCGCAAAGAATCGCTCGCCGCGATCGAGGAGCTCAAGGAGAAAGGGCCCAACTCCAAACGCGAGCTCTCCGGCTGGGGCCAAGTCGGTTCAGGCGCACTGTCGATGGGCTGCGTGGTGGCCGCCGCCACCGGGCAAATCGAACTCGGCATCCCCTGCGTAATCGGTGGCGCCGCCTATACCGCTGGGCTGCAATATATGACCCATTAATAGAGCTCGAACGTCAGCGGACCCGCCGGCGCGTCGGATCGAGGGCGGCGCTGACACGCACGTGGTTTGCTAATTCGATCGAACGAGTTAGGGTCGCTCCGCCCCGCCGATGGGGGCGCGGCAGCACTCGTTTGCTGCGCGTGTCAAGGCGGGAATGCCGGGGTTTTTGCGTGTCGTCGTCGAAGTCGTCAGTCTCGTCGCCGCAGGGTGATCATCGCGACATATCTCCCTCAGCCCAGCCGTCGGTCCGGGCGGATGGACGCCGGTGCCAAGCTACCACCGTCGAGTTCTCGATTCATTGTACCGGACGCGTGGGCATCGTGGCATCGCCACGGCGGGGATGCGGATTACCGGCTGCTGGTTTCAGACCGGCTCGCGTATCCTGAGCAAGCAGGTTATCCGATGGCCAAAGGTCAATCCTGGTACTCGGTGCTCTATGTCCAGGTCATCATTGCAATCATCATTGGCGCGCTCATCGGCTATTTTTCCCCCACCACCGGCGTTGCGCTGAAGCCGCTCGGCGACGCCTTCATCGCGCTGATCAAGATGATGATCGCGCCCATCATCTTCTGCAACATCGTGCACGGCATCTCGTCGATGAGCGATATGAAGAAGGTCGGGCGCGTCGGCGTAAAGACGCTGGTCTATTTCGAATTCGTTTCGACGCTGGCGCTGATCGTCGGCATCGTCTTGGCGATGGCTCTCCGGCCTGGCTCGGGCTTCAACATCGATCCGGCGACGCTCGATCCTAAGGCGGTGCAGCACTTCGTCACCGACGCGCAGCACAGCGGCGTGGTGCCGTTTCTGCTGGGGATTATTCCCGACACCTTTGTCGATGCGCTGTCGAGCGGCGTGCTGCTGCAAGTCTTGTTGATCGCCGTTCTCACCGGCGTTGCGGTCGCCCATCTGGGACCGCTTGGCGAAGCGGTGACCCGTGCGGTCGGCACAGCCGGCAAAGTCGTGTTCGCGATTGTGCGTATCATCGTCAAAGCGGCCCCGATCGGCGCCCTAGGTGCGATGGCGTTCACGGTCGGAAAATATGGCACCGGATCGTTGTTTAATCTGCTGCAGCTGATCCTGACTTTCTATGTCACCGCTTTGATCTTCATTGTCGTCGTGCTCGGCAGCATCGCACGTCTGGCCGGCTTTTCGATCTTCCGCTTTCTGGCCTACATCAAGGACGAGCTACTCATCGTGCTCGGCACAAGCTCCTCGGAGACCGTGCTGCCGCAGATGATGGATAAGTTGCAGCGGCTGGGGGCATCGGAATCGGTCGTCGGCCTGGTGTTCCCGACCGGCTACAGCTTCAACACCGACGGCTCCAACATCTACATCACGCTTTGTGTGTTGTTTCTGGCGCAGGCCACCAACACTCATCTCGACGCATGGCAGCTCTTTGCCGTGCTCGGCTTTGCCATGCTGACGTCGAAGGGCGGTTCAGGGGTGAGCGGCGGCGGCTTCGTGACCTTGGCGGCAACGCTCGCGGTGGTGCCCGATGTGCCAATCCAGGCCTTGGCGCTGTTATTGGGTATCGACAAGTTCATGAGCGAATGCCGTGCGATCACCAACATTGTCGGCAACGGCGTTGCCACCATCGTCATTAGCCGCTGGGAAAATGAACTCGATGCCGGGAAGCTCGGCGCGATCATGGCCGATCCGGTCGGCGCCCGCGAACGGGCGATGGCGGAAAGCCTGGTGCGCGGCGGCGAGCGGCAATAGCAGTCGCCGCCGGTGCCGGCACCGCTCACTTGGCACGGAATAGCGGCGCTTCCCCCCTGATCAGCACTCTTTCGACGTTTGCCCAGGCGGTACGAAACAGCAAGGCCGAGGCCTGACGCGTCACGCCGGCAATATGCGGCGTCAGCAACAGGCGCTGCGCGGCTTCGCCGTCCAGCGCGAGCAAAGGATTGTCTGGTGCTGGCGGCTCGGTCGAATAGACATCGACCGCGGCGCCCGCAAGGTGACCCGCGCGCAGGCCATCAGCGAGCGCGGCTTCGTCGACAACCCCGCCGCGCGAGGCCTGGATCAGGACGGCGCCCTTTTTCATGGTGGCAATTTGTTCGGCGCCGATCAGGCCCATGGTCGCCGCGACGAGCGGCACGTGCAACGTCACCACGTCGGCGTATTGCAGTAATTCGGCAAGCGGCTGAGCCTTCGCGCCGATGGCGTGAGCGGCTTGCGGATCGGCTGGCGCCGGATCGTAATAGCAGACGCGACAGTTCATTTTTGCAAACGCCTGGGCGACGGCAAGCCCGATCATGCCGAGGCCGACGACGCCGACCAGCAATCCATCCAGTCCGGCAAGATTATCGGCGACAAGGCGGGCGCGGAACGTCGCGTAATCGCCGCGCTTGATGTCCTGGCCCGCCCGGGCAAAGCGCCGCAGCAGCATCGAGGCAGTGGTCACCGCATATTCGGCCACAGCGGTGTTGCTGCCGCCCGGCACATTGGCGACCGGGGTGCCGAGCCGTGCCAAGGCCGCGATATCGAGCCGGTCGAGGCCGGCGCCGGTTACTTGAACGAGCTTGAGGGACGTGCCTTCGAACAGGGCAGGCGCGAGCTTCGGGCCGACCGCGGGGATGACCAATGCCGCCACTTGGCGAATCAAGTCCGGCACGTCCGCGTCTCCCGGCGCGCGATAATGCACCGACAATGACGCCGGCGGCAATGAATCGACCCGGCTGAAATCGGCTTCCGGACGCAGACAAAGCACGGTTGTCATGGGTTATTTTCCAGTGTGATCGCGGCGACGGAAGATCGAACCGGCTCCGCGACGACGAGAATTCGCTGCGGGGTAGTCCCTGATCCGATTTGATTGAATAGGATCAGCATCTAGATCTTCCATTGGAGCATGTTTTTTTCGGAAAACCGGCATCCACTTTTCCGGATCATGCTCTAGAAGTGCGCGAACTCGGTCGTTCCCGCCGCCACGTCCGGAACCGGAAAGAAGCACAGCAGCACCAGCGGCTCGCGTCCCTCGTTGACCGTCATATGCTTCTCGCCGGGCGGCACGAGTAAAATGTCACCCGGTCCGGCGTGATAGTCGCCACTCTCGGCATGCATCGTGCCCCGTCCCGACAGGACATAGATGCATTCCTCGAAATCGCTGTGCACATGCGGCCCGCGCGGATTGTCGTTCGGTTTCGCCGCCGCGATTTCCACGACGCGGAAGCTCATCCGTGAGCCGATCGCACCTGACACCACTTCGAGCGATTTTCGTCCTGGCAGATTGAGCAATTTTGCGTCCGTCTGCTTCAAAAGCCGTGCCATCAAACCACCTGCCGCAATTGCTTGATTTCGGCGACCCCGCCTTGCACGCCGTCGAGCTGACGGAAGATTTCCGCCGCCTCCTTGCTGATCGCGCCGGCGATGTCGTCGAGCATTTTTGCTCCCTTCTCCGCCGTCGCATGTTGAGGACTGCCGAACCAGCCGGTCGGAGCGATCGAGCGGATGTCGGTGAGTACCGGCTGATAGCTGCGGGTGCGCCGCAGCTTATCCATCTTGTGACCGTGACGGTGATCGGACGAATAGTCGATGCGATCGAGATGAACGAGATCCGGCCGGTAGGCGAGCACCGCCAGTGCCTCGATCTCGCCGCCGTGGGTCAGGCCGTTGCACGAATGGCCGTACATTTCCTCGGCGACATAACACGCCTGCACGGTCAGTACGGTCATGCCGTGGTCGCGATGCAGAGCTTCGGCGGCAATGGCGAGCGAAGGGATATTGCCCTCGTGCCAGTTCAGGATGAGCAGATATTTGGCGCCGTGTTTCGCCGTCGAATGGCAGGTCTCCGTCACCACGCGCATATAAGTTTCGGGCGTGAAGCTGATCGTGCCCTCGAACGGCATGTGCATGGGCGTGACGCCAAACGGTGTCGACGGCAGCACCAGCGCGTCCATTCGCTCGGCCACCGCATGGCTGATGACGTTTGCGGCGAAAATATCGGTGCCGGTCGGCAGATGCGGGCCATGCTGCTCGACGCTGCCGGTCGGAAAGATCACCAGGGGGTTCGCCTGGAACTGCGCCGCGATCTCCGGCTGGGTGAGCTCAATGAAGTAGCGGCTAGGCAACATGGCGTGCGCCCTCTCGGCTCCGCGCTTCGGCGATCATTTCGGCGATAGCGACGAGCTGCCCGCGGCGTTCGATTGAACGCAGCGCGGCATTTACCACTGCGACGGCGACGTTACCATTATGCGCCGTGAGCTCGTTCGATCGCCCCGACCGGCAGCTTGCAGCGAACATTTCCAGCTCGATCCGGAACATGTCGCTCTCGGGCACCTTCAATTCCTCGCGCTTGGCGTAGCCGTCTTTGCCGCGTTGAATGTAGAGCGTCGAATTCTCGTGCAGCTTCGACGGCGTATCCCAGGTACCGAAGTCGATTTCGTAGTGCATGAGGCCCTTGGAGCCGAACACCCGGACGGCGAACACGCCGGGCGAGGTCCAGCACGAGCCGACATAACCGACCTTGCCGTCGGCGAATTTGAGCAACGTCATCGACTGATCGTCGACCTCGGCGCCCACCGGCGATAGCTTTGAGGCCACAGCGCTTGCCTCGACGATTTCGCCGCCGAGATAGTGCAGAACGTCAAATTGATGGATGGCGAGCTGCGACAGCGGACCGCCGGGCGCGCGGCTCTTATACCATCGCCACGTCGCAGGCGTGAGTTCGAGGGCGCGCTCGTTGGAGAAGTTCGCCTCCATGAAGCCGACTCGGCCGAGTTCACCGGCGTCGATGGCCTCTCGGATCCTTCGGATCCCCGCCATCAGCCGGGCGCTGTGACCGACCGTGATGGTGATCCCGAAGCGGCTCTCCAGCGCTTCGATTTCAAGTCCGTCCTCCAATGTCGCGGCAATCGGTTTCTCGGTGTAGACGTGCTTGCCCGCCATGGCGACTTCGCGCGCCAGCGGCAGGTGCTGCTCATTGGGTACCGTGAGGATCACACCCGCGATCTGCGGGTCGGCCAGAAGGGTTTTGAGGTCGGGGACCGCCGAAATGCCCATCTCGCGACCGAAAGCCTGGCGCGTGTCTTCCGAACGGCTGTAGCCTGAGACGATCTCGATTTGATCGGATGACTTGCTGGCTTTGGTCAGAACTTTTGCCCAACGGCCGAGCCCGACGATACCTACCTTAACGCGATTTGTGCTCATGGCCGGTCTCTCCTTGCAGACCTTGCCAATCAGGTATTACGGCAAGGCGCTTGGAGCAACTGCCAATCCGCAAGGGTGCGGCCAGCCACAAATCCGGATTGCCGCGAGGCGGCAATCCGGGATTCCCTTAATTTGCGCGGCGCTGTCTCGCCTGCGTCCGCCGCTCTAGATCACCGGATTCCAGGCGATCGGAACCAGGCGATATTTCGTCCCGTCCTTCTCGACATGGCCCATCGACGGGAACGTGAAGTGGAAGCCCACGACCAGCGCCTTTTCTGCCGAGGCCATGTCGTAGAATTTGTGCCGGGTCGCTTGCGCCTGCTCGGGATCGAGGTCGTAAGCAACGTGCCAGTCCGGATTGCGCAGGAAGAACTCCGGAATGTTGGTTACGTCGGACTGAATGAGAATGCTGGACGAGCCGGAGGCGATCACGAAGGCTGTGTGTCCGGGTGTGTGGCCGGGCGCGGCCACCGAAGTGATGCCGGGCGCGACTTCCTTGCCCCAATCGTACCTCGTCACATTGGACTCGATGCCAGTGTAGATATTCTTCACATTGGCAAAGTAGTTCTTCATCATCTCATTGGACTGGGCCTTGGCGGCATTTTCTTCGCTCATCCAAAATTCCCAATCCTTCGCCGGCACCATGATCTCCGCGTTGGGGAAGGCCATCGAACGATCGGCGGCGCGGATGCCGTTGGTGTGATCGGGATGCAAATGCGAGATCAGCACAATGTCGATGCTCTTCGCGTCGACGCCGGCGGCGGCGAGATTCTGCAGCGTACGCCCAACCGCACCTTTGCTGGGCCCGAAGGTCGCAATGCCGTTGCCGGAATCGATCAGGACGAGCTTGCTGCCGGTGTTGATGAGCTGTGGGTTGAATGGCACCGTCACCATGCCGTTGGGCATGTAGGCGGCTTGCGCCGCGGCGAGCGCTTCGGCCTTTGGCACGTTGGTGACGAACGTGTCGGGCAGCGGGAATGAGCGCGCGCCGTCGTTGATCGAGGTGCATTCGTAGCTGCCGACCGTGTAGCGATAGAAGCCGGGTGCCTGCGCGCCAGCCGACGGAGCCGCGGCGCGAGCGGTCGAAGTTGCGAACGGCGTGAATGCGGTCGCTGCAGCGGCGGCTCCGGCGCCGGCAAGAACGGTACGGCGGGTGAGTTCGGTCATGAGAGTCCTCCCTGGTGTCGTGTGTGTTTATTGTTGCGCGGTGACGGCAGCCGCTGTTGCTCGCTACGCTCCGACGGCACTAAAATTATATTAAAGGAAATAAAGAAGCGCCACAGCAGATTAAAAGTAATATATTTTCTTGCAATTATCCGCGATGGCCAAATCGTTACGCCCTCAAGGCCCGCAACTGCTTTTCGATCGCGGCACGCGCGGCCCGCGGCGCGATCCATTCGAATTCGGGAAGCTGATTGTGAAACCACGTCGCCTGCCGTTTGGTATATTGGCGGGTGTCGCGTTTGGAGCCCTCCACCGCCTCGGCAAGCGGGATCTCGCTAGAAAGGTGCCGGATCAACCACGGCACGCCGTGCGCCTTCATCGCCGGCAGGCTCGGGTTGAGCTTGCGCGTGGCGAGCCAGCGAACCTCTTCGAGCGCGCCGGCCGCCATCATGGCGTCGAACCGCGTGTCGATACGGCGCAGCAGCTCGTCGCGATCCGGCATTAGAAAGACGTTTGCTGTGCGGGCAACATCGATATTTGCCGGCTTGTTGTCCTGATGCCATTCCAACAGCGAGCGACCGGTTGCCAGCATCACTTCGAGCGCGCGGGTGACACGGGCGCGGTCGTTCGGCCGCAAGCGCGCTGCCGCAGCGGGATCGCGCGTGGCCAACTCCGCGTGAAGCGCGGCGACCCCCTCGCTCGCGAGCCGTCCGCGCACCGCATCGCGAATGTCGGCCGGGATCGGCGGCACCGCGGCAAGGCCGCGGGTGAGCGCCCTGAAATAGAGTCCGGTGCCGCCGACGATGATGGCGGTACGATTTTCCTGCTGCGTCGCCGCAAGCGCGCCCGAAACGTCGCTGCACCAGCGGCCGACCGAATAGTTCTCCGCCGCGTCGACGTGGCCATAGAGCCGATGCGGTGCACACGCTTCTTCGGCCGGTGTCGGCCGCGCCGTGATGATGCGCAGATCCCGGTACACCTGCATGGAATCGGCATTGATGACGGCGCCGCCGTGGGCTTCGGCAAGCTCCAGCGCCAGCGCCGACTTGCCGCTCGCCGTCGGACCTGCAATGAGGATCGTCTTTTGCACGGCTTCGACCGTTCCGTTTCCCCTGCTCGGATCGCACGGCATGTTCTACGTGGCAACGTTGATCTCACATCCCGATCGACCTGCGGTGACCGAGACATTGGCGCGGCAGGCGGCGCGGTATCTACCCTTCGGCCGCGCGGTCGGCTGGCTTGAGCCCGGGGTCGCGATCGATATCCCGTTCCTCCTCGAGGATATCGATGACGCCGGCGCCGAGCAGGCGCTCGTGAACGACCTCACCGCGGACATCCGCGACATCATCGGCAGTGAACCGGTCGACGTCGTCGTGCAAAAGGACGGCGAAAGCCGCCGCAAGAAACTCTTCGTCGCCGACATGGACTCCACCATGATCGGTCAGGAATGCATCGACGAGCTTGCCGACTATGCCGGCTTTAAGAGCCGCGTCGCGGCGATCACCGAGCGTGCGATGCGCGGCGAGATCGCGTTCGAGCCGGCGCTGCGCGAGCGCGTTGCGCTCCTTAAGGGACTTCCAGCCACGGTGATCGACACCGTCATCGCCGAGCGCATCCAGCTGACGCCGGGCGGCCCGACGCTGCTCGCGACCATGCGGGCGAACGGCGCTTACAGCTGCGTGGTGTCCGGCGGCTTCACCGCCTTTACCGCAAAGATTGCCGCGATGGCCGGGTTCGACGAGGACCACGCCAATACGCTTTTGGTCGATGCCGACGGACGTTTGTCGGGCACGGTGGCCGACCCGGTGCTCGGCCGCGAGGCCAAGCTTCATACCCTCAACGCGCTGCGCGAGCGCCTGCGGCTTGGCCGCGAAGACACGCTCGCGGTGGGCGACGGCGCCAACGACATCCCGATGATCGAAGCGGCGGGGCTTGGCATCGCCTTCCACGGCAAGCCGGCATTAAGGGACGTTGCCGCGGCTTGCATCGATCACGGCGATCTCACCGCGCTGCTTTATGCGCAGGGCTATCGGCGCGCCGAATTCGTCGAGCGGTAGGTAGGCTTTCCGCGCTACTGCAGATTCAATGCGACGAAGCGCGTCTCGCCTGCGGCATTGGAGACCAGCAGTACCGCGATCTTCTTGCCTTGGGATTTGAGCGCATCGACGCGCTTCTGCAAGTCGGCCGGGTTGCCCACGGCGGTGTATTGCACCTCGACGATGACGTCGCCCGCCGTAATACGCTTGTCGGGATCGGCCATCGCCAGGTTCGGATCGACGCCGGTGACCAACACGCCCTTGATGTCGTCCCTGATCTTGAATTTATGGCGCAGATCGTCCGACAGGCTGGACAGCTCAAGACCCAGCGTCTTTTGCACGACCGACTTGTCGGCCGGTGCGGTATCCTTCTTGGCGTCGGCGAGCGCGATCTTTTCGCTGTCCTCGAGCCGGCCCACCGTGACCTTGTGGGTTTCTTCCTTGCCTTTGCGGATGACGACGACGTCGACGGTCTTGCCGACCGGGGTGTCGGCGACGATGCGCGGCAGATCGTGCATTTCCTTGACGTCGTGGCCATCGAACGAGACGACCACGTCGCCCGGCTCGATGCCGCCCGGCTTGGCCGGGCCCTTGTCGTCGATGCCGGCCACCAGCGCGCCGTGTGCGGGCTTGATGCTAAGGCTGTCGGCGATGTCGTCGGTGACCTGTTGGATGCGTACGCCGAGCCAGCCGCGCCGCGTTTCGCCGAATTGGCGCAGCTGATCGAGGACTGCCACCGCGCTGTCGGAAGGCACCGCAAAACCGATGCCGATCGAGCCGCCGGACGGCGAGATGATCGCGGTGTTGATGCCGACCACTTCGCCGTCGAGATTGAACAGCGGCCCGCCGGAATTGCCGCGATTGATGGCGGCGTCGGTCTGGATGTAATTGTCGTATGGCCCCGAATTGATGTCGCGGTTACGCGCCGAGACGATGCCCGCGGTCACCGTGCCGCCGAGGCTGAACGGGTTGCCGATGGCGATGACCCATTCGCCAAGCCGCAGCTTGTCGCTGTCGCCGAACTTTACCGCCTTGAGCGGCTTGGTAGTATGCACCCGCAACAGCGCCAGATCGCTTTTCGAATCCTTGCCGACCAGCTCGGCGGTGAGCTTGGTGCCGTCATTGAGGATGACATTGATTTCGTCAGCGTCGGCAATGACGTGATTGTTGGTGACGACAAAGCCCGACGAATCGATGATGAAGCCGGAGCCGAGCGAGTTGATGCGGTGCGGCGCCTGGTCGGAATTGTCGCCGCCGCCACCCTGACCATGATGGTGCTTGAAGAACTGGTTGAAAAACTCCTCCATCGGCGAGCCGGGCGGCAGATCGGGCAAGTCGGCGACATGCGGATCGACTTTCTGCGACGTCGAAATATTGACGACGGCATCGATCACTTGCTCGGCGACGTCGGCGATGGCGTCGGGCCCGCGCGCCGCTGCCGGCCGCGCCGGCAGGACGAGGATCGCAGTCGTGAGTGCGGCGATCGCGGCGCCGTGCAGCACGAATTGGGAGAGACCGCGGGTGGAGAAATGGCGAGACATCAACGTCAGCGCTCCTTGGATTCGACTTGGCATCTGCATTCGACTCTGGGGAAAATACTCAACGGCAAAGTGCCCCCGTCTCGCAGCGGACGCAAGGCCATAACCTGCCAGACCGGCTATTAGCGGCCGGATTGGGGCGGAAAAGCGACCCGTCCGCCGGCCTTTGTCGCATGAACTCTTTCGAGTTTGCGTCGCCCGCCAAGGGTGGCATCGCAAAGGCTTGAAGCCGGTGATCGCTTTTTTAGAATCATCCGTCAGCCGCGCACCAACCAGACGATGACCACGCCGACCAAGGCCGAAACGATGCCGGCGATGCGCAACGGTCCGTCCGCCATTTCGAGGACGATCGCCATGGTTCGCTTGGCGCCGCCCGGGAAGGCCGCAAGAAGAATTCCTTCGATCGCGAAGAACAGGCCGATCGCGACAAGGAAATCGGTCATCGACGCAACCCGCCGCGTTTCGCCCGGCCGTTCTATTTCGTCGCGCTGCCCGGGTGCGCAGCAGCGGACGCCGCCGGCGCTGCCGCAACCGCCGGGACGCTCGCGCCGCCTACCGGCATCTTGCCCAAGGGATCGCCGAAATAACGGAAGAAGTCGGAATCCGGTCGCAGCACCATACGCGTGTCGGAATGCAGCATGCTCTTTTCGTAGGCCTGCATGGACCGGTAGAAGGCGAAGAAGTCCGGATCCTGGCCGTAGGCGTCGGCAAAGATCTGGTTGCGGGTTGCGTCGCCTTCGCCGCGGATCGTTTCGGCTTTGGAGTTGGCGTCCGCCAGCAAGACCGTCACGTCGCGATCGGCCCTGGCGCGGATCTCCTGGCTCTTCTGGCTGCCCTGGGCGCGGAATTCGGCCGCTTCGCGCTGCCGTTCGGTCTGCATGCGCTGGTAGACCGCCTGGCTGTTCTGTTCCGGCAGATCGACGCGGCGGATGCGCACGTCGACGATGTGAATGCCGAACGGCTGGGCGTCGCGGTCGAGCTGCTCGCGCATCTGCGCCATGAGCTCCTCACGCTTGTTACGCACCGCATCGGCCAGCGTCGCTGCGCCGAGCACGCGCCGCAGCGCCGAGTTGAGCAAGATCGCAAGTTGCGTATTGGCGCCGTCCGGACCGACCGTCTGATAGAACTTCAGCGGGTCGGTGATGCGATAGCGCGCAAACGCGTCGACCACGAGCCGCTCGCCGGCCTGAGCGAGGCTGGCGTCGCCTTTGTCCTGGCTCGACGCGATCACCTCTTGGGCCGGCGATTCGATGTTGAGAATGCGCTTGTCGATATAGATCACGTTGTCGATGAACGGAATCTTGGCGTTGAGGCCCGGTTCGGTGATGACGCGCACGGGTTGTCCGAGCCGCACCACAAGCGCCTGCCTGGTCTGATAAACGGTGAAGAAGGTGCTGTAGCCGACGATGACGAGCAGCAGCAGCACGACGGCGACGGCGCCGCCGAAGAGGCTCGGCTTCATTGATTGCCTCCCGATGGCTGCGCGGGCCGCTCTTGCGGCAGATTGTTGAGCGGCAAATACGGCACGACACCGGGCCCGGCCGCCGGGCCGGTATCGATGATGGTCTTATCGGTACCGCCGAGAACCCGCTCCATGGTTTCCAGATACATGCGCTGGCGGGTCACGTCTGGCGCCTTTTTGTATTGGTCGTAGATTTGCGAAAAGCGCGAGGTTTGACCCTTGGCATCGGCGACGGTCTGCTCGCGATAGGCTTCGGCGTCCTGGGTGACCTTGGCGGCGCGGCCGCGCGCCTCCGGCACCACGCGATTGGCATAAGTCTGCGCCTCGTTCTGCGCCCGCTCGAGATCGGAGCGCGCGGCTTGCACGTCGCGGAAGGCGTCCAGCACCTGGGTCGGCGGATCGACTTTCTGCAATTGGACCTGCTGCACGACGACGCCGGCGCCGTAATCGTCGAGCGTCTTCTGCATCAGTTCCTGCACCGCGGTTTCGATGGTCTGGCGGGCGCCGGTGAGGATGGCCTGAATATTGGAGTGCCCGATCACCGCGCGCATGGCGCTTTCGCCGACGGCCTTCACCGTGCTTTCGGGGTTCTGCACGTTGAACAGATAATCGCCGACCCGGCTCGGCTTGACCTTCCACAGCACCGAGAAATCGACGTCGACGATGTTTTCGTCGCCAGTCAGCATCAGGCTTTCTTCCGGCACGTCGCGCATGGTGGTGCCGCGGCGCAGGTCGAAGCCGATGTCGATCTTGTTGACGCGCAGCGCCTGCGGCGTCAGCGCGGTCTCGATCGGATAGGGCAGGTGATAGTTCAGTCCGGGCTGCACCTCGCGCACGAACTGGCCGAACCGCAACACCACGCCGAGCTCGTCGGGCTCGACCCGGAAGAAGCCGGAAAAGCCCCACAAGGCGATGGCCGCGAGCGCGATCAGCGCAATGCCGCGGCCGCCGAGATTGCCCGGCAACAGGCTGCGCAATTTATCCTGGCTGCGGCGCAGAAACTCCTCGAGATCGGGCGGTTTGGGTCCCTGCGATTGCGGCCCCGAGCCCCACGGTCCTCGCGACCCGGAACCCCACGGGCCGCCGGGTTGGTTGCTCCACGGCATATGATTCTCCTCGGCGCCGGCTCCCGCCGGCTTGGTTGCCCGGGGTTATAGGGTAGCGCAGGGCCCCTTACAACGCGCAGTTATGCCGCGCTTGGCCGGTGTTCTGCCGCGGCGGTTGCGCGCTCATAGCTGACGAAGGCGAAGGAAACCTCGTCGTCGGCCGCCGGCTCCCGCTCGCTGCGGGCGGTTTCGCGCCAGATTGCCGGGTCGATCGAGGGAAACAGCGCGTCGCCGTCGACGCGTTTGTGCACCTCGGTGATGACAAGGGCCGCGGCCAAAGGCAAAGCCTGAGCATAGATCTCGGCGCCGCCGGCGACGACGATCGTGTCGCAACCCCGCCGCAGCGCGTCGCCACGCGCTGCCGCGAGCGCTGAGGGCAGGTTCGGCGCGACGACGATGCCCGGCGCGGCAAAACCGGGATCGCGGCTGACCACGATGGTGGTGCGGCCTTTGAGCGGCTTGCCGATCGACAGATAGGTCTTGCGACCGATCACCACCGGCTTGCCCATGGTGAGCGTGCGAAAGTGAATCATGTCGGACTTGAGCCGCCACGGCAGGGCGTTGCCGCGGCCGATGACCCCGTTCTTGGCAACCGCAGCGAGGAGGACGATGTCCATGATCAATGGGTCCGCCAGCGCCCGATGCTGCGCAAGAGGCTTAGGCTGCCGGCCGAAAAACGTAAGCGGTGTCTATATAGGTTCCCTGACGATAGACGCCCCGGACCTTGCCGGCGACTGGGGTCGCCGAGCGAACGGCTCGGATCACCGGATCTTCGGCGGTCACAATCGAGTATTGGAGATCGTGTCGGTCCGGTAACTCGTTCTTGTGTTTTGAAATGGTAGCCGCAACGCGAATCGACTGTTTCAATTTTGATTCGGCGCGTTCATGCGGGACCAAATACAAACGACCCTCTTCCTCGTCGTCCTTCGCCCAAACGGCAAAATCAAGCTTGAATCCGTCCTCCTCCAACAACTCGACGAGGCGCCGCGCTGTCGCGAGTTCACCGGTCACAGTCTCGCTTTCAGCCATTGGAAAACTCCATGTTTAGGTTCGTCGATTGCCTCGATCAAGGCGTCGGCATCGGGCCCCGTGCGGACTTAGTACCGGCTGGTTTCGTTCCATTCCAATACGATATCCCATCTACCTTTCAATTCATCGTCAGCGTCGCTGTCGCGTTTCAGATCATCATTCAAAAGCGCCAGTTTCACCAAGTTCTCAAGATTATGCTGGAAGATATCCCTTAGCCAGCTCGGGTCGGGAATCGTGTTCGCCTGGAACCTTGATGATATCGCGGCCTTCAACAGAAGCTCGACCGCGTAACCGGCCAGATAGTAGGCGTTGCCGGGCCGGTCGTTGCTAAGTAGGAGTTTCGCATCGGCCAGCTTCTCCTCTGCGAGTTTGGTCAATTGATCCTTGGATAGGTCGGCCATTGCATCACACCGCCACCGCGGCCTTGATGTGCGGGTGGGGGTCGTAACCTTCGAGCAGAAAGTCCTCGTAGCGCAACGCGAACAGGTCCGTCGCCGCGGGATTCATGCGCAGCGTCGGCAGCGGCCGCGGCGGGCGGGTGAGCTGCAGCCGCGCCTGTTCGAGGTGATTGAGATAAAGATGCGTGTCGCCGAAGCTGTGGATGAATGTGCCGGGTTTGAGGCCGGTCACCTGGGCGACCGCGACCGTGAGCAAGGCATAGGAAGCTATGTTGAACGGCACGCCGAGAAAGACGTCGGCCGAGCGCTGATAGAGCTGGCACGACAGCGCCCCGTCGGCGACGTTGAATTGGAACAGGCAATGGCACGGCGGCAGCGCCATGCCTTCGATTTCCGCCGGGTTCCACGCGGTCACGATCAGCCGGCGCGAATTGGGATTGCGGCGGATCTCATTGAGCAGGTTGGCGATCTGGTCGATATGACCGCCGTCCGGCGCCGGCCAGGAGCGCCACTGGCGGCCGTAGACCGGGCCGAGGTCGCCGTTTTCGTCGGCCCATTCGTCCCAGATCCGCACGCCGTGATCGTTGAGATATTTGACGTTGGTGTCGCCGCGCAAAAACCACAGCAATTCGTAAATGATCGATTTGACGTGCAGTTTCTTGGTGGTGACGAGCGGAAAGCCTTGCGACAGATCGAAGCGCATCTGATGGCCGAAGATCGAGCGCGTGCCGATGCCGGTGCGGTCGCGCTTTTCCACGCCGTCGCTGAGCACGCGTTCCATCAAGTCGAGATATTGGCGCATGGCTGTCCGGCTTTCTGGACCGAGTCGAAGCGTGAGTTTACCTCAAATGCGCAACGCATGAAGTCTGCGCAAGACCGTTTCAGTCCGCCTCAAATCAGTCCGCTCGCCCCGAGTACGGCGGCGACCGCAAAGGCCCACAGCGGGTGGACACGCACAAAATAGGCGGTGAGCGCGGTGCCGAGCGTAAGCCCCAACGCGACCCAGCTATAATCGGACGTCGTCGCGACCACGGTGGCGCTCGCGGCCGTGAGCCCCAGCGTGACCGGAATAAGTCCGCGACTCACTGCACCATGCCAGACCGCCCCCTTGAAGCGCTCGGAGGCGCGGCCGACGAAGAAGGCGAGCACGCAAGTCGGTCCGCACATCGCAACCGTCGTTACCAGCGCGCCGACGATGCCGGCGACATGATAGCCGATCAAAGTCACGATGATGAGATTGGGCCCCGGGGTCAGTTGCGCCAGCGCGAACGTGTCGCCGAATTGCCGCTCGCTGAGCCAATGCTGCACGTCGACCGCAACGCGATGCATTTCCGGCACCGCGGAATTACCGCCACCGATCGCGAACAGCGACATCATCGCGAAATAGCCCGCCAGCGTCAGTAGCGTGCCGCCCGAATCCTTCATTGTCGCAACCGGGCCATCATGCCCGCACCCATGAATAGGCAATGCTCACCGGCACGAGCACCGCCAGAACCAGCGGCAGCGGCCAATGCAAGACGCCGATCGAACCGAAAACCACCGCCGCGATGAGCGGGCCGACGACGGCGCGATCTCGGAACAACGGTCGCGCCATCTTAGCGACCGTCGCCAACATCAGGCCGGCCGCGGCCGAGGCGACGCCGGTCAACATGCGGCGCAGGACCGGCAGGTCGCCGTAATGGGCGTAAACGGCGCCGACAACGATGACCAGGATCAGCGGCGGCCCGAGCAGCCCTGCGAGCGCGACCGCCGCGCCGAGCAGCCCGCGGATGCGCGATCCGAACACCACCGAGAAGTTGATAATGTTGCCGCCGGGCAGGAATGCACACAGCGCATAGGCCTCGTTGAACTGCTCAGGCGTCAGCCATTTGCGTTCCTCCACCATCGCGCGCCGCGACCACGCCAGCACGCCGCCGAAGCCGGACAGCGAGATGGTGGCAAAGGCCATGAACAGCTCAGCAAGGCCCGGCCGCGCCGGCGCCGGTTGCGGATCCGACGCGGCCGAGGGCGGGGCGGTCGTGCCTGACGGTTCCGGGGGACTGGGAATCGGCAACGAGGTCATGGATTTCGTTTAGCGCCGGTCAGCTTTCACTGCCAGACGGTTTCGCAAGGGTGGGCGAACGGAGCGAACCCGGTCAGCGCGGCGCCCAGCCGGCAACAGCATGCGCGAGCGTCGGTCCACGCGAGCCCATGCGATGGCTGCAACTTTGCGATGCTCGCGGCCAATTGTGCTGGCGAATTATGGTTATGTGACCGCGTCGTTAAGCCGGTGAAAACGATTGCGGAATACGCATTCGTAATCTGAACTCGCCCTGCCGCGTGCATAAAATGAAATTGTTCGGCATCCCGATCGCGGCGAAAGCCGTTTTGCTCATCGCGGTCCTGGGCCTGCTATCGATCGCCGCTAACGTCTTCTGCCTGCAGCGATTCACCGAACTCGAACGGCTCGACGCGGAGGTGACGCAACACCTCGCGCCGGCGCGTCTTGCACTCGCCGAGGCCAAGGTAGCGCTCGAATCGTTCGGCGTCGCGACCTACAAGACCTACGCGGGAGCGGATGCTGAGCAAGTCCGGGAATCTTCCGCTGCAATCGAGGACGATTACAAGGCGGTGCAGAATGCCCTGCACAACGTGCAGACCTATGACCCGGCCAAAATCGACGACATCCGCCGCATTCTCGACAAGCTGGAATTTGCCCACGGCATCGCCGTCAATCTGAGGGATGCGGTGAAGGCCGGCGACGGAAACGATGCGACGCGCATTGTCGATGTTCAATTCGACCCGGCGCGCGACGACGCCACATTTCACATGGATCGGCTGATCAATATTCTCGGCGGCGAGGCCCGTAGCACCGAAGCCGAAGTGGCCGCCCGCAGTACCTGGATTTACCGGACGACCGCCGGCATCCTGGCCGCCGGGACGAGCGCCGCGCTGATCGGCGCGTTGCTGTTGAGCCAGCTCATTGTCGGCCGGCCGCTGCGTCGCATGGCGGAGACGATGAGCCGCATGGCCAAAGGCGATCTCAGCGTCGCCATCGACGGCAACCGGCGTGCTGACGAGATCGGTGCGATGGCGCGCGCGGTCGAAGTATTCCGCGATAATGCCGTGGCGCTGCGGGAGGCGGAAACCGCGCGCATGGTCGAGCGCGAGCGGGCGCAAGCGGAAAAGGCCGCGGCGCTGGAGGCGGTCGCGGTGGCTTTCGAAAGCGACATCCTCGCCATCGCGTCGGCGGTGGGCCAATCGGCCACCGAGCTCGAAGTCTTCGCGCGCGGCATGACCGCGGTGTTGAACGAATCGCACCGGCACGCCTCAACGGCGACCAAAGTCGCCGATGAATCCACGACCAGCGCTACCGGAGCGGCGGCGGCGATCGAAGAGCTGTCGGCCTCGATCGGCGAAATCGGCAGTCAGGTCGCCAATGCATCCGAGATTATTGCCGACGCGACGCGCTGCGCCGGCAGCGCCGTGACCCACACTTCGGCGCTGGTGGCGACGGTCAAGGATATCGATCAGGTCGCGTCATTGATCGCCGCGATTGCACGTCAGACCAATCTCTTGGCGCTCAACGCCACGATCGAGGCGGCCCATGCCGGTGAGGCCGGACGCGGCTTTGCCGTGGTCGCGCAGGAGGTCAAGGCACTGGCGGCGCAGACCACGACGGCATTGGCCGAGATCAAGAATAAAACCTTGTCGGTCGGGGCCGTGATCGAGATCGTGCAGGGCGCCAACGATGCCATGGCGCAATCGATGAACCAGGTGCGGGCGATTTCGCGCTCGATCTCCGAATCGATAGAGCAGCAGAACCTCGCCGCGGGCAAGATCGCCGAAAGCGTCGATGGCGCCGCCGTGCGCACGCTGCAGGTATCGAGCAGCATCGCCGGCGTGAGCGAGCTGGTGCAGCAGTCCGGCCGTGGCGCCGACCAGGTGCTGGAGGCCGCGGCCGAGCTCAATCGCCAGGCCGCGGCGCTGAGCCGGGACGCCACCGCCTTCACCAGCCGGGTCCGAGTCCGCGCCGCTTAGCCGACGAAACGGGCGCCGCGGAGACCGGCCTTTTTTCGGCAACCTTTTGCGCCTATATTGCTTGTTGCCGGCGCAAGCCGGCTATGGCGATAAACGGACGTCGTAATAAACCTTTCGGACCCGGGGGCAGTACCCGGCGACTCCACCATCTACGGGGTCGAAATAGGATCGACGAGGGCGTAAAGGGCGTGCTTTTGCTCGGCATGGTACCGCCGTTACCGGGCCAATCCATAGTTGCAAACGACAACTATGCTCCGGTTGCTCTGGCTGCGTAAGCAGTCCGAAAGACCGACTTAAAGTCCTAACGGGTTAAGCTCCGTTAGGCGGGGTTCGGAGGCACCTGGCAACAGAAGCCTCCACTTTCCACCGATCAGTCGTGAAGAATTCAAGCGCGGGACAGAATCGCTCTGGACCCCTATGATCCATGCACTATCTGATAGGTGACCGCTGATTCTTGACCCCTGAGCCCGCAATGCCCGTCGATCACATTCGCTACGATATTCTGGCGCAACAGGCCCTGCGCGGCGTGGTGCGGACGGTGCTTGCCGACGCGGCCAAGAAAGGCCTGCCGGGCGAGCACCATTTCAAGATCACCTTCGCCACCGCGGCGCCCGGATTGCGGCTGTCCGACCGCATGCGCGCGCAATATCCGGAAACCATGACCATCGTCCTACAGCATCAATTCTGGGATCTGGTCGTGACCGACGACGCCTTCGAAGTCGGCCTGTCGTTCGGCGGCATACCGGAGCGGCTGGTCATTCCTTTCGACGCCGTGACGGCATTCTACGATCCTGCCGTCCAGTTCGGCTTCCAGTTCGAAACCATCGAAGCCCAGGCTTCCGACGGCAAGGCTTCGGATTACGAGGCTTCGGATGACAAGGCTTCGGTCGAGCCCAGTGCCAACGTCAAGCCGATCGAGACCTTGACCACACCCCCTGGCCGTCCGCTTGGCGGGCAAAAACCCGATGCGCTGCCGCCGTCCGTTGCCGCAAGGCCGGCGGACCCGCCGCATGAAGGCGGCGGCGAAGTCGTGCGGCTCGACCGGTTCAGGAAGAAGTGAGGACGGCGGACGACGTCTGCCCGTCATCCGCATGAAAACACGCACTGAAACCGACTCGTTCGGACCGATCGAGGTCGCGGACGATCGCTATTGGGGAGCGCAGACCGAGCGCTCGCGCAACAATTTCCGCATCGGCGAGGCGCGCATGCCGCGTCCGCTCATCACGGCGCTTGCCATCGTCAAGCTTGCCGCGGCTGAGACCAATCGCGCGCTCGGCTCGCTCGACGCGCGGCCCGCCAAAGCTATCGTGCGGGCGGCGCAGGAAATCATCGACGGCAAACTCGACGATCATTTCCCGCTTTCGGTGTACCAGACCGGCTCCGGCACCCAGACCAACATGAACGTCAACGAGGTGATCGCCAACCGCGCCAACGAGCAGCTCGGCGGCAAGCTCGGCGCGAAATCGCCGATCCACCCCAACGACCATGTCAATATGAGTCAGTCGTCAAACGACTCGTTTCCGACCGCGATGCATATCGCCGCCGTGCAGGAAATCACCGGGCGACTCATTCCCGCGCTGACGCATTTGCACACTGCGCTCAAGGTCAAAACCAAGGCATTCCATGCCATCGTCAAGATCGGCCGCACCCACACCCAGGATGCCACCCCGCTGACGCTCGGGCAGGAATTCTCCGGCTATGCGGCGCAGGTCGGCTCCGGCATCGCCCGCGTCAAATCGGCCATGAAAGAGCTTTATCCGCTGGCGCAGGGCGGCACCGCAGTCGGTACCGGGCTCAACGCCAAACGCGCCTTCGCTAAATTGTTCGCCAAGAAGGTGGCCGAGCTCACCGGCCTGCCGTTCGTTAGCGCGCCCAACAAGTTCGAGGCGCTGGCCTCGCACGGCGCACTGGTCTTCGCCCACGGCGCGCTCAACGCGCTCGCCGCCGACCTATTCAAGATCGCCAACGACATCCGCTTTCTCGGCTCCGGCCCGCGCTCGGGTTTCGGCGAACTGATCCTGCCGGAAAACGAGCCGGGCTCCTCGATCATGCCGGGCAAGGTCAATCCGACCCAATGCGAGGCCTTGACCATGGTGTGCTGCCGCGTGTTCGGCAACGACACCACCATCGCTGTGGCAGCGAGCCAAGGTCAGTTCGAGCTCAATGTCTTCAAACCCGTCATCATCGACGCCATGCTGCAATCGGTCCGACTCCTCGCCGACGCGGCGAACTCTTTCACCGATCATTGCGTCGCCGGCATCCGCGCCAACGAGCCGCGCATTCGTGAATTGATGAAAAACTCGCTGATGCTGGTCACCGCGCTGGCGCCGCGCATCGGCTATGACAAGGCGGCGCAGATCGCCAAAACGGCCCACGCCAACGGCACGACGTTGCGGGAAGAGGCGGTCCGGCTCGGCTTCGTCTCGGCCAAGGAGTTCGATCGCCTGGTGCAGCCGGCGCGCATGACCCGCCCCGACGCCTGATGGGCCAATCGCCGTAAGCTTCTGCGGGCGCCACCTATTTGGCGGATTGATATCGAAGTGCCGTGAGCATTCATAGGTTGTGGTACGTATTTACACTGGGCCGGACTTGCATGAATGTTGTGCTAAGTGCAGTCGCGAAGTCGAATTGAGTATTGCCGATCGGCCGGAAGATCCTGAAAAACCTTCCACGGAATGGCTGTAACCGGCGCGATAGAATGCCTCCCGTCGGTTGCCGTAATCGACCGACAGCGTATCAGGGTACCACCCGCACAAGAATTGGGCCTCAAGCCCACGCTGCGGGCAGTTCCGGCCACTTTTTTCCTATCGAGGCGCTCTAGGAGGTTCGCTCTATGACCGAGATCGTCAATCTTCGCACCCAACGCAAGCGGGCAAAGCGGCTCAAAGCCGAGCAGGAGGCCGCCGCCAACCGTCTGGTCCATGGCCGGTCGAAGGCCGAACGAAAATTTGATCGAGCGCAAAGCGCCCGGGCCGTGACCTGTCTAGATCAGCACAGGATCATAACGGGAGCTAGAAAATGAAATCGCCTGTGGTAAAGCGCTCGATCGTCATCGCCGGTCATAAGACCAGCGTCAGCCTCGAAGATGCCTTCTGGAAGGGGCTGAAGGATATCGCGATCAGCCGGCATATCACCTTGTCCGACTTGGTCGCGTCGATCGATTCAGAGCGCCACCATGGCAATCTGTCGTCGGCGGTACGTCTGTTCGTGCTCGGCCATTTTCAGGCCAAGACCGACGGCAACGGCCACGCCGATGGCAGGAGCATCGATTCCGTCCATACCCCCCGCGACATGATGTTGATGTCGCCGGCGGCGCTACGGGCAGCGGAATAGCCGATCGGGCGGCATACGCCGTTCACAGGCTGATGATCTTGCCTGGATTGAAGATGTCGAGCGGGTCGAGCGCCCGCTTGATAGCGCGCATGGCGGCGAGCGCCGGCTCGCCGTGCTCGGCGGCAAGATATTTCATCTTGCCCTGGCCGATGCCGTGCTCGCCGGTACAGGTGCCGTCCATGGCGAGCGCACGGTCGACCAGGCGTTCGAGCAACGCCTCCGCGCGTTTGATCTCGTCAGGGTCGGCAAGATCGACCATCAGCAACATGTGGAAATTGCCGTCGCCGACGTGACCGACGATCGGCGCGATGAACCGGCTCTCCGCGGCGTCGCGCTGGGTCGCAGTGACGCATTCCGCCAGCCGCGAAATCGGAACGCAGACGTCGGACGACAGCGCCTGGGTGCCCGGCCGCAAACGCCGCGCCGCCCAATAGGCGTCGTGCCGCGCCTGCCACAGCCTGGTGCGGTCCTCGGCGCGCGTCGCCCAATCGAACGGGCCGCCGCCAAGCTCGCCTGCGATCTCGCCGAACCGCTGCGATTGTTCGGCGACGCTGGCTTCGGTGCCGTGAAACTCCAGGAACAACATCGGCGTTTCCGGCAGGGTGAGATTGGAATAGGCATTGCAGGCTTTCACCTGCAGCGCGTCGAGCAACTCGATGCGCGCTACCGGAATGCCGGACTGGATGGCGAGGATGGTCGCGTTGCACGCCGCCTCGACCGACGGGAACGGACAAATCCCCGACGAGATCGCCTCCGGGATGCCCGAGAGCCGCAGCGTCAATTCGGTGATGATGCCGAGCGTGCCTTCGGAGCCGATCATCAGCCGCGTCAGGTCGTAGCCCGCGGAAGATTTCTTTGCCCGGCGCGCGGTCGAGATCACCTCGCCATTGGCGAGCACGACTTTGAGCGCCAGCACATTGTCCCGCATGGTGCCGTAGCGCACCGCATTGGTACCGGAACACCGCGTCGCCGCCATGCCGCCGAGGGAAGCGTCGGCGCCCGGATCGATCGGAAAGAACACGCCCTGGTCGCGCAAATGCTCGTTGAGCTGCTTGCGGGTAATGCCCGGTTCGATGACGCAATCGAGATCTTCGGCATGCACCGCAAGCACGCGGTTCATGTCGCGGAAATCGAGGCAGATGCCGCCGCGCGGCGCGTTGACCTGGCCTTCCAGCGAGGTGCCGGTGCCGAAGGCGACGACGGGAACGCGGTGCGTCGCGCACAGGCGCACGACCTCCTGCACATCCTCGGTCGCTTGCGGAAACACCACCGCATCGGGCGGCTGGTTGGCGAGCCAGGTCGTGGTATGGCCGTGCTGCTCGCGCACCGCTTGGGAGGTGACGAGCCGGTTGCCGAACCGCGCGGCCAGCGCGGCGATCACGGTGTCGGCTGCCTTGCGGTCGCGCGGCGTGCGTTCGATGGCTTCAAGCAGCGCCATGGTCTTTCCTCAAGCTGGCGTTTCCTTGTTTCTTCGGCTCAACGTGGCGGCCGCGCGGGCGTGGGTCAAGTCGCACGATCTGCCGGCCTTGCACAGCGAACGGCGAATCCTTCACATTGCAACCATGCTCGATCGCCGCGACCTCGAACCCGCCTTCTTTGCGCCTTTCGTTGCTTCGCCGGCGCGGGTCGAAGCCGGCTGGATCGATCATAACGGCCATCTCAACATGGCTTACTATAATGTGCTGTTCGACCGCGCCGTCGACGAAGCCTATGAGCTGTTGGGCTTGGGCCCCGGCTATCTCGAAACCAGCCGGCATTCCTGCTTCACCGCCGAAGTGCATCTGCGCTATTTGCGCGAGCTGCATGCCGGCGACCCGGTGCGCGTGACGTTTCAGCTCCTCGGCTTCGACACCAAGCGCCTGCACTATTTCGAGCAGCTTTATCACGCCGAGGACGGCTGGCTGTCGGCCAGTTCCGAGAACATGGCGCTCCATGTCGACATGACCACGAAAAAGACCGCCGCGTTCCCGGAACCCATCGCCGCGCGGCTTGCGCGCATGAAAGCGGCACACGCCGGCCTGCCGGTGCCGGAAGCCGCCGGCCGGCGCATCGCCATGCCCGGGATGACGGGGTAGGGAAGCCTCGTAAAAGCCGCGCCCAGGTGCCATCTTCCGTGCATGAGAATCAGTGGCACGCAGCATCTTGGCTGACCCCTTAAAGCGCAGCGTCGAACCGGTCGCCCCGCCCGCCCCTGCGCCGGGCGGCATTGCCGCGCGCGCCCAGGCCGCCGCCGCGCCGACCGCCTATCTCGCCGGGCTCAATCCCGAGCAGCGGCTTGCGGTCGAGACGCTCGACGGCCCGGTGCTGGTGCTGGCCGGCGCCGGCACCGGCAAGACCCGCGTCCTCACCGTGCGCATCGCCCATATCCTGAATCTCGGCCGCGCCCGGCCCGGCGAAATCCTGGCCGTCACCTTCACCAACAAGGCGGCGCGCGAGATGAAGCATCGCGTCGCCGAGATCGTAGGCCACGTGGTCGAGGGCATGCCCTGGCTCGGCACCTTCCACTCCATCGGCGTCAAGATCCTGCGCCGCCATGCCGAGCTGGTCGGCCTGAAGCCCGATTTCACCATCCTCGATGTTGACGACCAGGTGCGGCTGTTGAAGCAGCTGTTGGAAGTCGAAGGCATCGACGAGAAGCGCTGGCCGGGCCGTGTGCTGGCCTCGCTGATCGACGGCTGGAAGAACCGCGGGCTGACTCCGGACCAGGTGCCGGCCGGCGAAGCCGCGGTGTTCGCCAACGGCAAGGGGCTCAAACTCTACAAGGCGTTCCAGGAGCGGCTGAAGATTCTCAACGCCGCCGATTTCGGCGATCTGCTCTTGGAGACCATCCGGCTGTTCCGCGAGCACCCCGAAGTGCTCCGCCAATATCAGTCGCGCTTCAAATACATTTTGGTCGACGAATATCAGGACACCAATGTAGCGCAATATCTGTGGCTGAGGTTGCTGGCGCAGCAGACGGTTAAGCCCTCCCCCCTTGCGGGGGAGGGAAAGGCGGGAGAGGGAGGTAAAAACATCTGCTGCGTCGGCGACGACGATCAGTCGATCTATGGCTGGCGCGGCGCCGAGGTCGACAACATTCTGCGCTTCGAGCACGATTTCCCCGGCGCTGTCGTGATCCGGCTCGAGCGCAATTACCGCTCGACCGGCCATATCCTCGCCGCCGCCTCGCACATCATCGCCCACAACGAAGGCCGGCTCGGCAAGACCTTGCGCACCGACGATGTGCTCGGGGAAAAAGTCACCGTCACCGGCTCGTGGGACTCCGAAGAAGAAGCCCGCGCCATCGGCGAGGAGATCGAGCAGCTCCAGCGCGGCGGTAATTCCGGCAAACCGCATACGCTGAACCAGATCGCCATCCTGGTGCGCGCCTCGTTCCAGATGCGCGAATTCGAGGACCGCTTCGTCACGCTGGGCCTGCCCTATCGCGTCATCGGCGGGCCGCGCTTCTACGAGCGCGCCGAAATCCGCGATGCGCTGGCCTATCTGCGCGTGGTCAATTCGCCGGCCGATGATCTCGCCTTCGAACGGATCGTCAATGTACCCAAGCGCGGCCTCGGCGACGCCACCGTGCAGCTTCTGCACGATCACGCCCGCAAACGCCGCGTGCCGCTCACCGAAGCCGCCCGCGCCGTGATCGAGACCGACGAGCTCAAGCCCAAGCCGCGCTCGAGCCTGCGCGCCGTGCTGGAAAGTTTCGACCGCTGGAGGAAGCAGCGCGACAGCCTGCCGCACAACGAGCTCGCCGAAATCATCCTCGACGAGTCGGGTTACACGGAGATGTGGCAGAAGGACCGCTCCGCCGACGCCGCCGGGCGCCTCGAAAACCTCAAAGAGCTGGTGCGCTCGATGGAGGAGTTCGAGAACCTGCAAGGGTTCCTCGAACACATCTCGCTGGTGATGGACAACGAGCAGGGCGCCGGCACCGACGCGGTGAACATCATGACCTTGCATTCGGCCAAGGGGCTCGAATTCGACACGGTCTTTTTGCCCGGCTGGGAGGAGGGCCTGTTTCCGCACCAGCGCACGCTCGACGACCAGGGCCGCGCCGGGCTCGAAGAGGAGCGCCGGCTGGCGCATGTCGGCCTCACCCGCGCCCGCAAGCGCGCCAAAATCTATTTCGCCACCAACCGCCGCATGCACGGGCTGTGGCAGACCAACATCCCGTCGCGCTTCCTCGACGAATTGCCGGAAGCCAATGTCGAGGTGACGGAAGCCCAAGGCGGTTTCGGCGGTTACGGCGGCTTCGGGGCCTCGCGCTTCGACGCCGCCACCTCGTTCGGCTCGAGCTACGACACCCCCGGCTGGCAGCGCGCCCAATCAAAGAGAGACGCGAAAAAGGGCGGCGCCAAAACCGGCGGCGGTTTCGCCGAATCGGGCTCGCGCTACGCCGACGAAACCAGCGACGGCTTCGACGACGCCTCCTCGCCCTCGCCCTGGCGCGCCCGGAACGATGGAGCCGGCGCCCGCCGCCTGCCGCTCTCCATCGAAGGCGAACTGGTGGCCAAATCCACCGGCACCGTCTCGGCGTTTACTCTTGGGGATCGCGTGTTCCACCAGAAATTCGGCAACGGCAACGTCACCGCGATCGACGGCAACAAGCTGACGATCGCGTTCGACAAGTCGGGGGAGAAGCGGGTGGTGGATAGTTTTGTGGAGCGGGTGTGAGACAGTCTAGGGTGTGAGACAGTCTAATCAACGCTTGCAACAACTACGATACAATTACTTTGTATTTTGCGAATCGTAACTTCATGGAAGTCCCATGGACCACGCAAAGGCGAAAGAACACCTTCATCTTCTGCTGAACGAAGCTAAAGATATATTCAAAGACGAAATGATCAAGGTTCTCCCTGAGCAAGCAAAGAACGCCGGGTTAGGGACGCTTTCGGCAAAAGCAAACGTGTCAACGGCTCAACGATATCACATTTGGTATTCAAAAATAGTCCCATTCATGCGGCAACTCGGACCAGATCGATTTTTAGAGTTCACCGATCTGTACGAGCCTGATCCAAAAAGGAAGAATGCTGGATGGTTGCATTATAAGCTGCAAGATTATATGCGCGGAACTAAAAATGCGAATTTCGAGCCAATCAACGCGTTTGCCTCACTGTTTCAGCAACAAATCATGATTGTTGAGGCCGTTTATTTGACGGCCGACCAACGGTTAGTTGACCTTGAGCTAATGGTCCGTGCCGAATTGTTTCGGCACGAGTTAGATGCAGCGGAGGAATTTCTTAAGAAGGGGCATTTGAGGGCGGCCGGCGCCCTATCGGGGGTTACACTTGAATTTCATCTTCGAAAGGTTTGCTCAGAGCGAAAGATACAAGTCAAAAAGAGAACCGCCACAATTGCGGACTACAACGATCTACTGAAGGAGCATTCGGTGGTGGATGTTCCGGTCTGGCGTTATCTCCAACGTCTGGCCGACATCAGGAATCTTTGTGTTCATGCTAAGGAACGTGATCCCACTCGTGACGAAATCGTCGACTTGGTGTCCGGAACACGCAAGGCCCTTGTGGAGATCCTGTGAATCAAACAAGAAACGCTCGAATGAGCGAATCGAGGCGCAGACCAGCCTTCAGAATCACAACTCTGTATGTCACCACAAGGCGTGGATGGCCGGACCAAGTCCGGCCATGACGGTTGCAGGGAATGCGAATTAGGAAATATGGTACCCATCACCCTCTACATCGACACGACGCCTGCCCCGTGAAGCAGGAAGTATACCGCGTCGCCGATCGCCACGCCCTCAAGGGACGCCCTGACAACGTCATGGCCGGACTTGTTCCGGCCATCCACGTCTTTCTTGCCTTCCCACAGAAAGACGTGGATGCCCGCGACAATCCCCGGATCAAGTCCGGGGACGGGCATGACGGGCATCAGATGAGCGTTTCGTACAAATCATCCCATTCCGGATTCACGGCGTGGATGAGCCGCACCTTCCAGGCGCGCGGCCAATGCTTGATCGTCTTTTCCCGCTGGATTGCGGACCGAATATCGTCGAACTGCTCCGCATAGACCAACCGCTTCAAGCCGTGAAGTTTTGTGAACCCATCAACAAGCCCTTCCCGATGTTCGTAGGCTCGCCGAGGCAAATTGCTCGTGACACCGACGTACAAGACGCCGTTGCGCCGATTGGTCATGAAATATATCCAGCCGCCCGCCATATGCGGATTAAAGCAAGGCGTGGATGGCCGTAACAAGTCCGGCCATGACGGTTTGAGATGCGGCCTGGTCCGTAATATCTATAAGCAGGCTGGCTGGCAGCCCGATTGATGATGCCCACTGACAATGTCATGACCCACTACGTCGCCATTGTTGAGGATGCCGGAGCGGACAAGGCCATCGGCATCTGGTTTCCCGATCTTCCCGGCTGTTTTTCGGCCGGCGACGATGTCGACGATGCGTTGCGGAACGCGCATGAAGCATTGGCGCTGTATGCCGAGGCCGAGGCGCAGGAAGGCCGCGCTTTGCCTAAGCCTCGTAGCATTTCGGCGTTGAAGTCCGACCCGGCCGTCATCCCCGATCTGCGGGATCACATGGT
>Ga0182013_10000983_pt1 | contig 39537 bp, 36 predicted proteins | sample 612S2MmetaG_FD_120487 | JGI IMG/M metagenome (GOLD analysis project Ga0182013, IMG submission 120487) | Permafrost microbial communities from Stordalen Mire, Sweden - 612S2M metaG | ecosystem: Environmental > Terrestrial > Soil > Wetlands > Permafrost | place: Sweden: Stordalen | collected... | reverse complement strand
GCGATTCTTGACACATCGATTCCTGAGTTCTCTGTCCGAATCGGGGGCTCGACATCCATTGATATCACCAAACCCGGCATTGACAAGGCATACGGAATCGGAAAACTGCGAGACCTGCTGCACGTTTCATTGCAAGAGATGATTTACATCGGCGATGCCCTATTCGTGGGAGGGAATGACTATCCCGCGGAAAGAGCGGGTGTGGATTCCATTCCAGTCAAGGGTCCCGATGAGACGAAGCGGGTTATACAAGCGATCATCGCCTGTTTAGCAGATTGCGATCAGCCGGCGCGACTTATTGAGGGACATGGATGAGTGGATTTAAGTTACAGCGTCTGGGAATCTTGATGGAGCCGGAGCCGGGGAACCCGCATGAGGTTGAAGGGGTCCTAAACCCGGCAGCAGCTCGTGGGCCAGACGGCGAACTCTACCTGTTTCCGCGGCTGGTTGCGCGGGGTAATTACTCGCGCATCGGCATAGCACGAGTGCGCTTTAATGACGTCGGCGACCCGATAGGTGTTGTTAGGCTGGGCATTGCACTGGAGCCGGAAGCCGATTATGAGCGGCGACCTGGCGGCGGTGGTGGCTGCGAGGATCCGCGAATCACATTCGTGGAACCACTGCAGCGTTACATCATGACCTACACGGCATTCTCGACACGCGGCCCCCGAATCGCACTCGCGATATCCAAGGATCTATTCCACTGGGATCGGCTCGGTCTGGCAACGTTTGGCCCGTACCAGGGCATCGAATTCGCTGGCGTGGACGACAAAGATGCCAGCCTTTTCCCCGTCGCCATTCATAACCCTTCCGGGCACCCGGAACTGGCCATCCTTCATCGGCCGCTTTTTCCTGGTACTCGCCCGGAGGAAACCGCTTGTCAGCCCTCGTCTCGCAAGGTAGATCTCGATCGGGAAAGCATATGGATTTCCTACTGCCCGATGTCCTTCGAGACTCGTGAACTGCGTCGCCTAGGAAAGTTCTCCTCTCATCACCGGCTAGCGGCTCCGGTGTCGCCGTGGGAGCGGCTCAAAATCGGCGGCGGCACTCCGCCTGTGCTCACCCGGTACGGCTGGCTGATCATTTATCACGGTGTCAAGGAAATGGAGCAGCCAAGGAGAAACGAACACCAGTTGTGCTACTCCGCGGGAGCAATGATTCTCTCGCAGGAGCATCCCCAAGTGATCCACTATCGTTCGGTCGAGCCGGTGTTGACGCCAGAGCTGCCGCAGGAATGCAGTGGGACCGTCGCCAACGTCGTGTTCCCCACCGGTATCGACCGGCGCGACGATCTCGGCTCACCGGACCGCTTCGATGTCTATTATGGAATGGCCGACAAGCGCATTGGCGTTGCGCGCCTCAACCTGCCGGATTTCCTTCCGTCTGAAGGAGTGTCCGACCCCCCAGAAGCAAAGGTGTAACGCCTTCGATTACGCAGCGTGCGCATGCTGCGCCCGTTCTATCCGGTCTGCCCCTCTGCATGGACTAATGCGGAACATCTCATTACTGATAAATCCCAAATCACGAAACGATGTGCAATCTGTTCATAATTGACCAGATTCTGCGTCGTATTTCACGAAATAGTGAGATGGGACATCAGCACTGCCTAATTAGCTGGCGCCCGCCCCGTTCCTTAGATCAAGCGACACAGCTACTTTGTTCGGCTGGCGTCCCGGACGGAAAACAGCTAAATCTAACCATCAGCCCAGTCGCTTTTAAATGAAGAGGAGATCCCATATGGCAAACGAAAAGAAGTGTGCAAACGCGAAATGCCATTGCACGGTTCCGGAACATGAGCAGCACTGCAGCGATCACTGCAAGGATGCAGCGGCCGGAAAAGAAATCAAGAGCCAGTGCGACTGTGAGCACGAGTCCTGCGCCCTCAACTACGAACTGGCACAAGGATCCATGCCGACGTAGGTCGGGACTTGGGACGCGGAAGGCGACCGTGCGCTCACAATCGTTGCATCTCCTCCGGGCATTGACCCGTGCAGCCCGAGTTGCGACTTCAGCAAGTGTCGGTTGGCCAGCTCATCGCGAACCAGAAATGGCCGCTGGCTTCTTAGTCATGTCGGGCAATTGATTCTAATGAGGAAAAACTGCGCTTGTTACCAGGAGCAGCGACGGGATTAAGCCAAATCGTGCGTCGCGACTCAGAGATGATAAGAACATTCAGGCTAAGACTCTGGTTGCCGATTCTGGTTTTGCTAGCCAGGGTCACGGTGTCGGCACAGGAAATTTCGTCCGCGGCGGAAATTACATCTCCCGATCTAACAGTGATCCTGCAACGCGTTGAAGATGTTCAGAACCAGAACCCTGCTCAATCTCAACCGTATGAAGTGACGCGAGAATACAAAGTATTCCACGGCGATGAAAAATCTCCCATCTCCGAGGTCATGGCGCAGATTAGTTTTGTACCTCCCATTACAAAAACATACAGAATCACGGAGGCGAGCGGAAAGCTGCGGGGAGAGAAAATGGTCCGCGAGCTTTTGGACCAGGAAGTCGAAGCGGCGAAGAGAAACCGCGAAAGCGAGGTCAGTCGGGCGAACTACGACTTCGTTTTTCTCAGACAAGAAACACTCGGCATTCTTGACGAGTATGTCTTACGGATCATCCCGAAAAGGAAGGAGCGCTACCTTTTTCGAGGTCAGGTTTGGTTAGATACAACCTTCTTCCGTATCCGCAGATTGGAAGGCGTTCCCGCCGAGAGCCCTTCCTTCTGGATCACTAATATCCACATCACCATGCAATTCGGGGAAGTGGAAAGTATGTGGATACCAATTTCCGTTGACGCGATTGCTACAGTGCGTTTCTCGGGGCGATACACGATAGCCGGCCACAATATCGCGGTTGGCAACTCGCAATCCACTGTGCCCAAAGAGTGATCCTTGTAGTACGGCCTGTGACTACGCAGGACTGGTTTGGTGCGAGTGGCAGATACGTAGCGTGGCTAATATGGCGCGACGGGATGCGCGTGACTTTCTGAAGATCGCCGATGATTCTCCACATCCCGTAGCAAGCCACTGTATTTGCGATTGAAGAGCCCAACAAACAAAACTCTTCGAGCGGTCAAGTAGGAGACCGGGCATGGATGAGCAGGGATTGTTCCCTGAAGCTCAGCAACGGAATCGGCTTTCTGGGACTGAGTCAGCGATTGAGCCACTTTGGAGCTCACGGAATGCGCGAGATTAAACGGAAGGTGGACATGGAATCGACTGAAAGTGGTCAGCCCGACCCGGCGCAGCAGCAACTGATGATCGAGCGGCAATTAGCGTTCGATTTCTACAATCCCTCCCTCGAGTGGCGACGCCTCTTCGCGGAGACCTGGGGCACTTTCCTGCTGGTGCTGGTAGCTGCCGGCGGCGGCGTGGTCGCGGCGATGAGCGGCGGCAAGGTGACCCTGGGCATGATGGTGGTAGCGCCTGGAATCATGGTGATGGCGATCATCTACTTTATGGGTGCGGTGAGCGGGGCGCATTTGAATCCGGCCGTCACTCTGGCATTCGCACTGCGCCAAGACTTCCCTTGGAAGAGAGTCCCGGGCTACATGCTGGCGCAAGTGATCGGAGGCATCAGTGCGGCTGTGTTTCTTCGGGCCATGTTTGGGACGGTTGGCGCACTCGGCGCGACGCTGCCAGGCGGTGGTGTGACCGGCGGGAAAGCGCTGGCGATGGAAGTGGTTCTGACGGCCGGGCTGGTGAACACTATTTTGGGCACGGCGTCTGGTGCGCGGAACACCGGCACGAACGGCGCCATCGCCGTGGGCGGGTACATTGCTCTGGCAGGGCTTTGGGCAACGCCCGTGAGCGGAGCCTCTATGAATCCGGTGCGTTCGCTGGCGCCGGATGTGGTGCGTGGCAACTTCCACACGACTTGGATCTACCTCGTCGGGCCCTTAGTGGGTGCCCTGATCGGAGTGGCGTTCGAGCGGATTCTCAAAGGCCAAGGCCTCGGCGGCCGGCAAGATCGCGGCGCGTGGCACACTTGGCGTCGACAACCCGGCCCGGCCCGGTGTGGATGCCGGGCCTCCACAGAAATAATCGCACGCACTGGTCGATTGTGGCTCTCGACATGACTCGTGCTGACCTGCTGGTGATCAGAATTGCCGCTCACAAAGAGCGGAAAATTGTTTTCAGAAGTCGTGAGACGGGACAGACCAGTTCCGGAATGGAATTAATCGAGATAGCCGAGCTGGAAATGGTCAATTTTGAACAGTTTCGGGAGGCTCCCTCTAAGATAATTTTGCCGTTGGTAGATCGTTTCCCGAGTTCCGGTCCTCGCATCTTTACGCCGCTCATAGAACCGACGGGACCGGAGTTCGCGTATGGGGTTGGTTACGGCAAGTCGAGCGACTAAGGAGACTGACCATGGTAGCCAAGTGTGCAAACCCCACATGCAATCGCCAGTTCCACGACCTGAGTAAAGGCCGACTGTTCGTACTCCCACCGCTCAATGAGTATGTTGTACGACTGTCCGATTACTGCTATTGGCTTTGCCCGGAGTGCGATGCGACATACACGATCACACGATACGGGTCGGAAGTTATTGTCATTGCACGAGAGCGCGGCATCCAAAGCCCGCCCCCGCCGCCCTACGTCGAAGCGAAACGTCGTGAGCAGCCTAACATGCAGCATCGTATGCAACAAACGGCATGACCCCCTGCAACACTAAACCGCGAAACCGATGATGCCGGCGCACCACAAGGGAGCGACGTGTACATCGTCCAAACCAGCAGGCACTGGAAAACGAGAAGTCTCTGCCCACCGGGCATGCTCGGCAGAGCCCCTGTCATTTCTCCAGAAGCGTCTGCGGTGAGACCTATGGTCAAACAATAGCGAGACGTCTACGGCCCATCGAATCTAGCTCGTCGATGACTGCAGGTAATGAGCAAACACGCCACAGTGAGCACTTTTGACCAGAAACGACCCCTCCCACGATGTTGCAATCGCTGTGGGTATTTGAAAATGAAGCCCTGTCTGCACAGGCAGTCACATCCCGACACACAATGGACATTCTGACTCGCTACGATCCGGGTTCCGTTAGCTGGGGAAGAATTCATGTCGACACTTGCTGCATCCGTCTACGACCATTCCGTCGACATCTCTGCTCAGTTGCTGGATGCCGTAACCGCCGATTATCGCCACTGCGAGTTCGCCGTGCGTTTCTGGAACGGCGACGTCTGGGGCAGTACTAAACATCCGTCCTTCACCCTGGTATTGAAGCATCCGGGGGCGTTGCGGCGGATGTTGTCGGGAGCCAATGAACTCAATCTTGGCGAGGCGTATATATACGATGATTTTGACGTTGAGGGAAACCTGGAGGCGGCCTTCGAATTCGGCGACTATCTGGTGGCGCACGAATTGGGGTTCAGCAAGAAGCTTCGGCTCGCCAGCCTCTTCCTGCGACTCCCGCACGACGGTCATTATGGCGACCACCTGGCTCCCCATCTCGTGGGTAGCCCACACTCGAAGCCGCGCGACCACCAGGCCGTGACTTACCACTACGATCTCTCCAACGATTTCTATTCTCTCTGGCTGGATCGCCAAATGGTGTATTCATGTGCGTATTTCGAATCCGGCGATGAAGATATTCACAGCGCACAGACGAAGAAACTCGACCACATCTGTCGCAAACTGAGGTTGCGCCCCGGAGAGAGGCTGCTCGATGTGGGCTGCGGTTGGGGAGGGCTTATCCTCCATGCTGCCAAACATTTCGGCGTCATCGCTCGCGGCATCACGCTCAGCGAACCGCAAGCAGAACTGGCTCGGGAACGGATTGAGGAAGCGGGTTTAAGCGATCGTTGCGAGGTTCAAGTCTGCGACTATCGCGATCTCGAAGAGTCGACGGATTACGACAAAATAGTCAGCGTGGGAATGTTTGAACATGTGGGCGAGTCCCGCCTGCCGGAATACTTCCAAAAAATCTGGAAACTACTTCGGGCTGGCGGCGTTTTTCTGAATCACGGTATTGCAGTTTCCGCCACATATCGCCGCAAAGGGCCGTCATTCATCGACACTTATGTTTTCCCTGACAACGGCTTGGTGCCCCTGGGCACCGCGGTTCAAACTGCCGAGAGTTGTGGTTTCGAAGTCCGCCATGTGGAAAGCCTTCGCGAACATTACGTATGCACCTTGCGGCATTGGGTGCGGCGGCTCGAGGCTCGCTGCGGAGATGCCAAACGCATTACTGGCGAGACCTTGTATCGCGTCTGGCGGATCTATATGGCCGGCAGTGCGCACTCCTTTGCCACGGGCCGGGTCAGCGTCTACCAAGTGCTGCTCAGCAAACCGGAAAAAAGGAGTGCCAATAAGGAAAATATCGCGCTGCTAAATTACGGGCATCCTTAATGCAAGGAGGCGGCGCTCAAATAAATCACGATCCGCATCACAGGGTTTCTATGGCGAAAAACGCTTGGATTAATTTCCGTACGATCTGACGGTCCGGGTATCTTGATTCGTTAGGTTGGTTCAGCAGTCAGCTTCAGTGCTGGGTGTTCATCGGCGACAAGGCAGCATGCGCCGCGATTGGAAGACAAAAAGGAGATTCGATTATGTACTACTTTGGTGGAATGCATTTGTATTGGTGGTTTTTGTGGTTCTTCATCTGGATCTTGTTCTTTTCCTTCATGGTCCCCGTGAGGAGGACTGCCTACCGACAAATGCAATCGCCTCTGCAGCTTTTGCAAAGGAGATATGCGGCCGGGGAGATCACAAGCGACGAATACGAAGAACGACGGACCAAGCTTCTGCGGGACTCCAATATGAAATGAGGTCTTCTGGGTCAGGTTGTTGACGATTCGCCAAGGTTTTCGCGCAGAGCGGCGAGAACCGTTGCCAACTCTGGCATAGGAGTAGAGGGTCGGGGGGGCTTGGGCCACCAGGTTCACTCCGGGTCGATATTCACGGCTTAACTTTGCCGGAAGGTCCTTGCGGATCGCGCGAAGAGTGTGGTGATGAGGTGACTCGGAATGTGGATAAGTTCTTCCGCATGAAGCGGGTTGAGAAATGAGATCTGTAGTTGGCGTCGTAGGACAGTTCCTTGGCGTGTCCTTGTTGGGAATGATGTCAATCGCGACCCTTCCGTCATATCCGTGCGAGAACCTTGGTAAACTGCCTGTGGCTGCACTGCAGCTTAGCTCGTCCATTCGGGAGCAAGACAATACAGAAGACCTTTTTCGCAGGTTGAACGCGCGCCACCGTTGGCAAGAAGCTCGTCTAATTCGGCTCTCTGGAGTTCGCACCTACAAACTAGAAAACGGCAAAGATGAAATAGTGGCCGAAGAAGCGGTAGTCGTAGAATACAAGGCGCCGGCAACAGAAACATTCACAACCACCTCAGGAAAAGGCTCGGGATTTGTGGCCACCGTGTATTCCAGCGCCTGATGAAGGTTGAAGAGAAGAGGATACGAGTCAACAAAGACTCAGACAGCTTGATCACTCCGAAAAACTATGCCTTGGATGTAGTTGGCACGGATCGAATCGGCAACTCTGACTGCTCAGTGGTCCACGCTGTTCCGAAGCGCATGGAGATGGATCTCTTCGAAGGAAAGATCTGGATCGACAACGAGGACTTTGCGATCGTGAAGATCACCGGCCATCTCGCCAAAAGCCCGTCGTTTTGGATCAAGCAAGTAGATTTTGTGCGAGACTATCAGAAGTTTGACGGGTTCTGGCTTCTCTCGAGAGAAGAGGCGGTTTCAGCCATCGAAATATTCGGCAAGGAGACACTGACGGTCGATTACCGGAACTATACCGTCAACGGATTAGGTGCAAGTCAGGCTGTGAAACCGTGAAACCGTAAGACTGTAGCGTTGCCGCCGTTATCCTGTCCAAGTTGAACGGATCCGCCAGAGGAGCGGGGCGATTCCCTTTTCGTGTGGTAATTAAGAAAGACGACCTTGTGCGCGCCAAGCTTTGCTATCGAGCCGTTTGGTTGCCTTAACGGAGTCGGAGATTGCGGTGGTAGAAAAGTGCGCTAATCCTACCTGCTCCATGTCATGCCACAGCCTTCGCGATGGCAGGTTGTTCGTCAATGACGTCGATGTCGACTCCCGCAGCGGAGGCAGGCGGGGTCCACGCCGTCTAAGATACCTTTGGCTGTGCAACTCTTGCTGCCGCAAAATGACGGTGGTCTTCGAAAACGGGGAAAGCAAAATCGTACCGCTGGCTGGATCTTAGGGTGCGCATAATTACTGTCCAAAGCGCTTCGGTTTTGGACCTTTACAGGCGCGCATGACATCTCAAGTAGCCGGATTGAGTCGACGTGGTCCACATTGATCCCAGCCGAGCAGGGTAGTGGTTCAGAGTTTAGAGATAACTTTCGGTGTACTAAGGACCCCGTCGGCAGGTACAGGCGGAGCCGCAGGCGCAATAACCGCAGAATATTTCTGCCAACGTACCCAGACAATGCGGATGGCAGCCACGACCGGGATCGAAAGATACACGCCCACCACTCCGCCGAGTTCGCCTCCCATCAACACAGCCGCGATTGCCGCCAGCGGATGCAATTCTAGCGTCCCACTCATCACTCGCGGGGATACGAAATAATCCTGCACCACCCCCCACACGGCAAAGAACAGGATCAGCGCCCACAAATGAGGATACGTCGTCAGAAATCTGACGAGGACGATTACCAGCGCAGCCACCAGCGGACCAATGACGGGAATGAACTCCATAGCCCCGGCAGCGAATCCCAGTGCCAGCGCATACGGAAAGCGCAGCGCCGTCAACACCACGCTGTATATCACCAGCGATATGCCGGCCAGTATAAGTTGCGCGCGAATGAAATGAGCCAGCATCACGTCAAGATCGGTCATGATCAAGCGCAGAAAGCGCCGCTGGTTGCTCTTGCCAAAGATGTGCAGCAGGGTTGCGGAGAACCGCCGTGCGTCGCGCAAGAAAAAAATAGCGAGGATGGGGATCAGGACAACCCAGATCATATTCTGCAACATTTTGGCGACTGCTGTACCTGCCTCCTCACTCCAAGCGAGAATCTCTGCCTGATGGGCCGCAATAAACTGCTCGATTTTGAGCTGAGTGTCATAGCTCCAGCCGTACCGATTGCCAAATTGCCAAACAATCTTTCCGCTTGTAACTTTCTCCAGCAATCCGGGCAGCGACTGGCTCAGCAGCCGAGTGTCCTCCACCAGTTTCGGTCCGAACAGAATGCCGATCACCGCGAGAATCACGCCAATCGCCAAATAGGTTTCGAGGATTGCGAGCCATCTCGAACCCCTCGCAAGCCTCGACCGTTCGATTCGGTAGACAACCGGTTCTAACAAGTAAGCGAAGAGCACCGCGAAGAGGATGACGACAAGGGTGTGGCGCACCTCGTAGAGAAAGACGCCGATGGCGACAAAGGCGCAGATTGTAGCCAGCACCTTGGCCGTACGCTGATCAAAGACAGACATTCAATAGCTTTCGTGTTCGGAATCTGAGTAGCCGGGATTACCCACTTCTCGACTCGTCTCGAAGCCTTCCTGATCCCTCGCGGCTCCCGAAAAAGCCACGCCGCCAGTCTTGCCAGCCTCCTTTGTTAGTTATCAGCAAAGATTCTCGATTCATCCACGACGTTCGGATACGCCGCAGCAGCCTGGGACGGCGGAAGGCCAGACAGTATTGTTTCGTTCCGGCACCAGACTGGACTGGTCAAAAGTGAACAGAGGCACGGAGCCCGTTTTGGGAACGGAAGAGCCTGTGTTCTTTTGTGAACAGACTGCTGAAGCTTCGGCCGGTCAGACTTTGATTCGGAGGACTTCAATATGAGCCTCGAAACGATCCTGATTATCGTCGTGATTGTGTTCTTGCTTGGTGGAGGCGGTTGGTACTGGCAGCGCGGGCGCGGCTAACGTGACCGGTTCTCAAACTGCCGGGTTCAATCGAGGAGGACTAATGAGTCTTTTCGATCTGGTCTTCGGTTGTTGGCACAAACGTTGCACCTTCCCCATCACCGTGCGCGGCAAACTGCGCCACAGCATTGCAGCAGCATCCGTTACAGGGACGTACGTGGTTTGCCTAGATTGCGGTCGTGAGTTCCCGTACGACTGGTCGCAGATGAAGATGCTCGTCTCCAAACCCCATACCCCGTGGACGGCAGAGCCCGGCACCGTCGTTCCCGGCCTCAAGGCGGCTTGAGCGTGTGCTGGGCCCATTAGCGAAGATCTAGTTGGTCCGGCTAACCATCTGGTGTTTCCTTGGGTGCGTAACCGAAGTCTCACTCGTTAGTTAAGCAATTCGCAACAGTAAGGAGAAAACCGATGAGTACGAGTACGAAAGATGAAGTTAAAGGCACTTTTCATGAAGTGAAGGGCAAAGTCAAAGAGACGGTAGGCCAGGTCACCAACAATCCCGACTTAGAGGCTGAAGGCAAAGCCGAACACAGGGCCGGCAAAGTTGAAAAAAAGGTCGGGCAGATCAAAGAAGTGTTCGAGAAATAGGTCCGGTGGGCTCTGTCCGGAACATTGTTTTGCATTTCCGAGCAAGTGACGCACGCCGTTTCCCGCTCAGTATTGCAGCGATTCGGCGGGCGTCAGCTTGGCGCTCGGAGTTCTGTATTGAATGAAAGGGATGGCGGAGGGTAAGAATCAATGCGACGTAAACTCATCCTGTGGTTTGTGTTAGTGATTGCTGGATTTCTTGCGGGGTTCATCCTGCCTTACGCCAGACTCAAGCGGACACAGCAGGAACTGTCTGCCTCGACAGAACAATTAGGATCCTGTCAGGCCAGCGAACAATTGTCGCAGCTTCGCGACACAGCCACGATGATGTATCTGGAAGCCGTGCAAAAGAACTACGGAGAGGCCGGAGTGTACTCGAACCAGTTGTTTGATCAAGCTCAGCGAATTGTGAGCAGCACGGCAGATCCCGCACTGCGCAACTTGCTTGGTGACGCCCTGGCGACCCGCGATCAGATCACATCGGATCTGGCAAAGGGAGATGCCGCCGCCCTTTCAGAAATACAGGCAGTATTGTCCAAGATCGAGCAGACTGCGAAGCATTGACGAAAGCAGCACTGCTGGATCACTGCATGAATGAAGCGATTCAAGAGTCGGTTCGAGTGACATAGAGGCCGGGCTGATAAACGTCGAAATGATTTGGTCCTCTAGCAATCTGATGTTTCGGCGGGTTTCGCCCTCAAAAGTTCGTCCACAGAATAGCGTGGAATGGAAAGGGAATGCTTTATGAAGAAATACGCAATTGCTTTGTTAACGTTGTCTTTGTCCACCTTCGCCTTCGCTGGTCCGGGTGAGCAAGATACTACTGCGCGGTTACGAGCGGCCGGCCAGGTGATGAACGAAATCATGGCCGCACCCGATAAAGGCATTCCGGAAGAGGTGCTGAATGGCGCCAAGTGCATCGCTGTAGTACCTGACATGGCGAAGGGCGGTTTCATCGTTGGCGGCGAGCACGGACGCGGCGTAGTTACCTGTCGGACTGCCCATGGATGGAGCGCGCCTGCGTTCATTTCGATTGGTGGAGGCAATTTTGGCTTCCAGGCCGGCGCCCAGTCGGTCGATCTTGTCATGTTGTTTATGAATGACAAGGGTGTGCAGGGGCTGCTGTCGAGTAAATTCGAACTCACAGGTGAGGCCTCAGCTACGGCGGGTCCGGTTGGAAGGCATGCCTCGGCCGGCACCGACTGGAAGATGAACACGGAGGCCTTGAGCTACTCGCGCACCAAAGGCCTTTTTGCTGGAATAGCAGTGGATGGTGCCGTAATCCAGCAGGACAATGACTCCACGGTTGCGTTCTACGGTAAGAATGTTTCCTTCCGTAAAACACTATCCGGCGACGTACACGCCCCGGCGGGCAGCGACTCGTTTCTCGCGGCGGTAAGGGCTGCTGTCAACGAGGCGAACGTTCACGAAAATGCTGAAGCGAAGTAGTTGGCATTTGCCGGTGTGCATGCAAGAACTGCCGGATACCGACAAGTGAAGGTCGCGGCGCTGTCAGGCAGGGTGCTCTCAGGGGGAGCCGAGCTGGACAGCGCTGCGATTCTTCACAATATCCCGATACGGTGAGCAGATTGGGAAACCAGGTGTCGTTGCCGAAGATGTGGCCCTTTAGGGGGCCGGTGGGAATTGCGGGCTTACTAACAACAAGTGCCCCGGATACTGGAGGCCTATTCTGCCTCAGGAAGAATTCACTTTTCCGGGCGGATGGTCGGCGGACGAGGCGATCAAACCTTTTCAGGAGCGTCGCGATGATTATTAGATGTGACTGTTGTTGGCTGTTACATAGAGTCCGGCGTTATCACTCTATCTGGTGATTTCCATCACTGACCTATTCAAGCGCTCGATGTACGTCTAAACAGAGGGAACGTGTTTCTCTTAGAGAGCACACCGAGGTGTGCCATGGCATCTCGAGCAAAACTCTCCCGCATAGCCATCAACAAAATCCAGCCTGTGCCCGACTTTTCTCTTGCGCAGAACGCGCAGCATTGTCCCGTTTCTCTCGCCGAAGCGGGGGGTTAGGTCGCGCCCAGAAACTTGCCAGAATCTAGCAAAGGAGAATCGCATGTCAAAGACTTGGGTACTGGCTTACCTTTGCGCGGCTGGTCACCTTGAGCGGGCGGCCTACCATTACCAACAGGCGGCGAAATACGAGGAAGCCGGGGATCACGAGAAGGCCACACACCACGCCTACCTCGCTCACGGATACACTCAACACGCGATTCGTGACGATGCTGAAGCGGCGAAACAACATGCCGAGCACTTCTTGCATGTCCAGTACTGCCACAGCTCTGTGACAGTCGCTTCCGAGCAAGGAGCCAAGGTGTCCGTGGCGAATAGAGCCGACGCGGGCTAAGATACAGGTGTCAGGCACATCGCCAGTAGAGCGATCACCTATTTTGGAAAAACATAATAGAAAACAGGCATCGCCGAACAACTCGCTTAGATTAGATTGGGAGGTCCTTAGGAGCGGCACTCTCCAAGGGCGGTAAACTCGGTAGTTCTTATCATGTTGCGGCTACCTAGGCGCCGCTAGCCCGCAATACAACTCGCGGTTTTCGCAACGCAAGGGCTGGCTTGCTTCCAGTCCTGAAAGCCGCAGAGTGAGGCTGTGCTCTACAAGAGCCTCTGCAGTTAGTAAAGGGCCGGCTCAGGGTGTAAAGTCAACTTTGATTTTTCCGTGGATACTCTATCGCTTCTTGAGGCTGAGAAGGAGTCATGAAAATCCTAATGGGAATCGACGATTCGAAGTTTTCGGGGATGTACTACAGGCTGTTATCACGCAGTTTCGGCCTGAGCATATAGAGGTTCGGGTCTTGCATGTGTTGCAGTCGACTGTGCCCGCTCCCCCGCAAATGGCTCCAGGCTACGCTCCTGAATTGGACGACCTGAAGAAGCCAGCCCGTGAGTTGGTGGAGCGAGTTGCGAACGAGCTCCGTAGCGCAGGATTCAAGGTGGATACCGCCGTCGAAGTAGGTGATATCAGAGAGAGAATCATCGATTTCGCTGCAGAGTGGAGTGCCGATCTGATCGTCGTTGGTTCACATGGGCGGAGCGGCATCGAGCGTTTCTTGCTTGGCAGTGTGGCCGAATTCGTTGCTCGCCATGCCGCGTGCTCCGTAGAAATCGTTCGCGCTTCAGTGCGCGGCTGACGGACGGGCGGCTACTCAACTTTTGCCCTTTGGACGACTTCCACGGGCATGTGGCTCAGCTTGGTAAAAACCCGACGCAGTTGTAGCAGAGGCCACCAATCGTAGAGGTAGATCTGCATCGGTCGCCACATGGCGACCCATCCGGCAATCGTAAGGCTCTCCCGCACGACGGCAGCCCAAGTGCCCGCCTCATGACCTAACAACATCTTGCTGAGGAATAGACATGCCGACAAGAACAGCATCCCGATAAAAAGGCTGGTGCGGCCCCGCCTCAGGAGGCGCTTGAACTCCAAGCCAGTGATCTTGGCGCGGTGCGCAAAATAGTTGTGGACGGCCGTCCTGATCATTGCTTGGGGATCTTCGGCCGGCCACTGATCCAAGTGGATGCGCAATTTGATCGGAGCGTTAGGAGAGAATTCCTGAGCCCAACTGACGATGAATTCTTCTGCGTCGTCATCCAGATCCTTTTCAATGAACGGAGAAGGGTCCATCGAATTGAAGAGCTGGTTCGTATCGCGCAGTTTCAGGCTTATGATGTGGGGGTGCCCTCGGTCCGCCGCAGCAGCTTTAGAGAACCAAAAACGCATACCAGAATCTCTTCTATCTTCGGTTTTGAAGGACAGGCTCGGTTCCGCGACCATGCCGATGTTTTCTAACGTACCGCGAGCGTTCCTCTTTGAGCGACAGACCTTCGGTGAGTTTCGGCGCCTGAACTGAAGCTCGGCATCGTTCTTCGCCTGAAATAGCAGTAATCCTGATGTTTGCCACCAGGACTGGGGTGCCCGCTATTGTTCTCCCGAATTCGGTTTCTGGGTCATGATGACCTAATCAAGTGAAGCCACTGGAATATGAACTGCGAGTACTGGACAAGATCCGAGCTGTATCACTCGGTACGTTGTGGGGCCAAAGATTGCCGTATCCAACGCACCGCGACCACGCACTCCCATGATCACCAGGTCGGTTTGTGCCTCAAGGGCGAGTTGCATGATCTCCTGGTATGGCTTGCCGATCCGTACCATCACCTTAACCATGCACTCCCCTCGCGTTTTGGTCGTAATGGATTCTTCCAGCTGTTTCACCGCCTTCTCAGTTGCGCTGTGAACTTCTGTCGAACTCGGCGTATCTTCCAGCACGTGCAGCAGCGTAAGTTCAGCGCCGTACTCCTTGGCCATCGAGAGCGCGTACTTCGAGGCGTGACGAGCATGGTCTGAAAAATCCGTACAAAGAAGTATCTTTCTGAGGTGGACTAGCTCCGGATCCTGCACGGAGGTGGTGACATGATGTGCAGGCTTTCGTACCGCTAAGACCGGACACCGCGCACGTCGCAGCACCTTCTCTGTCACGGATCCCAGCATCAGCCCATCAATCCCTCGCATCCCGTGAGTTCCCATGACGATCAGATTCACTGCCTGCGCTTCAGCCAGAGAGAGGATCAGATCCGGCACCGAGCCATCTTGCACGAAGCATTGGGGCCGAATCTCGGTCCGCGTGTGGCGATCCGCAAATTCCTGAAGCTTCTGCTCAACGCCAGCGCGGAGCTCCTTACAGCGTTTTTCATAAGAATCCGGATAAATGTCCCAAAACCCCAAGGGCTGCAGAGAGTACAAAACGTGCTGCAAGAACAACGTCGCCTTGTAGTGCCATGCCAGCGACTGCGCGTACTCGTAGGCGTTGACTGAAAACTCCGAAAAATCGACGGGGCAAAGAATAGATTTAATTTGCGGCATACAGCGGCTGCACCTCCAATGATCTCGTTACCTACAAAAGTCGCATCTTCGGTCCTTACGAAGTAGCCCTGATCGGATCTTTCGCCGACAGTTGGGTCTTTCCAAGCAAGCCCCTTTCCTGAGGATCAAATATCCGGTAGGCTGCCAGCTTGATGCGATCATTCACGAGGAACCAGGCCAGAGCATATCCCCAAATGAAGAGTGCCCAACCCCACCCGATCGGGGCCATGAAAATCCCAAAGACGGCAAACAGTGTGGCGATGAGCTGGGTGCCGACCACTGCCGCCAGTAGAATCGGCGCTGGCCGAATTGACCAGAAAGCACGCCGCGTACGCGTGACGAAAATCGTAAGATGACCGGCGACCGACAGCTTGAGATACATGAAGGACTGGATCACTTCACGGTTGAGATGGAAGACCCGTTCCCCTAGATAGAAGAGACCAAAGGAAGCAACGACACCGGCGACACCCAACACCGAGGCGATGCCGAGAACCACCGGCATATTCCAGGCCTCTGGGCGACTTGCGTACCGCACCCGATCATAGGCAATGGAAAGAATTGCTCCATCATTGAGAATCGCCAGCAAGACGATCATCACCGCCGTAACCGGGTAGAAGTTGAATACGAGAATGGACAGCGTCATGAACAACAGCACCCGGATCGTCTCCGCGATGCGATAGATGGCATAGCTGTTCATACGCTGGAACATCTTTCGGCTTTCTTTGATGGCATCGATGATCACGGATAGACCGGGGTCCAACAGGGCAATGTCGGCGGCAGCCCGCGCGGCATCGGTAGCTCCGGAAACCGCAATTCCGGCATCGGCCAGTTTGAGTGCCGGAGCGTCGTTTACTCCGTCTCCGGTCATGCCTACGATGTGCTTTTCTTGCTGAAGAACACCGACTATGTGAAATTTGTGTTCCGGGAAAACCTGCGCAAAGCCGTCTGCCTCCTCGATAGCTTGAGCTAGCTGGCCAGCCTCGTAATGCTTGCCCTCCGCAAGAATGGAGGCGTCCACGATGTTCGGGCCCAAGCCAAGCTGGCGTGCCATTTCCTTGGCAATGGCGATCTGGTCGCCAGTGACCATCTTCACCTTCACGCCCATTTCGAAAGCGGTCGCAATCGTGCTTTTCGAATCTTCCCGTGGAGGATCGAACAATGGCAGAACCCCCAGAAACCGCCAATGGTCCTTCTCGTCGGTGCGAGCCACACCCAGGGAGCGAAAGCCCCGAGCCGCAAACTCATTGACTGTTTTCTCAACTTCCCCCCGCACCTCCTCGGCATCGGCCGCCATATCGAGAATCACTTGGGGCGCACCCTTTGTGACTCGAAACTCGACTTTCTCCGGTCCCTGAACAGTGGCTTCCGTGCGTTTGTGTACCGAATCGAAAGGCTGGAAGTGCTTTATCTGGTATGTATCCAGAGCATGTGCATCTTTTAGACCGCTCAGAACAGCCAGGTCGATGGGATCCTGGTTTTCGGCCCGGGAAGCGAGCGACGCGGCGAAGACCACTTCTTCGAGCCGCACCCCACTCACGCAGAACGGATCGCCCAGCGTCAGCTTGTTCTGCGTCAACGTGCCCGTTTTATCCGAACAGAGAACGTCAATCCCGGCCAACTCTTCCATCGCCGCCAAGCGGGTGACGATAGCTTTCTTGCGCGCCAGAGTTCGAGCGCCCACTGCCATCGTCACCGAGAGCACAGCGGGCATGGCCACGGGAACCGCAGCGATCGTCAATACCAGCGCGAACTGCAGGGTCGTCATCATTCTGTCGCCACGGAACAAGGCCACAGCGAGAATGAGAGTCACGAGAGCGACCGCAATAACGATGAGGTAGTCGCCAATTTTAAGCACGGCTTGTTGGAAGTGGCTTACTGTGTGCGCCGTTTCTACCAGGTGCGCCGTTTTGCCAAAATAGGTATTCTGCGCGGTGGCGTAGACGAAGGCATCTATCTCCCCTTGTTTCAGAATTGAGCCGGAGTAGACGACCTCGTCCGAATTGCGCGTGACCGGCAACGATTCCCCGGTCAGAGCCGATTGATCTACCTGTATTGGGTCGCCTTCCAGCAAACGGGCATCCGCAGGAATGATGTCTCCGATCCGGATGCGCATCAAATCGCCAGGCACCAGCTCACGCGCAGGGATTGTAGTCCATGTTCCATCCCGCTTTACCCGCGCCTGCAACGCAAGTGTTGCCTTGAGAGCGGCAATGGCGTTGCCCGCCTGAAACTCTTCCCAGAAGCCCACCCCGGCATTCATCAACAGCAGTGCCAGAATGATGCCGAAATCCTCCCAATGGTGCACGACTGCGGACAGGATTGCAGCCACCTCGATCATCCACGGGATCGGGCCCCAGAAATAAGACAGGAATTTCAGGATGGGATTAGCTTTTTCTTCGGGCAGTTCGTTGAAACCATATTGCGCGAGCCGGCCCTTAGCCTCCGTCTGGGTCAGGCCAGTCGCCGGAGCTTGCAGATGCGAGCGAAGTTCCACCAGGCTCAATGACGTTAAGTCTTTTTGTCCAGTGGCGGAAGCAGTATCGACTTGCTTGAGGGAAGGAGCTTGCGAACTCGTGGCCCCCATTATGCCCTCCGCCGGCCTGGTTGAGGTTCGACAAAATTGAAAAACAATCGCCCTATGTCAATGCCAGGCGGGTTGTGTCTACTCTGAAAGCGAGACGGTGTTCCCTGCGGACGTCATTCCGCCTATGCTCGGGCCGATCTTCCTCGGCTCTCCGCTTCATACTGTCCTTCGCGTTCATCTTAGTCCTGTCTTGACACCCGCAGCGGCCAGCATTTGCATATCAATATCCATGTGGGAACTGCCACCGGAAAGGCGAGCAAGGGCCCTGCTCTTACCATATGACGGCGGTCGATACCATTGAAATGACCGGCGCCTTTAAGCTACGGCTGATGTGCTCTCGCCTTGCTTACCCTCTGCTTGAGCGCCAGGTTTCTTCCTGGCTATTTCGGTCTCCGCTCGGAGCCAATCATCGAGGTCGTGCCCGTTTTCAGAGCCCCGTTCCTCGTAAAGCTGATAGGCACGTACGCGAATTAACTCTTCTGTCGAGTCGAGTGAGCGTTCGTCGGGTTTTGCATTTGAATCATTTGCAGTCTTATGTCGCATGGTGGAACCTCCTGCACCGCTAACGATGCAATGCAAGGTTGAAGAAGGAGGGGCCGACTGAAGAGAGCTGCGCGGTGCACAGACGCACGTCCATACACTTGCATTTATGTTTTCATTAATCTCCCTGCGAATCGGTGACAATTGTCACCGCCCTCGGTGACGCGCCACTGATAGGGATCGCAAAGAGATCGGGCTCTCCCGCGCCGCCCTTCGTGTCTGCGTCTGAAAAACCTGACGAAGGACAACTGAAATATGACTAACGTGGCCTCAAGTATTGCTGAACAAGCTTGTTGCCACGGAGGACGATGACCGCCAGATTGCGGGCGCTGAAACCGTGTGCGACACGAACTCGTCACGTCCATCGATGCGTACGAGTTTGCTGCAATTGGTCGTTCTGGCGCAGATATCTTTCTCTCCCTGTCGCCAAACTGTTTCTGCAACCGGCCCTCTGAATTCGTCGGTCATCCTTCTTTGCGCCGTTTGCAGTAAAAGGGAGTTTTTCAACAGCTACTCCCCATTTCACGTGAGATATGCGAGGTGGACAGAGATGAGGGAAGTTATATTTATCCTCCCCTCCTTCTCCGCGGCTTCTCCCATGGCCGGGTCTCATTCCAGCAACCCCTAGATAATGCGTCCACTTTGGGTATGTTCAGAATTGACCAGATTCCTCGGGCACATTTGCTTGATAGTAAGCAGGGTCGGAGAAGGCCGAACGGAGGGATAGACAATGAGCGCAACAGTCATTGAGAAAATGACGCGCCCGCCTGATGAAACCCACGACGCTAACCTTCGGAGCGATCCGCCCAGGAAAAACCATCTCCTGAGGTGGAGTTTACTTGCACTGGTCGGGTGCGTCATCGTTCTGACAGTCCTCCTCGGCTTAATCCAAAAACTGCTTTGGATGCGGCAACTCGACTTCGCCGGGATATTCTGGACCCTTCTGTCGGTCAAGTGGGGAATATTTGGCGTAGCCTTGATCTTTGGATTTCTATATCTGTGGATCAACCTCCGCTTTGCAGTCAAGAGTGTCGACATTTCACGGGTGCGCGGCCCTTCCCTCAGAATTCCCACCGCTTCCCCTTCCAGCACGGTCGTCACTGCCACCTCTGATGCCGGCAGAAGAATCAGCTTCGATCTGAGCCCCAGGGTATTGGTGTTGGCCATCAGCGTGGCCGTCATGTGCGTCTCGCTGATGTTTGCGGCTGGTGTTTCGGGTCAATGGGACACGTATCTCCGCTTTCGTTACGGCGGATCGTTCGGGGTGGCCGACCCGCTCTTTGGGGTCGACCTTGGCTTCTACTTCTTCCGTCTTCCCTTCTACGAGCTACTTCAGAGTAGTCTCACCTTTCTGACGGTGGCCGCTCTTGCGATACTTGGTTTTGTTGCCTTCCTTCGTCTACGGCAGTCCAAGTCCGGCCACAAGTTCACAATCGGTGACAGTACAGCTCGACATCTCGGCGTGCTTCTCTTCATTCTGGCCGCCACTTTCGGGTGGGGCTTTTATCTCGATCACTACGAGCTCGTCTACTCGACTCTAGGCGTTGTATACGGAGCCGGCTATGCAGCCGCACACGTGACCAGAATCGCCCTCTGGATTATGCTCGGCGCCTCGGTGCTGGCATGTGCACTTCTCGTGCTCGCTTTTGTCCGCCCGCGAGTGAAACCGTTGGCTATAGGCATTGGCGTCTACGCGCTGCTGTATCTAGTTGGAGTAATGATACTACCCCGCTTGGTTCAGGCGTTCGTCGTTCGACCAAGCGAGCTAAGCCTTGAGACACCCTATTTGACACATTACATAGAGTTCACTCGAAAGGCTTACGACCTTGGCGGAATCCAGGAAACCGCTTACCCGGCTCTCACGGATCTGACTCCAGAAGTGCTAGCCAGAAATCAAGACACGATCCAAAATATTCGTCTCTGGGATTCGCGGCCGCTACTTCAGACCTATCAGCAAACGCAGGCGATTCGCCTCTACTACGAGTTTTATAACGTGGACGTTGACCGCTACCATCTTGCAGATGGCTATCACCAGGTGATGCTCGCGTCCCGGGAACTTGCCTCACAACTACCCGCACAGGCGCAAACGTGGGTCAACAATGAGTTGCAGTTCACCCACGGCTACGGGGTGGTCATGAATTTTGTATCGAAGACCGAAGGGGGAGGGTTTCCGCAATATCTTATTAAGAATATCCCTCCTGAATCTCAGTATGGCCGCCTGAATATCTCGCAGCCGGCTATCTATTACGGAGAGGTGACGCCAGGCTATAAGATCGTGGCGACCGGGATTAAGGAGTTCGATTATCCCAAGGGCAATGAAAATGTTTATACGAGCTACCAGGGGAAGGGCGGAATTCCACTGGACAGCATGTGGAAAAGGCTTTTGTTTTCCTGGACACAGACGGATATCAATATTCTGCTCACCTCTTACCTTAGGCCGCAAAGCAAAATCCAGATTTGGCGAAGCGTGCAGGAGCGTATTTCACAGGTCGCGCCCTTTTTGCTTCTGGACAAGGATCCGTATGCCGTAGTCAGCGAAGGGAAGCAGTATTGGATTCAGGACGCTTATACGACCTCGGACCGCTTCCCCTACTCACAGCCGCAGACGAGCGGTGCGGCGGAGGGAATAAATTATATCCGCAACTCCGTAAAGGCCGTCGTGAACATGTATGACGGAACGGTTTCCTTCTACATTATGGATCCGAAAGACCCCGTTCTCGCACTATACCGGCGCGCCTTTCCGGACGTCTTCAAGGATCTGAGTGAGCTTTCAGCGGACCTAAAGAGCCATCTGCGTTACCCGCAGGATATGTTCGCCATCCAAGCGACTCAATATGAAAGCTTCCATATGACTGATCCACAGGTCTTCTACAACCGGGAAGATCTGTGGGTTGCCCCTAAGGAGAAATACGAAGGCGCAGTCAACTCCATGGAGCCTTATTACATCCTGATGAAGCTTCCCGGGAGCGAGCAACTTGAGTACCTCATCCTGACTCCTTTCACGCCGCAGAACCGAGACAATATGATCGCTTGGCTGGCCGCCAGGTGCGACTTTCCTGACTACGGAAGAATGCTGTTCTACGAACTCCCCAAGGAAAAGCTGATCTACGGACCCAACCAGATCAGTGCAATGATCGACCAGAGCACAACTATTTCTCAACAACTCACGCTGTGGGATCAAAAAGGATCGAATGTAATTCGCGGGAAGCTGATTGTGATCCCTATCGAGAACTCCTTTCTCTATGTGGTCCCACTCTATCTCAAGGCGGAAGGCACAAATTTTCCTCAACTCAAACGGGTGATCGTGGCAACGGGAGATAAAGTCGTGATGGAACCCACACTCGACGAGGCGCTGAGTTCCTTGTTTGGAAACTTACCGGGGCAGCTGTCGCAACCGGGGAAAACGAGCGGGACGCAAGGACTCTTGCCGAAAGCAGTGTTGGATCAAGCCAGGGCTCAACTTGCGGAAGCTCAGAAAGCAATCAATTCGCTCAGAAGCCTGCTGGCTACGCCGGCTCGATAAGCATGTCAGGCGCTCGGCGTCCGCTTGCGCCGGATCGGTGCGGGCGACGTCCACACGACTTGGATCCACGTCGTCGGGGAGAGTTTATCCAGCATGAAGAGCAGCGGCGTTACGAAACCAGGCAAAGCTGGACAGGCCGCCCGAGTCAGTTAACAACGCGGTTGCAACACATTGGATTCGTGGAGGCAATATGGCAAGAACAGCAGTTGGTTTGTTTGAGAATCCGGTCTCGGTCGACGCGGTCGTTCGCGACCTCGAAGCCAGCGGCATTCTTTCCAAGGATGTTCGTGTTTTGGGTGAACCGCTGGAGATGGCCGGCAGCGGAGTCATGAGTATCCCGCACACTGATTTTGAAGTGGGCTTGACTCGTGATCTCACGGCGTTCGGGGTCGTCGAAGCGGACGCGGAAGCTTACGTCCGGGGAGTACGGCGCGGAGGAGTCATGGTCTTCGCCTCGGGTTCGGACGACAGGTCGGAGGCGGCAATTGAGATTATGAACCGCCACGGTGCTGTGGAGATGGAAAAGATAAGTGCATCCCGGCCCGAACTCCCGAGCATGGACAACGATGAGGCGCCTCGCGACCGCGATTCTTCTGTCCAAACTGGAAGGTCCCGCTCCTCCGGCGGCGGTGCTCGCCTCTTCGTGTGGTAGCGCTTTCACGAAGGAAAGACGCTCTGAGGCGAAGGTTGAAGATAACTCTTGGGAGGGTTTCCGTGGCGAAACTTAGATCGCTTGATAACGAAGCGCGGCTTGATGAACTGGGGAGCGATCCTGGGCAAGTAGGCTCGGACAGCGCTGGGCAATCAGGTGATACTCAGGGCCTCTCGGAAATCGCAGATGCCGCCGACGAAAGCGTCGAAGAACTCGCCGATACGGATCAAGCATATGAGGCGGAGGCCGTCAGCGGCGTCGAGGATGCTGCGGACCACCCCGAGATGCCTGCACACAGCAGTGAGGATCGTGCCCGGTCAGATGACATGCCGCCGGAAGGCGGAGAATAGCGAGCGCGACCGGAGGAGCACTCCCCGCTTCGGATGGCGCAAGGGTCACCACGGCAATTGGCGAGAGGATCATGAACGGCTTCCGGGGGCGGATCATCTGCGCCAGATCTGGAGGACGCCCAGACGATTCAGCGATGCCTGGCGTCGAACCCCAGGGAGAAATCATGAGCGACCAAGCCCGCGTCAGCCACCCGATCTACAATCTTCTACCCACGGAAGTTGAGGGGTTCGATTCCCTGGCAGAGCTTGCCTTGGACCTCCATTGGTCGTGGAACCATGCGACCGACGGAGTGTGGCGCGCGCTTGATCCTATACTGTGGGAACTCACTCAAAATCCTTGGGTTGTCCTGCAGACGGTCTCGCGCGACCAACTCGAGCGCGTGCTGGCCGATCCTGCCTTCCGTAAGAACGTTGATGACCTGCTGCGATCCAAGCGGCAGGCGGCGGAGACCACGGCATGGTTCCAGCAAAAGCATCCGCAAGCCCCTTTGACCTGCGTCGCGTATTTCAGCATGGAATTCATGTTGAGCGAAGCGCTCCCGATCTATTCGGGAGGACTTGGCAATGTGGCGGGCGACCAGCTCAAAGCTGCCAGCGATTTGGGTGTGCCAGTGGCCGGCGTAGGACTGCTGTACCAGCAGGGTTATTTTCGCCAGGTGATCGACAAGGACGGAGCGCAACAGGCCCTCTATCCGTACAACGATCCCGGGCAGTTGCCGATCACGCCTTTGCGCCACCCGAACGGCGAGTGGTTGCGGTTGGAAATCGCCCTACCGGGTTACTCGGTGTGGTTGCGCGCCTGGCAGGTCCAAGTCGGCAGGGTGAAGCTTTACCTGCTGGATAGCAATGACGCGGCGAACTTTCCCGCTCATCGAGGCATTACCAGCGAACTGTATGGCGGCGGCCCGGAGTTGCGCCTCAAGCAAGAACTGCTTCTCGGGATCGGCGGATGGAGACTGCTCCGCGCACTCGGGATCCAACCGGAGGTATGTCACCTGAATGAAGGGCACGCGGCGTTCGCCGTGCTGGAGCGTGCCCGCAACTTCATGGAAGAAACAGGGCAGCCTTTCGACGTCGCGCTGGCCGCCACGCGAGCGGGGAACCTCTTCACCACCCACACGGCAGTGGCTGCCGGTTTTGATCGTTTCACTCCGGCCCTCATCGGGCAGTACCTCGGTGGATACGCCGAGCACAAGCTCGGCATTCGGCTCCATGACTTGCTAGCTCTTGGCCGCCAGAATCCGGACGACTCGTTGGAGACTTTCAACATGGCCTATCTGGCAATCCGAGGCAGCGGGTCGGTGAATGGCGTGAGTCGCTTGCACGGGAAAGTCAGCCGCCATCTCTTTGCGTCACTGTTTCCGCGCTGGCCGGAGGACGAAGTCCCCATCGGCCACGTGACCAACGGAGTCCATATGCCGACCTGGGACTCGGCTTCGGCCGACGACTTGTGGACGGTAGCCTGTGGTAAGGGACGTTGGCTGGGAACGACGGAAACCTTAGAGCAGGACATTCGCCAGGTGTCCGACGCCACGCTCTGGAAATTCCGCACCGCCGCCAGCAAGTCTCTTGTTGAGTACGCGCGCGGGCGGCTATCCCGGGAACTGGCTGCCTCAGGCGCTTCGGCCGAGGCGGTCGAGGCTGCGAAGCATCTCTTTGACCCCAACGCACTGACGCTAGGATTTGCGCGACGCTTCGCGACCTACAAGAGACCGAACCTGCTACTGCACGACCCGCAGCGGCTGCTTCGTTTGTTGAGCAATTCTCAGCGCCCGGTGCAACTCATCCTCGCCGGCAAGGCCCATCCGGAGGACCGGGCGGGGCAGGCGCTGATCCATGAATGGATAAACTTCATCCGCCAGCCAGAGACCCGACCCCACATCGTCTTCCTGAGCGACTACGACATGTTGTTAACGGAGCACCTGGTGCAGGGGGTGGACGTCTGGATCAACACGCCACGCCGACCCTGGGAGGCTTGCGGGACGAGCGGCATGAAAGTGCTCGTCAATGGAGGCATCAATCTCTCGGAATTGGACGGCTGGTGGGCCGAAGCCTACACGCCTGAAGTGGGGTGGGCGTTGGGGGACGGCCAGGAACATGGCGACGATCCCGCTTGGGACGCTGTCGAAGCTGACGCGCTCTACGGCCTTCTCGAGCGGAAGGTGATCCCGGAGTTTTATGCCCGAGACCAGAGCGGCATTCCAACCGCATGGGTCAAGCGGATGCGGGAAAGCATGGCGCGATTGACACCGCGCTTCGCCGCCGACCGTGCGGTGCGCGAATACACCGAACAACATTACCTCCCAGGCTCAGACGCCTACCGTGTACGCGCTGCGAACAAAGGCGCCATTGGCAAGCAAATGGTCGATTGGCAGCATTCCGTCGATCGGAAGTGGAGCGCGGTGCGTTTCGGAGACTTGCGTGTCGAAACCAACGCAGACCACCATGTGTTTGAAGTCGAAATCTTTCTGAACGGTCTCGACCGGAATGCGGTGCGAGCAGAGCTTTATGCGGATGGAATCAACCGCGCCGATCCCGTACGGAGAGAAATGAAGTGGGCGCGACTGCTTCCTGGCGCACTCGATGGCTGCGTCTACCACGCGACGGTACCCGCTGCACGTCCAGCGGGAGACTACACGGCGCGAGTGACGCCGAACCACGACGGCATTGCGGTTCCGCTGGAAGACGCTCGAATCTTGTGGCAGCGATGATCCGATCGGCGGAAGAAGAGCGATGAGGGAAACCTCTGCAATCACCTGCTTGTTTCTGGACGTCGGCGGTGTCCTGCTCACCAACGGGTGGGATCACCTTGCCCGCAGACGGGCGGCGAAGCACTTCAAGCTGCAGTGGGCTGAGATGGAGGACCGGCACCGCCTGACCTTCGAAACGCATGAGGAAGGAAAGCTTACGTTCGAAGAATATTTAGACCGGGTCGTCTTCTACCAAAAGCGATCATTCACCCGGGCTCAGTTTCGGAACTTCATGTTCGCGCAATCGAAACCTTACCCCAAGATGATCGATCTGGTCGCACAACTCAAGGTCCGGTACGGACTGAAGATCGCCATAGTCAGCAATGAATCGCGCGAGGTGAATGCGTATCGGATTCGCAAGTTTAAGCTCGCCGGGTTTGTGGATTCTTTTATTTCCTCCTGCTTCGTTCACATCCGCAAGCCCGACGCAGACATCTTTCGGCTGGCGCTGGACATCGCCCAGACGCCAGCCCGCCACGTACTGTATATCGAAAACACACCGATGTTCGTTCAGATCGCGAAAGGTTTAGGGATTCGAAGCTTCCTTCACACGGATTACGAGTCCACGTACGCAAAACTGACTTCGTTCGGATTGCAGAAATGACGAAGGAATCGTCCATGGAACCAGCCAACCCACGCATACTGACGATCAATGGGGGATCGTCGAGCATCAAGTTTGCACTGTTCGAGGCGGGTGACTCCCTACAACTGATTCTGGAGGGCGGGATTGAGCGGATTGGACTGCCGCAGGCCGCCTTGCGGGTAAAAGGCTCGAATCAGGCCGACAACTTTTCGCGGTCAGTGACCGCGCCGGACCACGCGGTGGCGGTGGGTGATCTTATGGACTGGATCGAGGAGCGTAGCGGGCGTGACGCATTGGCCGCTGTGGGGCATCGCGTGGTGGATGGCGGTCCCAAGTATTACGAGCCGCAACGAATCACTCCTGAAATGGTTGAGGAGCTGCGTCGCCTCAGTCCATTCGATCCTGACCATATGCCGGAGGAGATTCTGTTGACCGAGGCGTTTCATCGCCGCTTTCCCGATCTGCCCCAAGTAGCGTGCTTCGACACGGCCTTTCACCATGATATGCCGCGCGTGGCGCAACTCCTGCCAATCCCGCGGCGCTACCAAGCGCAGGGGGTGCGGCGGTATGGGTTTCACGGCTTGTCGTACGCGTTCTTAATCGAAGAACTCGCCCGCGTCGGCGATCAGGCGGCAACGACTGGCCGGGTCATCCTTGCACACCTGGGCAACGGCGCGAGCCTGGCGGCAGTGCGTGACGGCAAATCCGTTGACACAAGCATGTGTTTCACTCCGACCGCTGGTGTGCCTATGAGCACCCGTTCCGGCGATCTCGATCCCGGACTGGTTTGGTATCTGGCGCGCACTGAAAATATGAGCGCCAAGCAATTCAACGAAATGGCCAATTTCCATTCCGGGTTGCTCGGTGTATCCGAGACCAGTTCCGACATGCGTGACTTGCTCGACCGTGAAACGCAGGACGTGCGAGCGGCTGAAGCGGTCGCACTGTTTTGCTACCAGGTCAAGAAATGGATCGGCGCATACGCGGCGGCGTTGGGCGGACTAGACACACTGGTGTTCGCCGGCGGCATTGGAGAGAACGCGCCCCCGGTTCGCGCCCGGATTTGCGAGGGGCTGGGATTTCTCGGAATTGAGCTCGAAGAGAAGCGCAACGTGGCGAATGAGGGCCTGATTTCAGCGGCCGCCAGCCCGGTTGCGGTCCGCGTCATCCGCACGGACGAAGAACGCATGATCGCCAAGACAGTTTGCCAGGTTCTCGGACTTGGCTGCAAGAACAAGAGGGAGAACTGAATCATGAATACCGACACACTCGCTCCGGAACTGCTCGACCACAAACCCGAAGCAGCGACTAAGAAAGATTTGATCCTGAAAACGACGAAGAAAACCAATACCCTCACTCCAGAACTGCTTCACAAGATGGATGCCTACTGGCGCGCCGCCAACTATTTGGCGGTCGGCCAGATTTATCTTTACGAAAATCCGCTGCTCAAGGAGCCGCTGAAACTATCCCACGTGAAGGCGCTGGTGGTCGGGCACTGGGGCACGGTGCCGGGGCAGAACTTCATCTACGTGCACCTGAACCGGGTCATCAAGAAGTACGACCTGGATATGTTCTACGTCGCCGGTCCGGGACATGGGGGCGCAGCTCTGGTGGGCAACGTCTACCTCGAAGGCACCTGGAGTGAGGTTTATCCGAACGTCAGCCAGGACGAAGCCGGCATGAAGGAGCTGTTCAAGCAGTTCTCGTTCCCCGGCGGGATTTCCAGCCATGTTGCGCCGACGACGCCGGGGTCGATTCACGAAGGCGGCGAGCTGGGCTACTCGCTCAGCCATGCCTTCGGGGCCGCGTTCGACAATCCCGATCTAATCGTTGCCTGCGTCATTGGCGATGGTGAAGCGGAAACGGCTTCTTTGGCGACGTCATGGCAATCCAACAAGTTCCTCGACCCAATTACCGACGGGGCCGTGCTGCCGATCCTGCACCTCAATGGCTACAAGATCAGCAATCCAACTGTCCTGGCCCGCATCGAGCATGAAGAATTGGAGCAATTTCTACGCGGCTGCGGCTGGACACCATACTTTGTGGAAGGGGACGAGCCAGAAAAGATGCATGAACTGATGGCCACCACCTTGGACACGGCCATCGAGGACATCCGGCAAATCCAAAGCGAGGCACGGAACAAGAACGACATCGCTCGGCCACGCTGGCCAATGATCGTTCTCAAGTCACCCAAGGGCTGGACGGGCCCGAAATTCGTCGATGGTCTGCAGATCGAGGGCACGTTCCGATCGCACCAGGTGCCGCTCCTGGTGGATCCCGATCATCCCGATCATGTCAAACAACTGGAAAGCTGGATGAAGAGCTACAAAGCCGAGGAACTGTTCGATAAGAATGGGCGCCTCATGCCGGAATTGGCCGAGCTGGCGCCGAAGGGCGACCGCCGGATGGGCGCTAATCCCCATGCCAACGGCGGCATTCTGCTGCACGATCTGCGCATGCCGGACTTCCACGTCCACGCAGTGAGCGTACCTTCGCCTGGCGCGGTGACTGCCGAAGATACCCGGGTGCTGGGTTCGTTCCTGCGCGATGTGGCCAAGCTAAATCAGGAGCAGCGTAATTTCCGTGTCTTCGGCCCCGATGAGACACTCTCGAATCTTCTGGGCGCTGTGTTTGAAGTCACCAACCGGCAGTGGGATGCGCGCGAAGTAAGTAACGATGAATTCCTCGCGCCCGCTGGCCGCGTGCTGGACTCGATGCTCAGCGAGAACCAGTGTGAGGGCTGGTTAGAAGGATATCTTCTGACCGGGCGGCACGGGCTGTTTAACAGTTATGAAGCCTTCATTCGGATCATCGACTCGATGTTCAGCCAGCACGCCAAGTGGCTAAAGGTATGTCTGGAGTTGCCCTGGCGCCGGAAGATTTCGTCGCTGAACTATCTGCTCGCCTCTCATGTCTGGCAGCAGGACCACAACGGATTCACCCACCAGGATCCCGGTTTCCTCGACCATGTCATCAACAAGAAGGCCGATATCGTGCGGGTTTACCTTCCCCCCGACGCCAATTGCCTGTTGTCGGTTTTCGATCACTGCCTACGCAGCCGGAATTACGTCAATGTGGTGGTTGCAGGCAAGCACGCCCTCCCACAATGGCTGACCATGGATGCGGCGGTCGTGCATTGCACGGAGGGAATTGGCATCTGGCAATGGGCCAGCAACGACCAAGACGCCGAGCCAGACGTCGTGATGGCCTGTTGCGGCGACACGCCCACACTGGAGATTCTTGCTGCCGTTTCCATCCTTCGCCAACATTTGCCCGATCTGAAAATCCGGGTGATTAATGTCGTTGACCTCATGAAGCTGCAATCTTCGAGTGAGCACCCGCACGGATTGAGCGAGACGGATTACGATTCGCTTTTCACCAAAGATAAACACATCGTCTTTGGCTTTCATGGATACCCCTGGCTCATCCACCGCCTGACCTACCGCCGGACCAACCGCAACCTGCACGTGCGGGGCTACAAGGAAGAGGGCACCATCACGACGGCCTTTGACATGAGAGTGCAGAACGACCTGGATCGGTTCCACCTTGTGCAGGACGTGATCGATCGGCTGCCCTATTTGGGTTCCAAGGGGGCCTACCTGAAGCAGCAGATGCAGGACAAGCTCATCGAGCATAAACATTACATCGACAAACACGGCCAGGATTTACCGGAGATCAGGAATTGGAAATGGGGCGGGACGGAACTCAAGAAGGAAACCGCTAGCGGAGAAGGCGCGAGCGCCTGAATCAGTCTGACGGTGAATAAGCGGTAGGGGAAAGCAACGTTTACCTGAATTAAAGGAATCCGAAATGCCCATTTAAATGAACGAAGAAAACGGCGGGAAGGTGCTCGTCCTTCACCTCAGCGGGAGGCTCGTAAAGGCCGATTATGAGCACTTTGTGCCCGAGTTCGAGCGACTCGTCCGGCAAAACGGAAAATTGCGCGTTCTGTTCGACATGGCCGATTTGCGCGGTTGGGACGCCGGCGCAGCGTGGGAGGACATCAAGTTTGACATAAAACATTTTGCCGACATCGAACGGCTCGCGATGGTCGGGGATAAGAAGTGGCAGCACGGCATGGCGACGTTCTTCAAGCCGTTCACGAAAGCGACGACCCGATATTTCGATGAAACCGCGGCCACTGATGCGCGGAAGTGGTTGGAAGAAACGTAGCGGCCTGCAGGCCCGCATCGATGCCATGCAAAGACAGAGAGGATACCCATTATGAAACCCAATGGCGATCACGCGGAGGCTCCCGAATCCAAGCCGGGATCGAAGCCCGAGAGTCCCGAAGCTAAGTCGGGGTCCGAGCCCGGTTCGAAGGACAATCTGAAAACCCTTCCCCTGCCGGAAGTGGAGAAAAAGTTGGGATCGTCTCCGAAAGGTCTGAGCCAAGCCGAGGCGCAGAAACGACTGACGCAATACGGGCCGAACGAGATCACGGAGAAGAAAACCAACGTATTCCTCAAATTCCTCAGCTATTTCTGGGGACCCATCCCATGGATGATTGAAGGGGCGGTGATTCTGTCGGGCGTGGTCCGACACTGGCTGGATTTCTTCATCATTCTCTTTCTGCTCTTCTCCAATGCGGTGGTCGCATTTTGGGAGGAACATCAGGCGGGCAACGAAATTGCCGCGTTGCAGGCCAAACTGGCGACCAAGGCTCGGGTCCTGCGTGACGGAAAGTGGGCCACTCCGAAGGTATCTGAACTGGTGCCGGGGGACGTCATCCGTCTGCGACTGGGCGACATCGTGCCGGCGGATGCGCGCCTGTTGGCAGGCGATCCGGTGCAAGTAGACCAGTCCGCATTGACCGGCGAATCTTTGCCCGCCACGCGCAAACCTGGCGAGGCGGTGTTTTCGGGTTCGATTATCAAGCGGGGCGAAACCGACGCCATGGTGTACGCCACCGGTACGCACACCTACTTCGGCAAGACGGCGCAACTAGTGCAGGAGGCCCATACCGTCAGCCATTTCCAGCGTGCCGTGTTGAAGATCGGCAACTACCTGATCATTCTTGCAGTGGCCCTGGTGGCGGTGATTGTTACGGTGGCGCTCTTTCGTCACGATCCAATTCTCAGCACGTTGGAGTTCGCCCTGGTACTTCTGGTGGCCGCGATCCCTGTAGCGATGCCAACAGTCCTGTCAGTCACCATGGCGGTCGGCGCTCGCCTGCTGGCAAAAAAACAAGCGATTGTAACCAAACTGTCGGCCATCGAGGAACTGGCTGGCGTGGATGTGCTGTGCTCGGACAAGACCGGCACCCTGACTCAAAACAAGCTGACGTTGGGCGATCCGTTCTGCGTGAACAATATCCCTCCCGACCAGGTCATTCTCTGGGCGGCGCTCGCTTCGCGTGCGGAAGACAAGGACACCATCGACCTCGCGGTGATCGGCGGCGTGAAGGACGACAAGGCGTTAAAGGCCTTTCAGGTAATCCATTTTCAGCCGTTCGATCCGGTGCATAAGCGCACCGAAGCTACTGTTAAAGCTTCGGACGGAAAACAGTTCTTTGTGGCCAAGGGAGCGCCGCAGGTGATTCTGGAAATGTCGACCAACGCCAGCGAAGTGAAGGCCGCCGTCGACAAAGCCGTCAACGAGTTTGCGGGACGCGGCTTCCGTTCCCTGGGAGTGGCTCGGGCGGATCAGGAAAACAAGTGGCAGTTCGTTGGCGTGTTGCCGATGTTCGATCCGCCCCGCGAGCAGGCCAAAGCAACCATCGCCAGCGCTGTGCAGATGGGCGTGAAAGTCAAAATGGTCACCGGCGACCAATTGGCCATCGCCAAGGAGATGTCTCGCAAGTTGGGTATGGGCACGAACATCCTCGATGCCACGGTATTGCGAGACAAACAAAAGACGGCGGAGACCGCGGCGTCCATCGAAAAGGCGGATGGCTTCGCCCAGGTGTTCCCCGAGGACAAGTACAACATAGTCGACGTGCTGCAGAATAACGGCCACATCGTCGGCATGACGGGCGATGGGGTGAATGACGCGCCCGCGTTGAAACAAGCGAACTGCGGCATCGCCGTTTCCGGTGCGACCGACGCGGCTCGCGCGGCGGCCGACATTGTACTGCTGGCCTCCGGTCTGTCGGTAATCATCGACGCAGTCAAAGAGAGCCGCCGTATCTTCCAGCGGATGAACAGCTACGCGATCTACCGCATCGCCGAAACGCTGCGGGTGCTGTTCTTCATGACCCTGGCGATCCTGGTGTTTAACTTTTATCCCGTGACCGCAGTGATGATCGTGATGATCGCCGTGCTCAACGACGGCGCCATCTTGTCCATCGCCTATGACAACGTTCATTACAGCGACAAGCCCGAGAAGTGGAATATGCGGGTGGTGCTAGGCATCTCGACCGTGCTGGGCGTGATCGGCGTCGTGGCTGCGTTTGGGCTGTTTTATCTCGCCGAGCGAGTGTTTCACTTCGACCACGCGCACGTCCAAACGCTGATGTACCTGAAACTGTCCGTGGCCGGACATTTGACGATTTTCTTGACGCGCACACGGGGCCCGTTCTGGTCCATCCGTCCGGCGCGCATTCTCTGGATCGCCGTGCTTGGTACACAAGCAGTGGCGACCCTGATTGCGGTTTATGGACTGTTCATGACGCCCCTTGGCTGGGGTTGGGCAGCGTTCGTGTGGGGCTACGCTCTGGCCTGGTTCCTCATCAATGACCGTGTGAAGCTGCTCGCTTATAAGATTCTGGATCGCGTCAAGGCCGACTCTAACCCTGAAGCCAAAGCCGAGCCGAAGCCAGAACCGAAAGCTACCGAGCCGACACCTGAAGCCAAAACCGAGGCGAAACCTGAAACGAAATCGAAGCCTAAGTCTGAGGCAAAAGGTGAGCCGAAACCCGAAGCCAACGCCGGGTCTAAACCCGCAGTCGAGATATCTCCAAACCTGACGCCGCAGATTGCCAAGCGAGCCTATGAACTCTATGAGGAGCGCGCCGGCAAAGACGGTTCGTCAGTTCAGGATTGGGAGAAGGCAGAGCGGGAGGTTCGGAAGCCTGACGCGAAGGCCGAGCCTAACCCCGAAGCCAAAGCCGAACCGAAGCCGGAACCCAAAGTTGAGGCCCAAGCCGACCAGCCGAAATCCGACGCAAAGGCCGAGCCTAAACCTGAAGCCAAGGCCGAACCGAAGGCTGAAACTAAAGACCAGCCTAAGCCGGAAGCCAAGGCGGAAACCAAGCCGGCAACTAAGCCCGAAGTCAAAGACCAGCCCAAGCCGGAAGCCGAGGACTCGACACCGTCCGATGTGACGCCAGCGCTCGTCAAGCGAGTTCACGAAGTCTACGAGGAGCTAGGGCGTGAGGACGTTCGAGAAGTTGAAGAATGGGAGAAGGCGAAGCGGGAGACTCAAGAGAAAGATGAAGTGCATAAATAAGCAGAACAGAACCACGCGGCTGACATGGCCGAAGGGATGGAGACGAAAATCAACTCAAAGGATTTCCGAGTGCGGCACATAGATTCCTCTGAGCCGATACGGGGACGGACGGGACCGATGTTGAGCCGAACAAATACTGGAGGAGCACACCATGCAGATACAGATTAATACTGGACATAACATCGAAGGCCATGAGGCGCTGAGCGCTCATGTTAGTGACGTAGTGAAAAATGCCCTGGCCCGACTCAGCGATCACATCACGCGAGTGGAGGTCCACCTGACTGACGAAGACGGCGATAAGAGTGGCCCGAACGACAAGCGCTGTGTGATGGAAGCCCGCCTTGAAGGACGGCTGCCGGTCGCAGTCACTCACCAGGCAGCGACCTTGGACCAGGCTGTCGAAGGCGCTGCACATAAGCTAGCCAGGTTGATCGAGAGCACCCTCGGCCGGTTGCACGATCAGGCAAGTCGCAGGACTGACCCGCCTCCACCTGAGCCGAAGGACGCAAACCCGTCATGAGCGACAGCATAGGCTGCCTGCGCAGTGAACTGTTGGTTGCCATCTCCGCCTTCGAGGCACTGCGCGCATAGAAGAAACGCTCGACATTGGCATGGCACCAGGAAATCGTGGATTGAGTTATGAGTGCAAGCGACTGCGGCCCGGAAACCGCTGCGAAGGCCGAGCACGTGAGGACTGATTTGAGGCAAAGCGCGAGATTCGGAAAGCTCAGGCCAGGGAGGCAAAGCTGCATCAACATCCTCATGCGCCCCAAGATTGTTAAGCGCCACTCGCGCAGCGCGTGACAGCGAAAGGAAGAAGATGAAAATTGATTCCAAGGATTTCCGAGTGAGGTCCGGAGAGAAGGTCACACTCAGCGAGTGGCCGACGAAGATAAAGCCCGTTTGCAAGTCGAAGAAGCAGTATCAGAAACTTTTGGAAGAGCACGTCGAAGCCTTGAGCTCACTGCAGCAGCTTCACTACGCCTCCAACCGCTATGCGCTGCTGCTGATTTTTCAGGGGATGGACTCTGCCGGTAAGGACGGCGCCATCCGGCACGTCATGTCCGGGGTCAATCCGCAGGGATGTGATGTTTACAGTTTCAAGCAGCCGAGCGCCGAGGAACTGGAACATGATTTTCTCTGGCGTACGACGTTCCGCCTTCCCGAACGCGGTCGGATCGGCATCTTCAATCGTTCCTATTATGAGGAAGTGCTTGTCGTTCGAGTGCATCCCGAGATCCTACGCAACGAGGGCCTATCGGAAGAATTGCGCGACGAGAAAACCATCTGGGAGGAGCGTTATCGCTCCATGGTGGACCTGGAGAGACACCTCTACTGCAACGGAACCCGGACGATCAAAATATTTCTCCACCTTTCAATGGAGGAGCAGCGAAAACGCTTCTTCGAGCGTCTTGATGAGCCTGATAAGAACTGGAAATTCAGCCTCTCCGACATTCACGAGAGAAAATATTGGAAGGATTATGTGAAGGCTTATGAGGCTTGCCTGAGTGCGACCAGCACCCATCACGCGCCCTGGTATGTCGTTCCCGCTGACGATAAGGAGAGCGCCCGCTTGATCGTTTCCCGGATTGTTCTCGATGCGCTGAAGGATCTGAAGATGGCATACCCGAAGCCCACGGAGAAGCGCAAACTGGAATTGCAATCTATCCGTAAGCAGCTAGCAAAGTAGCGTCGAATTTATGACACTGCTGCTGTCGTTATGGGGGTCTTGACGTAGAAAGAGGTGGTCACAAACATGGCAATTAAGCCGACCCGGAAGCACCAATCATGATGCACACGTTTCCAGTAATGACGATGGCCGTGCTGACAGGATCCGTGTGACGAGGTTGTTCGGTGAATCTCATGCGCGTCGGACGAGAACGGGACCCAGTTAGTGACCAGCACAAAGCATTCAGAATCCAAAGGAGCAAAAAGTATGTCAAAAGAAACACCACCACAAACCCCGGACCCACAGGCGAAAACTAGTCGACTTCAGCCGGCTGAAGACCGTTCTTTAGACGTTCCCCGCCAATCTCAAACGGAGGCAGAACGGGCCACCAACAGCGCAGAAGACATCGGGGTCGGAAGTTCTCCACAGGGATCGCTGCCAGTAATAAGTGTCCCTGGCGGTTCTTGAGGTTGGGGATTGGCGTTCATCCGACGGTCGCCCTTCGGCGCCAGTTCGGCTAATTCCGACATGTCGAAAATAACGCCTTCATCGGCCCGGGTTTTCGGCTGAGGCGGCTGCCAGACTTGTCAGTTGCGTTCGCCTCGGCGCGCGACAGAAACGTTTGCTAACGTTGCAAATCACGTCCGCAGCTCGCTCGCACCTTTCCTCCTTCGGTAACGTTTGCACCGGAGATGAGGTTATAACTGCGAACCGCTAATTGGGGGGGTCGTGTTTCGGTTTTACCAATGGTCGCTGGAGACTTGGAATAGCCTTCTGCACCCAACGGGGGTGCCGTTTCTCAACCCACAATAGGCAAGGTCTTGTGCGACTTGCGTGTACTTAGGCAGTCTCCACGCACTTGTAAGTTGTTGGTAAGCCTATCCGGGCTGGATTGACACGGTAGAGGGCAGGAGTCGAGTTTCCTTGTGCCTACCATTTCTTTTCAGTGACTTAGCGGTCATTTCACGTTTCTTCAAAACCAAATCACCCAAGGTCTCACCCAAGATTTCCTTAAACGACAGCCGATGTGACCTTTATCGCATCCAGGTGATTGCCGCCGTGTAAATCATCGGGTTAGCCAGCTTCTCAGAGGCTCTCTTCATACCCAACGGAACACCATGCGTTGTCTTCCCAGTAGGTAATCGTGGTCTCGGTCCACCCCGATGCGGGCGGCAACTTGCTTTTGGAAGAGACCGAGACCCAGGCGGCCGCTTGCGACTGATCGCTTTCGAGGTGTGCCATAAGTGTGCCGTACGCTTCGGTCCCATTTGCGCTAAAGTGTTTCGTTTCAATACCAGGTCAAAACGCTTCCGTGCGGGCTTGGTTACGAGTAAGTTATTGATTCGTAATGGTGAAACCAAGAACTGACACCTGCCAGCTTTTCCTACTCTTAATCAACAGACCAGTGCAGCGAGGGCATACGCCTTACGCACTAGACTCCCGAACGCCCTTTCCCCGATGCAACAGCAGCCACTGCGTGTCCTCGGGCAACAAAGGCAAACCACTGTTGCCGAAGATCATCAACGAACGAGATCAGTTTGCTATCGGACGTGTTCACAAAACCCGCCTGCCAGACGGGTTGCACGCCATCGAGAAAAGGCCTCATGGCCACGTAAATCGCGCCGTTAATCTCGGGAAATCGTGCTTGTCCCGCTTGTGTCTTCTTTTGGAGCACGCGTCCGACCATCGTGAGATAGTCCGACGAGGCCTCGTAAAGCAAATTCCCTTCCCATCAGCGTGTGGAATGCGCACGTATTCCGCCTGTGTTCCATCAATGGTGTTGCCCAATATCCAGCCCCCGTGGTGGCAGTGGGAATACATGGCTTTTCTGCAGAAGTCGCAGTTCAAGCAGGCAGTGACACACGAAAGGATGACTTTGTCACCAACGTGAAATTCCGACACTCCGGATCCCACTTGCTCGACGACCCCAATGCCCTCATGGCCCAAAATGCGTCCATCGGTGACCGCCGGAAGATCTCCTTGAAGAATGTGAAGATCGGTTCCACAAATCGTCGAGGTGGTAAGCCGCACAATAGCATCGCCCGGATGCTGGATGGCGGGGCGCGGCTTGTCCTCCCATGCAATCTTGCCGTGACCGTGATACACCAGCGCTTTCATGGTCCCTTTGGTTTGTACATCCAGATCATTCACAGGGTTCAGTGACACTTCAGCGGTAGCCATAAACGATTTTTCCTCACTCGTGCTGCACAGGTTTAGCTTGGCATCTGCGCTGGCATTCTTCTGAGCAAGACTGCTCAATTCAAGCGCTGATGAACGAGATGCTCTGAAGGGAATTAGTAAGTTGAGGTGCGGTTCGCCGGGTATCTTTCCTCGAGAATCGCTCGGTGAAAGACGTTCAGGCACTCATGAGTCGGCCACTGGCGTTCGGGGCTGCGATTGTAAGAGGGAATGCCTCGCGAGCGTGTGGCCGGTGACCGGCGCCGGCACGCACGAAGGATTGCATGTAAGATTGTGCTACGTGATCCCAGATCATGTGCCGTGCATAGAGGTAAGCACGTTTTCGCATCGACTGGAGGGCATTCTCGTTGTCCAGAAGCTCAGTTGCGGTATCTGCAATGGCGGCCGAGTCATCGAAGGGAACGAGGGCTCCGCGACCATCCGCCAAGACTTCGGTGGCGTACCAGTAGGGAGTCGAAATGATCGCTTTACCAGCGCCCATGGCATACGCGAGCGTGCCTGAAACGGCCTGTGCCTCGTATCGGTAAGGGGTGATGTACATATCAGCCGAGCCAACTAGCGATGCCATTTCGTGAGGGCTGACGAACCGATTGACGAAGACAACGTGCTCTTTGATGCCAAGGCTCTCAGCTAAAGCCTGCAACTCGATCCGATATCGATCGCCCTCGCGGTGCCTGACATGGGGATGAGTGGCACCAGCGATTACGTAGACGACGTTCTTGTGCCGGGACAAGATGCGTGGCAACGCCTGAATTACACTTTCGAACCCCTTGTTCGGAGATAACAAGCCAAAGGTGAGTAATACCGTCTTTCCCTCCGTTGAGGAATCTTTGTGAGAGGCCGCATCGACAAAAGGCATATCGGGAATGCCATGGGGAAGCAGATCAACCTTCTCGCGCGGAACTCCGAATACAGTCTGCAAGAATCGAGAAGAGTGCTCGCTCATGACAATAAGACGATCAGAGCGCGCGGCGATTTCTTGCATCACGATGAGTTGATCGATGTCCGGCTCACGAAGAACTGTATGAAGAGTCGTCACCAGGGGCGTTTTCAGGTGCTGCAGCAGGCGCAAGATATGCCCGCCGGCCTTTCCTCCGAAAATCCCGTACTCGTGCTCCAAACAAACGATGTCAATATTGCTGGAATTCAGAAAGTCAGCGGCTGCTTTGTAGGATGAAATGTCGTTCTCGGTTATCTCGAATTGCACGCGCGCAGGATAGCCGTATGACGATTGTGGGTCATTCACGGCGAGAACCATCAGCCCCGCAGCTCCGTAGGCAGCCGTAAAGGCATCACACAAATCTGTCGTAAAGGTCGCAATTCCACACTGTCTGGGAAGGTGGTTTCCAATAAAGGCTACCCGCACCGGATCCGGACCGGCTACGCGTGGCCAGCAGGGCTGGTGGCGCCATCGTTTGGAACACGAGGGGACCTGTCTCGTACCGCACTAGAGCGTCAGGCTTCAAATTCACGGATAGGGAACGAGCGGACATTGCAGCCTCCTCAGGGCACGTATCTCGTTGCGCGGAAGCGGACCCAAGGTAAAGCAGGAAGTGCTTTGCGCTCCGCGCTCACCTTGGCAGAATGCCTATGCGGAACGGCTAATCGGCTCGATACGCCGAGAATGTCTGGATCATGTGATCGTCTTGCACGAGCCGGGTCTTAGGCGGGTGCTGAGGTCGTACTTTGACTATTACGCTCATTCCCGAACTCATCTGTCACTCGACAAAGACACGCCCATTCCTCGCCCGGTCCAACCTCCAGAATTAGGAAGAGTGGTGGAACTGCCAAAAGTGGGCGGGCTGCACCATCGCTACGAACGCCGCGCAGCCTGACAGACCCAGCTCGAATTGTGGTCTGCTGTCACGTCGCCGCACGCGAGCCGTGAGTGCTGTGCGCGGTCCCCCGCAGATTTGCAATCGACAATTCGAAGGTACACGGGTCTCCAGATCCGGTGCGAGGGATG
>Ga0182013_10000982_pt1 | contig 39559 bp, 53 predicted proteins | sample 612S2MmetaG_FD_120487 | JGI IMG/M metagenome (GOLD analysis project Ga0182013, IMG submission 120487) | Permafrost microbial communities from Stordalen Mire, Sweden - 612S2M metaG | ecosystem: Environmental > Terrestrial > Soil > Wetlands > Permafrost | place: Sweden: Stordalen | collected... | reverse complement strand
GCGATCCCAGTCCTTGCGCTGGATTGCAGTCGGTCGGTTTTCCGGCGCTGCCGCCCACTTCCAGAACGCGGCTAGTCGCTTCGGTTCCATCGCCAGAATCGATAGCCACTGGTCGATATCGGCAGCCTGCTCATCGCTGATCGGATCCGCGGAGTCGCCGTCGTCGTCCGCACCGACCGTCACAATATTCCACATGCTCTTGCTGAGGTAGCGGCGGCCGTAACTTTCGCCGCTGGCGATGGCTTGCGTATCGTTGCGGCCCGGTCCAGTGTCCGGCGGGCAGTATCTCTCCGATGTCTTGCTGTGGCCGTCGCGGTGAGTGAGGGTGAGGACCAGGATGACTCCGGTCCCCTTGTCCGAGATACGCGTCGAGAATGATCGCGCGAAACCGTACTTGGACTCCACTGGCCTGATTGCCGCATCGAGGTCCTCGTACGTCTCATAGGGGATCACGCCGCCGCTGCCAGCCTGCTCTCCTTTGCGCGTCATGTCCTTCTTGCCGCGCTTGACCACGAGCGGCATTTCGATGGTCGCCGCGGCGAAATCTCGATTGAATGCTTTCTCTGCCTCGCGGGATTCCATGCGCGCGTGCAGGTCCATCGCGGCCGACAAGCGCTCGATCGGAATGTTCGGGTTGGAGATGATCGCCGCTATCATCTCCATGGGCGTCGGCTCGCGCTGCACGGACACCTCGCCCTCATTGGTAACCCGAGCCAGGTCAGAACTCGGCATCGGGACCTCCTACGCGCCAAAGGCCGCTGGCGCACTCGCTCATGTAGCGGCGCAAGTGCGGCACCTCCGGCGAGATGGCATTGAGTACGCCGCGCAGCGGCTCGGCGACTCCGGCGTTGCGCGCTGCATGCTGTGCAGCCGCGAAGATTGGAGCTACCGGGTCGGGGGCCGGGTCACCTTCGCGCACTGCACCATCACGAGTCATAGATGGCATGCGAGCCTCGTCCTCGCGCAATTGGTCGAAGGTAAGCGCATCGAGCGGCGGCGCGCTGCTGAGGACGTCGAGCAACTGGCGGCGCTGCTCGTCGCTCAGGAAGATAGTCAGATCGCCATATGCGAAACGAAGCGTGTAGTACGGCACTCCATCGCTCACTGGCTCATTCGCCTCGATGAACATTGGGCAGTCTTCGACCTGGCTCGCATGGTAATTACACGAAAACGGCTGAAACATTGGTATCTCCTTGTGAATCTTATGCTCCTGCTCTATTTCGTCCCCGCGAACTTAATCGCCGCTTCGCGCGCTGTATCGGCTGTGGTGTAGACGCTCTCGCCAGCCTGATTGATGCCACCATCCGTAGTTTTCTCGCCATCCGCGTACACGTCATCCGACGTGATAATCCATCCGTCAACGTCGCTGCCTGCTACATAGAGCAGGACTTCTGTGGTCTGGTATTCGCCGTCCAGAGCAGCAAGTTCCTCTCCCGTGTACTGAGCCACAGCATCGCCAGATCGCGCCTCTTGGCCGTAAGTCTCTTCAATTTCCGCCCACCGCCGCGCTTCGCGTTCTTTCCGGTTTTCGATTTCCATGTCCTCGTGTTCATCGGCTTCCCGAGCGTCTTTCGCCAATCTCGCGTGCCATTCTTGGATCTCTTCCGCTCTGCTCATTTGATTTCTCCTTGTGAAGTGTGGGGAGCTTGCCTACTCCCCGTGCCCGGTACCACCCGAGAGGCTGCGCCACGCGAGGAGGCCGGCATCCGGCGTATCACGCGGCAGAGGGGTTAGCGCGCGTGAATCCATAGCAATTCGGCTTCAGTAAGCCCGTCATTGCGCCTCACGTTGAGCAGCGTAACGGCCGCCCCGGAAGCAATTTTGCGAGATTCCCAAGCGCGCGTCAGATATACGTATCCATCTGGCCGCCAGTCTTCCTGGATGGTCCCATGAGTTGTTTTCTTCATTTGTGCCATTTTATTCTCCTGGCCGTTGGTAGCGGCCTTTTTGCTTACATGACCAGTATGCGACTTTCCGGGTGCTGGAGCAATCGGGTAAATCCTGTATTTTGGGATAAAATCGGAGCATGACAGCCGGCCGACCATCGCTCTACACCCCTGATATATCCGACGAGATATGCGCGCGTCTTGCAGCCGGCGAAACCCTGCGCCACATCTGCCTCGATGACCACATGCCTGCATCGACCACGGTAATTGGCTGGGCCGTAAAGGATGCTTTGTTTTCAGAGCGATACGCGCGCGCGAGAGCGGAAGGTTTGGATGTTCTGGCTGACGAAATAATCGCGCTCGCTGACGAGTGCCGGCCTGGCGATAAGACAGAGCGCAAGGAGATCTCCCGAGCCTGCTCGCTGTGCGGAAAAGATCTGCGGTGGATTCGCCGATGGCGACACAGCGAGGATGGATCAGACATGTGCGCCGGCGCGGAAGCGGAAAAAGTCGAAGAGGTTAAAGTCGTGACCGGGGATATGGTCGAACGCAGCCGGCTACAGATCGACACGCGCAAATGGCTGCTGTCGAAGCTCCGTCCAGACAAGTACGGCGACCGACTTAACATCGACGCCACGGTATCGACAGTGATCGACGCCGACGTACTGCGGGCGAAGCGTGCGGAGAGGTTGGCCAGGCTGCCGAAGGAACTGCCGGCCCCGGATGAGGGACGAAGCACGTAAGCGGAGCGTCGGTCGCGTCGGCGGATTGCGCCGGAGAAAGACCAATCGGTATTACACTCCTTCCGGGTGAGTCGCGCGAACCCGCGATTGTAGCGAAATCGAAGATCGGCTGCAAGCGGTATTTACCGAATTAATACTGGCGGGAATCCTCATTAGCGGAACAGGCTACTGATATACTCAGTGTGGGGCGGGTAAGCCGGATTGGTTTCCGGCGCCGTGAGGAGTGGCTAAACGTGCCCTGCCTGCATCGCCGGCGGTAAGGGGCGCGCCAAAGTCCACGCCTGCCCCTCAGATTTTCAGCGGACTTGCGTGGTGCAGCGATCCAAGTTCGGCGGCGGAGATAGACGGCTACCCGAAACGTGGCGGGGATGCTTGAAACAGTGGGAGGCACACAACAACGGCCATCCGCCGCAATCCACGTTCCATTACGGTATGCGTCCAAGAAGTTGAGTGATTCGTCGCGGTCGATGAAAGGTGCTATTATCCATGCCTAGGACCAGAATGCGCCATCACAGTATGTCGATGAATACAAATGATTTGGAGTCCGAGTGGCAAACGAGCGTGCTGACTGCGCTTGTGTCAGTGCCGCTTCATTCGGCGGGGCTGTTCGAGTCAGTGTGCCGATCTAACAGTCGGAACTGTGTTCGCCGCAACGCGACGAGCCAAGAGCACGCCGCGAGCTTTTTTGATGCCCTTTCTTTGCTGCGGGCGGACGGTTTGGTCTACGAGAAGCCGCACCCGCTCTCGGAACTCAGAACCTATTATCTAACGGAAAAAGGGCTTAGAGTTGCTAAAGACCTGGTGGCTCGCTAGCTGGGCAGCCTGAACTGGCACCATCCGGTTGCACGTAGTATTTCTGGATATTCGTTAATCTTGCAATAATCCCCTCTCGGGTGTACGATTAGCCCAATGTCTGTAAAGTGCTTCTCCTCACTCGTGGCGCTCTGTCGGAGGGGCGCCGCGGTCCTGTTCTGCCTGAGCGCTGCCCTCGCGCAGACAACCACTCCCACTGGCCCGACGTACTTCTCGAATACCGGCATCCGGTGGAGTTATTACGACGCTACCTTGACGGAGACGACCAATTTTGGCGTGCGCGTGACCCAGGCCAGCTCGACTCCCACGCCCGGTACAGCACAGGGATTATGGGCGGTCATGAGCATCGACGCGACCCCGCGGAGTGCCACTACATCCAGCGCCGCGCTGAGATTCGGCGCGCGGTACTTTCTCAAAAGCACGTCCGCCGGAAACTTGATATTCCACGCGACGGCCGCCGCGGGCGCCACGTCAATCCCCACTTCTATCACTGGGTCAAGCCTGCTAGCGAATATTCAGGGCGGCCTGGGTGCCACCTGGCGCGTATGCCGCACATTCTCGAAGACTTCTCTCGTTAACTGCGTGCTCGATGTGGATTACGACCTCAACAGCGTGAGTACCCAGAACGTCAAGCCGCTGGTAGGAATCTTCGTAGGGTTGGCCTTTTGAAATGGACGTAGAGAGCCAAAAGACGATCGACGAGGCGATTGACCGGCTGGCCGCCGCGATCGCCGGCGACGAGGCCGAGGCGCTAGCGCAAATTAAGCCAGTTCTGCAAGGAGTCTCAGCGGCGCTTCAGGTCGTGCTATCCGGTGCCACTGCCAACCTCGGCGACATACTCCACGGACTGCTCGACCGGATCAACGGAACCGAGATCTTGATGACGAATGGGGGCCTCGAACTCGTCATTCCTCCCAGGAAATGACCGCGGAATCACCAGGCGCCCGGATGGCCGCCGAGCTCGCCAACTACTACGATGACCCGCTGGGGTACGTGCTGGATATGTTCCCGTGGGGTGCTGGGGAGTTGGCCGGCAGCGAAGGCCCAGATAAGTGGCAGACTAAGGTTCTCCAAGAGATCGGCCGCGAGGTTCGCCATCGCCGATTTGACGGACATACCGCAGTAGCGCCGATTCGCCTGACGCGCGCCAGCGGTCACGACATTGGCAAATCCACGCTGGCCGCGTGGCTCGTTAATTGGATCAAAGACACCCGGGAGGACTCTCAGGGCACCGTCACCGCAAACACCTTCACACAGCTTGAAACCAAGACCTGGGCAGCCGTGCGCCGATGGGCAAAGCTGGCTCCCACTGCCAAGTCCTGGGACATCGGCACAGCGGCCATGCGCCACAAGGCGCGGCCGGAATCTTGGTTCGTGGCGTGCCAAAGCTCCAACGAGGAGAACTCGGAAGCGTTCGCCGGACAGCACGCCAAGACCTCGACCAGCTATTACGTGTTCGACGAGGGAAGCGCGATCCCTGACGCAATTTACGACGTGGCCGAGGGCGGACTGACTGACGGGGAGCCGATGATATTCGTGTTCGGAAACCCGACGCGCAACTCGGGACGGTTCTACGAGATCAACTTCGGCAGCCGCCGGCACAGGTGGAACTACGGATCAATTGACAGCCGCGATTCGAAGATCTCGAACAAGCAGACCATCGCGGAGTGGATACAGGATTACGGCGAGGACTCCGACTTTGTGCGCGTCCGTGTCCGTGGGCTTGCCCCGCAACAGGACGAATCGCAGTTCATCGGCAAAGATCTGGTCGCGGGGGCCCAACTACGCACCGTCACTCCGCTAGACGATGAGCCCCTCGTTGCTGGCTTCGATGTCTCCGGAGGAGGGGCTGCCTGGCATGTTCTGCGATTCCGCCGAGGACTATCAGCGGTACCTGGAGTTTTCGTGCCGAGTCCGATCAGAATTCCTGGCTCGGCTATCGACCGGCCGGCTCTCATTGGTAGACTCGCTCAAATCCTCCGAGACGAACGGCCCTCTCACAAAGTCGCGATGATGTTCGCCGACTCCGCGTTCGGATCGCCTATCGTGGAGCGCCTTCACACCCTCGGATTCGATAACATCCAGGAGGTCAACTTTGGAGGCCGATCGCCGGATATCCACCAGGAGAACCAGAGGGCCTACATGTGGAACGCCATGAAAGAATGGCTGGCTCGCGGGTCTATCGACCCGAACGACATTAAACTCGAAATCGACCTAACGTCTCCTGGATTTCACATGAACAAGAGTAATAAACTCGTGCTGGAGAGCAAATTGGAGATGCAAAAGCGCGGCGCACCTTCGCCCGATGACGGAGACGCGCTGGCCCTCACCTTCGCGGCGCCGGTCGCGCTACAATCGAGCAGCAGCGACGACGAGCGCGGGCACGACCGGTTTGGAGGAAAGGGGTGGATGCGATGACGGAAATGGAACGAGAGGCAGTTAAAAAATGGCATGCGCATGGGTACCGCTTGGGAGACACTATTGAGATAATAACCAGCCCTCAATTTATTCGCCCCCCAGCGAAAATGGTGACTGTCACCAGCGAGATGCTGGCCGAATTCGGCAATGGAGAACCGTCTTTACCTGGATTCTACTGGGTTAGACTCAATGAGCCCTCTGGACCTCCAGAATGGGAAGTGGCCAAACTAGACTCAAAGGGTAGATGGTGGCTGACCGGATCGCATTACGAGAAACACCCACCGAAGAATCCCCTTTCCAGCAACGCTTGGAGATTCGGCCCGATAATCAAGCGGTAGCCCGAGACGACGACATACAGATATGATAAACGACGTGCGTTGGTTAACGGAAAACGTAGAAAGGATCAGATCGCAGCCGGAACGGTGGATTGGCTCTCCCGGTGAGATCGAGCCGAAAGAGATGCCAGCTTGGCGGCGCAGTTTAGAGCAGGCCAAAAAGGAACTGCGGGAAGCGATTAACTGGCGTCGCGGTCGGCAATCCGCGGAATCGTGATATTCTTCACTCATGAATTGGAAAACTACCGTCAGCGGCTGCATTACGTCTGGCGCCGGGCTAGTCCTTGCTCTCGTCGGATCTGGAGTAGTTGTTCCGAAGTGGCTGTCCATCACGGCCGGATTTGTGCTTTCCGGAGGACTCGCAGCCATGGGGATCGCGGGAAAAGATTCGGATGTGACGGGGGGAACACGCAAGCAGTGATATGCGAGATAACCAGGATGGTCAATGCGAGGAGCACGGCGGCCGAATTGTGGCGCTGGAAGTACAAATGCGAAGCCTAGTAGGTAACGGCCAGCCAGGGCGCGTTGACCTTTTGGACAGGCGGGTAGGGCCGCTAGAGTCCATTCCGACGCGCGTCGACGCCCTGGAGAAGGACCTCGAGGGGCTCAGAAAGGAGTCGAACGACATGCAAAAAAAGATGTATATTGGCCTCGGTGTCCTGATAGCTTTGCAGTTTCTGCATGCGAATGGGCTGCTGAACGTTGGGCATTTGCTCGCCAAGTGACGTAACGTGCTATTATTCGCACAGTATGGCGAAACTCACTTCTAAAAATCGGAACAAGCTGCCCGCGTCCTCTTTCGGGATGCCCGGCGAGCGCAAATTCCCAATGCCCGATAAGAGTCACGCGGCGAACGCGAAGGCCCGCGCGACCCAAGCCGAACGGTCGGGGCGAATCTCCAAATCCACCGAGTCAACGATCGACGCGAAAGCGGATCGCAAGCTCGGCGAGCACTCCAACGTTCGCAACGCTGCCTCTCACATGGGCAAGCTGAAGCACTGCTAACCTGATGATCTACTGGGCCGACGGAAACGCGCGAAATGAGAAGTGGTGGCGGGTGATGTACGGATTCCCTGGCCAAAAGGCCGGCGCGGTACTACTCGACTTCCTTCCGAATCCCCGGATCGCGGACAAGCTGGCGAAGTCCTACACGCTGGAGTTTGGGAGGGAAATATGAAACTCAGCCGTCGAGGACTATTCGGCCTATTTGCTGGCGCGGCGGCGGCCCCGCTGCTTGCCAAGGTTCTGCCGAAGGCAATTCCCACGCCGGTGCCGGTGCCTCTGGTCAACCGAATCGAAAAATTGGCAGTTGGTGACCTGTTCACGATCTCGGGAGTGTACAGCATTAATCCACAGAACCTCGAAGAAACCTCCCTTCTGAAACAGTTCGTGGCGGTCGGGGGCGGGTCAGGGTCATTCTTTCCTCATCCGATTAGCCGAGGCCCATACCAAAACGTTTCCCGGCTTCCGGTGGATGATGACCTGATTATTCCTTTGGGGGGGGGCTAATGGCCTGGGAAGAAGGGTACCGCAACATCACGGCCGCGATTGAGAAGCTGAAGCACCTTCAAGACTTCTGCCTCGTCGAGCACGTCCCCGAGACTGAAACCGTTCGCAAGTCCGGGATGCACATGACTGGCGACGGCCGCTGGCGCGCGGATAGGCCGCGGGGCATTCGCCGCGGCCGCGTGCTGGCCGTCGGCCCGGGCGACCGGATCATATTCGCCAAGTGTGTGCAGTGTGGCGCCGAGGCGCAGCGGGTCGCCGGGCGCGCGTGGCGATGCTTCGAGTGCGGAGGAGATCTGGAGTCAACCGGAGAGGTTGGGCGCTGTGAGATGGGCGTCAAGCCGGGGGACATTATCCTCTACCCGCGAATCCCGGCCAACGACGTCATTATCAATGGGAAGGAGTACACTATCTGCCACGAGGAGCAGCACGTCCTGTGCGTTCTGGATAACGAACAAGTTCCGCTGGAGGCCGCATAATGCCGATAATCGAGAAGCTCTGGGGTATCGTGCTCGGCCTCGGCGCTGGCCTCTGTGTCGTGATAGTGTTCGCGTACGCCGTAGCAGCGATTAAGGACGGGAGAAAATATGGCCGGTAATTCGAGCAGCAGATCCCGCAAGGGAGAAGTAGTGGGCATGGAGTTCAGGCCCGCGACCGGAGCCGACGGCGGCCTCGTGTCCGAAACGCACATGAAGTATAAGCGCGGCGGGCAGGGCGGCGGCCCGATGGAGGATCACGAGATGGAGGAAGCCATCCACCCGACCATGAAGCACGCGCAAGAGCACCTTGCGGCGGTCATGGGGCATTGCTTCCCATCTGGAACGGATAAGGAAGACGACGAGCCCAACCGCGAGACGGCGGCCGACGAGGAATAAGGTTTTCGCAGGGCGGCCCGACCCGTCGTGAGACGGTTTCGGGCCGCAAATTGAATGAGCCGTAACACCTACGCCAACTCGGGCACGCAGCCGTACAATATCCAGCGGCCCGAGTCCCCTCCCGAAAAGAAAACCTCCCAGAAAACCACGAAAGACCAAGAAAAGTACATGCAGACCATGCGCGACCGCTTCGAGGCGGCCCGCACTGGGTGGGAGATCCCTCGCAAGGACTTCCGTGAGGATCTGCGTTTCGTGTCCGGCGACCCGAGCGATCAGTGGGACCCGGTGGTGAAGCAGAATCGTGACGCCGACTGGGTGCCGGCGCTAACGATGGACCGCCTAAATCCGCTGATAAACCAGATTGTAAACCAGGCGCGCCAGGACAGGCCACAGCCCAAGGTATCGGCGGGCGATGAGGGCAACCCGCAGACCGCCGAGATAATCGAGGGTAAATTCCGCCATGTCCTCTACGAAAGTCACGCTGACCTGGCCTTTGACTGCGCCCAGGCTTACGCGGCTTCTGGCGGGTTCGGGTACGTCGAGTGGACCTGTGAGTACGTCGGTCGAAAGGGGCTCCAGGAGCCGCGGCTAAAGCGAGTTCCCGACCCTCTCAGCGTCTATTTCGACCCGGCCGTTCAGGAACTCGACTACTCCGACGCCGAATATGCCTTCAAGCGCAAGCGCTATAAGCGTGGAGAGTTTGAGCGCGCATTCCCCGGTTACGAGGCCGTTCCGTTCCCGTTCCCCGACGGCGAGGAACTCAACGAATGGGGCGACGAGGACACAGTATGGGTCGCCGTCTATTGGTGGGTCGAGAAGGTCGAAACCAAGATGCACCAATTGGCCGATGGCTCCGAAGTGGCCGACGAAGACTTGATGGAAGGCGACGAGCCGGCGCGCTCATGGCCGGTGACGGAGCGGATTGTCCATCGTGACATCGTAGATGGTCAAAAACGCCTCGAAGAGTCGATTTGGGCTTCCGAATGGATCGGCATCATCCCCACGCTTGGTCTGGAGAGAATCAGTAACGGAAAGCGACGTTACGTGTCTGCGGTGCGTTACGCTCGAGATCCACAGCAATTCATTAACGTTGGGATGTCCAAGACCGCAACGCGCATGGCCGACGTTAACGACGCGCTTTGGCTCGGGACGAAGGGCCAGTTCAAGGACAAGAAGTGGCGCGACGGCCGCCGGCACTATTATCTCGAGGCCGAGCCTGTCACAATCCAAGGCAACCTGGCGCCCCCCCCAGAAAGAGCCAATGCGGAGCCGATGATTCAGGGTTCGACCGAAGCAACGGCACAGGGTATTGACGCGCTCAAGGGCGCTATCGGATACGTCGACACGGTAACCAAGCCATCGCAAGCCGACCTGTCAGGGATCGCCGTAGAGCGCCGATCGCAGCAGACCTCCCTGGCCAATTTTCACTACGAGGATAACGGACTACAGGCTATGTGGCATACCGGCCGCGTGGGGATTGACCTCATGCTTTCGCTGGCCGACACGCCGCGGATCTGGAAGGTCATGAAGGAAGACCAGCGGCAATCCCAGACCGTGCCAATCACGATGGATATGGAGCCCGGCGTGAATCCCGAGGTGCCGGGATACGAGGGCCAGCCGCATATCAAGATCGACGACGGAGACTACGGTGTCATCATCCAAGCCGGGAAATCCTATGCGGCCAAGGTGGACGAGGAAGACGACTTCCTCACATCGTTAGTGCAGTCCGACCCCCAGCTTGCCGTGCTCTACCTGCCGACGATATTCCGGCTCCGTGGGTACGAAGACCTGGCCGAGATCGCAGAGCTTGCCATGCCGCCGCAGATTCAGCAAGCTTTGCAGGCCAAGAAGGGCGGGGTTAACCCAGCGCAACTACAGCAGCAGAACGCGGTGCTGACTCAACAACTTCAGCAGGCCAAACAGCTTTTGCAGCAGGTGGCACTGAAGCTCCAGACCAAGAGCATCGAGACGCAGGGCAAGGTGGACGTGGAGAAACTAAAGCTGATTCGGTCCATGATCGAAAAACAGATGGATCACTCGCACGATGCCGTGGTCACGCACCTGGCGGAAGCTACGGACGCAGTGGAGCACGTCACAGGGATGCAGCACCAGCAGCAGATGGCGCAACAGGCAGCACTCCAGCCCGCGCCAGGAGGTATTCAATGAAGAAGGCACTACTCGCGGTCTTTCTATCCGGTACGGCGTTCGGCGCGGCCGGAGTACAGCAGACCATCTCGCAACTCGGCACGTCCGGGAATTGGGTGCTCGCCTACAACTGGACGGCAGACGGAAGCGGGAACGTACCGAATACGGTAGCGGAGCTCCAAGGCTGCTGTAACGGGTACTACGTCGTGCAGGTGGAAACTGTCCCAGGCGCGGCGGTGGCACCCACTGTGGGCTATTCCGTCAAGATCCTGGACTCGGCCGGAGTCGATATGCTTGGTTCGGCCGCGTCTTCCCTGAGTAACACTTTGTCTCAAGGATTCTCGGCGGCGACAACGGCGGCTCCCATTCAGGGAACGTTCACGCTTTCGCTGTCCGGTAATTCGGTACCCAGTGCGACCGGTACGGTATACGTTTTTATCGCCAAACAGAGGACTGTCAACGTGGCCGCTATCAATACCGCAGCTACGAATTGGTTGAGTCTGACGAATTCCCCGGTGGTAGACATCAGGGTGTTCGGCGGCGATCCCACGGGTGTCTCGTCCTCGACGGTCGCGTGTAACTCCGCGGCCGCCGCGGCGCAAGCCATGGGTAATGGCACGGTACTGTTCCCCTACGGCACATACAAATTCACTGATGCCTGCATCGGCACGGGGTCGATCGTCTTCGATGGGCAAGGATCTGTAATACTAGTGCCGCCGTCGTTCAATCTGTCGGCGGTTGGCGTGCTTGTATTGAACTACGCAATGGATGCAAATTGCCCCATTACAAGTGATCTGTGCCCAGGTGTTCCTAAGGTCCGAGACATCTCTATCCGTTTCCAGAACACGGATACGACCAACTACGCCTCACTGGTAAACTTTCCTCCAGGAATTGCTTGCGGTGATTATTATGGGTGCGACTATGCCTCCATTGACAGCGTCAAGATCACCCAGGCTATGACCGGAATCAGCATCCATCCAAACGGGGTAGCCCCGGCTTGGGTTTCTGGCAATACGTATGCAGCCGGGGCTTTCGCCTCCGTTGCTAGCATCACATACGTGTGCGCCACGGGAGGGTGCAGCGGGACCACAAGTCCAGTGTCAGGCGGCAATTGGGTTTTCGTCGAAATCGGCACTCAGGTGAGGCTGTCAAATATCGAGATTTCCGCCTTCAACTACGGGATTGTGATGAACGGATCGGACAACGAAGAAACGTTGTCTAACTACCAGTTCTATCCGCACGACATGACCGGGAACCAAGGTCAGATTTGGGGCGCCCATGGGACAGCTCTATGGACGGCGGGGCTGTATGATCTCGCGATGACCAATTTCAAAAACTCCAATTTCCCCGTGACGATGGACTTCGAGTATGACCCGACATACGGGCGTGGAAGTTGTACTTTTGCAACAGTTTCGAGCCTGATGGTAGATACGGCTAATGGGGTGATTAAGCTGAACTGTGGTCAGCTTTCAGTGGCAAGCGGAGTGTGGAAACTGGGGTTTGGCCAGGTGGCGACTCTCACAGTAAATGGGACTCTGAATATTTCGTCCGGGTTGATCTCGAACGCGATTAACACCGGAATTGTAAATACGGCCGGAACGGCGGTGTCATACGTATCTGGGTTGCTGAACTTTGCCGGGCTTGCTGCGGGGGGGCAGGTCCTGATAAATGGCCTACCCTATACCATCCAGACGTGGAATTCCAACATATCCATCACCCTTACGTCGACCGCCGGCACGCAAACCGGGGTGGTATTTTCCACTGAAACTCCACTATTCTCCAACAACGGTGTCTTGGGAATCACCAATGTAACGTTCCTTCTGGGGCAGGGTGGCTCGTGGCAGATCGTCAGCAATGTAATCCCTGGAGATCTGCTTTTCAACGACAACATTATTCTGAATTCTTCTACATCGACCAACTACCTGATACCCGCCATCTACAACCATGACGGCGGTAAAGTTATGGCGGTAGGGAACTACTTCCCGCCGATCGGCAGCAACACCGGGACCGCTATTCTCTTCGACACGGGAGGCGGCGGGGATAGTAACAATTGGGTCAACGACAATTACTTTAACGGGTGGGGATTCACTAAGCCGTTCGTGGCGCTGAATGGGTATTACCAGTTGATCCCTACGGGGGTTGGAGCGCCGACTTTCGGGGGATGTGGGACGGTGACCAATGTTGGGTACAGCTCCCTCAGTCAGTCCGGGACGTTCCAGTCCGGGCAGTCTACCTGTACGCTAACTCTGGGGAATTTGCCGTCGGCGAGAGGATACGCTTGCACGCTTACTGACACCACGACTGGAACCTTTCTACCTAATGTTGGGTTCAGCGCCACCTCTGCCAGTTTCAACGCTTTTACATCGGCCAATGGCCATTTTTTCGTTTACAGTTGCAATCCATGGTGAGCCGAATGAAACGAGTGGTACTCAAGGTGGACGTGGAGAAAATCAAGCTCATCAAGGCCATGATTGAGAAGCAAATGGACCACAGCCATGATGCGGTTGTTACCCACCTGGCGGAAGCCACGGATGCGGTGGAGCACGTCACGGGGATGCAGCACCAGCAGCAGATGGCGCAACAGGCAGCACTCCAGCCCGCGCCAGGAGGTATTCAATGAAGAAGGCACTACTCGCGGTCTTTCTAGCCGGTACGGCGTTCGGCGCGGCCGGAGTACAGCAGACCATCTCGCAACTCGGCACGTCCGGCAATTGGGTATTGGCCTTCAATTGGACCGCCGGCAGCAATGGGTCTGTGCCTGTGACTCCAGCCAAACTGCAAGGTTGCTGCAACGGGTATTTCATCACCCAGGTAGAAACGGTACCGGGTACGCCATCGCCAACTGCCGGTTATTCGGTGAGGATTACCGATTCGGCCGGCGTGGACGCGCTTGCCGGGGCAGCTGTAAATCTGGGTTCTACCGCCCAAGCATTCTCGGCGTTAGCCCCACCGATTCAAGGAAATTTCTCCCTCGTGCTTACCGGAAACTCCGTCGCGAACTCACAGGGAACCGTATTTGTGTTTCTTTCCTCCACTCCTATACTCGGATTCACTGGCCCGCTTTCGGTACCTGCAAATTGGGTGACGATGACGAATCCTCCGGTTTTCGACGTACGCACATACGGAGCCGATCCGACCGGAGTGGCGGACTCTACAGTTGCTATTCAAGCGGCAGCAACTGCAGCAGAAGCTGTTAATGGTGAAATTCTTATTCCAATTGGTTCGTTTAAAGTTAGTAGTAAAATAACACTTTGTTCCAATTGGCAATATTCTAGTGTTGTGGGAATTGGACGGGGAAGTATAATTGCGCCTACAACATCTTTTCCTCAAACATCTAGTGATCCAACTGCGGCGGTGTTCAATACCGACTGTGGCTCCAGCGGCCAGCCGGTCGAAAATATCGCTGGCCCATCCTTCCGAGACTTTCAAATTGTATTCCCTCAAAACTTCGGGGTCGCCAACCGCACGCTGCTTGCCCATTGGACAGGTCTCAACCTGAATGACACACTGGATGCTAATGTTCAAAACGTTGCGATTGTGAGTGCTTGGGACGGAATAAGCTACAAAGGAACTTATGCCAGTAGCGCATGGCAAGCCTATACGGGCCGTAGTCATTTTGAGAATCTGGACATTTCAGCTTACGACATAGGAATCTCCATTGACGGATCTTTGGACTCTAATTATTTTCGGGCAATTCATCTGTGGCCCTTCGGAAACATCGGGTCTAATTGGCTATTTAACGCTGGCGTTGTGGGCATACAGGTAGGGCGGGCTGACGATCAAAAATTTGAACAAGGTCTCTGCTATTTGTATCAATGCTTCAACTTCGTAGCTGGAGCGGACGGCACCGGAAGTTTTACAAAAATCTCCCAGTGGGACTTCGAGTCTTGGGGGATCAATATGGACTCTTCCACATTCAGTGGCGCGGGCTATCATCTCGTGGACGTTACTAACTCCAGTTTCAGCGAAGGCGGTAGCATCGTTCCGTATGCAATCTATTTCAGCCGTGGCTTACTCGCGGTTCATGGAGGGTACATTTCTGCGTCCGTATCAGCCACGCCGGTATACATCGACAATGATTTTTCAGGGCTGACTCATATTACCCTGGATGGAATGCTTTTAGGAGGGACGGTCCCGTTTCTCGTCCAAGCGAGCGACGTGAATACGAATGAACTAGTTATCAGCCTCATGAACAATCACGTAACGCCACCGGGCCTATCTTCATTCGGATCTAAATTCATCGATATTCGGCAGGCCGGAGGAGGATCTGCACAGCTTATCGCAATAGGAAATCAGTTTCTTGCGCAGGTTCCCGGACAATATTCGACCGCTATCTCTATCGCCCAAGATGATCTTCACGTCATAACTGGAAACAATTACAACTACGTGTCCGCCACACAAGGATGGAAGACATCTTTCCCTGCTGGAGGTCTGCGAGGAGCTTACCAGGACTACACGAATAATTATGTAGGTTTTAAGATCAACGGATTAGAGACACTTACTGACGGGACTAATATAGCCACCGAATCAGAGAACGGCGGCAATCGTTACTCGGACAATTATACAGTTGGTGGCAATTGGCAATGGCGCTACGTAAGCGGTTGCCCATCTTGTGCTTATACGGCTAAAGGATATATAGATTACTTGGGAAATTTCTCGACGGCGGCTACCGTCCAGAGCCCGGCGATCAATTTCATTGCGTCCGAAACAGGAGCCAACAATGCTATAGTTGGCAGATTCTCCAGCCTGATACTGCTGTCTCAGCAAGCGGTGACAGGTATGCAGGTGCAGATCTTACTGGCTCACACCCTCCAGGCTGGGGCGAACACCTTTGCTCTAGGTGGAGGAAGTGCAGTAGCAATCAAATCCCATCTTAATCCGGCAAATAATATTGCTACTGGTTATCCCTCTGGATCAGTAATTTCCCTTTTGTATAATGGTTCTGTATGGTTGGATATGAGTCAATAATATTAATGTAATAATAAAAAGCCTTAGGAGTTACCCACTAACATGGCAACCGGCTGAGCCATAGACAATCGCAGGTAGTCTTTATGCTGGCGCGGTCACGCCGCCCGCAGCCACGCCGAGCGCGAAGAGTTAAGCCCCGCACATTCTTACGAAGGAAAAGAGGCCGGATTCCCAGAAATGGGCTTCCGGCCTTTTTGCGTTTGTGATATCCTGAATTCGTTCGAAACCTTTTGCGGTCCCCAGGGCGGGTGCTGTCACACTCGCCCAACCGCAACCCTTGACAGAGGGAATGATTACAGCCCAATCCAATCCGAGGCCCAAATCAATGCAGTATCCCTCTGCTCTCACTCTTCGAGGTGCGGCGGGAGTCTTGCGCCGCGTGCAACGGGCCTCTGGCACAAGCGTTAATCAACCGTCGCAATCCCATACTGTAGCGAACCGTCGAATACTGTCGAAATCCGGGCAACGGGCTGCTGGTAGATGCAGCACAGGCGCATACGCCCCGGTCGAAGCTCACGCCGAGAGGCGCACCATAAGGCAGTAGGAGACCACGGGGCAGTTCCAGCAGATAATCCTCCTTGTGCATGAATATGAGCAGGGAATGCGCCTCCTATGGTCTCGAATAAATCTCCCTCCCATTTGACGTTTCCAGAATTGTGCTATTATTCCCACTGAGACCGCCAACTCGTTAAAAAGGTGAGTCGAGCGTCGTGAGACGCGCGGAGTGAAAATGGAAGAACTGAAGCCGCTTAGCGAAGCGTCCAGCCCCGAAGAGTTCAAAGCTCTGCGGGAACAGCATCGCAAAGCGTCGGAACCGGCCGCCGAACCCAAAGAGCCGCCCTCGCCCGCCAGCGCAAAGGCATCCGAAACTGTCGCGGATTCGGAAACCGCGAAACCCAAAACTCAGGAAAAAGAAGAGAAGCCAAAGGGAGAGCGCACCCTTGAATCCCGCATCGCGCAGTTACGCGCCAACGGGAAGCACGGGGAGGCCGACGCGATCCTCCGTAAGACCTGGGAGCAGCAGTCCAACGAACGCTTCGACAAGCTCGAAAAAGAATTGCAGGAATACCGGACTCGCAAACCGGCAACCGAGCCAGCAGCCGCCGCGCCAGCAACTCAGGCCGCCCCAGCAACTGCGCAAGCCGACGATGGGCCGAAAGCCAAGGATTACGACGGATCGGCACCAGGCAAGATGTACGAGGATTATCTCGTGGATCGCGCCGGGTGGAAGATCGAGCAGAGGTCCGCTGTTGAAAAGCAGCGCGTCGCTCAGGAAACCACCAAACAGACCATTACCCGGCGAATGGTAGAAGCCCGCGCGAAATATGCGGACTTCGATGAAAAGGCCGGAAATCTGGCTGTCGGGCTATCCCTCCCGAATATACAAAAGGCTCTCTTGGAGATCGACAACGCTGCCGACGTCTACTATCACCTGGCCGGAAACCCCGCCGAGGCAGATAGGATTCGCGGGCTGGCCAGCGACGATGCACGGCTCATGCAAATGGCCATAATCGGGTACACGCTGCGCACTCCGGCCGCCGGCCGATCCGACACTCCTCCTGAAAAGTTACGGACCCCCGTGTCGAAGGCCGCGCCCCCTGGCCGGCAACTGAACGGTATCGAGCCGCCTCCCAAAAAGAGCACTGCCGAAGCCGACGATTTCGAAGAATTCAAAAAGATTCGCCACGGATAACCACCGCTGTGAAGCGGAGAGGGCAAAGCATTGGCAAACCAGTATTTGACGCGGCAGGAAATCACCTACGCCAAACTGGAAGTCCTGGAAAACAATTGCGTTGTGGTGCCGAACATGTACCGCGACCTAGACCAGGAGTTTGGCAAGAAGGGCGGCAAGATCGGAGATACGATATTTGTCCGCAAGCCGCCACGAGCGATCGCGCGCGACGGGCAGGCATACTCCCCGCAGGCGATGATAGACACGGAAGTTCCGGTAACCATCAATCAACAGTCGGGTATCGACTTCGAGTTTTCGACCTCGGAAAAGTTTCTCAGCCTCGACGACTTCCAGGACCGATACCTTGACCCGTACATGACCGCGTTGAGCAACCTGCTGGATTTCAGGGCGCTCAATACGATGATGATAAACACGGCGAACTTCGTCGGAACCCCAGGCACCACGCCGGGACTGGGCGGTACGGACGCCTTCAACATCTATTCGCAGGCTTCCCAAAAGCTCGATGAGATGGGCTTCCCCCTGGACAAGGCGAAATTCCGCCGCGCCCGTAACTTGGTCATCAACTCCAACGCGCGAACTGGTTGGAACACCTACACCAAACAGTTCTACAATCCCAAGGATTCTCTCACTAAACAGTGGAAGACCGGGCAGATTGACAACGCCTTGTCTCTCGACTGGATGGTAGACCAGAACGCCCCGGTGCAGGTAATCGGCGCACTCGGAGGCACTCCCGCGGTAGTCGGCGGTGGCCAGACCGGTTCCGCTATCAACCTCAACGGGCTCGGAAGTGTAACCAACTACTTCTTGGTTGGCGACATTATCAGCTTCGCCGGAGTGTTCGCGGTAAACCCGCAGAACCGCACGTCGACCGGTGCGCTTCAGCAGTTCGTCGTTCAGCAGAACATGACCAGCGCGGGCGGTACCGGGACGGTCCAGATCCTGCCGGCCATCGTTCCTTCCGGACAGTTCCAGAACGTTACCAACTCGCCGGGAGCTGGCGCCCTGGTTAACGTCTACAACACCGCGGCGGGCGGACAATCCGCACTTGCTGGCGTGTCCACCGCACAGGGCATCTTATGGACTCGCCAGGCGCATGCCTTCGTGTCCTTCCCCGGAGACGTGCCGGAAGGCGTCGACATGGCGATGGAAGCGCGGTCCAAAGAGATCGGCGTCTCCATCCGTTTCGTCCGCATGTTCGATTCCGTGCGCGACATGTTCACCAACCGCACCGATGTCTATTATGGCATCGCCCCGCTGTACTCGGAGGGATCTGTCCGCATCGCAATCAGCTAACGACGCCGACAGGAGAAAAACCATGAACATCATGAAAAACTTAATTCGAATCGCATCTCTGGTGGCAGCGGCTTTGCTCGGAATCGTCCCGGCGCAAGCGCAGTTGACCACCACCAGTACTACCCTTTCCGTGGCTGTTCTGGCAGGCGGCGGAAATGTAGCCAGCCAGAGCCAATGGTGCCTGACTTCGGCGACCGGCGTAGTCCTGCCGTCTCTCTCGGCGAACGCTGTCGGCTCTTACTTGTTCGTGGACAAGGAGGTCGCGCAAGTAGTTTCCGCCGGATCTTCCAGCACCTGCTACAACGTCAAGCGCGGGCAGCTTGGGACTTCGGCGAATTACGGCCACTCCGTCAACGCTACTTTATGGGTCGGAAACGTTGCAACCGGGAGCGGCGATAACTCGCACCCGTTCTCCGGTGGCATTTTTACCCCGAACGTGCCTAGCGGCACTTGTACCGCTTCCGTACAGTATTCCCTGCCCGTCATCGTCTACGGGCCGAATAACTCGGATTTCTCCGGTGGTTTGGCTAATTGCGTGTCCGGGTATTGGTCCACAACGACTCTTGGGGAAGCTCAAGGTCCCGTAACGAACGTGAACCCGTACACGGCCTTTACCACGCTTTCCAACAGCATCGCCGGCACTGCGGTAACGGATATCGCGGGCGTGGAATGGGCTACCCAAATCCAAATTCCCAATTCCTTTACCTCTACCGGCGCGTGCGTGCTCAACGGCGCCACGGTCGGAACGGACAAGTGGCTTTTCGCTATTTGGGATGCCACCGGCGCGGTCGTCGCCACTACTGCCCTAGCTGGCGTCACCACCTCGGGCGCATCGCTATACCAGTGCGCCGCATGGACCGCTACAGTCAATCTCGTTGGCCCGGCCACCTATTTCATCGGGTTGCAAGGCAACGGGACGACAGACACGTTCACCGCCTACAAAACAGGCGGCGCGCCGACTCTCATGGGTACGGTCAAAAAAGCCGCTGGCGTTTTCGGCACCGTAACCGCGATTACGCCCACTACAACGTTCACCACGCTGTACGGGCCGTTCATGATGGTTTACTAGTTTGCACTTCGAGATCAAAGGGAGGCCGGTTATCCCGGCCTCCATGAAAGGCAAGAAGAGAATGCCCCAAGGAATAGCAACCAAAGAAGTCCATCTGTACCATGCGACCCTCCCGCCCAAGATCGTTTACGGCGAACCCGCGGTGCGCGAAGCCATGTTCGACAAGGACGGCAATCCAACCGGCTACGGGTTAGAGTACATCCCACAGGAGTTCCCCAAGCACGTTCACCAGGTAGCGGGAAACGAAGACGAGCAAAAGGTAATGCTGGCCGATGGTTGGAAGTTCGACCCTGAAACTCTCTCCGGCCCATTCCCGCGAACTGGGACCAAAGTTGATCTTGGCCCGACGATGGTCAAAAAGGAGGTTCTGTAATGTCCGAAGGATTCGAGATGCGGCCAACCGGCCAACAGACCATGAGCCAAGCGGAGTGCGACCGATTCCTTCGCGATGCTCGCGAAGCCCCGAAGACCAAAAACCCAGTCATTCTCGGCATCCGCCTGCACGAGATGATGCGTTCCAAGAACAACGGGTACCCGAAGGACATGTACCACGCCGAGCTGGAAATGCGCCAGGCGTACAAGGAAGAGGAAGAAACGGCGTTGGTCGCGATGGGATATCAGGAAAAGTACATCCTGAAAACCCACCCGAAGTACGTCTTCCGGCGCAACATGGCAGACAAATTTGCCGAGCGCATGGAAGTGGCTTCCCCGACAATAATCAACAATGCTTTCGTCGAGGAGCGGCTGGTCAAGACTGCCGAGGACGAAAAGAAACTCAAGGCGCAGAAGCCCCCGGTCGGATGTGGCCCTTGGGTGGACAGACTCGATGAAATCGCGCCTCTCCCTGAAGCGGAATACGTCGACCCCAACGAAGAGATTGCGCGGCTCCGGGGTGCACTGGAGCAAGCCAACCGCGCGCTGGACTCCAAGGGCGGGAGCGGGAAGCGCAAGGAAGAACCCGTTACCGCGTAGTGTCAGAAAGGGCCTAACCTGTGTCCTATAGCCTCACGCAAGTTGCGACGGCGGCGGCCCAATGGCTGACCGTCCTGGACTCAGGGGAAGCCCTTTCCTCCCAGCAAATCACCGACTGCCTCGCAATTGCCAACGATCTGCTGGCGAACTGGACGAACGAGCAAACCATGGCCGTTCAGATCCTGATAAACGAGCAGAGCAAAGCGCTCCAGCTCCTGATAGATAAGATGTCGCGTGAGGCGGCCCCCCTCGTTACCCGCCAAGCAAAAGACGGTTCCGTGACCCTTTCCGAGCAGAATCTTTTTGCGTCTCCTCTGGCCACTGCATTTACGCTTTCGGGCGGAACTTACACCGAGGGCACCTTCACGCCTCCGACTTACACGGCCGCGTCGTTCACGGCCCCGACGTTCACAGGATCCAGCGTTCCGCAGTTCGTGGACGCTACCACGGCGCTGACGCTGCCCGCAGGAGTGGCGCGCGCTCTCAAGACCGCGATGGGCATTGAGATCGCCGGTTGGTTCGGAGTTACGCCTTCCGCCTCGCTCGTCGCGGATGCCAAGGAGGCGCGCGCCGCGGCCTTCCCAGTGCCTAATCGCGTCCCGATTCCAGGTACGGCTGGTCAGGCGCTTGTGCAGCCGCCGGGAGTTCCGGCCAACGCGCCGACGCCGCCGGCTGAAGGGGTCGAGTAGTGGACATTCCGGCAGTTTAAGGAGAGGATAAAAACGTGAACGAAAAACACGCAATCAACAAATTAGACGAGATACGGGAAAAGGAGAAGCAGGAAAGCGCGGGACTTTGTGGAGCAAATTACCAAACCACAGATTCTGACGCTAAAGCAGCGGGGCTCCGGGATCGTTTGAACATGCAGCGAAGACGCGCTCGGGAATTCGCGCGTAATCTAGGGGCTCTGGACGAATTGGAATATTTGCTCGACACGAATCCCGAGATTGCGCGCATCCTGGAACTTCTCAAACAAGTCGGGGAGTAGCGTGGATATCCTCGGAATCACAATCTGGCGAGAGGCGCGCGGCGAGGGCATGGCTGGCATGACCGGCGTCTATCACGTCATCATGAATCGGGCGCTGGCGGGCCGCGAGGGATGGCCTTCCGACCCAGAGCAAGTCTGCCTACAGCCCTACCAGTTCTCGTGTTGGAATAGCCTCGACCCGCAGCGGAAGCTGTATCCGAAGCCCGGAGATGTCCAGTACCAGCAGGCGCAATACATCGCCAATCTCGATCCGACAGACCCTACCGGCGGCGCGACGGCGTACTTCGACAGTTCCATAACGGCTCCCAGTTGGGCTGATCCGAAGCTGTTCACTGTGGCGATTGGCCGGTTGAGGTTCTATAAACTGTGAGCCAGTCTCTAACCAATCTCGCGTATCAGGCCCTCCGCGACATCGGGAACCTGCGTCCCGGCCAGACTACGAGCACGGACGTGCTGCAAGACATCCGCACGGAAGCCAATCAGATGCTCGATGCGTGGCTGATTGATGAACTGATGGCCTATTGCTATCCTGCCGCTCTGTACCCGCTGAATGGTTCACAGCAGACGTACACCATCGGCCCCAATGAGACCACGCCGAACTGGACTGGCCCGCGGCCCAACCTGATTCGGGATGCAAACCTCGTCCTGACCACCGTTAACCCCGTGTTACGCATTCCGATGAACATCGTTAACGTCGATCGATGGAGTGACATCGGGATTCAGAACCTGCCCAACGCTCTGCCGCTCACGTTGTACTACGTGAAGGACTTCACCGCGACCGGCGCCGGGACAATCCTGATCTGGCCTGGCGATCTGAACTCCGACCAGATCGAACTCTACACGTCGTTAACGATGCCATTCACATCGTTCGTGGACCTGACGACGGTTTACAGCTTCCCTCCCGGCTACGAGCGCATGATTCGCAAGAATCTCGCGGTCAACATCGCGCCCATGATGAAGCTGTACAACAAGATGGGGCGCATCGACTGGCAGGTGAGTGAAGCGGCGCTCGAGGATGTGAAGCGCCAGGCCATCGAATCAATGGAGCTCGTGAAGTCCGACAACGCTCCCGACCCCGAGATGCGAGGCGACCCGGCGTACTGCGGAACTTCGAACACCAACCGCGGGTGGAACTGGCTCCTGGGGACGACCGGAAGGTCAATGAGGTAAATGTGCCTCGTGTCCCAAATTTTCAGTTCACCGGCCCGACTTACCTGCTACCCTCGCCGGTACTCGACTCGCAGCGGTCAATAAACCTCTACCCTGAAGCTGGCCTGGGCGACAGTAAATCGCAGTTGATGCTCACGGGACGTCCGGGGCTTTTTGCGTTTGGATCGGGACTCCCTACCGGTCCTATTCTTCGCGGCGGACTGTGGGCGGGCAATCGGCGGCTGTTCGCTGCTGCCGGGACCCACGTCTATGAAGTTTCCACCACTGGAGGAGTCGTCACTGACTTCGGCAGCTTCGGAGGAGGATCGACAGGTCCGATAAAGTTCGCGCAGAACGCGGGATCGGCTGCCTTCCAGTTAATGATGCTGGACAGTTCCCAGAGTAAAATCTTCGACGTCGCCACGCTCACTCCGCAGTTCAACGCTACCGCTATGACTTACGCTGATGGATTTCAAATAGCAGTGGCTACCGGCGCGTCTCTTGTGAATGCTGGCAACCCAAACCAGATCAACGCATCGGCTTTCGGAGACGCAACCAACTGGACCCCTTTGCCCGGTCCATTGCCAGCTTATGTCATCCGCTCGGGTGCCAGTGACCTTGTGAACGGCTTGGAATGGCTGAATGGTCTCCTGTACATATTCGGTCAGAGTACTCTTGAAATCTGGTATGACGCCGGGAATGCAGCCGGTTTCCCGTTCTCGCGCGTTAACGGCGGGCAAATCGGTCTGGGTCTCGTGGCTCCGCATTCCCTTGTTAAGTTCTACAATTGCCTGATGTTTCTAGGGGGCGACCCCAATGGTTGCCCGCAAGTCTACATGATGCAGGGACTTAACCCAGTTCGGGTGAGTAATGCGTCAATCGAATTTCTACTTCAATATGCCAGTGCTTCGGTTGGCATTCCGTCCGCTTGGGCTTATCCATATCAGGAAGCAGGACACACATTCTATTGCCTTTCAGTCCTGAACTTTGCCGTTAACGGATTGATCCACTTGTGCTACGACCTCACCACTGGGCTCTGGCATGAGCGCGCCTATGCTGGACCGGTACCAATTACTGGGGTTGCTTCGATTCCGCAGTTCGGAACGTTGAGTGGAGGGACCTTCGTTGGCGACATTGGCAGCAACGCCCTCTATACCCAGCAAATCATCACGCCATCTGACGCCGGTACCGCCATCACCTACACCCGGCAGAGCGGCCCCGTGTTCCGCGATAACCTCGTGCATACCTTCGACCGCTTCGAACTCGATTGTGACATCGGCACCGCGGCGGCCACGCTGAACTGGTCGAACGACGGCGGCCGGAACTTCGGCACCCAGGCGCGGGCAATGAAGCAAGCGGCGAACCAGGGAGGGCCGAGCGGGGCGCCGTGGGGAACGCGCTATTTCACCAACCAAATGGGTCGCTCACGTGACATGCGGCTCCAGGTGAACATCACGAGCAGCACGCAACTGGTGCGGATCGCGCAGGGGCTGCTGGACTGCGACAACACCGGCCCCCCGACAGAGGACGCATAGATGGGATCTCCAGCCAATTCCGGACTTGGGCCGCCCCCGCTGAATACGCCGATTGGCTCTACCGGCGCGGATCAGTTCGGAGTGCCGTTCGAAAACCGGCCGGCGCAACCGCTGCCTGCGGCAAACATCGCGGTCTCCTGGGGGCAGTGGTTCAACGCGATCTACTCTACGCTGTCGGCATTCATCGCCTCTGCTTTCGTCAACCCCATGACCACGCTGGGAGATCTCGTGTACGAGAACGCTACCCCGACGGCGGTGCGGCTGGCAGGGAATACGACCGCCACTCTGGAGGTTCTCACTTCCACGGGGACCGGCGCCACGGCGACCGCTCCGGCATGGCAGGACCCCACGGCATTTCTCTTGGCATATGCCTCTCTGGTGAAGCTCGGCCAGACCGCCGCCTTGGTGCCCACGAGCGTCAGACGCGTGGCGGCTCCTCTGCCGGCCGGCGAATATGTCGCAGTGATCAATCTGGCGGCGGCGATAACCGGAGTGAAAACCCTCAATGGGGCGCTGGCATACACCGATCCGAAGGGAGGAGCGGTTATTGATGTATTTGGGCCTTTGACGAGCACTGGAGTGGCCACCCTGGTAGTAGGAGTGAGCCCAGACGGCGTGGCAGACGTGACGGCGGCAGTATCCGCAGCCGGAGCAGGTACCGTATCATACGATTTGAAGGTTTACGTTTTGAAGGTAGCTTGAGCGTCGAGAGACGCGCGGGGGGCTGAGTGTCCATATTTAGCGACATCGTTGGGATTTTCGATAGCAACAAGGCCGGCAACCAGGCGGCTACCGGAAACATCAACGCTGAACACGGGGTAACGAACGCTACCAATGCCGGGCAGGCGGGGATTGCAAGCGCCGTCGGGACTGGCACGGCAGCCGTAAACCAAGCGGGGCAAGGGGTCACAGCCGCGGCCGGCGGCGCGAACGCCACGCTGTCACAGGCGCTGGGAGGTATCCAGAACGACACCAACCCGACCATCGCGGCCGGCGGTTCCGCGGCAGACCAACTCTCGCAGTACGCAGCGAGCAACCCACAGTTCACCGCTCCCACGTTGGCGCAGGCCGAAGCCACTCCGGGTTATCAGTTCCAGCTCGCCAGTGGAACGAACGCGATTCAGAATTCGGCCGCCGCGCAGGGCCTCGGAAATTCTTCGAATACCCTCGTCGGACTGGAAAATTACGGTCAGCAGTTGGCGCAGACGGACTACGGAAACCTGTTCAATCAGGCGCAGTCGGCCTTCCAGACGAACCAGAACGCCACGCTGTCAAACCTCTCGACGCTCATCAACTCGGGGAATACGGCGACGGGCATTAACGCGGGCGCAACCGCTGGAATTACCGGACTGGAATCCTCAAACCTGACCGGAGCGGCTGGAACGAACGCGACTTTGCAGCAGTATTTGGCAGGACTGGGAGTCCAGGGTGCGACAAGCTCGGGTCAACTCGGCTTGCAGGGCGCAGCCACTGCCGGCAACTTCGCAGTCGGTGCCGGCAATGCGCAAGCCGCTGGAACGCTGGGGGAGGGAAACAGCATCGCTAACCTGGGAGGAGACATAGGCAGCCTACTAGCGGGCCTGCCGTGAGATAAATGGGAAGCATTAACGATCTACTCGCCAACTACAACCCGACCGGCTTCGTGCTCGGAAACCAGCAGCGCGCGGCCACGATTGCAGGTACCCAGGCTCAGACGGCGCAGACCGGCGCGGCCACGCAAGGACAGATCCTTGCCAACCAGCGGGCACAGCAGCAAATCCAAGACCAGGCCGCTCTTGCTTCGATCTTCGCGGCGGCCGGGAGGCAGGCGCAAAATGCGGTCAGTTCGGTACCTCCGGCGACTCCGGCGGCTGGCACGCCGCCGGCTGCACCTCCGCAGTATTCTGTTTCTCCGGCAGATCCAAATAATCCAAACGGATTGCAACGGCGGACGCCGATTGACCCCGGAAATGCTGGCGTTCCTGCTGTTCCACGTGGAACACCCGCTATTGCCACACCTGGGTTCGCGCCCGGAGCCGGAGGTCCGCCGGCGGGGAGTGTAGCTGGCGCGAATCCGGTTACTGGGTCAACGTTCCTGGACCCGAACTCGCTCATGCAGCAGTACTATGCGGGTGGAGGCCGCGGTACCGAGCCAATTTTCAACGCGATAAACCAGATTATTTCATCCCGCAAAGCCGCGGCGGACCTTTCTAAAGAGCAACTATCGCAGGAAGAGGGCCAGCGCGAACTGGCGGCGAGCACGGTGCAGAACCTGTTAGCGCTGCCACCTGAACAGCGAGCGTCCGTTTTCGCACAGCAAATGCCGCGCCTTCAGCGGGAAGCGCCGGACGTGAACTGGAAGATTGATCCGACCGACGATAACGCGCTCCACCAAGTGCTCGGCCAGACGGTACTGCACAAGGCGTTGTTGGATCAGGCGAAAACCCAATCCGAAACCGCCAATGCCAACGCCAACGCCGCGAAAACGAAGGCAGAAACGCCCGGAGTGCAGGCGCAATCCGAAATCACGCAACAGAAGGCCGCGGCGATGAAACAGGCTGTGTCCGACTTCCAGACTAACCCTACCGGCGTCCACCCGATAGACCGCGTACTCCCGGCGCAACTTGACCCGGATGCCAACTCGGCTTACAAAGAGAATTACAACGTGGCCATGCGCTACGGAGGGCCGGATGCCGCGCTCAATGTGGTCAAGGAAGCCACCGCGCACGCCGCCGAAATCGGCATGAAGACGAGCCCGACCGTTCAGTCCGCCGATACGGCGCAAGTCCTCGCCAACAAGAAGGCTACAGCTCCGATTGAACAGGCTCTCGCGGCCTCCAGCGAGCGGCTCCGCGACTCTCTCCAACAGGGAGACGTCGCACACAAGGAGTACTTCGATTCGCTGTCTGCCTATCAGAAGGCGCTTTCCACCGCGAAGACCATCGGGAACGTGGTAGACCTGTCCGAAAACGGCGGGACCCTCGCAGGCAAGCAACTCCAGGCGATGGTCCCGGAATTCACCAACGCCGCCCAAGACATCAAGCGCATGGGAGCGGCGCAGAATAACGCCGGGATGTCGAGCGCTGGCGAGGGTCTTTTGGCTGAAGCCAAGAGCCTTGCTACTGGAGTTCCGTTGACAGCCGGCACTATCAAGCAAATCAAGCCGTACTTGGCGACCATCGCCAACGGCGCGGCGGGACAGCATAACGCCACAGTGGAAGCCCTGCAGAAGACGTATCCGCAGCAGGCCGGAACGCTCCAAAAGGAACCGTTACCGTTCCCGCCACCGTTCCCAAAAGGGAAGGTCCACGATTACGCCGTGGCGCACGGGATCAGCGATGACGCAGCTACGAAAGCGATTACCGCGGCGGGTAACAGGATAGAGTAATGGCCGATCCTCAGCAAATCACGCTCACAGACCCGCAGCAGTGGCTACGGGCGAACGGAGGCTCTGGACCATCTCCAACGCTCCAGGACCCGCAAGAGTGGCTGTCTGCGCAGAAATCCGGGGACAAAGGGGGAGGCGCTGCTTCGCGGTTCGGTACCGGCTTGTACGAATCCACGCTCGGCGGAATCGGGCAAGCGATCATGCACCCGCTGGACACCATCTCGGGCATGCTAAAGCAAGGCATTGGCGTGGAAGATCTCAAGCAGATCGCGGATTTTGCCAGCAAGGGGAAAATGAAGGAAGCGGCCATGCTGGCGGCCAAGTATACAACAGAGGGACCTGTGGGTAGATTAGCCGGGGCAGCCGTTGCGCCAGCGGTCCAGGATGCCTCGGAGGGAAACTACGCGGGAGCTGCGGGCCGGCTCGTTGGCACCGCAGGAATGGCGATGCTGCCCGCGCTCGGGGAGACGGACGCGGCGGGTGCCGTGGGAGCGGGAATCCGGGCCGGCGGAGGGGATGTGGCGGCCGGCGCTGGAAAGGCTCTCGCTGGCGAAGCTCTGTCCAAAGTAGTTCCTGGCATGGAATGGCCGGTGCGGATCGGGGTGCAGTACCCGGCAGTGCGGCAGATCGGCGCGGGAATCACCAAGGGCGTGAAAGCGTACCGGGACGCGATGGTGCCGGAGGTGGCGCCCAATATTGCCACCGCCGCGGATTTCGCGGACTTCCAGCAGCCGCCGCCCACGCCGCGGGCCGCGCCGATTGGCCCGAATATTGCCGGCCCAGGGTTTGCAGCCGATACCCAAGTCCCGATGACCGCTGATGATGTCGTCCCGCAGACAGCCGCCGCGGCTCCGGTGGAAGACGTCGCGCACTTGAACGCCATCGCGAAATCCCTCGGCGCGAAGAATTTCCAAATACTCACCGCAGATCAGCAGGCGCTCGTGCGGAAGATCGCACAGCAACCGGAAGCCCCCGCGCCGCAACCGAGCCCCGTAGCGCCAGCGGCCGCCGCCGCCCCACCGCCACCTGAGCCGGCATCACAGGGGGCACAAGCGGCGCCGGCTGAAGCGCAAGTCACCACTGCGCAAAATCCGGCCACGCTGGCACAGGCACTCAAAGACGAGATGCAGCAGTCCGGCACTCTGAATGATCTTGACAAGCTCGCCTCTGCCGAACAGCGCCGCGCCAAGTACCGCAACCAGGCGGCAGATAATATGGGAATAGCAAGAGAGGATGCCAGTCCATCTTCGGACATCGCACAAGGTTCGAAGGTCGAAGATATCGTAGGGGGAAACCGTGGGCGCTGGGCAAAGACTATGGCCACGCAGTTCAAACGTGCCGGCATGACCACAGAGGACGTAGATAAGCTGAGCCCGGACATGATGGACAGAGTCTCGGTTTCTGCCGGGGTATCCCCAGCCTCTCTGCGATCGCCGGAAACGATGTTAATGCTCAGAGAATACTTGGACAATATGTGGAAATCGGCACCAAAAGTGACAGGAAAATGAAAATACTAACAATCTTGACCATGGTAGCCACCTCCGCATTCTGGTGGCGTAGACGCGCTTGGTTCCGCTGCGGCGCTGACTAAGCTCGCCAAAGACGTGCAATCCCAATTGACCGGAGGCGTCCCAAAATGAAAAAACTCCTTCTGTTCCTGATGTCCTCGTGCGCCTTCGCCGCTGGCACCGTAAACGTCACGCTGGCGCCCCTCACGCCTACGGCAGTACCCGTGTGGGTGCTCACCTATGCGTGGACCGGAGATGCTTCCACGGGGTCCGTACCAGCCACGGCGGCCGCGGCGCTCATCCAACAGGCCCAACTTCAAGGCTATCTAATCTATGAGGGCGAATTCATCCCCGGCGCGACGACGGCCCCCACAAACGGCTACAGCGTCACTGTGACGAACACGGCATCGGTTGACGTGTTGGCCGGCGCGGGGAGCACTCTCAGTTCCACGACATCTAAGGTATCGCTCATCAGCCCACCGCAGATTTTGAGCGGCACTTTGACGCTGAATGTCAGCGGGCAGTCCGTAGCCAGCGCTACGGGCCAGGTGCTCATTTACCTCGTTCCGAATCCCTACACGGGAACGCAGGTGACCACGGCGCTGGTGAATGTGACGACTAACCCGAGTGGGGTTTGCGTGCCGCCACAACCGCTCAACTTCAACAACGGAACTGGAACGGGCGCCGGGCAGCTGTCCGGCTGCGCATGCTCTGGCGGTTCTTGTACTTGGGCGACTATCGGCGGCGGTTCAGGCAGCGGCAACATGAACACGTCCACCTACGACCCCGCAGCGATTGCACAGCAGGTTGTGGGCACGACTGCCACGCAGACATTATCGAATAAAACCCTGGTGGCCCCAGTTCTCGGCGCAGCGACCGCGACCAGCGTGTCCACAGGCACTAGCCCTCCAGCGTCTGCATGGTTCACGGGTACGGCAGGTCTGGATGGATTTGGGACGGGAACATGCTCTGGCACAGTCCCGGCTGGCGCTGGATTCCTGTGTGCGCTATCGACTCTCTCCGGTCCTGAGTGGATGACATCGGGCGGCAGCATCCCGGTTGTGATGGGACCTGCAAGCGCAACAAGCGGGCACGTCGCGACATTCAACGGAACGAACGGTAGCCTATTGCAGGACGGGGGAGCGCTACCTACCGGCACAGTAACTAGCATTGCCACGACTGGACCAATCGGTGGCGGCACGATCACAGCAACGGGCACAATCACCTGTACTACGTGCGTAACCAGTGCCGCATCATTAACGAGTGGTGCAGTGGTTATTGGATCGGGGAGTCAAGCATCAGCCACTACGACCACCGGCACGGGGGTAGTGACAGCCATCGGTAACAACCTATCGGCGGCAGGTGGCCTCACCACGACCATCGCCAGCGGGACATCAGCCCTTGGTACTTCCTCCATCGCTTCTACAGCCTGTGCTACGGTCGTCACGACCACAGCAACAAACGTAGTCTCGACCGATTCGATAATCTGGAACCCCAATGCGTCAATCAAGGCGGTTACGGGCTATGTCCCAGCGACAACGGGAGGTCTCAGTATCGCGGCCTATCCGACCAGTGGCAATGTTAACTTCGATGTGTGTAACTGGAGCACCGGGATTATCACCCCTGGAGCTTTAACCATTAATTGGAGGGTAGTGCGATGACACCTCTCATCTCCAAATTCCTCGCTCACCTGCTGCTGATGTTCTGGCCGCAGTATGTGCCAACGCTGCCATTCTCGACGGTGGCTAAATGGACAAATCAGCCGTCGTGGGTGGGTGCGTACACGGTGGCTAATCTAACCTGCAATGCCAGCGGCACTACGTGTATATCCACAGGGCACTTTGACACTCTGGTGACAGGTGATGCGATTGTCGTGTTTGCGTATTGGGACTTTAGCGCGGGGGTCACCGGCTCAGTTTCAGACACCGCGGGGAACGTATTCACCGGGGTGTCCTTAGCTGGTAAATCTGGCGGGTCATATGTTGAGATGTTTACGGCTCCCGTGACGGCTCTAAATTCTACAGATCTTGTCACACTTACAATTAGTTCTGCGCTCACCCACAAAGGACTTACGGCGATACAACTGCACAACGTCACAACTCCCCTAGTAGACGTACACTCGGAGGGATGTAACACGGGAAGCGCAACCTCCGCGATGAGTTTGACTTCTCTGTCTGTCTCAAAAGGGAACGAATTTCTGCTGGCAGGGTGGACGGATTTTTCAACCTCCGGGACTCAGACTTATACAACCCCTTGGGTTTCCATCTATGCGGATGCTGGTTATATTTCCTCTGAAGGGTATAACCTGTCTGCAACTTCAGCCGGAAATTACGCGGTAACAGCCACCAATCCAGCATCTACGACCGACTGGTGCGGCGCTTCCGTAGCGATCAAGGGGCAGTAGCACGATGCGGTGTATCCTACTTCTAGTAGTTTCGTCTTATTTATCATTCGCTGCCGACGCGTATGTGGCCCAGACCTCGGCTGGCAGCAACACCGGGACTAACTGCGCTAACGCTCGGGCCGTTTCATCCTTGTCCTCATCCGATTGGGGCGCTGGCAACAACGTGCATCTGTGCGGGAACATAACGAGCCAAGTCAGCATCGGAGCAAGCGGTGCGAGCGGCAACCCCACGCAGCTCATATTCGAGCCTGGGGCAAGCATGTCCCAAGCCTCTTGGGGTACTGTATGTGTTGTAAATTTCTCCAACTTCGATTGGGTGGTAGTTGACGGGGGTACAGCCGGGTCGATCAGCCCCACAAATTACAATGGGTACGTCGCCAATACGAACGTCAATAGCACAAACAACGCCACCGTCGATACCGATGCAGTCTGTGGACAGCCAACGAACAACTCCATTGTGAAGAATTTGGCTGCCATCAATCTATACGTCAAGACCACCAACGATTCAAATGGTTTTGGAGACGGGATACATCTCTGGGGGAGCAATGACCGTGTGACCAATTCTATGGTTCACGATATGAAGCAGGGGATTTCTATTGATTACTTAAACACTCAGTCCGGTGGAGAGATTGACCATAACCTTGGCTACAACAATAACTGGTGCTTTACAACCTCCGACCGCAACGCATCTTCCAGTTCAACTGGAATGCTGATCCATAACAATGTCTGTCACGATTGGGCAAATTGGGACAATCCAGCCCAGAACGATTTTCACCACAATGGAGTATTCGTAATCATCAACAATGACACGGCGTGGATTGCGGGCCTTCAGGTTTACAGTAACTACTTTTATGGGGATGTCGGTGTATTCATGACCGGAAATATTTTCCTCGATTCAGAGGGCAACGGTAGTGGCTCCCACGCTTCCTATGACGGAACGGTCGTCTTCAACAACCTTTTCGTAAATTCTTCGACAATAGACGCGCCATCGAATGCCCAAATAATCGCCAAGGCCAACGGAGGAAACCCGGCTGTCAGCATCTACAACAATACCTTCGTTTATCAGCCTTCCTCAAAAGGTCGCTGCATCATGAATCAAGGAGCTGTACTGGCGGGAGAAAACAATACGGGATCTCAGTGCTCTTTGGCCTATTACAATTCGGCTGGGACAATCTCCCTAAGCGACTATAACGACTGGTATGCAGCGGGGGGTAACGATGCGACGGAGGGTTCGCATAGTATCGTGCTAAACCCGCTTCTGACTGGGGTATATACGCTAGGGGTAGGATCTCCGGCTATTGGGGCAGCACAGAACCTGACCCCCCTAAGTATCATCCCGTTGGACAGCGACCTAGCAGGCATCTCGCGCCCCTCCTCCGGCCCCTGGGACATCGGAGCCTATCAGTACGTCCCCCCTCCCTCCGGTGGCGTACGATCTGGGCCTACAGTGCAGGCGGGGCCGACGGTGAAGCAGTAGTCTGTTCCGCTTTCTCCGCGACGTACTCGGCGCGCGTCATTTGGTCTCCAGGCATTCGCGCTCATGCTCCTCGACGGCCTTCAGTGCGGCGTCGAGTTTCGGAGCCTCGAACTTGCGCAGGCAGCGCCGGCAGAATGTCTCGTATACCTCGTGCTCTCTCATGCTTTCGCCTTTCCTGTGAGAACGATGATTCCGCCTATCGACTTTGCCTCGCCGCTTCGCACTCGATGCTCTCAATCTGCATGAACAGATGGCACGCCCAATTTTCCAGGCATGCGCGATATCTGGCAATCGCCGCCGAGCGTTCGGTAAAAAGCTCTGGCTGCACGTCTTGGTCCTCAAAATATACGAGCCACATCATGCTTTTCTCCTCGCTTCGCGCTCTGCCGCCGCGATGGCCGCCCGCTCGTACTCGCGGCCGGTGCGCACGTCGGCCGGAGTGATTTCCGACCGCCAGAATACCTGGGCGCCGGTGAGCGTCGACACGCGCTTCGGCTGGACGCACAGCGCTGCGCGGACCATGCGCCGCTCGAGTTCCCGCTCGTTGTCCCGGCGCGTCAGGTCGGACGGGCGAGTCATGCGTATGTCTCCCAGGCGTGCGCTTCTGCTTCAAATCCCAACTTGCGTGCGATTGGAGCCATGTCGCGATACGACGGCCATTTACCTTTGACGGGTTGGAAGTGCGCTCGCAGCCCGTCCCAGAGTTTCTTTTGACGATCTTGCGCAGTCGCTAATATCTCGCTCCAATCCCGACCGCAACCACAAAGACATTTGCCGGACATGCCCGTCACTGGAACCTTCTGAGCCGGTCCATATTGCGCCCGCCATTCGGCATGTCGATCACGCGCGGCCTCTTTCGCATCCTCCCTAAGTTTGAACAGTTCCGCTCCGATCAGCATCAAATCGTGATCGGTAGGGCAAAATGCCGATTGCTCCCGACATCGGGCAATCAGATCTTCCTGGCTTATTGAAAAGCGCTCAGATGCCTGATACAGCCCGTGAAATAGACCTTGTTGCCCTAGCCGATCTTCTGGCCAGTTAGAGCAGCGAGAGAATGCCTGTCGACATAAATCCTCCGGAGTCGGCGTTTCTTCTTTTTTCTCGTCATCGTCCCAGTCAGACATAATTCAGTTTTCCTCCAATCAGAATTCTCGGTACCGTCACTAGTAACAGTCCGGTACCAGGTGGTTTCTTGCGCGGAGTGGCGTACACCTCCCTGCAGCACTTTGCCAACACGGGGTCGCTCACGGCCTTTCGTTGTTTCTCCATCGTCCAGTTTTGCGCCACCGGGTCGCTGATAATCTGGCGCGCGCTCTCGTCGGCTAGGCGCTGCACGAAGAACGGATCACAGCTTGCGTCGTGCTCACGGATCACGCGCAGAGTCTCCGGGTATTCCGTTTGCGGTCGAAGTTCCACCGGCAGCAGCGCTTCTGTTGCTGCTGTAGAAACCGAAACCGGAACCGAAGCCGTAACGGTCGGTTTTTGCATCCCTTTTGCAGGCACTTTTGCTGGTGCAAAATCCGGTTTTGCTGGTGCAAAACCTCCAGCAAACTGACCGTTGGCCGCCCGCTTCTCGGTTTCATGCCGCGATTTTGCCGCTGCCTTACGGACCTCCGAAATGTGCGTATCCCTAGCCATTCTGCGACTATAGATGCAACCACGGTCGTCTCGCGAGAAAATTCCGAAGCGTTCCATCTCTTCCAAACAGCGCTTTACTTCTGACTTAGATCTTCCAACTTTGGCGGCGATGGCGTCCAGGGGTAATGGTACCCCGTTGGCGGCCTCGCAGAACCCGCGGTGATCCTCGTTGTCGCTCATCCAGCAGAGCATCCGTCCCCACAGTCCCTGTGCCGCCAGAGAGAGGATTTGGACGTCCTTTTCGTAGTCCGCCGTGTAGAACCAGAATCCGGGAGCTTTCTTGTCGGAAGCTGGCTTGTCGCCGTTGCTATCGCTCAAATTGTCCTCATCGTTTCACGAAAAGTGGTTGGTCCGGCAGGCGGCCCGATGAGAAGCCCCTGCCGAGCCCAACCGGACTGCGGTAGCGAGCCGCCGTCCATTTCTCGCACATCCATTCTACCGCGCCGCACCCAGCGGATCAACGGAAATCACCGCCGCGGCGGGTTGCTGCCCACTCGCGATCTTTCTCGGCGTTCGTCATGGCCGGAACGCCCGCGCAATGTACGAACTGAGGGGAAAGGGGATCTTGGCGATTTGGGCGCTTGCGGCCTTGCGGGCGGAACCGTCGCAGTCCGGACCAAGCTTTACGCCATTCACCGCCGCTGTCTGGAATGATCCGCCAGGATTGCCGCGTTCCCGGTATCGCTGCGCTGCTGTCACGTTGAAACCTTGCGCTTTGTATCCCGGCTCTCCGTACCCGCTGAAGCTGATACCGGGAACTTTCGCCCCGCGTTCCTTCGAATCTGCAATGGCAAACCACGATCCCTGCGGATGCTCCGTGCCGTCAGGATTGTGCTTCATTGGCCGCCGCGGTGCCTTCACGGTCTCCCCGAACTGCGGACGCCCTGCGACCACCTGCCCGCCCACCATCGCCACGTCGCCCCAGAAGTAGAAGCTCCCGAAGTTCGCCCGCGCTTTGCCCACCCACGGCTGCGCGCCCTTCACGTTTTCGACCACCATCGGGATATGACGGCCGGCAGCTTCGCACGCTTCCCGCTGGATGCGGAAACAGGCAGCAAATAATGCCGTCAGTTGCGGGATGGTCCGCGATCCCGTGTAGCCATCGGGAAATGATCCTTGCCCCCTCAGCGCCGCCGCGATCTGCTTTCCGCGCGACCAGGGCAAGGCCATGTAAGAGTACTCTTGGCAGGGCGGCGAAGCGACGATGACGGCAGCATCGCGGAATTGCTTGCCGTGGAGCGTGAGAGCATCCTGCAAGACGAGTTGCCCTGGGTATCGCTGATCGTCGTAAACGTGCCGTTCGATGTCGAATCCAACGCATTCGTATCCCTCAGCCAGGAATCCTTCCGACCAGCCTCCGAGCCCCGAGTAGATGTCGATGCACAGCGGCTTACTCACGATCCCCTCAGGATTTCGATGAATATTTCGACGCGTGGCTCGCCGAGCAAACGTCGGCTCCCATCCCAGTCCTTGATCAAACGGTCGTCCTTGATGATTCCAGCCTCCTGGAGCATGTCGGCGACGGCCTCCATGAGGTTGGACAGGTCGGGGCAGTCGAGGCGCATAGCGCCCGCCTTCGTGGGCGCCAGGTAGAACAGCGCCTCGATGCCGATGGGATGCACGATGGGAAGTTCGACGCCGGCCGCGATCAACTTCGGCTTGATCAGCATGCACTGCCGGATCGCGTCGGACTGCCACTCCTCAAACGCGAGCGACGGCAGGACCTTGGGAAATCCGCCGCGCCGGCCGCACACCCGGCACATGGGTCCGATGTTGACGATACGCGGCGAGTTCTTCTTGGATCGGGGCGCGTTTCGGATTACGAACCGCGGCACGGAAATCATCGGCTTGTCACGCTCTTCAGAAACGCTGTCAATTCGGCGTCGACATCTGCCATGAAAGACATATCTTCAGGCGTGACCCCTGGGTTTGGCGATAACCCAGCCAACACAAGTAAGTAGAGCGCCACGGCACCAGCGAAGAATGCGCGACGGCATTCCTCGATCTGCACTGGCGGAGCGTCTTGGGGAATTACCTCAGATCGGTAAGTTAAGAAATTCTCGGCGATTCGGCAGAGTCTTGGCATGTCAGTTCTCCTTAGTAACTACTCGGAAATCTACAACCACACCTTCGGCATTCCCACTGGCCGTGCATTGGCCACATGGGGGAGCGGTGCCAAATTCGGCACCACCACCGTCGGATCATCTGCGCAACACCAGCAGTATCGCCGACAGCACGAAGATTACGGCCGCCAGCACGCCGAAGCACCACGCCTTGAGCCTCCAGCGCTCGGCCAGCACGTCGGCGCGCTCCATGATCGTCTGGTACGCCTGCGCGTTCTGCACGAGTGAGGCCTCAGCCGTGCAGCGCTTCTCGCGCTCCTCCAGCCAGCGGACCAGGCACTCGTGATGCGGGTCGGAGGCGGCGTCAAGCGCGGTGATTCCCATGCGCTTGAGCATTCGTTTATCAGACATTGACATCATCCTTCTGGGCCTCCTGTGGCTCGCCTGGTAGCGCGAGCCGTTGAATCTGGCGCAGGACTTCGAGCGCCGTCGATTGCTCAGACTTCGCCATCCTGCGGAACAGGTCCGCGAAAGTGTCCATACTGGACTTTCGCAGGACCCCGGCGTCCGAGCGCTTCTTTCGCGCGATCCCGTTAAGCGGTGGTAGTTGATCGGTCAATTCGATTCTCCTTTCATGGCCGAGCGGATCTCTGACTCCGTGCAGCCGGCGCACAACATGACCCACATCCACTGCTCATCCTCGATGGCGCGCTCTGCCATGCGGGCGACCAGTGCGGCTTCCTGCTGGCTGGCTATCGGCATGTTTCCATCCTCCGTTTGAGACTTAGTAGCGTTGACGCGGCGCGCTTGACAGCAACTCCTTGGCCTCTTGCAGCGCTGCGATGGCATCTTCTATGTGCCGGATGCGCGCCCTGTTCTTCCACTCCGGTCGGCAGCGCGCGCCAGCTTCGTCCTGCTCCGCCCGTGCCGCCCTCAGCGCGGCGTCGCGGGCGACGTCGATGTAGTCGCGCCAATCCATCGGCGGGTCCTGCTCCGGTCCGCTGTCGCTTGCTCGGTCTGGAATTGTTTCGTTTGGCATGTCTCTATACTGATCCTTTCCGCGCTCTGGGGAAATCGGGAATTAACCCGATACGCGATAGTTATCGCTCCGGCGGGACATCACAGTCCCGCGGGCTGTCGTCCGGTCGCGACAGGATCTCGATCACCAGGGCGCGGGTGACATCGGAAGGTGGCTTGTCTGCCTTCCCAACGCGTACCACGCCCATGCCTGTCTGCTGGCGCGATAGTTTATCCGCGAGCAACCACTCAGCGTCCGACAGTTGCCGCGCCTCGTGGGCGCCACCGCCCAGGCTTCGGATGGCCGCGGCGATTCGCTTCGCCTTTACTCGACGGCCGATGTCGAGGCCGGTGTCGGAGCTCATTCGATACTCCTGAGTGCGTCCTGTGTTTCGCGCAATTCCTCGATCAGCAGCCGGTAATCTTCCGCCGCTGCCTCGGAAGCTCTCTCCAATTTGGAGCGCAGATTGACAATGCGCTGCTCTTTTTTCTTGTGATACTCCCCATCGCGTTCCTCGTGGAACTGCTGTCGCGCTGCGAGATAGGCGTCGACATCCTCGATAGCCCCCTCTAGCATCCGAAGGCGCGCGCATCTCTCGATCAAGACAGCTTCGGAAATCACACCACACCTCCCACCGGCGAATCCATCCACTCGTCGTGCGCAGCGCGCCGGGACTCCAGGATCTCGGCGGCCTTCGCCACGCCGATCCGCTCGCGCCGGAGCTCGCCGTACTGCGCCAGCAGTTTAACGCGCACCCCCAGCATGTCGGCGACGAAGGTAGGGATGTGGATGGACAGCGCGTCCTGGACCTTCTGCTCGCGATATACCCGGACAATGACGCTCGGGAAACCGGGGTAGTAGCTCTGCATGTCACACCACTCGCGTTGGCAGACCCACAGTTGCCCCTGCACCTGAAGGCGGTACTCTGCGACTAGGGAAGCCGGGTCAAGCAGGTAGCCGACGTGCGTTTCGAGCGCTGGGCACTTCTGCTCGAGCAGACCGTCCGCTCTCACCAGCCGATCCGGACTGGCACCAATCATGCCGTCTTCGGTGGTGACCAGTCCGACCTTGGCGGTCTCGACGTCGCGCTCCATCTCGTAGTAACGCACAGCCTCCGCTTCGAGCGCCGCCCCGCGCTCCATCCACGGCGACACGAACGCCTCCAGCGGTGCGCCCATCATCCACTCGGCCAGCTTGAGGTGCATGTACTTCGTGCTGGCGCTGGCGAGTTGGAGTTTGGCCGGCGTGATGATGCGGTCGAACTCCGACGCCGTAGGGATTCCCAACCGCGCCTCCATCCAGGCTTCCGTGCCCTGCGCTAGATCGTAGCGGTAGTTCGGCATCAGAACACCACCTTTACATGGCGCACGAGGCCAGCCAAGATGGCGTCCGAGATCCCTTCTACTGAGCTGTTAACGTTCACCCTAACTAAGTCAGATATGATCTCGGCGCGTACCTTTGCCCGCAGCTTCTTGTCGGCCTCGCGCTTTTCCTGCGCCTCTTGGGCGTCCTTTCGCTCACGCTCTTGCCTTGCGAGTTCTCGTGCCACCATGCGCACCAGGTAGATGACCTCGGTCACTTTCCACCTCCCGATGCCTTCACCTGTCGCCGTAACTCGCTGCTGATGCGATCCCAGTCCTTGCGCTGGATTGCAGTCGGTCGGTTTTCCGGCGCTGCCGCCCACTTCCAGAACGCG
>Ga0182013_10000980_pt1 | contig 39577 bp, 39 predicted proteins | sample 612S2MmetaG_FD_120487 | JGI IMG/M metagenome (GOLD analysis project Ga0182013, IMG submission 120487) | Permafrost microbial communities from Stordalen Mire, Sweden - 612S2M metaG | ecosystem: Environmental > Terrestrial > Soil > Wetlands > Permafrost | place: Sweden: Stordalen | collected... | reverse complement strand
CAAAAGGGCTCCATCTTCACCCATTGGGCGTCCGTCAGACAGAATCGGGGCATCGCAAACTCCTTTCGGAGCTTGAATCATCCCTCCGCCAAAATGGGAATCCCGATTCTCAACAGGCCCTAGTCCGTTACGCCGTCTTTATTTTGGCGCGGCAATGGAATCTTGTGCGGCGCACACCATGTAGGGTGATGCGCGGCGACCGGGGATTCCCTTAGGCCACCGGGCCAAAAGGATACAGGATGTCAACTAATGTCAACGACATGCAGAGGCTCGGCTCAAGCCGGTTCGAGGCCATTAACACCGCGAACGGCTCGATGGTGAAGGCGCTACAGGCCATTGAGACGGAAAGGATGGACTATTCGAAGAAATCCTTCGAGAAGGGCGGCGCTCTGGTCGAGAAGCTGTTCGGCGTGAAAACATTCGCCGAGGCGGTTCGGTTGCAGTCGGATTTCGCCAAATCCGCCTATGAGGATTTCGTCGCGGAAGCCGCGAAGATCAATGAGATGTATTCGAGCCTCGGCAAGGAAGCCTTCAAATCGGCCAACGTCGAGACGGGCGCGCAACCGCCAATGGCCGCTCCCCCGTCGAAAGCGCAGTGACGCCGCGCGGCGCAATTAATCTCCGGCGGTTCCTTTTCTCCGCCTCGATCGCCGTCGGAACGCGCTAAAATATCGACAGGCTTCTTCTTTCCTATCGAAGGCCCCTCCCAACGCTTCGGCGCGCCCGAGCGTGGGGAGGACATGCCGATGCCAGCGCCATTTGCTGTTAGGGTGTATCAATCAACCTTTTCGCGACGAATATCCTTGTCTTTAAAATCAATAAGTAACCCGTGCGAAAATTATGTGCGAAATCCTCGCCCCCCACCGCCCGGGATTGTCCCCGTCCTACCGGATGTCCAGCGTCGCGCGCCGCGCCAGACGCGGCAGAAGTCGCGCCAGATCGCGGGGGCGCAGCGCCACGCAGCCCGCCGTCGGCGCGAGATCTTCGGTCGCGACATGAAAGAAGATCGCGCTGCCGCGCCCGCGCATGGCCGGGCGAATATTATGATCGAGCACGCCAACGAAGTCGTAGAGCCGATCCGAACGCCACAAGTCCTCGTGGCTCAGTCGCGTCGGACCGCGCAGATGACGATTGTAAAGAAAGCTCTTGGGGTCGTCGCACCAAATATCGTCCTTTCGCGTCTGGCGCGTCGGCGCGAGCAGGGCCGCCCGCGAAAATCGGCCGGGTCGAACAAAAGCGTAAAGCAAGCGCGGACGGCCCTTGGGCGTCGCGCCGTCGCCCTCGCGTTTGTCGCATGTGAGACCGGCGCGGCCCAAGGCGCAGCGCAACGTCAGCGTTCCCGCGATCAGCCGGCCCTGATGCGGCGCGCCGCCGATCAGCCGCGCGACAAGCAGCCGCCGCAGGCCCGTCCGCGACGGCGTGGAGAAATGCGCGGCTTTCATATCGTCCTTTGCAAAGCGCCTGTTTTGCGCCATTTTGCCGGTAAAGGCCCGGTTGGATCAAGCGACATGAAATTCCTTTGCGCGAAAGTCCCCGCGCGGCGATGGCGGCGACCATGACGATTGGGCTGCTGATCGTCGGCGACGCGGATTTGCGACTGGCGCTCGGGGAGCAGTTCGCCCGCGTGGCCGCGATCGCCGCCCTGGAGGCCGAAACGGCCCACGAGGCTTTGGCGCGGATCGAAAACGGCTCGCCCGACGTTCTGTTGATCGCCGACGATATCGAGGCGCCCGGCGCGGCGATATTGTTGAAAATGGCGCGGGCCGCCGGCTTTAACGGCCTGGCGATTTTGCTGGCGCGCTTTGAGGCCGCGACGCACGAGGGGTTCGACGGCTCCATGCGCCGGCCTTTGCGGTTCGCCGGGCTGATGGCCATGATTCGCGCGAAAATCGCGCCGCCCGCCGTCGCCGCGGCGGGCGCGGCGCTTGGCGACCATCTCTTTTGCGAAACGACGCAGACCCTGATGGGGCCGGATGGCGTTCGCCGCCTTTTGACCGAGAAGGAGACGGCGATTCTCGCACGTCTCGCCCGCGCGCGCGGCGGAGTCGTCGCGAGAGATGTGTTGCTGCGGGAAATTTGGGGCTATAGTCCCGCCGTCGACACGCATACTCTGGAAACCCATATCCATCGTTTGCGCCGCAAGATCGAAGACGCGTCGGGACGGCCCAAGCTCCTGCTCTCGGCCCCAAGCGGTTATCGGCTGACGACCAATGACGCGGGTTTGGACGACGGCGCCTGAGGCGCGCTGAAAACCGGGAAGGCCCATGGCGTTCGACACCGAACTTGACGAAATCATGCGCATCGACTTGTTCGCCGTCTTCGAGCCGGAGGCGTTGCGAGGGTTGATCTACGGCGCCGAAACGAGATTGCTGCGCGCCGGCGACGTGCTGTTTCGGCGCGGCGAGACGGCGGATGGGGGCTATCTGCTCGCCGCCGGCGCGATCGCCATCGAGGGCCGCGAACCCGGCGCGCCGGCGCGGAAAATCCTGCGGCCGCTCGTCCTGCTGGGCGAGACCGCGCTGGTCGCGGCGACCTCGCGGCCAATGACCGCGTTCGCGCGCGAGCCCTCCATCGTGTTGAAAATCTCGCGGACGCTCTTCCACCAAATTCTCGAAAAGCATCCGACGACGGCCGCGCGCGTGCGTCAGTTGTTCCAAGATCGTCTCACGCAATTCGCGCTGGGGTTGAAGATCGACGCATAGCCGGGCAATTCCACCCCGCATCGAGAGCCAATCGACATGGCGCGTATAGTTTCCACTTCATGGGCATTCGTTTTCGCGGTTCTAGCTGGCGTCGCCTTGGCGCCCGGCCACGCCGCGGAGGTCTCCGCCGCGAAAAAAGGGGGCGAAGAGCAGAGCGCCTCGACGCTCGGCTTGCCGGCGGAGGTCGCCACCAAGCACGTGATCACGCTGGCGGGGGAAAAACTGGCCTTCACCGCGCGCGCCGGCGCCGTGCGTCTGTCCGACGCGCAAAGCGGCGCGCCCAGGGCGGACGTGGCCTTTGTCTCTTACGAACGCGCCGACGCCGATCCGCTGACGCGGCCAGTCGCCTTCGTCTTCAACGGCGGACCCGGCGCGGGCTCCGCTTGGCTGGGACTCGGCGCGCTGTCGCCCTGGCGGCTTCGCCTCGATGGCGACAGCTTTTCGCCATCGACGCCGCCGCTCGTCGTAGACAACGCCGAAAGCTGGCTCGGCTTCGTCGATCTCGTGTTCGTCGATCCTCCCGGCACGGGATACAGCAAGTTCTTGAACGAGAACGAAGAGTCGAAAAAGCATTTTTTCTCGGTGCAGGGCGACGTCGACTCGCTCGCCGTGGTCGTGCGCAAATGGCTGACGACGCACCGGCGATTGGCGTCGCCGAAATATCTGGTTGGCGAGAGCTACGGGGGCTTTCGCGTCGTCAAGCTCGCGGGGGCGTTGCGAGAGCGCGAGAATGTCGGCGTCGAGGGGCTGGTTCTCATATCGCCCGTGCTCGATTTCTCCTGGCTGGAAGGCGGTCGAAATCTTCTAACCTTCGTCGCCGATCTTCCCAGTTTCGCGGCGATCGCTCGCGGCGCCAAGGATCGGCGCGATGTCGCCGACGTGGAGGCCTACGCCGCCGGGGAGTATGTGACCGATCTGCTGAAGGGCGTGAAGGACGAAGGCGCCCTGGCGCGTTTGCGCGCGAATGTCGCCCGCTTAACGGGTCTCCCTCCCGAAAAAGTGGAGCGTCTCGCCGGGCGCATCGACGCCAAGACATTCACCCGCGAACGTCTCGCGGCGTCGGGACGGGTGCTGAGTTTTTACGACGGCGAAATATCCGGCTTTGACCCGAATCCCTACGCGCGCGAGAGCGACTGGGCCGATCCCGTGCTCGACTCCTTGCGCGCGCCCCTCGGCGCCGCCATGACGAGCGTCGTGGCCGAGAAGCTGCAATGGCCGGTCGGCGACGCGAGATATGAAATTCTCAATGGCCAAGTGGCGCATCTTTGGGACTTCGAGCGGGGAGGTCGTCATGGCGCCGAGGCGGTTTCCGATTTACGTCAGGCCCTGGCGCTCGATCCGCGTTTCAAGGTTCTCATCGTGCATGGTCTGGCGGACCTCGTGACGCCCTATTTCACGACCAAATTGCTGCTCGACCAACTGCCCGCCTATGGCGACGGCGCGCGCGTGAAACTCACCGTGTCGCCCGGCGGCCATATGTCATATCTGCGGAGCGATTCGCGCAAGATGCTTCGCGACGGCGCCCGCGAACTCATCGAAGGAAAGTAGTCCGCGCTGGCGCGACCTCACTTTGACCCGCTTGCATCGCCCGTCAGCTCGGTTGGCGAGCAGTCGTGATCCAGCAATTCCTCGGCATGGCCTCCGTCGCTATTGGCCAGCACGGCGAAGCCGCGATCTCCATTCGGGCCGATGATGCCGACGACGGCGATCGATTGCCGCGCCATCCTCGATTTCGCTCCCGGAATCTCGTCGGCGACAAGCTTGAAGATGTTGCGATCGACGCTCGCCGCGTCGATTTCCTTGACGCGATAGCGACCCGCCCAGGGGCCCGGTTCGAGACTGGACCATTTCGAGGAAAGCCGGCTGGCGCGGGAGGCCAGCGCCAGCTTTAGCCGCGGGTCCACGCAATCGACATGAATGTGCAACTGGTCCTGCGAGCGGCCGCGCCGCGAGTTGACGGCCATGCCGATGTCGTTCCAGGCCAGCGGCCGGGCGGCGCTCGCCACGACGCGGCTTCTCTCGCTCCAAGCCTCTGACCAAAGGTTCGCCATTGGTTCGCCGAGAACGGCGGGACTTTCGATTCCGTCTATTTTCGTCGTCGGGACAACCAGAATCCGAGTCTTGTCGCCGGGGGCGCGGATCACGGCGAATCCGTCCGCCATATCCACCTTCAGACAGGGAAGGGGCAGGCTGAAAGCCTGCTGCATCGGACGACAAAGACCGTTGACGACACGCCAAAGCGCCGTTCTGTCGGCCACGTCGAAGGCGGCGGCCTCGCCCGAGCCGGCCAGCCCGGCACCGAGAAGGAGAAGAGCGAAGCGCATTGTCCTCGCGAAGGGTTTGACACGCATGCTTCGGTTCATTCCTCGGTCCGTCGTGGGCGCGCTTGAGCCGATCGAGGGGGCCGGCCGACCGCGCTCTCCCGCCGAGCGGCGAATAGCACGGGGCGCCATCCCCGCGGCAATTTTCCGTCGAGACATCGCGATCAGGGCTAAAATTTAAGGTTCAATTGATCGCCGCTTTTTAGCCGTTCCGCGTCAAGCGACGACAGCGTGACGCCAAGCAGCCTAATTCCCTTTCGCGTGGGGAAGACGGCTCCAAGCAGCGCGAGGGCGAGCCGTTCGAGTTCCGCCTGTGTCGCGATACGCGATGCGCCGGTGTGACCGCGCGTGATCTGATGAAAATCCGAAAATTTAACCTTCAAGGTGACGGTGCGCCCGCGAATGCGCGCCGTCTCGCAATGGCGCCAGACTTTCGCGACGATTGGTTCGAGCGCGGCGCGCGCCGCGTCAAAAGTGAAGATGTCCTCGAAGAAGGTGTTTTCGGCGCCAATCGATTTGCGGATGCGGTCGGCGCGCACCGGCCGCTCGTCCATCCCGCGCGCGATCCAATAATAATATGACCCCGCCTTCCCGAAATGCCGCTGGAGGAAGGGGAGCGTTCGCGCCTTCAGGTCGAGGCCGGTTTCGATGCCGAGGCTGTTCATCTTCCGCGTCGTCGCCGGACCGACGCCATGGAATTTCCCGACCGGCAATGTCTCGACGAAGGCCGGCCCCATGCTCGGCGTGATGACGAATAGTCCGTCGGGTTTGCGGTGATCGGAGGCGAGCTTCGCCAGGAATTTGTTGTAGGAGACGCCGGCGGAGGCGGTGAGGCCGGTCTCGTCGCGGATCGCCGCCCGGATTTCCTCGGCGATCCGCGTCGCCGACGCGACTCCGCGCGGATTTTCCGTCACGTCGAGATAGGCCTCGTCCAGCGACAGCGGCTCGATGATCGGCGTGTGCCGCGCGAAGATGGCGCGAATCTGGCGCGACGCTTCCTTGTAAGCGTCGAACCGAGGCTTGACGAAGATCAGCCCGGGGCATTTTCGTTTCGCGGTGACGGACGGCATCGCCGAGCGCACGCCGAATTTTCGCGCCTCATAGCTCGCCGCCGCCACGACGCCGCGCTCGCGCGAGCCGCCGACGGCGACCGGCTTGCCGCGCAGTTCGGGATCGTCGCGCTGTTCGACGGACGCGTAGAACGCGTCCATGTCGATATGGATGATCTTGCGTTGCCGCGCGGGCGCGGCGACGCCGCGATTTCGCGCGTCATCGCCAATCGTCCCGCTGTGTGGCGCGTCGTCCGGCGCGAGCATGACCGTCAGGCCGCGAGGCCTCCCTCGTCCTTCTTGCCGCCCCTGCCGACGATCGTGAGAGCGCCGTCGGCGAGGGGACGCTGAAGCTTGAGCGCCTCCTCGATGGGCGCCGTCATCCACAAGTCTATTTCCACGCGAGTCGTCAGGATCGCCGGCATCGCCTTCGGGTGGATGGAGCCAATGTGCCCGTTCGGCTCGGTTGTCAGGAAAGCGAAGACGTCATTGGTCGTTTCTCCTTCCCTGACCTTTCTGACCGAGGTCCAGCGCGTCCAGATTCCCGCGAAGAAGGCCAGCGGCCTCGTTTCGTCGAGAGCGAACCAAACCGGCGGCCTCGACCCGTCCGGCAGTTGTTCGTTTTCCGCGAAACTGGTGAAGGGCGCGACGCATCGGTGTTCGACGCCCAGCCAGCGGCGCCAATGCGGTGACTTAAGGTTGCGGACATTGGTGACGCCGGGATCGCAATTCCGGCCCTTCAATGCGAACGCTGGCGACGGCATCCCCCAACGCGCCATGGTCAACTCGCGTCCCGGTGGCCGGTCGCGGACGATCGGGGCGGCATGGTCGGGAAGGATCGCGGGGAATGGCGGCAGGTTGCCGGCGCGATCATTCATGGCGCCGGCGATTTCGCGGATCGCCTGCTGGCTGGTCGTCATCGAATATAAGTTGCACATGGAGCGGTCTCCTGGAGCGGTCTCCTTCATCCCGCCAAGTGCAAGGCGAGCCAAACGGTTGGCTGGTCCGCGTCCGTCCACTCGACCCGATGGCGCATATGCGCGGGAATCTCGACATAGCCGCCGGGGCGGAGAACTCGCGGCTCGCTCTCCCCCTCGATCAGGAGGGCCGCCGAGCCCGAGATCAGGAAAACCCATTCCGTCCAATCCTGATCATACCAAAAACCGGGCGGGCTTGCTTGACCGGTCGAGACGATCCTTTCGATCCTCGCTCCCGGCGTTCGCGCGATGACCGAAATTATTTCGTCGGCTGAACGCCTTGGCGCATCCGCGAGAAGATCGCCCGACTTGATCAAGATCGCCTCCAGACAAGGTTGGGGCGCGCCCCCTCACATTCGCGCGGATATTTTTTCCGGTTCGCCGCGCATATTGGCGGGCTGGCCAGGCGGATCCGCCGCCCATGAAACGAGGGCGGCCCTGCCCGCTTCCGAGAGAGCATAAACGCCGCGCTCGACCTTGATGAACCAGCCATAGACATTGCGGAGCAGGATTTTCGGCGCGTCCGGCGCCAAAGGCTTCAAGTCGCGCGGCCGCGCCGGAGCCCGCGCCAGGGTCGCGGCGCATTCCAGCGCCTGCTGGCGATAGGCGGTCATGATCGGCTGGCGCGCCGCGCCGCCGGGAGTCGGATCGCCCTTGCGCCGCCGATGCTCTTCCAGGATTTTGGAACGGCGCTTCGCGTTGGGCCTCGGCCGCCAGGCGACCGGTTCCACCAAGGCGTCGACCCGGCCGGAACGGGACACGCAAAGCAAGCCGAAGCCGAGCAGGCGGCACAGCCGTTTGACCCGGGGATCGGATTCGCGGCCGCGCCCGCGCATCGATCCGCGAACGGCGAGCCAAACTTCGTCGCAAACGGTCGAACGGTCCGCGGCCTGGAGCACGAGTTCGAGCGTGAAGCTCAGTTTCAGTTCGCAGATCACCAGCGCGATCGGCGAGCCGTGGTCCACGGCGACGATATCGCAGCCGCACACCTCGCCCTTGACCTCGAAGCCCAACCCTTCGAGAAAGCGCTTCACCGGCGCATAAAGGCTCGTCTCCAACGCCCGCCCTCGATACGTCGCGCGAATCGCCGCGCCTGTCGAGTTAACACCGGCGCCAGCGCCGGCGCCATCGGGGAAATCACTCAGCGACGGTGGTCGCGTTGTCTTCCAATTCGGCGCTTGCGCTCGCCGCGCCGCAGGAGGTGAGATTGTTTTCGCGCCAATCCATCGCCTGCGCCAAGGCGGTGTGGTTCATCCGCTCGCCGAAGATGCCGAACAGCGCCGTGCTCACGGCGATTTTGAGGTCGAGCCAGAATGATGCGTGCCGAACATACCACACGTCGAGCGCATCCTTTTCCGCAGGCGTCACCATCGTGCCGCCGTTGATCTGCGCCCATCCGGTGATGCCGGGCCGCACCGACAAGCGCAGCCGCGGATCGCTCGGCTGGTCGACGGGCAGAAGCGGGCGCGGACCGATCAACGACATGTCGCCGACCAGAACGTTCAAAAGTTGCGGGATTTCGTCCAGCCGTCCCGCGCGAATCGCGCGACCGAGTTTCGACAGACGGCGCTCCTCGGGAGTTCTCGCGCCATTCTTATCGAACGGCGCGTGATAGGTGCGGAATTTATAGAGCAGGAATTTGCGGCCGTGCAGGTCGATGCGCTGCTGCCAAAACAGCACGGGAACGCCCACGTCGGACAATACGAGACAGGTGGCGATCATCGCCAGAGGCAAGAGCGCGACAAGCAAAGCCGCCGAAGCGATTACGTCGATAATCCGCTTCAGTTTGAAATAATCGCTCAGATTGAAGGGCGGCTCGGCGTCATCTTGCAACGAGACGGAGGAAGGGGCGACTTCGGGCGTGAGATTGAGCGCCTCCGAATTCTCGCGAATTTGATATCCCGCTCCGCGCACCGTTCCGCCAGATCCGCCAAGCTCCCGTCCCTCAAGGACGCGGCGTCGTCGGATAGCCAGACTTCATCGACATCGACGCCGTGAACCGCGTATTCATCCACGACGGCGGCCAGATCCTGGACGCGCCCGACGATTTTGACTCCGCTGATGCTTCGTCCAACCAGCGCCTCGCGCGCGTCCAGCGCGGCGACCACCTGAACCGTGCGGGGGTGCTGGTGGTCCGTCAGCTTGATCGTCGACGCCGAAAACCGATCCACGCCGATGAGCAGCACGCGGCGTAGATGCCGCGAAGTCGAATCCAGGCCGATGCTCTCGCGTCGCCCCGGCGTCTCCTTATGGAGCGCCCGAACCACCGTTCGGGCGAAAATCATGCCGGAACCAAGCACAAGCCCGTAAATCAGCGGTGTCGACCGGGGAACGCCGTCCATCCTGGTAATGAAGAAAAGGATGGCGCTGCTAGACGCGACCGTGACGGCCACCGCGCCGCAAACAGCCAGAACATCGTGAACCGAAAAGAAATGAGTCATTCCGTCGTTAACTTTGAACAGCAGAAAAGCCAGAATCGAACAAGCAATCGTGACAAGCGCGTATTGATAGGTCGGGGGAAGCTCCCGCGGGAAGCCGGGAAGTTCGAGCAGAACGGGATCGCGTAGCGCGAGCGCGATGAAAGGCGTCGCCCCCGCCCAAAAAACATCAAAAGGCGAGAGTTTCAAATTGAAGTTCGATTTTGATGTGGGGGAGCGCAAGCGCATTGGAAAGTCCCATCCTAAGATAGGCAAGGCATAGCTCCTAACGCGTGGAATCTCAATCGTTTTTATGGAGCAATAACGCGGTTTCGGGCATATATGCGCGTTGACTCGAACGTGAGGCGCGGCGGTTGTAAGGCATCAAGCAGCAAATCAATTCCCGAGCGCTCGGGCGCCGACTTATTTCAAATTCTCCTATAATCGAGGCCGATTGCTCGAAGCGGACGCAGACGGAATAGGACGAATTCGATGGCTTTTAAATGTCTCGCGCGGCTGACGCGACAGAAGGATGCAGGTTCCCCTTCGCTTCCCCAGGGGGTGCGCATCTATGCGGTCGGCGACATCCACGGCCGTCTCGACCTGCTGGACGCCTTGGCCGAGCAGATCCGCGCCGACCTTGTTTCCGCGCCGCCCGAGGTCATGACGATTTTTCTGGGGGACTACGTGGATCGGGGACCGGCCTCGGCCGGGGTCCTCGACCGCTTGAGCCGCGGCGATTTCCCGACGCCAATTTACGCCTTGCGAGGCAACCACGAGGAAGTCCTGTTGAGGTTTCTCGATGACGGGACCGTCCTCGACGGTTGGCGCGGATTTGGCGGGATCGAAACGCTTCGATCATATGGCGTCGACGTGACGGAGGCGATGCGCGGGGCCGGCTATGACCTCGCGCGAAAAAGTCTCCTGGCGCGCATGCCTCCCGGGCACCGCTTGTTTCTGGAGTAAACCCGCTTCGCGGCGAGTCTCGGCGATTATTTCTTCTGCCACGCGGGCGTCAGGCCCGGCGTCGCGCCGCAAAGCCAGAACCCGAAGGATCTGCTTTGGATCAGGGAAGAATTCCTCCGCCACAAGGGCTCGTGGAGCCAGATAATCGTGCACGGACACACGCCCGTCCCGCGCCCGGAAGTTTTGCCAAATCGGATTAACGTCGACACCGGAGCGTTCGCGTCCTCGATCCTCACCGCGCTGGTGCTCGAAGGCCGGGAACGTCGGTTTCTGAGCACTGAAAGCGCCCCTGAACGCGAAAACGCGCCCTAGCGTCTTTCCAGTGCGGATCGAACCCCGCTCGCGGCTCAGTCCGATGCGGCGGCGGCGCCGCGCACGAAAAGCCACGCCACAACGCAGCTCGCCGCCCATGCCGCGATGATTGGATGTCCGGTCGAAACCAATCGATACAGCGCCGCGATCAGCGCGACGGCCAAGACCGGCGGGACCATGCGCGCCGTCCACCGCCTCGCCGAAACGACGTTGACGCTTAACTCGAGCGTCGGCTTCGCATCGAAGGGGGATTTCTCGACTAGCGCCATGACATCCTCACATTCACGCCAGACCGCGCCCTCAACGGCGGGGCGCGCTCACGCTTTCGGAACCTTAAACGCGACGCTCGGGCGAAAGTTCCCGAAGCGATCAGTTGTAGACAAAATATTTACAAATTTAAGGACATGAAGCAAGTCGAGTTGCGATAGCGCCGCGATTGCAACCTGTTATGGTGAATGCGCGGCCGCCGATCCAATTGCGCCGCGATCGCGATGGGCTTTGGCTCGATCCGGGCGCTCGGATTTCGTCGTCGGCGACGATTCAGCTTTGGCCTTGGAGCGGCGTGGTCATGGTTTCGTCGTATTGTTCCAGGCGAGCGCGACTGCTATGAGGCGCCGGGTTCAATTCGCGGGGATACTCAATGGCGGCGATGAAACTTCTGGCGGGCAACTCCAATCGGGCGCTGGCCGAGGCGATCGCCGCGCATCTCGGAGTCGCGCTTTGCAGGTCCGTGGTCCGACGTTTCGCGGACCAGGAAATCTGGGTCGAAGTTTTGGAGAACGTGCGGGGAGAGGACACTTTCGTCATCCAGTCCACCTCGGCGCCGGCCAATGATCACCTGATGGAGTTGCTGATCATGATCGACGCGCTGCGGCGCGCGTCGGCGCGGCGCATAACCGCGGTGATCCCCTATTTCGGCTACGCCCGCCAGGATCGCAAACAGGGGCCGCGCACGCCCATTTCAGCGAAGCTCGTCGCCAATCTGATCACCCGGGCCGGCGCGGACAGAGTGCTGACCGTCGATCTGCACGCCGGTCAGTTGCAGGGCTTTTTCGACATTCCGACCGACAATCTGTTCGCCGCCCCGGTGATAGTGGCCGACATCAAATCGCACTCCAAGCTCAAGAACGTGATGGTGATCTCGCCGGACACCGGCGGCGTGGTGCGCGCGCGGGCGCTGGCGAAGCGCATCGACGCGCCGCTGGCCATCGTCGACAAGCGCCGCGAACGCGCCGGCGAATCGGAGGTCATGAACATTATCGGCGACGTGAGGGACCATAATTGCATCCTGATCGACGACATCGTCGATTCCGGCGGAACGCTGTGCAACGCCGCCGAGGCGCTGCTGGCGGCGGGGGCGCTGTCGGCCTCCGCCTATATCACCCACGGCGTGCTCTCTGGCGCGGCGGCGCAGCGCATCGCGAAATCCAAATTGCAGGAGCTGGTCGTCACCGACACGATCCAGCCGACCCCGGAGGTCGCCGCCGCGCACAATATCAGGGTAATTCCGATCGGCCCGCTGATCGGCGAGGCCATCGCCCGCACCGCCAAGGAAGAGAGCGTGTCCAGCCTGTTCAATTGATTCGGGAGGGGGACTTCCCAAAGGCGCATTTGCAATCGAACGGCGCGAACTACGCGGCGCCTCGGGGCGCTTGGCGCGCGCCGAGGCGCCAATGGCGATGAGCGCTATATTTCTTCCGCCACATGGGTCTGCCGTGGGCCCCCTTCCGATGGCTCCCAATCCGGTTGTTTCGCGCCAAGACGAGCGGAACCGCGCGTCAAGAACCGATACGCCGGCAGTTCCACGAAGAGATAGATCGCCGTCGCCAGAGGGAATGCCAGGATCAGCACGGCCGTCAGTTGAACCGCGAAACGCGCGAAAAGGGAGGCGTCAGGCAGTGCGATGCTCAAACCGACAAGGCTCGCGACCGGCCAATGAAAAAGAAACAGGGAGTAGGATGCGCGGCCGCCGCGGGCGAGCCAAGAGTCCTGCGAGATTTCGACGAGCTTCAGGAACGAGAAGAGTAACAAGCCATAGCCAAGGCCCAGGAGAGGCTCGGACAGCCACGCCGAACCATAGGCCTTGACGAGGAGCGCGCAGATCAGCACCGGGACCGTCATCCAGTGAAGCTGGCGCGGAAGCCGGCACTCCTCGGCGGCGACGAACATGCCGATCGCAAATTCGGCGATGCGGCCCGGCAACATATTCGTGAGGAAAGTCGAACGAACGATGCCGCCGATAACGGGATTGTCGGAGGCGGTTAGAGTCGTCACGGCCAGGCGGTAGACGAGACAGAAACCGACAAGAGAAATCGTTGCGCGGATGGGGCTTGTTCCTGTGAACAACCAAATGAAGGCCGGAAGCAGTATATAGAACTGAACTTCCGTCCCCATCGACCACAGGGCGCCATTCAGGCTGATATGGTACTGCTGCAAAAAGCTTTGCAGGAAAGTCAGCTTGATGGGCACATCGACTGGGACCAGCGCGCCTGTCGCCAGACATGCCCCAGCCGAGAACAAAACTGCCAGGGCGTAAGCCGGATAGATCCTTGCCACTCTCGAGCGGTAGTATTCGCCGACGCTTTGGCCGCGCCGGGTCAGGGAGTTGTAAAGGCAGTAGCCGCTGATCACGAAAAACAGGGATACGCCTGTCACGCCGAACGGAAAAGGAGACGGGATCGAGGAGAAGGTCGTTTCACCGATGGCGAGCGGCGGAAGAACCCGTTTGGGAAAACCGGAAGTGCCGGAGACATGAAAAACGAAAACGCCGAGCGCCGCGAACAACCGCAACGCGTCAATCTGTCCGATGCGCTGCTTCAAGGCCGGCCACCATTGATTCGAGAGGGTCCCGAACTGAATGTGACATTGCCGGATTGGTAATCAGGCCCCTGGAGAATCGGCATTTTTTGCTTCGATCTCGCGCTGGCTGAGCAGGCGATAACCCGCGTGGCTGTAAACGACATTCACATTCATCCATCGCAGAAACCGGTAATAGGCTTGCGCCGTGATTCGCTTGGACGGCATGCGTTACCCATTATTTCACTCGCTCTCGTCACTCAAGGAGCCGACAGGCTTTGGTATGGCGAAATAAACTCAACACAGGGGCACGGAACCAGAGACCTCAATGGGCCGCGCGTCCTATACCCTTGATTCCGCCCATTGCCTAGCCAGCGGCCGCGACGGCGCGCCCATTTCTTCTTGGTCGTGCTCCGCGCTCCCACTTTCTTCCTTAATGCTCCGCTGAACCCCGACGCGGCGGAGTTCGTGGCGAACGCGATTAAATTCCGCGGCGACATGAACACACGGCTCTCGGTGGATGCGGGATCCGCCGGCCCCTTGGACTCTTTTCCGCCGATGTGGCCGTTCCTGTTCGGCGCGGATACGACATGGTCATGGACAAGGAGGCGCGGATGCTCCGATTCCCCTATGCGACCGATGTCGCGGTTCCCGAGAGCGTTGGTCCGATCGATAGGCTGGTCCTGCGCGTGGAGAGCCACGCCGGCGTTGGCGGCGGCCTCAATGAGATCCGTTTGAGAAAGCGGTGAGATCGTCACGACAGAGGGCCGGGACGCTTTACGGGTTCATCGGGGACGCCGGCGGCGCGAAAACATTCTACCCCCGTTTCCAGGGCTTCACTTCCAGCAGCGTCCATTCGATCGTCTTTTCGCGGCAGGCAGTGCCTTGCAGGCGCTCCTGCGTTTCCTGCGTCGCGACCTCGGCGAGAAAGGCCCGGCAAATCTTGCCGTCCGTCGGATAGGCGGCGCCGACCGGCGTGAAGCTGCCCTTGGCTCCCGTCTGCGGATTGTCCCAATTGACGCCGGCGCCCTCGCCCTGGGGATCGAGCGCGGTCGCCAGCGCGGCGACGGCGCGCCGCCTGTCTTCGGGGTCGAGACCGCGCGCCAGCTCCGGCGAGGGCCGGCGGATCGAGCCGGTCACCTCGGAGGCGTCGGCGACGAAGCTCTCGCCGCGCGGACCAGGCGGCATGGCGATCGAGCAGGCGCCCTGCGCGGCGGCCGCGAGCAACGCCGTCAGCAACCTCACGGCGCGCGAAGATGTTTGAGCAAACCCGCCAGGGGCGCTATGTCTTGATCGGGATCGACGCAAATTTCACCTTCAACCAACCCAACGCCCCGTCGACGTGGGCGACCTGAAGAGGATTTTCGCTTGAACGCGTTAACGCCGGGTGACTTTATCGAGGCCGCCGAGCCGTTTAATCTATTTGGCGACTGGTTCGAGGAAGCGAAAGCCAGGGAGCCGAACGACCCCGAGGCGATGGTTCTCGCCACCGCCGACGCGAACGGCCTGCCGGACGCCCGAATGGTGCTGCTCAAGGGCTGGAGCGAATCAGGCTTCGCATTCTATACCAACGCGGAAAGCGCGAAGGGAATGCAACTCGCCGCGAACATGCAAGCCGCGGCATTGTTCCACTGGAAATCGCTGCGCCGCCAGGTGCGCCTGCGCGGCCCGGTGACGCCGACGCCGGACCCCGAGGCCGACGCCTATTTCGCCTCGCGCGCCCGCGACAGCCGCATCGGCGCCTGGGCCAGCCAACAGTCTCGGCCGCTCGAAAGCCGCTTCGCGCTGGAGAAAGCCGTCGCCCATTACGCCTTGAAGTTCGGAATCGGCGAAATTCCCCGCCCGCCCTACTGGCGCGGCTACACGATCGTTCCGCTCTCGATCGAATTTTGGGCCGACAAGCCGTTTCGCCTGCACGACCGGGTGCGCTTCACCCGCGAGGCGCCCGGGCTCGCCTGGACCAAACAGCGGCTCTTCCCGTGAAGCGAGCCGCCGCCGCCTCGCCTCGCCGCCGGCCGATTGTCGGCGCCGCCGCGCTCATCGCGGCGCTGGCGTGTTCCCCGCCGGCGCCGGCCGCGAATTTCCTCGAGAATCTGTTTGGCGTCGGCGAAAGCTCCGGCCCCTCCGCCCAAATGCCCCGACTGCGGCTGCGGGGCGCCGAGCCGCGCCCCTCTCGGGAGCCGCCCGCGATACATCCGCCGGCGCAATCGCGCGGCGAGACCCGCGGGGCAAAGCGCTCCGCCAAAGCCGCGGACAAGCCCGGGAACAAGGCCGCCGCCAAGCCGCCGGCGGAGCCCTCCGAGCCGCCGCCGGCGCCTTACGACACGCAAATTCAAAGGCTGGCCGAAGTGCTGGGCGGACTGTCGTTCCTGCGCGATTTGTGCGGCGAGGGGGACGGGGACGACTGGCGCGGCAAAATCGCGCAGCTGCGCGACGCCGACGCGGCCGCCGGACCCCGGCGGCAACGACTGACCGCCGCCTTCAACCGCGGATTTCGCGGCTATGAACTCACCTATCGCGCCTGCACGCCCAACGCGCGGATGGTGATCGCCCGTTATCTCGACGAGGCCGAAAGCCTCTCGCACGAAGTGGCGTCGCGTTACGGCAATCCTTGAACAAGTTGGACGGTCTCGGTTAACCCTTTGGCAAGAGGCGCCTCGCGCCTGCCCGCGGGTTTGACTAAGGTGCGGGGCATGACGCCAATTCATCCCTCCACTCTCGACGAAACAGGCGCGGAACAGCATCGCGCGGCCCTGGTCTATGTCACCGAGGCCTTCGCGGAAGCTATTCTGGCGGGGATAGAAAGCGATAGCTTCGCGCATGCCGCCTTGGCCGCCGCGCTGCGCGAACTGGTCGCCGCCCATGGCGAAGAGAGCGTGGCCGATTTCGCCGAGCGCTTGCCGGCACGCCTGCGCTCCGGCGAGTTCTCGACCAGGGCGCGGCATTAGAGCGCGAAGGTCGCGCCCCCGTCTCATAAATTTTCGGCTTGCCGGGCGCGCGAAATCGGTCGATAGCCAGCCGCGAACCGGGACGACCCCGGCGCCGCCTCGGACAAACACATGACCCGCACGCTTATCTGTCTCGCCCGGCACGGCGAGACGAACTGGAATCTCGAACGGCGCTTTCAGGGACAGCTCGACATCGCCCTCAATTACAAGGGCCGCTCGCAGGCGCGGGCGCTGGCCCGCGAACTCGGGGGCGTCCATTTCGATCACGTCTATAGCAGCGATCTGCGGCGCGCCGTGGCGACCGCCGCGCCCCACGCGGAGGCGCGCGGCCTTAAGATCCACGAACGGCCCGATCTGCGCGAAAAGCACGACGGCCTGTGGCACGGCCTCACCCATGCGGACGTCGAGGCGCGCTATCCGGAGGAATACCAGCATTATCTCGCCCGCCGGGCCGATTACGCCGCGCCCGGCGGCGAGAGCCTGATGCGCTTCGCCGCCAGAGTGCGCGCCGCGTTGACGAAAATCGCCCAGGCGCATCCCGGCGAGACGCTGCTCGTCGTCGCCCATGCCGGCGTGCTGGACATCGCCTGGCGCATGGCGACCGGCAAGCGCCTCGACGAAACGCGCGAATTTCCCGCGCTCAACGCCGCGCCGAACTGGATCGCCTATGAGGACGGCGCGTGGTCGCTGGTCGACTGGGCGCGCGAAGAGGGCCGCGAAAGAGTCGCGGCGCCCTATGAAGGTCGGGACTTGCCGCGCCGCGAGGCATCGCGCGTGCTGTTGGTCAATCCGCGCGGCGAAACCCTGCTGCTGCGCTTTGCGAGCCGCATTCTGCCCAATGTCGCGGAGCAGGGCTTTACCCATTTCTGGGGCCAGCCGGGCGGCGCGCTGGAGGCCGGCGAGAGTTTCGAGGCCTGCGCCCGCCGCGAGATTTTCGAGGAGACCGGCCTGAAGGATTTCGACCTCGGCGAGCCCATCGCGACGCGCGAATTTCCGCTGTTGCTTGCCTCTGGGTGGGTCCACGCGGTCGAGCGCTATTATCTCGTCCGCTGCGAGAATTTCGAGCCAAAACTCGGCGCGCTGACGCCGGAAGAGAAGACCTATGTCGAGGGCTGGAAATGGTGGAGCCCGGAGGAAATCGCCGCGTCGAAGGAGCTGATCTACCCCGAGGCGCTGGCGCATATGCTGGCGGGGGTGGACGTGAGGTAGCGGGCGGATCGGAGTTCAGCCGCCGCCGCGCCGCATTGCCCGCCGCTCGCCCTAAGTGCTAGAAGGCCAGCGTTTCCCTGTCCCGGAGCCGCCCCTGTGACGTCCGCCTCGCCGCCCTCCGCCTCGATGCCCGCGCGCGGGTCTGGAGAGTTGCGTGGGTCCATCGCGACGCGCAAAGGAGCCCCTCTCGCCCGGCGGTTCTTCGTCTTTCTCGGCCCCGGCTATCTCGTCGCGACCGGCTATATGGACCCCGGCAATTGGGCGACCGCGCTCGCCGCCGGCTCGCGCTACGGCTGCGCGCTGCTGTTCGCGGCCGTGCTTTCGAGTCTCATGGCCATCGTATTGCAGGCGCTCAGCGCGCGGCTGGGGCTCGCCTCCGGCCTCGACCTCGCGCAGGCCTGCCGCGCGCGTTTTTCGAAACCCGCCGCGATCACGTTGTGGCTCGTGGCCGAGGCCGCCATCGCCGCGACCGATCTCGCCGAGATCATCGGCACGGCGATCGGGTTGCAGCTTTTGTTCGGCATGCCGCTCGCGGTCGGCATCGCCGTCACGCTGCTCGACACTTTCGTGGTGCTGGCCTTCGAGCGCGCGGGCTTTCGCAAGATCGAGCTGTTCGTCGTTTCGCTCCTGGGGCTCATCGCCTTTTCCTTCACCGCTCAGCTCGCCATGGCGCATGTCGATCTTGGCCAAGTCGCGCGCGGCCTCGTCCCGACACGGCAGTTGCTCGACGATCCGCGGATGCTTTATCTCGGCCTCGGCATAGTCGGCGCGACGGTGATGCCGCATAATCTCTTTCTGCATTCGTCGATCGTGCTGACGCGCGCGGTCGGCGCGTCGCAGGCCGAAAAGCGCGAGGCGATCAGCTTCGCGTTGATCGACAGCGCCATCGCGCTGTTTTTCGCGCTGCTGGTCAATGGCGCGATACTCGTGCTCGCGGCGTCGGTGTTTTATACGAGCGGCCACACCGAGGTGACGGAGCTCGCCGAGGCGCATCGGCTGATCGCGCCGCTGCTGGGCGCGCCACTGGCGTCGAAGCTTTTCGCCATCGCGCTGATCGCCTGCGGCCTCAACTCGACGGTCACGGCGACCCTCTCCGGCCAGATCGTGATGGAGGGCTTCGTGCGCCTTCGCATGACGCCGACGCGGCGGCGGCTGTTCACCCGGCTGATCGCGGTCGTCCCCGCCGTGGCTCTGACGCTGATCTCCGGCGAGGCCGCGACGGGAGGGCTGCTGATCGCCAGCCAGGTCGTGCTGAGCTTCACGCTGCCTTTCGCGATGGTTCCACTGATCTGGTTCACGGCCTCGCGCCGCGTGATGGGTGAGCTTATCGCGCCGCGCCACACGACCGTGCTCGCCGCGATCATCGCCGCGGTGATCGTCGCGCTGAACGCCAAGCTGATTTTCGACGCGCTGGCGGGGTGAGCCCCGCGCGCGCTCAGCCCAATTCGTCGACTAACTCCCGCCACACCGCCGGCAGCGTGGCGGCGATATCCTCGGCGATCAGTCCCGGCCCGAAGATCGCAGCCGCGCGGGCGTGCATCCAGGCTCCGCAGGAGGCGGCGGCTAGAGGCGCCATGCCCTGCGCGAGAAGTCCGGCGATGATTCCGGTCAGCGTATCGCCGGAGCCCGCCGTGGCCAGCCAGGGCGAGGCATAGGAGAGGATGGTGGCGCGGCCGTCCGGGGCCGCGACCACGGTGTCCGGCCCCTTGAACAGCAGGACCGCGCCGCTCTCGCGCGCCGCCGCCCGCGCCTTGTCGAGCTTCGACAGCGGCGCGCCGCTGGGCGAGCGCCCCTTGGGATCGAACAACCGCGCGAATTCGCCGGCGTGCGGCGTCAGCACGACGGGACCGGGCGCGGCCTTGATCGCTTGCCAGAGCCTCTCCGGCTCGTCCGAAAAACTCGTCAGCGCGTCGGCGTCGAGCACGAAGGCGCGAGAAGACGAACCGCCCTTAAGCGCGATCTCCACCTTCTCACGGGTCGCCTCCGAGACGCCAAGCCCCGGCCCCAGCGCCACGACATTTTTACGCGCATCCGTCAGCAATTCCGCCAGCGCCGCCGCGTCGTCGGCCTCGCGCAGCATGACGCTGGTGAGCGCGCCGGCGTTTATGGCCATCGCGTCCCGTGGACTCGCGAGAGTGACGAGTCCGGCCCCCGCCCGCAGCGCCGCCGCCGCCGCGAGCCGCGCCGCGCCGGTGAATGACGCGCCGCCGCAGACCACGAGGGCGTGCCCGCGCGAATATTTGTGCCCCTCGATTTTGGGGAAGGGCAGCGCCTCCAGCCAGAAGCCGGGGGCGTTGACGAAAATGTCCGGCGCGATGTCGGCGAGCACGCCAGCGCGAATGCCGATATTGGCGCAGGTCAGCGCGCCGCAATGCAGGCGCCCCGGCAGCAACAGATGCCCGCTTTTAAGCCGAAAGAAGGTCACCGTGGCGTCGGCCTCGACCGCGACGCCGCGAACCGCGCCGGTGGTGCCGTCGATGCCGGAGGGCATGTCGACGGCGACGACATGCTGGCCGCTTTCGCGCCGCCATTTGTTGAGCCGCGCGATCAGATCCGCCGCCGGCCCGTCGATATCGCGCGCGAGCCCCGCGCCAAACAGCGCGTCGACCACCAGATCGGTTCCGTCGAAGGAGCAAGTCTCGGCGGGCTCGACCGCGCCGTCCCAGGCCGCCGCCGCGGCCAGCGCGTCGCCGCGCAGGCTTTCACGCGGCGTGAGGGCGGCGACCTTGACCTTGATCCGCGAGTTGCGCAGCAACCGCGCCGCGACATAGCCGTCGCCGCCATTATTGCCGGGCCCGCACAGCACCAAAACGCGCCGCCCGCTGCTCTTCTGCAAGATTTGATTGGTCGTGCGCGTGATCGCGGCGGCGGCGTTCTCCATCAGCGTCATGCTCGGCACGCCGCGGGCGATGGCGAGGCTGTCGGCGCGCGCCATCTGGCTGGTGGTGAGAATCTCGATTGGATAAGGGCCCTGGGTCATCGCGTGATCGTGGCAAAAGCGAGGGCGCGCCGCAATGGGGTCGCGGGGAATTGTTGGAGTTCGAGCGATTCGCCGGCGCGCCGTCATGCGCGAAATTCGCCTTAAAAGCCGCTTTTCGAACCGGCGATACTATCGGTCGCCGAAGCGAGGCCCGACAAACGGGTCGGCGAACCCCATGCACGATCTTCTTGGCGCCGCGGCCATTGGGCGCGTTAGTCGAAATTTATTCTCTCCTTCTCTATCACCAGAGGAAATTGCCTCGAATAATTTAGAAGCAGCCCAATATATTCCCCGACCACCCCCAACGCGAACAGCTGTATAGAGCCCAGAAAGAATATTGAAATCAGCACCGGAGCGACGCCGATGGGCAAACTATACCAAAAAATGAGTTTGGCGGCCAAATAAGCGAGGCCGACGACAAAACTCAGCATCGAGACGAAAAAACCCAAGAAAATCATAAGACGCAAGGGCGCCCGCGAATAACTGAACAACCCCAGCAACGCATAGTCGGCCAGCGAGAACAAACTATAGCTTGATCGCCCGGTTTGGCGCGGCGGCTGATCATATTCCACCACCGCCCGCTCGAATCCGACCTCCGCGACAAGTCCGCGAAAATATGGCTCGGGTTCCCTAAGCCCACGCATCGCGTCGACCACGCATTTGTCGTAGAGGCCGTATCCCATATAATTCGGGATCTGCTCAACTTTCGACAGCTTTTTCATGACCTTATAATATGCGTCGCGCGCCAGTCGCCAGAGCATGCGATCGTCGCTGCTTCGCTTGACGGCGATGACGACCTTGGCGCCTTCCCGCCAAAGCTTGACCATGCTCGGAATCAGGGCGGGCGGAGTCTGAAGATCCGCCACTATCGGGATCGTGGCGTCGCCCTTTGATTGCAGCATTGCGTGGAACGGCGATCGCGCGGGTCCGAAATTGCGTGAATTGACGATAATTTTAATGCGCCTGTCAGACGCCGCGATCTCGCGGAGAATCGCCACGGTGCGATCTTGCGAGCAATTGTCGATAAAAATATGCTCGTAATCATATTGCGGCAACTCGGCCGTCATGACCGCGCGCACCGCCTCGCTGCACCGTGCGATGCCGGCTTCTTCATTGTAGCAAGGCGTAATGATGCTTAGAACGGTCATGTTCATTTCCGATGAAGGCCGCGATCGACCGGGCGCCCGAAGGCGTAATAGAAAACTAACGCCATCACGTTAAAAATATGCAACGGCCGGGGATGAACAGCCGTTTCCTCGCGAGGCCATGACGAGCGGCCATGCGCCTTGGCGCCCACCAACAGGATAAGAAATGAGACTCGCGAAGCGTTGCGTCGCCTGCGATGGCGATCGCCTCGGACATGTGCCGGCGGTTCTGATGCCGTTCGTCGCCGACAGGATTTTCGGATGGCGGCCGGCGGAGATTAGTCCGGAATGGGGCTTGCGGGACATTCCCGCGGGCATGGCCTGCAGCATTTGCAAAACAACGATGTGCGAGGACTGCGGCATGCTGTTTCTCGACATGCGTTTCGATGACGAGGAGATGGCGGCGCTCTATGCGGATTATCGCGGAGAGGCCTACACTCGCGAGCGTGATCGCTTTGAGCCGGGCTATGCCGCGCGCAATGCGATCATGCTCGAGGGAAGCGCCTATATCGGCCAAATCGAGGCGATTCTGGAGCCCTATCTCGGCGCGAAGCCGCGCGTGCTCGACTGGGGCGGCGACACGGGCGTCAACACGCCTTTTCGCTCGCGCGCCATGCAACATGATGTCTACGACATTTCCAATCGCCCGATGGTCGAAGGCGCGCGCTCCGTCGATCTGGATACCGTGAAGGCTAGTGTTTACGACCTTATCGTGTTCAGTCACGTGCTGGAGCATGTTCCCTATCCGCGAGAGTCTCTTCGCGAGATCGCGAACGCGATGCGCCAGGAGACTATTCTTTACGTCGAGGTTCCGCATGAAGAGGTCGTGCGCCTGAGCGAGAATCCGGCCCAACGTCTGGATCGCAAGCGCCACTGGCATGAACATATCAACTTCTTCACGCCGTCCGCGCTCGACGCGGTCTGCGAAGATGTTGGCTTAAGCATCATCGAGCACCAATCGTTTCCCATCGCGGCCGCCGGCAAGAACAGCCATGTCTTTTCGATCCTGGCGCGCCGATCAACGCGAGCCGCTGTTGCCTAACCGTCGTTAACGCCGCGTTAACGCCGTTCCCCTAGCTATGGCGCGAGGCGAGCGCACGCCGCGCGGCGAGGAAATTCGCGACGCGTCGCATGAACGTGAAGGGCGCCGATTCCCCTCGCATGTTCGGCGATCCGTTCTCCCGTTCGACGCAAATGGGAAACCCCTCTTCTCGAAACTTGGACGCGCTCCCGGGACTAAAACGATGATCGTCAAAACCATCGCCTTCGATCTCGACGGGACGCTCATCGAAAGCGCTTCGCTCGTGGGCGACATCCTCAATTCGATGCGTCTCGAAAAGGGGCTCGCGCCTTTAGGTTCCGACCGCTATCGAGTCTGGAGCAGCAGAGGCGGAAGCTATCTTGTCGGTCATGCCCTCGAGGCCGGTCCGGAATCGGTCGGCCCGCTGCTCGACGAATTTCGTCGCCGCTACCACGAGCTTCCGACGCCCATGGAAAGCGTGTTCCCGGGCGCGCGGGAACTGCTGGAGCGGTTGACCGACGCAGGCCGCCTCCTCGCGATTTGCAGCAACAAGCCGCAACGGCTCTGTCACAAGCTCCTGGACGAGACTGGTCTCATTCGCTTCTTTGGAGCCATCGTCGGTGGAGACACGCTCGACAAGAGCAAACCGGACCCAACTCCCTTAACATATGCGCTGTCTCGGCTGGGTGGAGAGACTGACACGGCGTTGATGATTGGCGACAGCGCCGTGGATCAACGAACCGCCGACGCGGCGGGCGTTCGCTTCGTCTTCTTTACCGGCGGCTATGACGACGGCGTGGATCGCGCGAAGGCGTATCGCGTGTTCGATGCGCTTGGCGAAGTCGCGTCGATCCTCGAACCGGGAGCGAAGCCGGCGTTTGCCGCGCCACATGGCTTTGGCCTTGATCGCGGCCTGGTTGAACAAACCAAGTCGGCCTAGCGGCGATGGAAACTCGGGGCTGGTCCTTTTCGCGGGATCTCGAAGCGGTCATTGATCTTGCCCGAGACGCTCTTCTTGATCTCGATGGCGGACGCCTGTTCATCAGCGGAGGAACGGGCTTCATCGGTTGCTGGCTGCTCGAATGTCTTCGTCATGCCGAGCAAACTCTCGGGCTGCGGCTGCGAGCGACGATCCTGACCCGAAGCGTCGACGCCTTCAAGAGGAAGGCCCCCCATCTCGCCGAGCATCGCGGGTTCACATTCCTGACCGGAGACGTCCAGGATTTCGACTTCCCGGATGGTGAGTTCACGCATGTCGTTCACGCGGCTGCCGACGCGAGCGCGAAGCTCAACGCCGAGGATCCGCTGCGGATGTTCGACAGCGTCATCGCCGGCACGCGTCGGGCGCTGGAGTTCGCCGTCGCCAGCAGAGCGCGGCGTTTTCTTCAACTCAGCTCCGGCGCGGTATATGGCCGTCAGCCCCCGGACATGACGCATGTCGACGAGCGATGGATGGGCGCGCCGGATTGCGGCGCGCCGGTGAATTCATACGCGGAGGCCAAGCGCGCCGCTGAAATGCTTTGCGCGCTCTATGCCAAGCAATTTGGCGCCCAGATCTCGATCGCGCGCATTTTCGCCGTGCTCGGTCCCTATCAGACGCTCGACGCGCATTTCGCGGCCGGCAATTTCATCAACGACGCCATGCACGGCCGCGCGGTCGTCGTTCAAGGCGACGGACGTGCGTGCCGTTCCTATCTCTATGCTGGCGATCTCGTGGTTTGGCTGTTGCGATTGCTCACGCGTGGAGAAGCGGGCCGCGCCTATAATGTCGGGTCCAGCGAGTCCGTGACCATCGGACAACTCGCCGCCCGCGTCGCCGCGTTGATCGGAGACGGCGACTATAAAATTCTCGGCGCGGCGGACGCGGGTTGGAATCCGGGCCGCTACACGCCGTCGACCGCGGCGATCGAGCGCGACCTTGGCGTGACGCGCACGGTCTCGCTCGACGATTCCATTCTTCGAACCGCGCTCTGGAACGGATGGAAGCCTTCCCATTGAGAAAATAGTCGGATTGAGTCGCGACATTCCCATGGGGCGCCACGCTTTCCACAGCTGTTTTTCGAAGGCTTTCAACCCCACGCGATTCTGCGCTAAAAGGCCGGTTCGTCTTCGAATCGGGATAATCGCATGACCACCAGCATAATCGAACGCATCAGCGCGGAACTCGCCGCGCAACCCTGGCAGGTGGAGGCGGCGGTGGCTTTGCTGGACGGCGGCTCGACCGTGCCTTTCATCGCCCGCTACCGCAAGGAGGCGACCGGCACGCTCGACGACACGCAGCTACGCCGCCTCGACGAGCGATTGCGCTATTTGCGCGAGCTGGAGGAGCGCCGCAAGGTCATTCTCGAATCGATCGAGGCGCAGGGCAAACTCAACGACCAGCTTCGCGCGCTGATTCTGGACGCCGACAACAAGGCGCGCCTGGAGGACATTTATCTTCCGTTCAAACCCAAGCGGCGCACCAAGGCGCAGATCGCCATCGAAAGCGGCCTGGCGCCGCTCGCCGACGCGCTGCTCTCCACGCCGGAGCAAGATCCAAAAACGCAGGCGGCGCCCTTCGTCAACGCAGACAAGAATGTCGCGACCATCGAGGCGGCGTTGGAAGGCGCGCGCGCCATTCTGGTGGAGCGCTTCGCCGAGGACGCGGATCTGATCGGCGCGTTGCGCGAGGCGTTCTGGTCGCAAGGCGCTCTGAAATCGAAGGTGCGCGAAGGCAAGGAAGTCTCGGGCGTGAAGTTCTCGGATTATTTCGAATTTTCCGAGCCGCTGACCAAGCTTCCCTCGCATCGCATTTTGGCGCTGTTTCGCGGCGAGAAGGAAGAGTTCCTCGATCTCGAAATGATCCCCGAATCGGAGCCCGGCGCCGGCGGCTATGAGAGTCGAATCGCGCGGCGCTTTTCGATCGAGGATCGCGGACGCTCCGGCGATCGCTGGCTCGCCGAGACCGTGCGCTGGGCGTGGCGCACCAAGATCGAGTTGCATCTGGGCGTCGATGCGCGCGCGAGATTGTTTCGGCTGGCGGAGGATGAAGCGATCAACGTCTTCGCCAGCAATTTGCGCGCTCTCTTGCTCGCCGCGCCGGCCGGAGCAAGAGCGACGCTCGGACTCGACCCCGGATTTCGCACCGGCGTCAAGGTCGCCGTCGTGGACAATACGGGCAAGATCGTCGCCACCACGGCTGTTTATCCGCATGAACCGCAGCGGCGCTGGGATGAAGCCTTGGGCCTGCTGGGCAGGCTCGCGCGCGAGCACAAGGTCGAACTCATCGCGATCGGCAATGGCACGGCCTCGCGCGAGACCGACAAATTGGCCGGCGAGCTGATCGCCAGGAATCCCGAACTTAAACTGACCAAGATCGTTGTGTCGGAAGCGGGCGCCTCGGTCTATTCGGCTTCCGAATACGCCTCGCGCGAATTGCCCGATCTCGACGTGTCGCTACGCGGCGCCGCCTCGATCGCTCGGCGCTTGCAGGATCCGCTCGCGGAACTCGTGAAGATCGACCCCAAATCCATCGGCGTCGGTCAATATCAACACGATGTCTCCGAAGCCAAACTGTCCCGCTCGCTTGACGCCGTGGTGGAGGATTGCGTCAACGCGGTCGGCGTCGATGTCAACACGGCCTCGGCGCCGCTGCTCGCCCGCGTTTCCGGCATTGGCGAATTGCTGGCCGCCAATATCGTCGCCTTTCGCGACGCCAAGGGATCGCTGCGCAGCCGCGCCGCGCTGAAGGAAGTGCCGCGCCTTGGACCCAAGGCCTTCGAGCAAAGCGCGGGCTTTTTGCGGGTGATCGACGGCGACGATCCGCTCGACCGTTCCGGCGTGCATCCCGAAGCCTATCCCTTGGTGCGACGCATTCTCGCGGCGACCAAGAAAGACATTAAGTCGCTCATCGGCGACGTCGCGACCTTGCGGGCTCTAAACCCCTCGCAATTCGTGGACGAAAAATTCGGCTTGCCGACGGTGGCCGACGTGCTCGCGGAACTGGAGAAGCCGGGCCGGGATCCTCGTCCCGCTTTCAAGACCGCGACTTTCCAGGAGGGTGTCGAGAAGCTGACCGATCTCAAACCGGGAATGATTCTCGAAGGCGTCGTCACCAATGTCGCGGCCTTCGGCGCCTTTGTCGACATCGGCGTGCATCAGGACGGACTTGTGCACATATCGGCTATGTCGAAGACCTTCATCAAGGATCCCCGCAGCGTCGCCAAACCCGGAGACATCGTGCGCGTGAAAGTCCTGGAGGTCGACGCCCCGCGCAAGCGAATAGCTCTCAGCATGCGACTTGACGACGAAGCGGCGCCGCGCCCTCAAGCAGCCGGACGCGCCGCCGCGCCGACCGGAAAACGCCAGTTCGAAGTGCCGCGCGACAAACAACCGGCTGGCGGCGGCGCGTTGGGCGACGCATTGCTGGCGGCGATGCGCGCCTCCAAGACGGGATCGAAATAGACGCGCCGCCGCGCGCCGAGAGTTCAGGCGGTTTTGCTCAGCTTCGCGCCTTCTCCCGCCCAGGGGTTCGTGTGTTCGAAACGCACGATAAACGCCGTTCTTTCCGCGAGCGGTTCGGGTAGAAGGGCGAGGGCCGCGCGCTCGTCCGCTTGCGCGCCTAGCACGGGAACGACCCAGTTTAGCTGTTCGAACGCATTTGGATCGTCGAACGCGCCATCGCAAATGATCGCGTCGATTTGTCCCATCTCGCCCCGCAGCAGCCTGCGCATGATTCTGTTCCTCGACGCGCCATCGGGTTTGGCGGCGTCGTAACTTGGAAGGGCGAGAATCACCTCTTCGCGCGTTTGAACAACGAAATCGGCGCCGGCTTCCCGATCGACGAAGGAGCCGAGCGCGGCGTCTTTCGGGTCCGCGTCGACCAAGGCGATGTCAAGCCCCGCCGAACTCAGCGCCAAGGCGAGGTTGATGGACATAATCGTTCGCGCATGGTCATTGGCCTCGCCGACAAAGGCGATGATTTGCGGCTCGTCGGAGCCGTCGATCAACGACTGGAAATGAGAGGCGATGGCGTCGAGTTCGCTTCCATCCTCTGGACGGCGCGCCACCGGTATCCCCAGGCGAGCCAATTCAATTCGTGATCGCGGGCCGAGGTTGGGACGAATGATGAATTGCGTCGCGTCCGTGATCGTAAACCGCGTCGGCTCGCGCGCGGCTTCATCGCTTGGGGCGGAGGTCAACGTCGTTCGACCGGTGCCGTTTCGCATTTCGAGGAATACGCTCAGCGCGCCGCCGAGCAGGCCGCCCAGCACGAAGCCCGCCGCCATCATCAAGCCCGCGCCGGGAGGAAAGCTGCGCGCGGCCGGCGGCGTCGCGGTCGTGACGATGTGAGTGCTCATCAGATTGCTCGGCTGCGCTTCCTCGGTCTGGCGCGAGCGCGCGAAGAACGACTGATACAAGCCGCGATTGACGTCCACTTCGCGTTCCAGGTCTCGCAGCTTGACGGAGGCTTGAGCGGCGACGAGCGCGCGTTGGCGCAATTGCTCCACGTCGCCCCGCAATCGTTCCTCGACATTGCGAGCCTGTTCGAAATCCTTGCTGCTGGAGGCGCGAATGCGCTCAAGTTCGATGTCGATGAGGCGGCGCAGTTCGTTCACCCGGGCCTCGGCGTTTTTCACGCTCGGATGCCGTGGGCCAAGCTCCGCGGAAAGCTCGGCGATTTTTTCGAGCGCGGCCGTCTGCTGCGTGCGCAAATTGGTCAGGCTCGGCGCGTTCAGCGTCGCCGTCAGCATTCCAAGATCGGCGCCGGGCGCGCGGGCGCGCCTGAGCAGTTCGAAGCGCGCGCGCGCGTCCTCGAGCCGCGTGCGCGCGTAACTCAATTGTTGATTGAGCTCCTTCAGACTTTGCTCGTCGACATATTGCTCTCGCGTGCCCACGAGCCCGTTCGCGGCCTTGTAGTCCTCCACCTGCCGCTCGGCGGCGAGTAGCCGGTCGCGCATCTCGCCGAGACTGGCGCTGAGGGAGTTCGTGGCCTGCTTGGCGGCTTCCGTCTGCATGGACAGACGCACGTCGTTATACGCTTGAGCGACGCCGTTCGCGATTCGGGCGGCCTTTTCAGGACTGCTGCTCGTCGCCGAGATTTCGATGATGAACGTGCGTTCGGGGCGGCGGATCACGACGCGCTGAGCGAGAGTTCGCTCGGCGTTTAGCGCGCCCTCGGAGTCGCCCGCCGAAGAAGGCGGCCGTCCAAAGAGCGTGCTCAACAAGCCGCCGCCGCCGGCGAATTCGGGATCGGCGCCAAGTCTTTTCTTGGTTACGACGCGCTCGAGCACGACGCGGGAGGTCAGAATTTTCGCCTGGGTCTCGACGAAATTTATGAAGCCGGTCGAATCCTCGTGCGAGGCCGAGTCTTCCTTCTCGAGGCCAGGCAGTCCGTGTGGATCAAGATATATTTGCGCGGTCGCGACGTAGCGCGGCGTGAGCGTCTTGGTCGCGACGAATCCAAGGAGCGCGCCCGACATCGCTATCGCGAGAATCAACCCCTTGCGCCGCCACGCAAGACGCCAAGCCTCGTTAAGAGCAAATTTCCTGTCTTCCGATCCAATGCGGAGCGAAGGCGTCGGATCAGAGTCGTTATTGGCTCCGCCGCGATAATCCAACATGCCAAGTCGTCCGTTCGAGCGCCGTTGTGATTGTCTGATTTCGAAGCGTCCCGTCGACCCGGAGATTATCGTTTTCATGGTTAAGAAAAGGTTCCGCAAGGCTGCTCAGCCTTGAAAATTCAAGGAGACTTGATCGCCTCGCACGCTCGTCGGCGTTTACCCTTTTTCGTAAATTTGTCGCGAATGAACAGGTCGGGGCTTTCGCTTCCTCAACGGAATGCTACCTTGTGATCGCATAGAGGATGCGATGCAGCTCATTATCAGGCAAGCCCTTGATCAATACGGTCGGCTCTCCGTGCCCGCCGCGTCTCTCGACGATGCCGCGGATTTGTTCGGCGCCGGGCTCGCTTCCTTTACCGTGGTTCAGCTTATGCTCGCGCTCGAAGAAAAATTAGGCGTCGAGTTTCCGGACCGGATGCTGAACAGAAAGAGCTTCTCGTCGATAGCCGCGATTTCGGCCTGTTTGACGGAACTGACTTCGGAAAAAGCCGTTGCGTGAAGTTGTTGCCAAAATGACGCGCCGCCCTCGCTTGCGCGAGGGCCGGCCGCTGGATCGTTCGCCGACTCCGCCGCTCAAGGCAAGGCTTAGAGTCTGAGATGTGCGATTCATGCTCTTCTTTCCTGGATCGACTGTTCGCGAGAGGCGTTTTGCACGCCACGGGCGTCGACGGGCTTTACGCCCGCGGCGAATGTTTCGAGAAGGTCATTTCGGGGCTCGACAGGGTTATTTCGCGCCATGGCGCGGCGCATCGCGCCGAGATCATTCGATTTCCGCCGGGAATGAGCCGCGCGCTGTTCGAGCAGAGCGGCTATATGAATTCGTTCCCGCAACTGGCCGGCTCGATTCACGGCTTCGTCGGCGATGAACGCGATCACCTCGCCTTGCTCGACAAAATCCATAACGGCGAGACGTGGACCGATCGGCAGGTCGCGACCGACGTCGTGCTGACGCCGGCCGCTTGTTATCCGCTTTACCCCATCGTGTCGAAGCGAGGCCCGGTCCGGGCGGATGGGCTCTATTTCGACGTCCAATCCTATTGCTTCCGTCACGAGCCCTCGAAGGATCCCGCGCGGATGCAGATGTTTCGCATGCGGGAATATGTTTGCGTCGGAACTCCAGATCAGGTCATGGCCTTCAGGGAGCAATGGCTGGAGAAAGGACGCGACTTTGCCCGAGAACTCGCCTTGCCGCACGAGGTCAATGTCGCCAACGACCCGTTTTTTGGGCGCGGCGGGCGCGTCATGGCCTCCAGTCAACGCGAACTCGGATTGAAGTTCGAGCTTCTCGTTCCGATCGAGAGCGGCGATGAACCGACGGCGTGCGTGAGCTTCAATTATCATCAGGACCATTTCGCGTCGATGTGGGGAATCGAGCTGGCCAGCGGCGAAGCGGCGCACACCGCCTGCGTCGGTTTTGGCATGGAGCGGTTGGCGCTCGCATTGTTTAAACACGATGGACTCGACCTGGACGCCTGGCCGTCCCCGGTCCGCGCCGCTCTGGCTCTCTAGGGTTGGACGGACGCGAAATGGACCGGCGCGATTGGCCGCGCCGCATCGCGCTTGCCGTTCGCGCCGACGCCCCTATAGTGGCGCCAAAGCGGAAAGCGACATGAGCATCCCTCCTCTTCGAATCGGCACGCGCGGCAGCCCCTTGGCGCTGGCGCAAACACATCAGACGCGGGCGCTGCTGGCCAAGGCCCACGGCGTCGCGGAAGATCATTTTTCAATCGAGGTGATCCGCACGACCGGGGATGCGATTCAAGATCGCGCCCTCGCCGAAGCCGGGGGCAAGGGTCTGTTCACCAAGGAACTGGACGCCGCGCTGATCGCCGGCGCCATCGACTTCGCCGTGCACTCGTCGAAGGATCTGCCGACGCATCTGCCCACGGATATCCTCGTCGCCGGCTATTTGCCCCGCGAGGACGCGCGCGACGCTTTTATCGGGCGCGGCGGCATGGCGCTGGCCGAGCTTCCCGAGGGCGCCGTGGTCGGCACGGCGTCGTTGCGCCGCGCGGCGCAGATCAAACGTTTGCGCCCCGACATAAAGACCGTGCTGCTGCGCGGCAATGTCGAGACCAGACTGAAAAAAGTCGAGAGCGGAGAGGTCGATGGCACCTTGCTCGCTCTCGCCGGCCTGAAACGCTTGGGCCTGGAAGCTCATGCGAGCGAATTGCTGCCGCTCGACAAATTTCTGCCGGCCGCCGGCCAGGGCGCGATCGGAATCACCTGCCGCGCCGCCGACGTTGGCGCGCGGGCGGCCTTGGCGCCGATTCTTGACGAGGCGACCGGCTTCGCGCTCGCCGCCGAGCGATCCTTTTTGACCGTGCTCGACGGCTCCTGCCGCACGCCGATCGCGGCTTATGCGCGTATCGAAGGCAAGGAACTGGTGTTTTCCGGCGAGGTTTTACGCGCCGATGGCGCGGAGGTTTTCGCCGCCAAGGGGCGCGGCGCGCCCGTCGACGCGGCGATGATCGGCTATCACGCCGGCCACGATATTTTGTTGCGCCTGCCGCATGGCGTCGCGGGGTTGGTGTGACGCGCGTGCTCGTTTTGCGCGCGCGCGAGGACGCCGAACGCACCGCTTCGAGACTGCGCGCGATGGGCTTTACGCCGCTGCTCTCGCCCGTGCTGGAAATTGTCGGGACGGGCGCGGCGATTCCGCGCGGCCCATTCGACGCCGTGCTGGCGACCAGCGCCAAGGGCTTAGAATTTTGCCCGGAGCCGGGCGGATTGCGAACCTTGCCGCTGCATGCGGTCGGCGCGCGAACCGCGCAAATCGCCAGGGAACTCGGCTGGCGGCCCGATCTTTTCGCGGGCGAAGCGCGCGCGCTGCTCCCGCTGATTCATGCCCGCCACGAGACGGCGGCGCGGTTTCTCTATCTTGCCGGCCGTGACCGGCAAAGCGATCTGGAAACCGATTTGCGCGCGGCGGGACATGACGTGACCATCGTCGAAACCTATGAAGCGCGCGCGGCGTCGGCGCTGGCGCCCGTCGCCTTGGACGCGCTCGCGAAGGGCGAGATCGCCGCCGCGCTGCATTATTCCAGACGCAGCGCCGAGATTTTCGTGAAGCTGGCGCGGGACGCGGGGCTGACGAAGGCGCTGGGCGAGATCGATCATCTCGCGCTGTCGCGGGAGGCGGCCTCGCCTCTACCTCGCGCGAGCATCGCCGAGCGGCCGGACGAGGAGCATTTGCTGCGGCTGCTGCGAAACCGCTGAAGCGCCATAGCGATCAACGTCGTCACTGGCCCCGCCAGCCTTTCTCGCGCCAGTTTCATCGCGATTGCAAACGTCCAATTCGACCGGGCGCGCGATGGACTCGCGCGGGCGATTGAAGCGTTGACTTCGCACCGCGGACACATAGCTGTTATATTGATAGGCTTTCGTTTCCCATCCTGTTCTACATCGCGGCAATAGTTTGGCCGCGAGGGCGATGGGGCGTTCGGATGTCGTCGAAACAATATGAGGAGGGAATTATGCGTTGGACGTTTCTCTTGGCGATGGCCGCGGCCGCGGCCTGTTCCGTAGTCACCGCTTCGGCGGAGCCGCGCTCGGTCGTCGACCCGGCTAATCTGCGCTCGGGTCCGGGACTCGCATGGCCGATTATCGGCGTCGTGCCAGCCTATACGTCGGTCGAGATATTAACTTGCGCGCAGGGCAACACAACGGGCTGGTGCAAGGTGCAATATGGCGACGCGGCGGGCTATATCGCCGCTTCCGTGCTGGCGCCGCAAGGTTCGAGTGGAGTGATGGTCGCGCCTCTCGCCACGCGCTATTCCGTGCACATATACTCAGCTCCCAGCCGCGGCGCGGCTGTGCTTGGGGTCATTCCGCCGGAAACCACGGTCGACTCCTCGGGATGCGCTAAGAGGGCCTTCAGGGACTGGTGCCGCGTGAGTTATAATGACGTGAGCGGTTACGTAAGGCGGTCGCTGCTAAAGCGCTCCAACGCCGTTTTAGGGACTCCATCGCTGTTTTAGCGAACGACTAACCGTCGCCACTTTCGACACCGATCCATGTTCCTCGCGCCGATCGATGGTTCTGCTTTTATCGGCGCGGGCTCGCCAATCGGCGCGCGCGATCTCTCTTCGTATCGCGCTTTTGACGCTTCCCTTACTCCGCCAGCGCCGCCCCGATCAGCACCATCACCGGACCCTCCAGCGTCTCCCGCGCGATCCTTCCCGGCAAATCGCCGATCGTGCCTTTGATGATCCGCTGGTCCGGCGTGCTGGCGCGCTCGATCAGAAAGGCCGGGGTCGCGGGGTCGGCGCCCTCGGCGATCAGCCGGCGCGACAATTCGGGCAGGGTTCGGTTGCCCATATAGACCGCCGTCGTCGCGCGCGGGTCGGCCAGCGCGCCCCAGTCGAAATCCTCGGGGAAGACGCCGTCCTTGCTGTGCGCGGTGATGAACTGCACGCGCCGCGCCGTCTCGCGGCTGGTCAGAGAGGCGCCGATCGCCGCCGCCGCCGCCAGCGCGGCCGTCACGCCCGGCACGATCTCGACCTCGAAGCCGGCGGCGCGCAGGGCCGCGATCTCCTCATTGGCGCGGCCGAAAATCATCGGATCGCCGCCTTTGAGCCGCACGACGTTCTTGCCCTCGGTGGCGAGCTTCACCAGCAAGGCGGTGATTTCTTCCTGCCGCACCGAAGGCGCGTAGCCGCGCTTGCCGACATTTATGCGCGTCGCCTCGCGGCGGGCGAAATCCAGCACGCTGGCCGGCACGAGATCGTCGAACAGCACGACATCGGCGCCGGCGAGCACGCGCAGCCCCTTAAGCGTCAGCAACTCCGGATCGCCCGGCCCGGCGCCGACCAGGGTGACGCGCCCGCGCGAGGGGGCGTCGCCGCCGGCGCGCGTTTGCGCCAGAAGCGCGTCGCGGTCTTCATCGGTGGGCGCGCGCTCGATTTGCGCGAAGGCGAGGCGGGTGAAGCGGCGCCAAAAATCCCGCCGCGCGAGAAAATCGAGACCGGAGGCGAGGACTTCCGGGCGCCAGCTCTTCGCGGCGCGCGCCCAGGCGGCGAAGCTCGTCGGGATCAATGTTTCGATGCGGCCGCGCACCGCCTGCGCGAACACCGGCGCCGCGCCGCCCGTCGACACGCCAATCACCAGCGGCGAGCGGTTGACGATCGCCCCCATGATGAAGTCGCTCGAATCCGGGCGGTCGGTGAGATTGATCGGGACGCCGGCCGCGACGGCGGCCTCGCGCAGCGCGAGCGCCTTGGCGTCGTCGGCGACGACGCCAAAAATCAGCGCCGCCTCTTTCAATTCCTCCTCGCGCGGATCGCGCGGGAACATCGTTATATTGGCGCGCGCCCGCGCGATTTCGCGCATTTTCGCGCATGGATCGATCGCGAAGACCTCGACGCGCGCTCCCGTCGCGGCTGCGAGGTCGGCCTTCCACGCGGCGCCTTCGGAATCGCCGACGACGATCACCCGCCGCCCTTCGAGGTCGAAAAAGACCGGCAATGTCTCCAGCGGCGCCATCAGGCCGGATGAAATTTCGTCGGGTTCGCGGCTCACTTCGGATTCCTGTCGGCTGTGAAGCGCTCCTATAACCCATCACGCGCCTTTGCAAAGAAAAAGCGGCCCGCGGGGGCCGCTTTCGCAGTCTGGAGCGTTTGCGACGCGCCGCTTACTTCTTTTTGCCGTCGGCGCCAAAGCTCGACAGATAGGCCCATACATCTTCCTGGTCCTTCTCGGAGGGCAGGCCCTGGAACACCATTTTCGTGCCGGGAATCTTGGCCTTCGGGTTCTTGATGAATTCCTTGAACGTGGCTTCGCTCCAGGTGATGCCCGAGGTCTTGTCCGCGTCGGAATAGTTATATCCTTCGACGGACCCGGCCGCGCGGCCGTCGATGCCGTTCAGCTCGGGCGCGATGGCGTTCTTGGCCGATTCGCCGATTTGATGGCAGGCCTTGCACTTGGCGAAGACTTTTTCGCCCGCCGCCGGATCGCCGGCCGCGAAGGCCGAGCCCGTCAAAGCGGAGAGAGCGACTCCCGCCACGAACGTCATCAGGGAAATTGATTTCATCCTCGTTCCTTTCCTCACATCGACCGCCGCCAAGCGACTGTCTCTTTATTAAACCCGCAGCCTCCCGCCGCGCGCCAAATCCGTCCCGCGCGCGCCGGAAACTATAACGGCGCGGCCCGCGACACAATATACCCGGAGAATCCAAATTATCCCGCCAAATTATCCCGGGGAATTTGAATGCCGGCGACATCCGGAGCCGAAAGCGCGCCGCCGCGCACGCGACTGTCGACGCTGGGCGCAAACCGGTTAGAGTCGTCGGCGTTGATTCGCCGGGGCCTTTCGCGCATGCACACAATCGCCGCTTCCGTCGGTGGAACGCCGACATTGTCCGTTCCCCAGCGCATCATCCTCTCCGAAGGCTGGTCGCGCCGCGCGGTCGCCTTTTGCGCCGGCGCATGCGGCGCTCTGGCGCTGGAGCCGATCGCCTTCGGGCCGGCCATGGCGATTCCGCTCACGGTCGCGGTTTGGCTGATCGACGGCTCCGCCGACTCGCCAAGGCGGGCGGGCGCGGCGTCGCTGCAATCCGCCGCCAGCGCGGGTTGGTGGCTCGGGTTCGGCTATTTCATCGCGGGCCTGTGGTGGCTCGGCGCGGCTGTTCTCGTGGAGGCGGACCAATTCGCCTGGGCGCTGCCGCTCGCCGTGCTCGGGATTCCGGCTGGCCTCGCGCTGTTCACGGGGCTCGGTTTCGCGTTGGCGCGGCTGCTATGGTCGCCGGGCTCCGCCCGCGTTTGCGCTTTGGCCGTCGGCCTCGGGGGCGCCGAATGGCTGCGCGGTCATGTTCTGACCGGTTTTCCCTGGAACGATTTCGGCATGGCGCTCGCGAGCGCGCCCATTCTCGCGCAAGCGGGCTCGCTGATTGGGCTTCACGGTCTCGACCTAGCGGCGATTTTGATATTCGCGGCGCCGGCGACGCTGATCGACGCGCGGCGCGGCCGCTTCGGCTCGCCGGCGTTCATATTCGCGGGCGTGCTGCTGCTGGCGCTCGCCGCCTATGGCGCGCAGCGGCTTTCGCAAGGCGCGACCGGTTTCGTCGACGGCGCGAAACTGCGACTGATGCAGCCCAACCTGCCGCAGGACGCCAAGTTCCGGCCCGAGGCGGGCGAGGCGATTTTGCGGCGCTATCTCGCCCTGTCGGATCAGGCGACCGGACCCATGCACACCGGCGTCGCCGATTTGACGCATCTGATCTGGCCCGAATCCGCTTTTCCCTTCGTGCTGTCGCGCGAACCGCGGGCGCTCGCCGCCATCTCCCGCGCCCTGCAAGGCAAGACGCTCGTCACCGGAGCGGCGCGCGCGCAAGAGGACCGCGGCCGCTCCAAAATCTTCAACGCCATCGAAGTGGTGCAAGGCGACCGAATCGTGGCCTTCTACGACAAAATGCATCTCGTGCCCTTTGGCGAATATCTGCCGTTAAGCGGCCTGCTTCGCCCGCTCGGCGTCCAGCATCTCGTTCCCGGAACCTGGGATGCCGGCGAGGGGCCGCGCCGTTTGGTCGCGCCCGGCCTGCCGCCGGCGGCGCCGTTGATTTGCTACGAGGCGATTTTTTCCGGCGCGGCGGTCGAGGAAGGCGCGGCGCGGCCGCAATGGCTGCTGAACGTGACCAATGACGGCTGGTTCGGCGCCACCAGCGGCCCCTATCAGCATTTCGCGCAGGCGCGACTGCGGGCCGTGGAGGAAGGGCTTCCCCTGGTGCGCGCGGCCAACACCGGGATATCGGCGATCGTCGATCCCTACGGCCGCGTTTTGCAACAATTGCCGCTCGGGGTCGAAGGCGTGATCGACGGAGCGTTGCCGAAACCGGCGCCAGTGACGTTTTTCGCCAAACACCAGACCGCGCTGTTTCCCGCGCTATGGGCGCTGCTGTTGCTTTGCGCCACCGTCGGCCGGTTACGCGCCTGAAGGGGAAGTGCTTGAATCCTGAAGATGTAGTGGACCGCATGACAATGTCGCGAGACGCCTAGCTTCATCTCGCCGGTCCAAAAACGTTTTTGATCGACGCGCGGGATTCGCGTGGCGCCTATTCCCAAACCGCACGCGTTTTTATGTATGGTTGCCTTGAAACACACGTCATGGTAGCATTGCGCCGTGGAGCTCAAACGCCGATTATCAATTTTCATATTATATTACATGGCATTATCTGACACGCTATTTTCATGGCGTTTCATTTGAGCTAGAACTACAGCGGAGGTCCGCGATAGTGAACAAAATACCCGACCCGATTGACCGACACGTTGGCAGCCGCGTTCGAATGCAGCGCGTGCTCATGAAAATGAGCCAGGAAAAGCTGGGCGACGCCCTGGGGCTTACGTTTCAACAAGTGCAGAAGTATGAAAAAGGCACGAATCGCATCGGGGCGAGCCGACTACAGCAGATCTCCAAGACGTTGAACGTGCCGCCTTCCTTCTTCTTCGAGGGCGCGCCCTCTTCATCCGGAGAGCCGCAACAGGCTTTTCAGGAGGAAGGCTCCCAATACGTCGTCGATTTTCTCGCGACCGCGGAAGGTCTCCACCTCAATCGATCCTTCGCGCGCATTCGCGACCCCAAGGTCCGAAAGCGCATCGTCGAACTCGTGGCCGCCTTGGCGGAGTCGGAAGGCGTGGAAAGTCCCGCTCCCGTTACGCAAAACGACGCGCGAGAATAAAGTCGTTCTCTCCGTTGAACGAATTGTCTTGATCGGCTTGACGCGGCGGGCTCGCGCTGGCAAATGAGCCACGCTTGGCGAACAAGCGTGGAGTCGGCGACCAAAAGAGGCGCGCGGCGCCATCCCCCGGGTGGAGACTTCAAAGTGACGCGGAAGAACTATCTTTTCACCAGCGAATCGGTTTCCGAAGGCCATCCGGATAAAGTCTGCGACAGAATTTCCGACGAAATCGTCGACGAGTTCTTCCGTCAGGGGGCGAAAGCCGGCGTGGACCCTTATGTCATTCGCGTCGCCGCCGAGACGCTCTGCACCACCAACCGCGTCGTCATCGCCGGCGAAGTGCGCGGGCCGCACCTCGCATTCGAGCACATCGAGGACGTAGCCCGCAAAGCCATCAAGGACATCGGGTACGAGCAGGACGGCTTCCACTGGAAGCACGCCAAGGTCGAAGTGCTGCTGCACGAACAATCCGCCGACATCGCCCAAGGCGTCGACGCCGCCGGCAATAAGGACGAAGGCGCGGGCGACCAGGGCATCATGTTCGGCTATGCCGTGCGCGAGACGCCCGATCTCATGCCGGCGCCACTCTATTATTCGCATAAGATTCTGGAAAAGCTCGCCCGCGCCCGCCACAGCGGCAAGGAGAAGGGGCTCGGCCCCGACGCCAAGAGCCAGGTCACGCTGCGTTACGCCGACGGCAAGCCGGTCGAGGCGACGCAGATCGTGCTCTCGCATCAGCATGTCGACGAGAGCCTCACGCCCCAGGACGTTCGCGGCATCGTCGAACCCTATATCCGCGAGGCGCTGCCGGCGGAGTGGATCACCGCCGACACCGTCTGGCACGTCAATCCGACCGGCAAATTCTTCATTGGCGGCCCCGATGGCGACGCGGGCCTGACCGGCCGCAAGATTATCGTCGACACTTACGGCGGAGCCGCGCCGCATGGCGGCGGCGCCTTCTCCGGCAAGGATCCGACCAAGGTCGACCGCTCCGCCGCCTATGCGGCGCGCTATCTCGCCAAGAACATCGTCGCGGCGGGTCTCGCCGACCGCGCCACGATCCAGCTGGCCTACGCCATCGGTGTCGCCGAGCCGCTGTCGATCTATGTCGATCTGCACGGCGCGGGGCAAGTCGCCGAAGAGAAACTGGAAGCCGTCCTGCCTCAGATCATGCGGCTGTCCCCGCGCGGCATTCGCGAACATCTGCAACTCAACAAGCCGATCTACGCGCGAACCTCGGCCTATGGCCACTTCGGCCGCACGCCCGACGCCGACGGCGGCTTCTCCTGGGAGAAGACCGACCTCGCCGACAAGCTAAAGGCTCATTTCTCCTGATCAACGATGCGGGGAGCGAGGGCGAGGTCGCGTCCCGGCGTCTCTATGGGCGCGCCAAGGGCAAGGCGCTGCGCAAACATCAGACCGAGTTGGTCGGCGAACTGTTGCCCAAGCTGGCTCTCGAT